>Ga0126339_10001817_pt1 | contig 14896 bp, 7 predicted proteins | sample OrbTmetagenome_2_FD_92532 | JGI IMG/M metagenome (GOLD analysis project Ga0126339, IMG submission 92532) | Coral microbial communities from Petempiche,Puerto Morelos, Mexico - Orbicella T R C metagenome | ecosystem: Host-associated > Invertebrates > Cnidaria > Coral | place: Petempiche,Puerto... | reverse complement strand
GGTGCTCACTGGTGTGACAATAAGTACAATGGTGCTCACTGGTGTAACAAGCATAAGCACGAGTGTTCTCGCTGTTGTAATAGCCATAAGCACAAGGGTGCTTGTTTGTGTGAATACATGCCCAAACCTAAGGTGCTCACTGGCTTGATAGGCATAAATAAAAGGGTGCTCGCTAGTGTATTAGGCCTAAGCACAAGGGTTCTAACTAGGTTTTACAAAAATGCTCAAGGGTGCTCACTGGTTTGATAGGCGTGATGGGATAAGTGAAAGAATATTTACTCTCGTGATAAACATAAGCACAATGCTTTTAATTTGTTTCCTAGTGATAGGCATAAGTACGAGGTCCCATACGTGGTATCGCACTAACTGCAATTCAATACTTGCCAGCCGTATTGGCTAAACAATGTGGAACATGCATTTGTCTCCTGAAGATGCAAATTTGATCTCGAGTAAGTTGGATGAATATGCGTGCAAGTCGCTGGCCTGGTAAAATAAGCTACAAATCGAAACAAGTTGGAAACTTGCTTCTACCGACAACTCTGCAACACATTTTGTTGCTTATAACTACCGCAGTGAATAGAGATGGTAAAACAAATTGTGATTTCGCCCCATTCACTCCGTGAGGCAGACCGACTCGAGTGTATTTTAATTACTATGGTCCTATCAACTTGTTAGTCTTTGGACGTAACCCAAGAGTATGACCATGCAACTGAAAGCTTTTGGGAAGTATTTTTAAGTGTGTTGATTGTTGTTGTTCTTATTTACTGCGACTCTAACAGTGGCAGTCAATTGAGACAAGGTAAATAAGGCGTAAATGCTAGACTTATTAAGTAATTTTGATTACTGAGGTCCTATCAGTCTTTGGATGAAACCCAAGAGTTTGACCACTCAATTGAAAGCTTTTGCATGGAGAATATTTTTAAGAGTGCTGATTGTTTTTTTTTTTAACATTTTAAAAACCCCGACTCCAACAGTGGCAGTCGACTGAGACAAGGTAAATAAGGGATAAATACTAAACTCGTAAAGCTCAGTCCCGCCCATAAAACTTGAAGCCCTTCGACTAAGAAAAACTGGTTGGTGCACCATTTAATGGTATAGAGCTTCAGTTTGAGCGTGGAAATCGACATGCAGGAAGTGTTTCTCGGTGGGTTAACCTAACTTATTTTGATTCGTTACTCAGCAAACACATATAATAGTAGGCTATAAACAGCTTCAGACAGATTTATTAGCAGTCGCGGAAACAGTCAGGAAAACAGAGATAAATGGTTTTAAGATAATTAGCTACACATATATACAATAAAGTAAAAATAGAAACTGCATTTATATATATATATATCATACGTTACCACAACAGAAAACCACATAACAAATTTAGACTTCGCTTTTCTGCATCTTTACTTGAACCAAGGTACAACTGATAGAAAGTATGTTTGAGTGGTTACAAATTCGTCCCCATTTTTTCCTATCTACTCTCGCCCCAACTTAACTGTTCGTGACTAAGACCACAGTTTCTTTCATACAGACAGACTTATGGACTGTTTTAGGGTTAAATTCGTGTTCATTGCCGTATTTATTTTGGCAAATAACCGACTGGGCTCAAACACGTGGGCGAATTATCCGTATTAGAAGGACTGATTGTTTTCTGTGAAGATAATAAATGACCAATGTCCTTTAGCCAATTAGAACACACAAAACGTGTTGTTGTTCCGAATTTATAACATCTACACGGAAATATCCCTAAGTTCTGGACGGAAATAAAATTGTTCCATTTTTTAGCATTGAAATGTCCATCGTTCCCAATGTGAACTTCGAAAGATTTCCACATTTTACTGCGAATTAGAACAATCCTGCAAATGCAACTGTTTTTTTTTTTTTAAAATGATATATATATACGCACTCTGAACTTACCCAACAGATTATACTTTTATATCCTTCTTTATAAGGTGAGACATCCGTCACTCAGAATTGCAATTTCTAGACAAGATTCGTGGGTGGCGTAGGTATGTTTTGTCGTATATAACAGATTGGAAAAAAAAAAAAGACAAAAATATTTTCGGTGCCAAATATCTTTAAGCCGTTCGCTCTTTCACTTGAACAGATGCGAGCTGCTACATTTTTTGCGCAAACTTGTCCAGCTTTTGTGGTTTCCGGAACTCGTGTTTTAAGAGTTTTGTTTAGTAACCGTGCTTCCAAAAAACTTTATCTCTAATCCCCGGAACGTTGATCACTCAACCTCGCCCTGCCAAAAAAGTTGTTTGGTAGGTCTCAGTTTTCTCTTGTCAGATCAATATACTGTTAATCTGCAACTGGCAGGGTATGTTTAAAAATAGTCTTTATTGAAGATCGTGACAACCTCCTGTGTTTTCTCGATGATAGCACTGTATTTTATCTAGATTATCTTTTTTGTTCCTAATCGAAATGTAAATACATGCAGTGACCTTGTAAAGATCTTTTAGTCATGTCAACGGATTTAGCCTTATCATGACGAATGCCCAGACCGCAAAGACGTGTACAACAAGTGGGATATGAATTCCTTTTCGTCCTAGCCTGCAACCGTCCCACGACTACGTTGTTAAAATATTTACAGTGCTGCAAACCTTTTGAATTAGCATAGACAGTGACGAAATTCACGTGGGAAAAAACCTCGTGCAAGGCGGCGAAGAATGCCAAAAATTGCGTTTGTTTGCACTTCGCATTCCTGAAAAGTTTATGATGTTGCTTTATTGCACAATGTGCCTGACGCAAGAAACTGCCGCGTGCCCGTTAAGCAAGTGTGTTGGGCAAACAATTGGCAAAGAATGGATCAAAAAAATCTTTAGACGGGGTCACGAGGGGTTAACTCGCTGCCACGAGGTTTGAGCGCGGACTGCTTTACATCTTCGAGGAGTTTACATAGGGAATCACGCCAACCCCTTGGCCTGTATTTTCAGAAGGACTTTTTCCCACGCAAAACAATGGCACACTTTTGCAAACAGCCGAGCGATCGGAAACGCGACACTGTATGAAACAATGCAGTCCTTAGCCTTGTTATTTCAGTAAACATCTATTGGGTCAAGGCGTCCAAATTCGACTTAAGGAATGTTTTTGCAAACCCTGCCCACGGCGGCCTAACAATTCCAAGGATACCTTCGCCGACAAAACGAGGACAGTGGCGGGAAATGTTCTAGCAAACAGAACAACCGCATCGGCGATGCGAAATTAGCTGCCGACAAAGCCAAAACACGCCGCGTCTGGAGCTTAGCTATCGAGATTCTTTGTTTAGATAAGGTTGCTCGAGACCTGTGCCTTGTGTCCCATCGCGGGGTTTATCGAGATCGATATCAAGCGAATATCAGTTGACAGGATTGTGAATGCACATAAAGCAGACGCTTCTCTCCGCATGGACGCTTTAAGAAAGATTATTTCTTGTCGCGCTTGGAAGCCGGAAAAGGCTATTTGTCGCTTAGGCCGGGGTGCTAAAAGGATAGCGTGTAAGCATCTTAAATCATTTAGCGAGTAAATGCCATTCATCGACTGAGTCTTGTTATCAGAATATAGCGATCTTGACGCGTCGGTCAATTGAATCTACATGACATGATAGCATGGTTATCAATTTCACTGTTGAGTGAAACAGGCTGAAAGTTACAAGCCATATTTGCTCAGCGGCGCGCTCTCTGTAGAAATAGAGCACGGCTCGCCCAGAGAAATGAGCGAATAAGATTAATTTTCTGTAACCTTTATGGGATTCTGTGAACCGCCGACACTGGGCAGATTAAAGAGGGGGATTTCGTAAGCCTCATCAGTGTCATCGCAGTGTTTTTGTGCCTCTCTTCGCGGTCATTTTTATTAATTCGAGTTGCGTATCATCTGCTGGTATAATTCTTTCAGTTCAACTCCCTTACCAAGGAAATAGGCTGACTGCAACTTAGTTTCTCAGTGACATGCAATACATTTGCAAATTTATCTCAGAAGCCCTTGAATCAACATTCCGCCCGGTTTGAATATAACTTTCTAGCAACCCTTTGAAGTGTATGGCGACAGAAATGAGCCATAATCTATTCCCTGCCATAAAACCATCAATAAAAAGTAATAATGAGTTAAGTAGCTAGAAAGACCTACTACAGTTTAAACAGTAATTTTTTAACAAAACAACATTAGCTGACTTGGAGGCACGACATAGGTTATAACCCCCAATATTAGCTACCGAGCAAAACTGAAATACTTTAAGTCGTAGTACAGACGACGAAATTTGATCATTGTTTTGAACCACGACATCATGTTTTCTTTCTTTGGTTCTGAGTATTGTTTCAAGGCAGTGAAACTGAGAAACTGAAATTAGAAAATGATAATAATCAAAACATTATATAAAATAATACATGTTATTAATGTTCTCTGCATTAGGTGGTAACTCTTTCTTTGTTTTGGAGTTTTATTGGTTTGATTTGAGATCGGCAAGACTTAGAAGGCTGTTTTCAAGCTGGAAACGAAACAGTTCTTAGTAAGTTGAATGCATTTAATATGTTTCAGTTCGGATATAAAAAATACGATCAATCGAGTGAAAGTTGTTGATGAATCTTTTAGAACAGTTTTAGTTAGTTACACCGTAAAGCCTGTATAAAACCGGACACTGGTGAAATGATACTTACTGTCAGCTATTGGACATAATTTTCCGGAGTTTGAGCCGCATGTGTTGACCACCAGATTGTTGTGGTAATGATACATCGAAACGTGAAGCATGACCTTTCAGGAATGGAACTTGTTGACGACTGCAATTTTGTGCTATTGTTCAGTCAAGCCCAACAATTATGTCGAATGAAAAGCAGAACCCGATTTAGTAGCTTTTATTTAGCTTTATGTGTCAAAAAGACGAGCTTTTTAAACCGTTCTGCAATCGAAGTTGTGGTGTGTAGCATGTTCTGGGCCACAATAAAACAGGAAATGGTTGGTGTACTGAAGTTTACAATCAGGTGGAAATTCAAATCATTCGACTTTCTAATGAGTGTCGAAGTTGTATGCCTCAGGGTAACTTTGTCTACAATAAAAGTGGTTAATGACTGTACCCGCCTTACCCTTCGAAAGTGAGTTGAATCTCAAGTACTCAAGTTAAAATTATATTGTAGTTTTGATTTTGCCATGAAAATATTTCTTGCCCAAAAGCGCGGCGACCACGAAATTCTTCAGTTGAACTAAAAGTGAACGTTTTCAGTCTACAAGGGACACTGAATTGTAAATACAGCGTGGTAGAATAAATGCTGATATCTCTTTTGGCATTACGGTGCAATTATGCGGACAACGTCGGTTCAAAAGTTTATCGCTTTGTGCACGCGACGGTAATTTTCGACCTCTGAAAAGAACTTCAACTTTTTCCTGTCGTCTAACAATCAAAAACTATTCCTAATACCTCTCCTTTTAGCTTTCAGTGAAAGTATTTTGAGAAATTCTGCAAATCGTGTAGTAACCATGCTAGTGCAATGTTGTTATGGTGTTATGTTCATCCTGGTTCATTGTGTTGACGCAATTTAGAATTGCTACCATATGGGACCATATGTTCCAAAATGTGAGACAAGTGTACTTTTCTGGCATTGTCGGTACTTCTCAGTCAAGTTTTTGAAGCATTTGAAGGCCGAATGACAGTCCCTATTATGTGAATTTAGCTAAAAACTCTTGCGTGTCGTTTCGAGGGAACGCAGTTTATCGCATGCAAGAATTTGCTATTTATACTCACATAGTCTGCGCAAGAAGTGCTATTAATTTTAACTTTCACAAAATGTCAGGGCTTCGCAAAGCAAATATAAGAAAGTTTATGCAAAAGGCTGTATTTCGTAGTTGGCGGCGAAGTTATAACTCTAACCAAATCTTCAATTCAACGGGCATATCGTAAATTAAGGCTTAGAACTAATTTTCCTGCCGTTATAAAAAAATTACGAGATCAAGCCTACATAAAGTGGCCTAAAAGATGTAATTTTCTTTGAGAAGTATCCATTAGTCTTATAATTTGTCTATAAAATGAAAAGAAATTGTGGTAAAGCTGACGAAAGAATAAATTGGAGATAAATTTATAATCAGATCTCCCAGACCCAACTTGATGACTAAAGAGATACAGTAGTTATGTAAACATTGTGTAGTTCTCTGGAAGAATTTTTACATGCCAAATTTTATCTTCACTCGGAATCGTGGATCTTACGCTGTTGTTTGCCATGATCCGATTCAAAACACGGCACAAAATGAATCTAAAAGAAGCAATTATTAATTTACATAGACTGTAGAAGGTCATCTGTTTAGTTGAACCTTGTCTACATATCAAGCACGCAAGACAGTCACCTCACGCAAGCTTTTCCCGCACGTGAAACACAGGATTCGTGGCTAACTTGTGGGAACACATTGCTAAACCACGCGTCAAATCTCGCATAGTTGCAAAAACAGGAAGCCTATTCCTAAGAAACGTCCAATTTCAGCCAGTTTAGAATCACATGTACCTCACAATAGCTGTCACAAGCCATATCCAAAATAATAACTCACAACAAAAAGAACCTATCTAAAAATTCCATTCTTTCGTCCTTCTCGCCCGAGGCTACAAGGGCGAATCGCACGAAACTGTAGCAGGAGCAGGTGCGATTTAAATAAGTGTCACAATATCCTTAAGGAAGATAGTTTGACTTTTAAAACGATTTTAGTCCGCGAGCAATTTGATAAACATCGAATTTTAACCGTTTTACCCCGCCTTTTCTATTCAAAGTGATGAGCGACGGCGATGTATACCTTTATACATGTATTCATCACTCCCATTTCGTGGCCAATTTATCTGATTATCTGCAGTATCTAGAAAGGAAGGAAAGAGAAAGGGGGATTGACACGATGAAGCAGAAGGCAAAATAAGGCGGGGTTTGAAATGTCAAACTTGCAAAGTACCACCTGACATTTTCTGTTCTTCTGGCACCAAGGTGTCTGGAAAGAAATTTTGCTTTAAACAATTGTGAACATCTGAACGCTTTTTACTTTAATTGCTACAACTTTAAGAACATTGATGAACGTAAATTGTCAGTACAGTACCCTTTGGTCTTTCAATGTACGCTTTGGACTTCCTCGAATGGTTAAGCTCTTGAAACAGTTTAGGGCAATTCCATCAGCTTTTTTTCCTTTACTTTCTTGCGCGCACAATACAAAACCCTTTATTGACTGGCCGCCAAAAGAAACGCAGTTGCCTTAGTTTCTTTTAAAAGGTTTTGAAACGCTTTATGAGCCAAAGATAGGCATCCCTACTGTAACACGCGCAAGAACAGCATTGCTAATGGAAATCGGAGAGACCAACAGAGCACGTCACAAACACACACAGACACACTTAAAACAAAATGTCTTCAAGTAATGACTCTGTCTCAATGCTTTTTAACATCGCAAGAAAAGAAATTCCAAAGTCTGGCGCTCGTGGAAGGTGGAGGACAAAAACTGACTACAGCGACACACTCCAAAAACACCGTTGTACACTTTTTTATTGAGAGGTTTTCTCTCAACACGTAAACAATATCCCATAAAATATATACATTGCCAAAACAAGAGTACAATGTGATGTCCCTTGCAATAATTGTCATGAACTTTACACTTTACAGAATGTTCGATGCTTGCGATAGAAGAAATAAATTAATTTCCGGAAGACGAGCGCAATAGCTATAAGTCCAACTCTCTTAAGTCTCTGTTTAAAAGTCGTCTTGCAATCGGTGGAGGATTTAATTTGCTCCAATACCTTCATGCGGTCGCGATACCATATGGGGCGCCTGCTCCGAGAACTGCACCTAACAGCAGAGATAGAAAGAAAGAGAATTACAATTATTTAGGAGAAACAACATTCACGCAGTTTTATCTCTACAACGGGAACAAACAAATCATGAATTCTTCAAATGACACATGTACCATCGAGTCTAACACTAAAGTTATGGCCGAGCCCATCTATTGAGACTTTAGTTTTAGGTTAGCCACTGTTGCCCTCCTGGTCTCAATCGGTGCGTCACCGTTTTAAGCCAGAAATACGACAGAACTTGTCTTTCAACGTTTTGTTTTACGGTTGTTTCCACGTAGCAACACACGTTGCGTCGATTTTTGTGTAGAAAAATGCTACCATTGCAAAGTGCAGAAGCTTACGCATGTGTTCTTTGTTTTCGCTAAATGAACTCTTTTACCGCACGCTGCGAAGTAGATGTTTATCGCGATTAACTCAACAAATATCCCGCTGTTAGGAAAAAGGTCAAAAAAACGTCTTTGTTATTGATTAAATGTTTAAGCTTTAGAGGTACCGACCGCCAGCTTTCCCAAATTTATGAGCACAAAGACTTGGATTTGACAAACGAATCAATAGCGAGAAATTTGACGGGAAAAAAAGGACCTCTCCGCTGTTGAAAGATGTCGAGGAAAACTGAGAAATACCGAAAGCAAGAAGGAAATAGGGAAGACGAATAAGTGTGTTAACTAGCTGAAATTCCAGTAACATGCAGATAAAACAATGTACTACAGTCAAGTTTTATCGCCGCATTTTTAAAGGTGTTCATAAGGCTTATAAATAACCATGTCCTACCGGTGGCTTCTTCATTATGGCCATCAATTTATTTCAAAGAACCTGGAAATTTCGCGTAGAACCGAAGTGAACAGACGGGATTTGGTTGGACCTGTGTTGCAGTGAAGTGTGAGCGCCAAGCTTTTTTAATTTCTTTTGCTCTTGTTCATTCAGTAGCAAGAAAAATGCATGAGGCCAAGGTTTCGTTTCGCCCGAGAAGTCTTTGTTTTGAAAGGTGTGAGGCAATTAGTACAAAGCACAATGCCATACAATACTGACAAATTTCACTTTCCCATAACTGAAAGATTTCTTGATATAACATGAACTGTTAAGACGATGGAAACTCCCAAAAATATAACAACTATTTCCGAATTAAACTGAAATGAAGTGCTTCAGTTCTAAACTTTTCAGTAAGGCCTGAAGGAAAAACGTTTGAGGTCTGAAACAATGGCATAAGAGAGTGGTAAAATCTTTCTGAATATACTCCTCCTCAAAGATCAGGAAAAAAGTTTGCTCAAAATCACTTTATTGCGATGTACGATTGAGTTGACAGAGAATCAAAGCAATTGAAATTTGTAACTCCGGTCTCGTTGAATACGTTGAATATGGTTATGCAAAATAGACAAGCCTTCTATTCAGAAGAGGAGCAATTATGGTGTCACATATACAAAAAACACAAGCCTGCCTCGATGTATACACGCTTGGCTTGTTGGATTAATGGTCCCCTTAGGGTAGACAATCTCTAGCTAAATTTATTTTGACACAAGGGTCTTCCGCTTGTTCATGCCATTTTCGGTTAAACGCTTGCTTGCGTTATTAGAGAGCGCTTTGCAGCCGTATAATTGGGCCATTTAAACCGCTCAAGATGTTCACTATTACGCCGGTGGAACGGAGAGTTCAACAGTGTAAAAAGACAAAGGAACCAGGTCGCAAATAAACTAACATGCTAGCTGACTCTTTTATGTGTAATTTTGAAGCTTACCAGTTGTTGAAACGGACCTTGATCCATGTCGTTGTGTAAGGCGAACTCATTCAGAGCCTTCCATGGTTGATAACTAGGGATATCACCCATTGCTACGTCAGTTGGCGGTCTTAGCGAAGGTGGAGTTATATTCGAAGAGTAAGTTTGAACACCCGAAATAGCTGATGGCGGTAGCGAGCGGCTGGAGAGTGCGTTCGGAGAGCTACCAGTCGGACTCTGTATACAAACGGCACAAAGATACATTCTGATTAAAAACAAGGGTATAAAAATCGCGTCAATTATTATGACTTCGATCAAGCTATGTTTGCCTTTATAAAACGTATACAGTTTGCTTCCCCACTGAGAATAATGGTAATTGCAAGTTTGGTTCGATGCTGCGCCTAACTAGTAAAGCACAACAGGGAGCGATCATCATGAACCGAATCGCGGAGTTAAAGAATTTGGAGCAACAACTTTAGTTGACATAAGACAACTGTGTGTGCGTATGATAATAAAACAGCAGATGCGAACGCGCCGCCGAGTCCGTCAGCGAGCAAGAATGATTTTATAATAGGCCACACTTGTTGTACATTCATATTCAAAAAGGTTGAATGATTTACAAAGCACGCTTAAAATTCGCTTTCTCCAGAGCCGAGATCGTGCGGAAATAAACAAACAATTCCAATGGGTGGTCGATAGTTTAACGAGGAAGTTGGGAGACATTCGTTTTTGACTGAAGCTCAAAAATATCGGAGACCCGTCAAGCCAGCTGTGAAGCCTAACAATCTAAAATTAACACCTTCTGGCTAATTCTTCCAATTATGTTAACAAGAAACATCCTCGCTAGGTGAAGGCAATGAAAGACATTCGAACCAAGGCGAAAGGCGCTTTTTATAGACAACAAAACAGAGGGGAGAAAGCCTTACGTTTGCTCGCCAAGCTCGATTAACCACCTGTGCGTAAATAGTATTCTTGTTTCCGTCTTTGTGGTGACAGAACAAAGTGTTAGCACACGAAAATACTGACAAGAATCGCTCGCGCGCTCATCGCTAACGGGGAATCAAAATTTGAAATTCAACATTTACCTGCCCGTCATCCGAGCCCGCTCCTTGGTGCTGGTGGTGGGACGACGTTTTATTTAACATCATGGACTTTTTCTTGTCTTTACAGCGTTTATTCTGAAACCAGACGCGTATAACTCGAGGGCTCAAGCCAGTCATCTCGACGAGCTGTTCTTTCATCATTGCGTCAGGCCGTGGGTTCGCCGCATAGCATGTTCTTAGCGTGTGTAACTGCTTCTCGTTCAACACGGTCCGTACCCTGGTCGTTTTCTCGGATTTTCCGCGCCGTGTTGGAGAGCCATCGGGCTGACCGTTTGAGTGCGCTGCAAAGGCATCATTATGGTTAACTTAGTCTCACGCTCCACTCGCGATAGAAACTAATATTTCGAGAGTCGAAACTAATATTTTGAGGAGAATACTTCACTGTGACAATACGGAGCTGTGAAGTCTATAAATGGAGTATGTGTTCAAATTCAGAAGACACTATATACTGCACTCTCGCAATTATACTTCTCGTACAAACATCCTTCAGCTTAAGATTTTGTATTTTCCTGCGGAAATGTTTGTACTTTAGGGAAAGTATTAAGATAAGTATCGGCAGTTGCAATACAACTGTTACAGCTTCAACGAAATCGTTTGGCTCGCTGAGTTGACTAAGCAGTATTTTAACAGTATAAAGCTGCGTATGGGTCATCCAATTTGCGATCACGGAAACTCTATGATCGGAAATAAATGTCAGAAGTACTTGTGCGTGTTGAACCTTATAATTGGGAAGCGAAGATATTACCAACAAACATTCAATTCTGAATTAAACTACTAGCGATGACTGAGCAGGTTATAATATTCTCCCGTGTATCCAGGGTTTGACCTGTGACAGCGCGCGGCAAGATCGCCGAGAGCTAAGTTGCCCAACTACAAACCAGGCTTAAATTAAGCGCCATAACACCAATAAACACGTACGCTAAGAAATGCTAAGCTCTCCTAAGTCAACCCGAATTCGAGCAGTTGAAAATTTACCCTGGATACGTGCAGAGTCAATCCGAGTCGCTAATAGTGTTATCATCCCCAATTTGATTAGATTCTGATATATTCACTGACAAGACCTACCGCATCGAAGCAGTTACTGGGAGCAGAAACAGACCGACGTACCTGATGATTGAGACGAGGATCTTTGTCCACCTCGAGCATGTGCCGCTTGAGCTGTAGCAGTCGCTTTCTCCACAATTTCGTTGTCCTCCTTGCAAAATAACCCGTCCTCCCGCAGCGCAAACTCGTCGCCTGGGACAAGTTGCCTACTGCAGGCGATGCAGCGAAAACAGTCTATATGATAGATTTGATTCTTCGCCCTCATCACGAAATCGTTTTTGGTCACCGACCGAGAACACTTGGCGCACTTTGTGCCAAATAACCTGAAGAGGAGGAAAGAAGAAAGATTGTTCAATAGCAGGAAAGCAAATAATGTGCTTCGCAAGAACGACTTTCGCAAATATATCTGTTTCGGTTTCATTCGTATCCGAAGTGACCCGTCAGTATGCGTTTTTAAAATGTTCCTACTCGTTATTAGGCCTAATCCTGAAGATATCCCAGCGGAAGAAACCTGCACGGATTGCAAACTTGCGATCGAAAACGAAATCTAAGAAAACCACAAGTTTAAATTGTACTTTTAGCCTCCTGCTTGTCGAGTTGGCAAACTTTCCCGCCTCGCTTGCCCACAATAAGAAAGAGGCGGAGTCAGAATATAACTTGTGTGAACTAAATTTCCTGAACTCCAGCCGCCCGGTAACCGTGTGAATTTCTTGACAATTAGCTTCCCTGATATCCCCAGAATATACAGCGCTATCCAAAATAACTATGCACGACAGTACACAGCGGGAGAAATCAGGGCAACTAACTAGCGAGTAGCTTATAAGTCGGCTTTGTGAAGACAATACGGTCATAAGCATCAAACAACTACTCTGTCTTCCTAATTAACAACATTGATTCCTTCGCCAGAATAATATGCCGTCAGTGTTTGTAATAAGCTGCGTAATCCCAGAGAACATGGTCTGGTGAAAACGCCGGCGGTCAAATCTGGCACAGTGAGCGTTGATGGCGATTTGATCGCACCTGGCTGGTCTCCGATCCTGATTTCTCAGCAGTAGATTGGTCTGGCTTACCTAACATAATCACGCTTGCAGTACGTCTTTCCGTCTCGCACAAAACACGTACAAGTTTCGTCCAGATACGTGTGGCAATCAGCGCATTTGAGGCAGCCGGCGTGCCATTCCAGGTCGGGTGCTACGCGGAGAATGTACTGGTCTTGAATCTGAGAGCCGCAGCCGACACACATGGATATTCGACGCTTCTCTGCAAAAGAAACACAAAACAAAACTTAAGAGCTCCTTGGTCTAAAGCGTGACAGGAAATACTTCTGAGCGTCCAAGAGAGCCACCGCGCTGAGACAAAGTTTATTTTGACGAGCGGGGAATCGCATCGAGTTAAGTACATACGTTGAAGATCCTGTTCGCTCATTCCCAAGGAAGCTACACAAGACACGCTCGGTGATATCAACCAAAATGGGATTACTAACTGAGCGACACTGCCAGCTGACGAACCGAATACTTCAAAATTCCGATCTCTTTGGAGGGATTACGCTATTGGTGCATCCAGCTCGTACAATGCCACGTGATCCGCGTTGTCATCGTCCGGTAGTTTATTGGCCGGAGGCTCAACCACCAATTTTACAAATTGGTACCCAGTTGTGAATGCCACACTCGTCATTGGTCGCCCACCTTTCATCACTTGTCAAACTTTGCGCGTTTTTTTAGATTTGAAACAGCGATAAACGCAGGTGTACGTTAAGAAACTAACCACAGAGAAATTTTTGTACTCTTGGAAATCACAGAACGGTGTAGCGATCTTGGCCTTACCGATCATGAGTGATGATTTCGGCAAGAGATTAGAAATCAAGATTTCTGGCCCGTCGCTAGCAAATACCTTGGAGCTGTTGTTGACTCAAGTGACAGCTGACTTTTGTATTTCACGTTGATTCACACACGTGGAAAGTTACTAAAGCAATATCTACTAGTGTTCGCCTTGAGAGGAGCGTGGATATCTGTCTGGGTACGTGTGAAATAAATCTACACGATAATTTCATGAGCTGAATTGAATCAGGCTCGCTGGCGTTGCTGCTGAATGGAAGTCGCCTTTCAAATATAGAGAGTGTTTATGCGCCGTCAAAACCCGAGCCCGCCGAGAGAGGGCAATGTGAAAAGCATTGTTCAATTCTCTATGCATGGCGACGCAACAACAAGCAAATTTGAATCAAAACAAAAGGGTGGATTTGGGGCTGGCTCTCATTGAACCTCAAACACTTCGATATAATTAGCAGAAATTTGTGAAAGGAAGCAAACGAGATTTAGCACGTTCTAGTTAGAAGCTCCGCCTCAGCGGTCACCAAATAGTGAGATAGTGTCCGGCTCGGTATCACACTATCGCTCGATGAAAGGAACCCTCAACCTCGACAAAAACCCAGACAAGCCGCGATGTTGAAAACTAGAGAGGTCATGATATTGACACAAATTGGAATGAAAAATATTTACCCGAGAAATTTTCCCTTTGAATAGCAGAACAAAGTCCCCATTGAAAACATTTGTGCCCAACACAACGTGGAATAATAGCTTTTGTTTTCTTAGTTCAACTCGGGGATTTAAAAAACCATTCACCGTTGTCAAACATATCTCTTGATCGTCTGCACATGATTCCATGCCATTGTTGTAGCCAGCCCAACTAATTCATATATTAATTATCTGTCATATTCACTTGTCAAACACCTCATTTACGGACCCCTCGGCACCAGACCTCCTACTTTGAGGTAGTGACTGTAATTTCCTTTGTCTAATGGAGCGTTTAATCCTAAGCTGGATTGACCATCCCTAAGCCGAGCTGTCGCGCTTATAGGATTTCCGACTCGCCTTACTTGAGGATAACATTTTTGGAGAGCGTACAAAAAAGGTTAACACTATCGACAAGAAAGGTTTCAGTTAACCAACTGAGGTAAAACTGAATTGAAGAATTGAAGAACTCGCTGAAATCTTAACTCGCCTCACCAAAATCAGTTCTAAAACTCAGTGTAGAATTCTGTCTGCGAGCGAATAACTGTAACACATAATTTCGAGCTTAACTCGGATGCGCTTTTATTACGAGTGAACTCTTCACAAAAAAGGTCGTTACGAAGACTGTTTTTCGCACCGTCTTTGCAACACGTCTTTCGTTGCCTTGGCTGAAATATTTCCTAACACCAGATCATTTGCATAGAAACGGAAACTAATAAGCCCGGCATTGGTCTGTTGATGTTTAGCAGAGGCGCCACCG
>Ga0126339_10001815_pt1 | contig 14908 bp, 10 predicted proteins | sample OrbTmetagenome_2_FD_92532 | JGI IMG/M metagenome (GOLD analysis project Ga0126339, IMG submission 92532) | Coral microbial communities from Petempiche,Puerto Morelos, Mexico - Orbicella T R C metagenome | ecosystem: Host-associated > Invertebrates > Cnidaria > Coral | place: Petempiche,Puerto... | reverse complement strand
AAAGTTGGAACACCCTTTCGTGACTAAGAAATTTTCTTGACAAGACTTTAGTTTTTAAGCCTACCTCGGCTGCGTAGTTGCTTACTTCCGTTTCTTCTTTCGAGTCGAAAATTGAAGCGTTCGTAAATTGCTTTTGCAGTGTAATGTGTATTTAAAATCGTTTATTGGGTTGAACTTTTGACATGACACAGATTTAGGATTACACCGCACAAGTTTGATAACCGACGGAATGTTCCGTGCACAGGGTTGCCCCGTGCGAGCAAACAAAGTAGTTCGACGTGTTATTCTCTGTTGATGCAGTTTTCTTTTAGGGTCGTAACGGTGATGTTGTGCGCCTCTGGTTAGACAAAACAAAAAAGACAAACGCTTTGTTCATTTAGAGGTCTTCGCGCGCGTCCTGGAAGCGGGCAGAACTAGAAAATCGTTCAAACAGTAAAACAGGCAGAACTTAAGAACATTTAAGCGGTTAAACGTCAGATGGCTTTTGATGAGTGCATTTTTGGTAAGTTACTAGTTGGCTGGAAATAAGAGTAGACGGTGTAGCTGTCAGCGCGCACAGTTGTCGTATATGTTTCTACAATTAAACCGCAAAGTGTACGGAAGTTTATGCACGCGAGCAATGCTCCCAAGTTTATGTCTCCCAAGTCTGTCAATCCGCTAATGGACCTTTCCTCAGCGTTTAGCTGTGAAACAAAGGCCAAATCGCTGAAGCTGAGGGGACCCTTTCTAAGTGTTAAATAAGGAAAGCAACCCAAGTCGACCATTAAAAGACTGATCATGTCTCAAGTCTCCTAAATTAGGAGGCACTCGTAGAACTGTTTGAGCTTTCTAACTAATTCTTCGGATATATTTTGTCTCTTGTGAAATACAGGCAAGGTTTATTCACTATTTATATCCTTTACTAAGCTGTGGTAGTTCCATAACCGCAATCAACACAACTTATGTCAGCCACAAAATTAAACGAAGGAAGAATTTTTCCGCATGATTGCTTTGCGTTGTTTCTCTATAATTATTTGTACATAATGTCTTATCTTTTGCTAAAATAATGCCATAAGTGCTTGCAATTACTGAATGATGGAGTTAGACGCAAAATTGTCAAAATGCTTGCAATCTTGTAATGAATAACTTCCTCGTCGGACATTTTAGTGCCTTCCATATTTCCGGCTGTTTTCAGATTGTGTAACTTGCGTGCATTCTGAAAGAAGGCGACATTCTGAGAGCGGTAGACACTGTTATATTTACTTTAACACCTCAGCGATCTACTCAATGGTTGGGGCTCTTTCATTACTAAACAACTTTGAACAGCTAGCTGATCATACGATGGGGTTACCGAATACTATCAAAATGGCGAGAAAGATGTCACGGGCCCTTCGTCTGATTGGATGAGATTCGCAGCCCCTCTCTTATTGGCTGCATCGTGTTACACGATGTTTTCCCAGTCAATAAGCTAAGCGAAAGTAGTCTTGTCGAGAAAATGTTTTCCCCGTCAATCAGCGAAGTGAAATTGTTCTTTAAAAAGAAAATATTTTCCGCCCAGTTTACAGAACAAAAGCCTTTTTAGTTCTGTGAAGAAATCAGTTTTAAGCCAATCAGCTGCGGAACGTCATGTGATTTTCTTCTTTATAAATCGCCGGCTTTCTCTGGTTGTTCGAAAAGAAATTATAAGTTATGCTCCGTCGACGGAAATGTAAACTGAATGAAAGCACTTGGTTTGTTATCAAGTAGCGGACCGATAAGGTAAATATTCGTTGCTTTGAGAAATTGAAATAGGAAAAGTTTCGAGCACTATATGAGCACAGCATTCGAGTAAAGATAAGATGGTCTATGAGTTCGCTGCAACGGAAAGCTAAGACTCTGAAAGGAACAAAACAGCAGCCGAGTTTTTACCCACAGTAGAGGTTAGTTTGCTTAAGTTAATTATCGTGGTAAAGGTGGGATAAAATGAGAGCTAGTGAAGTTCAAATTCTCTGCCTCTCTCTCTCGTTTCGGAATGCCAACTTCTATCAACAGCTCTCTTGCGCTCTCTCTCGTTGAGTTCTATCTGCTGAAGTTTTCTTTACGCCGACAACGGCTTTCTCTCATTTTAAAGGCGACGTACCGTGCCATTTTTCGCCGCTTTTCTCATCTTGTTTGACGTCCACGGAAGTGTCCGTAGGCCATGCTAGTTCTCGCGTACTCTCGCTGGGTGGCGCTTATCATTGTTCTCAAGAGAGGAAGAATTATTTTCGGCCGTCTCCCATCCCGAAACTACTCCACTTTCGCTCTCGTTTAATCCGACACTCAGTCTGGGAGGTTACGAAGTTTAATTACATTCCGACAAATTACCTTTTTCCATTGTTGCGGGTTCTTTGATTGGCTTAGAATCTCGAAAACCCGCGACCAGATCGATATCTACGCGCTGTGAACACTGAAATGTACCATGCCGACACGCCAGTGTCCAAACGTTAGATATTTGCCAACATGGGCATCCTATTTTTCTTAGACAGTTGTAGAAATAATTCCTCATTATCATAACAGCAGAAAATTGCTAGCTCGGAGCATAATAACTTATCAAAATGCTATCATAGCCGGTGGGTAAACTATTCCAGACGCAGACTTAAAGTGATCCGACGTCAGATTTCGTCCACTTCGTCGTCTATATTCAAGATTCTGACGCAGATTCTAGGGAGGGGGCTACTTGAAATCCCGACGTAACATTGTTTCGTTAAAAGCAAACCATTGCATAAGGATTAATCTGGATAATCGCCGTGGGAGCAGTTCAAGTGCTTCAACTAATTGGCCCCACGAATCAATTTTCACTTAACAGAAGGACTGCACAGATTGCTGGGATCGGTTTGTATGTATATACTCCGGTGGCGTGAACACACCTGTGTTTTTGCCTGTTCCGTTTCAACTTGGTGTTTCTGTTGGAGGCCGTGAAGGAAGCGTTGTAAGTATTTCCTCCATGTTTCTCGTAGCAATTTCATCTTTGCCTGTGTCAGTATTTGGGCCTTTTTAACGTATTTTCTTGCACGTAGATTCACCTTTTTGCTCTACCAGACCTCACTTTTTGCCGGTCCCTTTATTGCGCGTCTCACGGAGAGAATATAGATCCGAAAAAACGCGCAACATTTCAATTATCAGTCATGAAACGAAAGGAATCTTGTTTTTGTTTGTTCGCCTCTATTTTTACTGATAGCAACGAAATGTGAATGACTTTTAGTTAAGATCCTAAAATGTGGCGATTGCGTCGACCGATAATTAGGTAAGAAATGACCCGATTTTACATGTTTACTTACACAATTGAGTCCACTTATTCGTCCGGCGGGTATGTTTTTCTATTTCCTCTTACTTGCAAATGTCCCACGCGTAGTTAGCTAATACTATGTTTAAAATTCTTCCTGCTTTTTTTTGTCATAAAAAAATGTCACTCTGGTAAACAAACAATTTCTTTTTGGCGATTTTTTCACCTATCTAATTCTTCCATGCAACTTAGAAGAAATTTAGAAGTGATTTACACGCGAAAACGCAGGTCACAGTTTGAAGAGTTAAGGAAAAATGCAAAAACGAATTTGCGCAGTTGTTTTTATCAAAACTATGTCCTGTGCAAGCAAGCGTGAAACATTCTTATTTTTTCACTAGAACGTTCCTTCAAGTCAAAGGGTTTTTTTAAGACCTTTGCTATCTTTGATCAATATACATTCATTAAGTTCGATGTACTGAGGTCTTGATCGTATTATAAATTGGACCATAGGATGGCTTTTTTCACAGTACTGATATCAAATCGCAAACCTGAAGATTGGAAATATGTGGATCCATATTTGTTCATTCCCTGAGTCCTGGCGAGCGAGCGCGCGCTGCTCTTGGGAGGGAAATTCGTCGCTTGTTTTTTTTGGCCCCAAGAAGGCATAAACCTGTACTGAGGTTTTGGAGTGTAATCCTTTGGAGTGTCTACCAATACAGTTAATACAATTAGATAACTTCCACCCGTTTTGCATGAGCATTCTTCTGCTCTGGGGCTAGAAAGTCTAATTCCGTATTAAATGGAGTAAAACCCAAGTTATGGACAAAGGATAATTGCTAAAGAAAATGTTGGGTTGCGTCGGGCAAGTAAAGCACTAACGAAGCGCTAAACATCGAAGCGTCAGCCTCACTATCTGTCTATGGCGGTTCCTTTATCTTTACCAACTTCAAATTGATAAAAAGGCTGTGTTATAATCCAGGCTAGTCGAACGAAGGTAAAATAGACAAACATTGGCACAGCTATTTGTACAGATTTGCTCGGCTTTTCCACGCGGAAACCCAACATGGACATGACAAATTCATCATTTACTTTGCTGTAACTTCGAGACAATCAAGATAAGTGGTCAGAAGTGCCATGTTCGTGGTTTACCGTAGTCGTCTAACTACTTTTTAATGAGACAACAGGTTTTTGATACCCTTATTAGCTTTTGATAAATGGATCGCATGAAACCTGGTTTGTCGGATATAGAGAATCACTGTATCAAATCTTCCCGCTAAAGCAGTGAAGACTCCGAAGCAGACAGACATCTCGTAGATAGCGAACGTGACCTTAATTTTCTTCAAAAGGATGTGTGTTTGTGTGCTTTTTTCTTTCGGTTAGTTTGTTTTCCGGGGGGTTTATTGTCGAAAAGAATTTTGTGTTCGATTCTGTTGGCACTTACATTGTGAAGGAAGCGCCTTAAAAAACTTTAACAGTTGTTCAAAAGGATTGTACAAGACAGAACTGTCTTAACATAGCGAGCGACATTAAGCCGACTAGAACGAATTCTACAATTAGTTATTCGATGAACTCCCGAAGTCTCCGAACTAACGCGTTGACAGGCTTTGTAAAATCGAAACAAAATTATATTGAATGACTGAATCCATTTATTGTTTCTTTAAGAGATAAAACTAAAAATAAGTCCATGTGTCAGGTTTAGATTCGAAAGGGCTCCAGATTATTGGCAGGGGATATTTCCGTCTAAGATTTGAGCGCTTATTTTTGGGAGGCTTTAATGTGCGCTCACGTCAGAATTTCTTTGAGGGCTCCGTCCACAGTACGCCGGAGAAATTCGAAAACGGCGTTTTCACTCTGAAAAGGTATCAAATATTCTCCGTCCACACTACGCCGGAGGAATTTAAAAACGCAGCAATCATCGGTCACTTTGGATTTGTGTTTGCATGAGGAGAACTTTGACTGGGAAATCACATGATTATCGTAACGTCGCCGTTTTCGAAAAGCTTCGTTTTCAAGATGGTTTCCGTTCACGTGAAAACGCAAAACCGGCGTTTTCAAGTTCCCCCGGTTTGAAGAGCGTTTTCGAAAGCTCGGTTTTCGTGACGGATTAGTGCGGACCGTAGACCTTACCGTAGAAATAAAGCTGCGCTTTCAAATTTTGCCGGCGTAGTGTCGGACGGGGTCTGAAACAGTCAGACAACTCTTATAGTGTAGTTGACTTTGGTTTTGTTCACTGAAAAGGATGTGGCTTTTTGGGGGGGTAGGCTTGTTTTCTGAGGGGCTTATTGTCGAAAAGAATTTTGCGTTCGATGATGTTCGCACTTATATTATTAACGGACTTGGCGTCTCAAAGAACTTTAGCCGTTACTCAAAGAATTGCACGAGACAGAACTCTATAAGCATAGCAAAATTAAGCCGACAAGAGCAGATTCTACAATTAGTCAGTCAATGAACCTTAAAGTCTCCGAAAAAACGGGTTGACAGGATTTGTAAAATCGAAAAAACCATTTAATAAATGACTGAATGCATTTATTGTTTCTCTAAGAGATAAATCTAAAATAAGACCATGTGTCAGGTTTAGATTCGAAAGGTCTCCAGATTATTGGCAGGATATTTGCGTCTAAGATTTGAGGCCTTACTTTCGGGAGGCTTTATGCGTTCACACTACGCCAGAGAAATTTGAAAGCGCAGATTTATTTCTACGGTCAGGCCTACAGTCCACTAATCGGTCACGAAGACCGAGCTTTTGGTTAACGCTCTTTAAACCGGAGGAATTTGAAAACGCCTGCTTTACGTTTTGGTGTGGACGGAGAACATTTTGAAAAGGGAAAACGGCTGATAACCTATTGACGTCCATATGCTTCAAAAATATGAAACGTAAATATAAACAAAAGATTCTGGTAAGAACAATTTCTGTAAATGTTTTCCAGTGTTACGCAGCTTTCATGCGCTTTCTTTCCTTGTTGCGACCTGTGAGTTTTACCAAATGTTATAATTTTTAGAAAACCAGTGATGACCACAGGAAAATAAGCCTTGTTCCCCATTTTCGAAACCATGCATAGCTTTGTTTTCGCCTTTGTAAGAAACCTCCAACAGTTCTCCTTTGTGAACTTTGTTATGCAACAAAAAATTCGAAGGGGCTAAAACAACGACGATTTCAAATCAAAACTTTGCATGCAATTTAGGCGTGATTCTCACAAAACAAATTTCCAATTAAAACTTAAGAATGCCCGAACACACGGGATCCGAACAGGTTTCTTGTCTAAGTGACGGAATGTTCCTAAAATATTTATCAGTCGGTTCCGATATTTTTAAGACAATAAGTTCTATTGAAAAGTTGAATTGAAAAGTGCTTTTGAGTTATGTTCCGCTCGCTTAGAACAAAGGGCAATAGCGGCGAGCTATTTTGCGAAACAAACAATTGCGGACCGCCTAGCGTTTTGTGGCCTAAATTCACTCATTTTACTCTGTTAAGGGCCTTTTGGCTAATAAGCTTATAATGGCTGGTAGAATTGCTTTTGAAAGATTTTCGTTTGAGAAGTGCGCCCAATTTGTATAATTTTGGAGAACTTTTTTGTGTGGTGTCGTTTGTTTCAAACTCGATGAAATCTCTTTGTCATGCTACGACGACAGGCTTCTTTTTTGGTAAGGCAATGTTTAGGTCATTTTACTAAATCGGCAAGGTCTGTTCTATGGACAACTGTGGCGAGAGTGAAAACCCCACAACTCTGCCGAATTCACTCTTATACTGACATACATAATGCGACAAGCAAATGTGGCTTTATCGTTTGAGTGTGGAAGAAAAAAAAGCATCGGTGAATAAGAGGATTTAGTTCTTTGTGTTCTGTTTCCTTGTGAAAACTGACTTTCCGACCTGCATTGTCTATATATCTGTTTAATCGGTGACGTCCCTTCTTTCAGTTCGTGCTGTCTTGTTGTAAAATATATTGCCTTGACATGCCTCCAACTGATGTCTCAATTTCCGCTCAACAATTATGGGACGTTTTGGTTACATGTAACATTTTCGTCCGATGTCGTCCTTCATTGCGAAGTCCCCTGCCATTTAAAACCGCTATCCCCTGCCGGTTGGCAATTTCTCAGTCCTAAACAATCTGAGCAATGGAAATTCTGTCATGGAAAAGTCATAAGTTTTCAGGGACGCCGATAGAATAACAACAGAACTTGAAGTGGCTTACTTCCATTGAGAGCTTTACTAGTTGTAAATACGAAACACAGAAATAAGAAACATATTGTCGACATGGCAGAAACGCGCTCGTAACTCCCCACCCCGCCGAGTTTTTTCCTAGCGGGGCCCCTCTGTTGTCGCGATTCCGTATTACTGAAGTATTCTCTGAAGTGACAATCTTAATTGCTAGAACCATGTGAAACTGACGTAATAACGAAATGTCTATAAATCATGAAGGAATTTCACTGACATGCTGTTCCTGAAATAGAGAATTTAAAAAAAAAAAAAAAAAAATCTCTCTACCGATTCTTAAGTGTGTGGTTTTCCGCATTATCACAACCTCTATGAATGTTAAAAGTATAGCAACTTCGTCGCGCATGAATTGCCAGGCAGAATGATGGAAGGAAGTGACCTATTTTAGAAAATGATTTTATAAGATGTACGTCACTCTTTGGCTCAACGCTGAAAAACGTGCGCTTACAAATATTCCATCTTGGATAAAAGAGAATCCGCAACAGGGTCGTCATCTGTAAAATAAATATAGCTACTTTGGCGTCCTTTGTTTGCCCTTTCGGCGACTTAAGAATGCAATATTATTAACAGCCAGGAGTATCATAGGCTCAATTAGCTAGATCATTTTTCGCGCGGCTCTTTCAGGTCTCTTTTAGAGAACGTTGCAAAAATGCCGCTCTTTCAGCAAACAATAACAAATAACACAGCATCACGCCTTCCGAATGAAAACTTTGCGGGAGAAGTGTCGATCAGGGATTCTTTTCGCAACACAAACACTCTAATCTGAAAACAGTTTGATGATGACCTTGTCAGGGAATTTTTTTATTGTTCCTTAAGTCTTCCTTTGCGGAAAATTCCTCGTAAACCACCGATTTGATATGCAGTTCAGGCGTACCGCAAACTGCGTTTCTTTTCAACACCAGTTATTGCGAATTTTTGGCGCAGTGGGCGTGATTTAGCCGAAGGTTGGATTTCCGGGGCAGAGTTTGCATCAATTGCTGAGCGAGTGGGAATCTTTTCTATTCTCTTTCCTCTTGAAACTTTGTGCACCCGCGACCAGAAATTCGTTCAAATAGTCGGCTTTCTTTCTTTCTTTCTTTCTTTCTTTCTTTAGTCGCCAAATGTATGCGTGTCACTTAATTCTACTTCATTATTTGAATCTAGTTTGTGGAGATTTCAGAAAAAAAGAAAAACGATTAGCAGTTACTCCGACCCAAGTTGACCGCGTATTACCAAAATAATTAACACCGTGTTAGAAGAAGCCGCGAACCAATCATCAATTGTGTTACTTAATTTTGTAAAAGGAAAGATTTTAAGTACCCTGTGCGCTCTGGAATACGCTCAGTGGAAACCAGCAATCAATTAATACAGAGTCCAGCGACCTTAGGGACAGAAAAGTAGCGGTTTCGTTAAGCGCACAGTAGGAATACGGGATTGTTTATTGTTATTGCTGAGTATAAAAACTGACTGATTGACCGCTTTTATCAAAACAGTGTTACCTCTGGAAGCGAACGGAACTTGATGAAATCGCCGAGTGAAATGGCGTCTGTGGTGGTGAAACTCTTCTACGTTCTTAGCGCCTTCAGCATCCAAGGCAACTTTGCGCAGGTGGGAAATGGTTCGTCAGAAGCTTGGCAAAAGCGCGTCAGCACAACAGTAGCCTTACTGCAAAACAACCCATGCAGGGCGCTCTCTAAAGGATCTCAATGCGATTCCTCCACTTTCGCCAATCTGGATACGCGGACCGTGCGGTTGTACACGGCACAAGGCCAAAAAAAGTCAAAGCTGAGAGTCGTGCTAACGGAGGGAAAACGCCGGCGCCTGACAAAGCACTCCCACCGTAACGACACATACGATGCCGTCTTCGTCCTAGATCCCTATCCCGACGCAAACTTCGGCCATATTGTGTTCATATTTCTCGTAGATTTCGACGTGAATCAGACCGTCTGTAACAGGAGATTGAATGGAATTCATGTCTTCACTGGTAAGTGGTTTCTAACCGTTGAATAGTTACACTGTCAGGTTAATCGCGAGTGTACGTGACATCGCGCGCGACACGGGTTTCTCTAAGGGGTTTTGCGTCGTTAAAAAATTGTCATTTTCTGGGTTCGTATCGTGCCAATTTTGCGGGCTTCGATAGCAAGATTTAAATTTAGAGCCTTACGATGATCACTGCGGTTTAACAGCGCATTAATAACGGGCTGTTATGACTGACGGACATGGATATTGTACCAGCCGCCAAAATGTGTTTTATATTGAAAGTTATAGTAATATCTTGTCACAGTCCAGACTAAACATCGATTAGCCTAAAAACGGACTTAACAAACACGCAGTCCAATATTGCACCGTTATATCGGGCTCCCTACGTGGGAAAAATAACTTCTTTTCGTGAAATTAATATAACAGTGAGTTTTTCATGGTTTCATCTTTTTTTAGGACGTGACGAATGTATTCGGAGGGCAGAGAAGAGGCATTGTAGAAACTTGCTCCATATGCGAGTCAAATGCGAAATCAACTTCATTCCCCTTGTTTATTCGAAAGAAGATGACACTCGAACACAGCTTCTTGAATGCCAGCATAGCCTTAAGATGACGTCCTTTGCAAGCTGTGGCGTAAAAGAGCACTTCCCTCTACCTTGCAGCGACAACTCCGCGCACTGCTTGCTCGGGAATGACGGAGCTCGCCCCGAACCTCCAAACCGCTGTACCTACGACATGTGCGATTATGGAGTCTTGATCTCAGGCGGTTGGGATCCATTCACAAGTCGGCCGCGCTACCGAAATAACCTGCGCAATGTTTGGAAATTGCTGCATTCAGTTATGCGGTACAAGAAGGAGAATATCATCACGTTCTTTGGGCAGGGCCAAAAGGATGAACGTGAGTATACAGAGAAGATTTGTTCGTTTTATTTTGCGCGCAAGTGGATTATTCGAGCGGCGTGCCCCTCGCCATGGGAAAGCTACTAATTTATTTTGCAGTCGGCAAAAATGTTTTTTCAAAGCCATTTAATGAACGTAGCTTGAATCGCTTTATTATCGCAGATCATTCTTTTTGGCCATTCTTAATGAGATTTGCGGCTCAACTGGGTCAGTTCTCAGTCGCTCTATCATGCTAGCGTCGCATGGTTCTCGGGCTATTAATCCTTGAGTAAACTGTTTGATCAGCCAGCCAAAGATTGGTCAGAGGGCTTTTCCATCCTCACTTGTGAAGCAAATCTATCCATTTCGCCGTCTGTTCGCTGGTGATCTGTTTTGCCGACTGTGTTTCGGCACAGCAGGTCGCTGTTTTAAGCGGCTCGGTTTAAACCCTTTAATGTGTTAAATTGTAAATAGACGAAGCAGAGCGCGTGGTAATTAAGTTTGAAACCGATACCTTTCAAGATCGAATATTCATTTCTCAACGAGCGGTTTCTTCGCATTATAACCAGACGAACACAAAAACAATTTCGGTTATTAGAATATGAAAACACTTGGTTTAAGTGGCTTTTAATTGACCCAGAAAAACACTTGACGAGCTTCGCGTTTTTCATCTTTACCGCTCTCTGCTTGTCGATGAATTGCGAGCGTTTTCGCAGTTTCGCTTCTCTAGTACGGCTGTTTAAAACGTTTCTGTCGTACCGGCGAAAAACTTGCGAAACTAAATAACTTCACACATCCTTACAATCAATTCATTAAGCCCTAAACTGGTCCCATTGTGTCAATTGATCAATCATCCTTAGGCCTTGGCTTCTCGACCTCAGACAACTCTATATTTTCGGAAGAACGGCGTTATCCGAGAACTAAATCTTCGACAAGGTCTAATAACCGATGTGATATTCGTTCGACGAGGAAGACAAAAGACTGAAAAGACCGTAAAAGGTTTCATTTTTGTTCTTGTAAACCGTGGTTTAAAACAAAACATGAGGCAACGGGTGGTGTTTTTAATAAAGTCCCGAAAACAATACAGTGGTATTACCTGCTCATGAAAAATACGATGTCGTAATGAAAAACAGAAATTAAAAACTCTAACTTCTGGTGTGTTGCGCAGGGGCGAAATCAAGCCTTTCTCTTTTTGAGGCAAAATCAAAAATCATGTGGTGCATGGTAATAATAAAATTTTCTTTGCGCTTTGCCGCCATACAAATGAAGCCGCGCATTTTGCAACCATCTGTTAAAGTTGCTTTCCATATGGGACGATGCGCTTACAGAATCCTTTAAATTTGTGGAGCATGCTTTGGAAGTTTCTGGACAATTCCGTTTTACGGAGTTTCCAATTTACTTCGAGGAATAATGTCACGCGGATTGGCCGGTTTATGTAAGGTGTTCTAGGTCGCCTGCTTTCGTTTTGGGCGCAAAAAAAACTGTGATTGTTTGACATTGGCCAACAAAGAAGGCTTTATATTATTTTAAGCTTTCTCTCTGACCCCAAAAATAAACAAATTCAACTTAAATACCGCAACATTAATCCCAGGCTCACGTCCTAACCACTTTTTGTTAATTTCGGCGAGATCTTGTCATCAGAGAAAAAGGCGCATGATTCGTCAAGCCGAAAGACTGATTATTCGTTAATGAGTATTTCACGTACGCCCGGGTTGCAGATTCGCCTCACGTATTTGGCGGAAGCATTAATTATCTCCACTGATTAGAATTCAAGTTACTTCTGCTCTCGGGTCGCATACTTTTTCCACTGAGTTTTAATTAAATAAATTTAAGCCTGTGTGTCACCGCCGATCTCTGCGAGCACGTACCGATGATAACGTTTATTGAAAAGTTTGACTTTGATTACAGCCGGCCATTGCCGATTTGGTGACAACCGTTTTCTTCAACTGTTTACACACCAGCTTTTAAATTTCAGCTTAGCAAATTCCAGCACGCTGCGTCGTACAGTTCCTCTGTAGTGCATTTGCATGAGGCCTTTGATCAAAGCTTTCATTAAGTATATTTATAGCCATCTTTGTGGCTTTTCTTACCCTCCACATATATCTTCCATTTGAAATACAACTATGAAAGATATCAAAAGCGACCAAATTGGGAGAGAGGGTTACAGTACATTAAAAATCGTAACTCTGTAAGATTTCTTCTCTGAAATTTCCATTAACCTATTTCCCCGATGTAAAAAGCCGGATCATTTTGCGTGGTCGGGAAACGTTATTTTTATCGATTTCCTGGCAGAAATCAAGCTCCCGCAAAATCTTTTACCAAATAATTTATATGCTGTCGTTGATTTCAATCAACAAAATTTGTTTTTAATTGAATTAACTCTGGAATAATAGTTTCTTTAGGGAGGTATAACAATGCCTAAAAGGTAAAATTAAAGATTGAGATTGAGAAAAGCTGAGACGGCCTTGAAAATTTTGAGCTAAATCGTAAAAATTTTCCCCTCTAGAATCGGTGAGATCTTTTCAGTTCCAGAGGTATCTTCTGCCAAAAATTGGCTGGTTTATAGCTCTCTTTCTCTTTATTTGGCTTGAAATGTCTTTTATGAATGAAAAATATAGATTCCAGTTTCTGAACTACGTTTTTCTGTTATTAGTTGCCCTTCATCAAAGAGACAAGTCTTACGCAGTGAACAGCGCTATAACGGCCAAAGAATACATCAAGAAGTTATGTGGGTCATCGCTGTGTGTCGATACGGCCACGCTTTACTTGACCGGTCCCTCCAAGAGTGATGGCTCTCTCCTGTTTTGGGACAACGGCAATGGGCTCACAGACGACTCTGAACTTTACTCCCCTAGGGAGCTCTTAGAGGACGTGAAAAACTGCTCGGCTAAGCGTCTGTTTATCGTCGCCGACTACAGTTATTCTGGTGCTATGATCAACAAAATTAAGAGCAGAATGGAACGGCATCCCGCACTTTACCGGAATCTCGTGGCCATTTCGTCGACCTCGTGGAACCAATCTTCTTGGCGGAGCGACTTCACAGAGGCTTTCGTCAAGCACAGTAAAGAAGGAATGACTACAAAATGTGTGACAGACGTTGTCGAGGTAATGACTTTAACCTTGATCGTTAAATTTGTTTTTAGGGATGCGTTTTACGGCGAGTGTGTAAAATACACGAGATTCGCGCGAGGACACTCATAAGTTCCTCACAGCTCGAATGGCACGTTCCGCCCGCACGTTCCACGCATTGTCGTGCTTTTCCTGTTGGCTTCGCCGGACCGGATCAAAATAACGGAACAACGGTCATATTCTCGATGTAGAGTTCTTTGCGGCTCCCTTTTCAAACCTCGTACATGTATATTGATTGCAAGAGGGAAGAATTAGTGAAAATTAGTACAAACTGAAATTACTCTAGTTTTTGTATGGTTTTTTATTATTATTATTCTTTCATTATTTTTTTAAAGACCAACAGAAATTATCCTTCTCTGCGCACTAACATCTGGTTGGACAGAGGCAGTTTTAAGTAAAATGTCTGTCGAATGAAGTTTAATATCAGTTTTTTTGTTGTTGTTGTTAACAGGAGATTAAGAAACGGTTCCAAGCCTCTGGCTCTCAATCTACTCCTCACTTTGAGACTGGGGTCAATTTCAACGCAACTTACACGACGCTGAATGGCAGAAGCTGCAATGAGACATGGCCCGAAGCTAAGGCCGCAAGTGCTTGCAGTTTATTAACACGAGACCAGTGGGATCCAAGAAATCTCAATCGAAACTGAGCGTGATTGCTTCAAATAGCTGTGAATACGGTATCAGGTGTCCAAGCTGAAATCAAATAGAGTAGAAACCACAGGACTTAGATCGGACATTTTTGTTTTACATATTTATTACTTATTTTTGAACAAACAATTGACTTTAGAATTTCTCGCTGGAGTACGTTTAGAGGGTAATTTGCATTAAATGCGTCACTCGTACGTTGAACTTAGAGCAGATATGATTTTTGTTTTCCTTGTTGAAAATATTTTGCCTCGGCGGGCTGATATCGAGAATGGAGTCCTGAATTGATCAAGCGAAATAGCGCATTATTTTTAGTGTCTCGTTCAGTAACACTATAATTTTTAATGTATAAAGTAGAAAGAGTTTACGTTTTAAATGATTTATTACGGAAAAGTAGAGCAGAGACATTTAGCAACGTTAAATCTTGAACACAAGGAAAGTTTGTAGGTAGTAAAGTTAAGTATATATTTAAACAAAGAGCTAAATTTCAGCTAACCCGGGTAGAAGTTTTATCAGTCAAAAACGAACCTTTTGTAAAATACTTGCCACGACTTTGTTAACTTGCAAGCGGAAAGGCCTTCCAGTAGCCAAGAAAATGAGCTGCCAATGCGGAAAGATTCAACTTGTGAGCTTACGGACAGTTCAGTCAGAGGTTAGTAATTCCATGGTATGGAATGGCGCTTTTCTGGCTCGCGTGGAATGCTGTTCAATGTACCTTTGGAATAGCGCCGATATTCGTTTTGAAATCTGCAGTGATTTATATATTGAGCTTTTTGGAACATGAAGAGATAAATATTTGGGTGATTAGTTGTAGGAATGAAAAAGGCGGGGTATTTGGAGAGGGTGTTTTATTTTTTTT
>Ga0126339_10001814_pt1 | contig 14913 bp, 12 predicted proteins | sample OrbTmetagenome_2_FD_92532 | JGI IMG/M metagenome (GOLD analysis project Ga0126339, IMG submission 92532) | Coral microbial communities from Petempiche,Puerto Morelos, Mexico - Orbicella T R C metagenome | ecosystem: Host-associated > Invertebrates > Cnidaria > Coral | place: Petempiche,Puerto... | reverse complement strand
TTGAAGTACAGCGTTTGACCGGGGAAATAAATCAGTTCAATCTGTTGAGTACAAAACATTGTACTGTAGTGGTGGATTTTCTGTTTTATGGGTTGATTCCTTTTAAAACCAGGATTTGAAGAAAATGTTTTAAGTTTTTTGTTTCAAGTAACTCAATTAAAAAGAAAGGACAAAAAGATAATGGATCCTTCGGGTATTTGTTTTCGCTTTTGCTAAAGTCCGGGCGGCGGAAAGACATCATAATCCTACAATTTATCATAATCAAGGACAGGGGTGGAGCAGGGGTTTGGAAAATAAAGAAAATAAAGGGGTCTTAGTTTTCGGGTCTTCGTTTTCGGGTCTTAGTTTTCGGGTCTTAGGTCTTAGGTCTTAGTTTTCGCTACAACCTTATGGTCCTTTTACTTTTGTAAACAAAGTGAAAGTCACACATTATGAACAAAAGCAAAAAAGTCACACTTTAAACAAAAGCGAAAAAGTCACACTTACTAATAACATACAAATTATTCAAGCTATTCTGCCAAGGAAACAGTTCTTTTAAGTTATGAATACTAATTGATCCATTTTAACGTTTATAAACAACACTCAGCTAATGAAACTTTCGTCATTTTCAAAACTACAATCTCATTCTCAAAGCAATCGTTCGGCATACGGTAAATCAGAGATCATCATGCCAAGTACTCGTCGTCATTCCTACGATCTAAACTTGAAGTTGAAGATTGTAGCAGAAGGAGAAGTCGTGAACAACAATTGTGAAATCACTCGCGAATACGGCATATCAGAATTGATGGTCTGGAAATGGAGAAACGAACAACACGTCTTGTTTACAGGTGAGCGAAAGATGACTGCGAAACATGCCTCAGTGGGTCGCTACCTGCCAAAAGATCCAGAGCTTGATCAACAGTTGGCAGACTGGTTCTGCGATCATAGAAGCCAAGGTAAAAATTGTTCATTCAATATCTATGCATCGCCATTGATAACTGCACTGTTGTAGTTTGAAATTTTCGTTAAAATGCCTTTTATGTTGTCCTCTTGCTGACAGCATATTTCCTTTGATATTTGCAGGTCTATCAGTAAACAGCTTGATGCTCTGCCTGAAGGCAAAGGAACTCAGCTCCGATCCAGAGTTTAAAGTGTCCCTTGGCTGGTACATAAACTGGAAATGTCGCCATGCCATTTCCATGAGAGTAAAGACAACTTTGGCACAATGTCTAACTGCTGATATGGAAGAGAACGTGATTGAATTCCCCCGCTTTGTGTTGAGATCCCGACAGCATTGTGGCTACGAGTTCAGCCACATCCTTAACATGGACGAAACTCCGATGAGGTTTGAGTTGTCAGCCACGAGGACACTGGAGTTCACTGGAAACTGAACAGTGTCCATTTTATCCTGTGGTGGCGATAGGCAGAGCTTCACTGTTGTCCAAGCAGTGAAGGCAATTGGTGAGAAACTTCCCCCGAAGGTGATCTTTAAAGGTATTCGTCAGCTTCGAATCCAGGTGTTGCCGAGAATGCTGGTCTCTGTACACAAGAAGGGCTGGATGGATGAAGGTTTGTTCTTGTTTTTAACATTTATGGAATACCGGTATTTTATGATAGATAGCCACCATTGACAAATGCTTCAAGTGTTTGTAGTGACAACTGTGATCATTTAATGGGATTGAGGTTAAGAGTTTGTTTGTTACTTTCTGAGGTCAAGGTAACACTAGTGTTAAATTTCAAGCATGTGCTGTCAAGCATGTTCAAGCTCGATTACCATACTTTGTTTACTTCTAGTTTTTTTACCATCGTTGGATCTCGTTGGTATTATTTGATTGTGAGTATTGGTATGTTACGAATAGACCCTGTAAGCCACTTTTTGTACATTTAATTTAGTGACTTCAACGAGTTGTCAGTCTAGCTGTGAAATGCAACATATAATTTGGCATGTTTGCATAACTTACAAACTTGGTTTTAAAGTCTAATCAGAGTGTTTTTCTTAACATTTGTAGGAACTATGGAGTGGATTCAGGAGAATTTTTGACTCATGCCAGAGCATCAAGCACTTCTTCTATGGGATTCCTTCCAGAAGAAACATCAATGTTGCTGTAATCCCCAGTGGACTAACTCCAGTTTTGCAGCCCCTGGATAAGTGCAGGAATTAGCCATTTAAAGTAAAAGTTTGTGTGCAGTATGAAGCTTGGATGTTGAACGGCCAGTTTACTTACATGCCTACTGGAAAGAAATGGGCACCCAGCAAAAAGGTGGTGTTCCAATGGATCGATCGAGCATGGAATGAGATCCCAGCAGAGCTGATTGAGGAATCCTTCAAATCCTGTGTTATCACTGGGAGTGGATTCTTCGATTCCTTTGACGCACCATGATCCGAGAGTTCTTGTATTGATCTGTTCAGTGAGGAAACGCAAAATCAGTTTTTGGATTCTTTTGGATTCTTTCGGATTTAAGAATCCAATCTTGGATTTTCTCAAAGAAATGCACCCTAATGCTCTTGACGGAACAGAAAAGCGGTTTTGGGAGGAAGAGGGATAAGAAGCAGAAGATCCAGAAGACGCAATTGACAACAAGTTCGAGACAGAAAATGAAGACGAGGATGACGAGTAGCTGAGTAGAGCTGACCTGTAATAAAACAGTCTTTTCAGAGCCACCCTGGTTCTTCTCAGAACCACAAATCTGAAAAAGTTGATGACCAGCAATATTTGTTTTATGTTTATGGTATTTAGAGTACCGGTACTGGAGTCTTTTTATCAGCCTGAGGGAAATTTGGTGAGTTATATATTTTGTGGTGCGAACATACTCTGCTATAAGACGCACCCTGAGGTGAGACCAGATTTCAATTGAACAGGCACTTTTTTCTCCAAAAACACTGCTCCTTAAATAACCGAAAAAATATGGTACCTTTTTGGACAAAATCCTTGAATTAATATACAATAACCAATTGACCCTCAAATTAAATGCCTTGCATTGTTTCTAAGGCATTTGTCCTATTTACAGATGCCAAAAATAAGAGGGTTACATGTAATTTTTGTAATACTGTTGTCAAAAGTCCACAATGAAAGACAAAACTTACATGTTTTTCATGCGAAGTCCGAAGGACGAAAGTCCATAGGATAGAGTACTACACAGGGTAGAATATTGGGAAAGGTACTTCAAGTAAGCTAAATGCTAGTTCCTGATTGAAAACTTGGCCCTCAGATTTCAAAAGTTTCATCAGCTGGACACAACATGATGACATACTAAAAGACTGTAAGAGAATCTGTTAATTTCGTTTAGGGGTAGCTGGGGCATATATGAACTCCCTTGCAGGGTAGGAAAGGCAAGTGGCCCTTTGAAAATACTAAGAAATTACCTCTTACCCGCTCCCCAGATATTTCTTTGGTACCTAGGGGGAGGGGGGTAGGGGAAAGTTTTGTTTTTAGGTTGCAATCGAAAATAAAGATAGTGTTGTGTGTTGTGGTTTTCTTGTAGATGGCAAAATTTTGTACTTAGAATGAAAAATCACCTTCAAAAAGATCAAAATGATGTGGAATAAGCATCAAGAAAACTTGACTGACTGTTAAGAGGGTGAAAATGATTTAGAAGCTATGACATTGTCCTTCGGGTTGCAAGAAGGATGGTCTGAATCAAAGGTCTTCGCTATGGAACACTGTGGACAAGTTTAAAATGGACTTTCTCATCTACGGCATTGAAATATCGCTAGTTCAACCAAATGTATTGCTTATTAAAATCAGCATTCTCTTCTAGAGGAATTGTTTTAGTGTTACTGATATAAACTTTTCAGCTAACTTTTGTGTTCTCAACAAATCAACAACAACAATCTGGATAGCACAAATGTATATTTGGAGAACGCTTATATCCAAGTCACTAGTTTTCATGAACACAATCTTTATGTTGTTCAGCTATTAATTATTGTGCAGCATTAGAGAGGTTCGCCTTATTGCTGACATTAAGTAAAGCTTGCTGACTTTGCACTTTCTGTGCGGAACTGCTCGTTTACCTAAAGTGGTAGATATATGCAGGGTGTTCATTAAGCATAGGAGATTGGAGCATTCTCCGGCTACTATGTGGAATTCTCCGGCTAAATTTCAATGGCCTGTAGAAGCCTTGAAGTAAAATTTTTCTTTGAGTGGCCAGATTCTCCTATTATTTTATAATATCCTCCTGCTGCCTGTACTTCAATCACTATTGAAAACCCTGTGTATGTAGAAAAAACTAAGTCCTTTTTCCCTTTATGCTTCTGATAATTTAGCCCACATTCTCTTGCAATTAGGGACTTTTCATGCAGATTATTCACAAATGACAGGAACTAAAGAGACTTTTTGTTGACGTTACACAAAATTTACAAGGAAACTGCTGTCTGTATCACTGCAGGCCAGTGTTAAACTGGGGAAGTCTGAAACCCAGTATGTCGCCATGGTAACACCACTGTTGAGTTTGTATTGTGGAGCACATTTACTTACTGTAAAGAATCAAACATTTCTGATACAAATTCGCTGAGATACTGTATCTTTATTCATCATAGTTGATCAAAATTTGGTGAATGTATGGCGTCATCACTTGGCTAATTTGCATACCATGTAAGAAAGACTTAAATATCTCTGGAATGAAAAGAGATATTTTGAAAAATTAAGCAGCATTTTTCTTCTCATACACAGACTACTTTATGTTTTAAATTGGCTTAGATAGGAAAGGTGCAATTTTTGTCATAGTACCACTTTAAAGTTGATTGTGCTGCACTCCAGTTGTTTATCTTTTCAGTTCTGGCTCGACAGGGAGGTGTTCTTGCATTAACTGAATTTCAATTCTGTTTAAATTTCAGTTTGGCTCATTAAAAATCCTGCCTTGTATTACCCACTTGACAATAGAGATGCAAGGCAAAGACATTCTACCAGAGAGATTGTAAAACCAACTGTTAGCCTCTGGAAAACTGAGATAAAATGTCATCTAAGGAGTCTGGTCATAAAGGACCATCCTGTGTTCAAAGGAGTCTGTGTGGTTAAAGTAAGCTGGTTGAAGGATGTTGATCCTGTTTATCAAAATTTCATAGATTGTAACCTGTCCGGGGCATAGCCAGCTTTGCTTTGAGTTATGTAGATGTAGGCCTGCTTTAATTTATACATGTAGGCCTGGCCAGCCAGCTTCTAGAGTATGTTTTAATCCCTCAGGACACTTTTCACCTCCTTTTTCCTTCTTTTTCTGGTGAATTTGTGTACAGTGTATGTCAACAGTACCAAAAATTCTATCATTTCATGTCAGGATAGATCTATTTTCTCCTATGGCAAAAGAAATGTGCCTGCCACCTGGATAGTTTGAAGGCTCAAGAGTTTGATCTCATCGAGAGAGAGAGAGAGAGAGAGATAAGTTCAGGCATGAAAAATTGACCTATATTTCAGTCACATAGGCACTAAAAACATGCAAAGAAATTGTTTTTCTTTTGTTCATTTTACAAAGACAAGTGAGATGAGAAATTTGTATGCCCAGACCTGTGGGACAAAAAAACCAGCTATGCCCCTGCCAGTCCACCTAACTTTGTGTTATAGGATCTCTTTAGTGGGTCTTTTCAGGCATTCTGAAAAGAAAAGAAAAAATGAAGGTGCAAGGCAATAGAAACTGCACTGGGGTTAGTAAATGGTAGGTTATTTTATATAATTTTTGTAAAAGTTCTGTTTGCATTTGCAATGGCACTGTATTTTGAATGGAGATATTGGGCAAGATACCCTTTAATTATTTCTGTCCTTTCCTTAGGGCAAACGAGAAGTGTTGAGGAAATTTATGGGATCCTTATCCTGGAAAAAATCTTCAGTGCCACAGTGTCAACCGGGGCTGTCTATGATGGAAATCTATGTTATTGACCAGGCTGTGTTGCACTACCTGATAGACCATCCTCCAACCACCCCAGAAGATTTCAATTTTCATGCAGAATTAAAAGCTGCAAGTCATTGGCATTGGCCAAGAGATGACGAACCAATGAAACGTGCGTCTGGTCCTCATGATGATTGGCGTCTTAGGAAAGTGGCAGCAATTGCTTTAAAAAGTTGGAAAGAAGAACTGTGTCAAGCAAGAAAGCAAGCATGTATGAATGATAAAAACACAGATTCAAGAGATAATCTCAAAGAATACATATCAGGTAAATGACATTGTTGTCAATTGGGCTCAAGCTAGCACTAGTTAACTTTGATTTTTTTTATTCTGAAGAACCAAAAATGGCAAGTCAAGGCTCACTTTTTATAGGCAATCATACAGCTTTAAGTTGAATTTGGAATTAATTTGCACTGTCTTGTGAGTTTTTCAAAAAGCTGAAATTGCACGAGCCGCTTCAGCAAGTGCAATTTCAGCTTTCTGTAAAACTCACAAGACAGTGCAAATTAATTCCAAATTGAACAAGAAAACCTGTATGATTACTTATTAATATAAATATGAAAAAATGCGTGGGGAGGAAGTGCCAGAAGATTTTTCTTAAAGTCATTTTTTCACATTCAAGATTTTTGCACAAAATTATTGGCTTACAATAGAAAATTTTGTATTGTCTTTCAGCCAATCATAATCTAGAATTGCGATGTGTAATTTGCACTGGTGTTACACTTTTTGCACTGATGTTACACTTTTTGTACTGGTGTTACACTTGAACTGCACTGCTCTCTTGATGGTGTACTTGATTCTGGAAAGAATGGAATACATTGCGTATGTCCCAGGTTCGAAGGTCAGCAAAAAGGTTCAGTCTTTAGAACATACAACATTTTAATTTCTGAGGAGATAAATGTGTACACTTTTCAACATGGCTGACAACTCGCAACCTCATGGTCGAACAACAGGTCTAACTGCGCATACATGCAAAACGCCTACTAGGAGGGGGACCCCAGGGAATTGCTAATTTACAACAAGGCCTTCTGCGGAACAGAATACATTATATCCACTACTCACTCACTCACTCACTCAATCCTCTTCTTTCCTGGTGGAACATATGTTGTCCACTAGTGCCTGCCTCCTGACCCTATTTTGAGCAGTACATTTCACTTCCCACCATGTAAGCTGTCTCTCCTCCACCTCTGCCATTCTTGTGGGCTTCCAGGTGTGCTGGGATATGGAATGTCCAGTCTTACCAATAGTTGTTTTGAATTCAAGATAGGTACATGTCACAATGTAGACTTTATTTCACTCAATGATCCCTCTCAGTCTGCAGCTACGGTCGTGTAAATGAATATTTTTAAATATTAGTTTAAAATATTGTTGTTACCGTAGCTAATGTTGCTGTTATATAGCTGGTGTTTTACCCACTACAGCACCCCCATTCATTGGCTAGTTCATGGTCACATGACATTTAACAATGAAACTGTTTTCCACCAATTGTCATGAGCAGGCAACATTGCAAAAACTATATGTATGACTTCAAACGGGAAACAGTTCACTGTTACCCGCGAAATGTTGACCACTGTTGCACATCATTTGTCAATAAAGTAATTATTTGTTTTCCACCGGTTTGACCCATTTGTTTTGCTATTAATATAACAAATCACTTAATGCCTGGTCCCTTGGGAAACAGTGAATTTTGTTTCCCTCAACATCGTCTCAGGAAACATTAAGATTCTCGGAAAACAAAATACATTGTTCCCCTAGGGACCAGTCATTAAGTGTTAATTGTTAGCCAAGGTAACAACAACCTTAACAATCAGTTACCTGTCAGCAGTTCTTCACCCAAACAGTTAGTGGTCTAGCTCTCCTTCAGGGACTCAGATAGCACATTACAGACACTGATACATTGAATTGTAGCACCATATTCTTAGAGTGGGGCTTGTGTTCTAAGCATGTATAGCAGTTTATTCAAAATTATTTACCCATCTCTGCTAAGTTGTTGCCTCTCCCACTCCTTCCCTCATTGTCCCTCCACTGGTCCTATCAGTGTCATGGGTGCCTGGAATGGGTGCTCCTTGTGGGAGTTTGCTACCTATCGTATTCAATCAAGGTTCTGGGTGGCCTCTGTAGAAACCCCTACATGTACCAGGCACCCACTCAGCTCATAGTGAGTCAATATATGATTATCGTATATCCTGATGACACTTTAATCTACTTTTCTGACAAATAAGCTATGGAGGAAAAGACATCACTGACTAAGTATCTTAAAACAGATATTTTGCCTGTGGCTACAAAACAATCTGCTCACCCTCAGCTGTGCAACCACCAAATTGAAACTAATTTTGTCTGGGAGCTCATCTGAAGTCTCAAAAACTCTTCTTTCTTTTTGTCTTTAAGAATGCCCTAACCCAGATTAATGTACCAGATGAACTTTTGGTTTTTCATGTAATACAGTTTTCACATAATGATAGATTGGAATTTATCTTTTTTAAGACCTTGAAGAGGACATCTTCAATCTGAGTATGTATTACAAAGGAACCCTTGAAGGTGAGTCAAAGTTTTACATCATGTTATTTTAATACCTCCTCAAGCAAAGTGCAGTTTAGTATCACCTTTCTCCAATACACACCAAAAGAAAAATCTGTGGAAATAAAATTCCTTGTTACACACATTCAGAAACTTACACTGCAGTTATGACAGGATCCTCATAAAAGACCCTTAGTGTTCTTTGAATCCTGTCACATGATAAATTCAATATTGCATGTAAAAAGGCTCCCTAGCAACCATCTTGGTGCTTCATTTGTTCCATGCATACAGCATTGTTTTTGTCTTGGGTTTGTGTTTAAATCTATAAACAATAGTCCCCATTTGGTTGGAAATATACTCGCATAATTGTCCACGAAGATTATCTGTTTCGAGAAGAGTATAGTTTTCTAAGACAGCAGCTCAAAGAAACTGTGAACTTTGAGGAACTGATAATTTCCAAAGACAAAATAATATCTGAGCATATTTTTTTGCACCAAATGGAGGCTCTTGAATTTGCTATCCTTCAAATATTTTTCACAGCACATCAAATATAATAGTGCTAATAGTACTAAATACAGTTGACACTTAAATTAAGTTGTTGTTGTTGTTGTTGTTGTTATTATTATTATTAATATCACTCAGATATTCCCCAGTTTTAGCTGGGGCATATTCAGTCGTGTGAGGCATTCAGACCAATCGCACTTGAGCAAAAATTCATATTTAATCGATTATAAGTTATCTCGTGTTATTTATGAGGATGTAGTGGCCTAATGGTTAGTGTGTTGTACTTTAGAACAAGCAGGCATTGGTCTAGAGTCCTATCTGGGGTCATTGTGTTGTGTTTTTAGTCAAGGCATGCTACTCTGAGTGCCTCTCAACACTCAGGGCTGGGTTGTTCAAAGTGTGATTAAGCTAACTCAGGATTAGCGAGAATTTTGAGTTCATTTTTGTAACTTTTTGGTGAGATTTTCTCTTTTTATTGTTTGTCCTTCTTTTTAGAGTTTGAATAATCTCAAACAGTTTGAGATTATTCAAACTCTAAAAAGAAGGACAAACAATAAAAAGAGAAAACCTCACTACACAAAATAAAAGCACTGAAAGACATTTACGGTATATACAAGAAATACTTCAGTTAACTTTTAATCCTGGGCTGGTGTTAGCCAGCTTTCAAAACAACCCAGCCCAGGTGTGTAAATGAACATAGGCAAATTAAATGGTGGGGATAGCCCTGCGGTGTTCTGACTCTGTATCCCATTCAGGGGAGTGGTAGAACTGCTAGGCTCAAGTGCAGACTTAACCATTTTGTTAGCTTTGAAGTAAATTAACTCTTTGGTATGTCAAAGTTTTGAGCTCATGTCAAAGGTTCAACAGCTATTCAGCTTTTTCACAAGCGGCCACACTTGAAACCTAGGAAATCTCCTAGGCCACAGCATATATGCCAGAAGCTCAACCTATGCAGGTTTCTTAGACCTGCTCCTGGGCTTGGTCAGTACCAAAGAAGGATTTATATAAATTTGATCCAGAAAAAAGTCTATTTCTCCATCATGACCTTCTGCATACCTGTCGAATGACCACTGATCATTGGACATTGGAAGCATTTTCATGAGTTAGGTCATTAACTGGCTTTATCATCTTTTTTTTAAATACAGGAACTGATGATGATAATTCACCAAGCATTGGTACCCTTACCTTACATGAAGATGACAGAAGTTCTAAAATTAGAAAGGTCAGCATTACTTAATCCTAGTGTATGGTGGTCCAGCATTATCATAGGAAAATGATATTAATATACATTTAAAAAAGATGACACACCGTTTAAATTTGCAAGACATGTTTCGGATACTCTGTATCCATCTTCAGTTAAAGGATGTTTACAAGTGAGTGACTTTATATAAAGTAGGTAACAAGTAGGTGTAAATTACAAAATGTACGTACTAGTATTCTACACTTTGTAATTTACACCTACTTGTTACCTACTTGATATAAAGTCACTCACTTGTAAACATCCTTTAACTGAAGATGGATACTGAGTATCTAAAACATGTCTTGCAAATTTAAACGGTGTGTTGTCTTTTTTAAATGTTTGATTTCAATCTTACTGCTCCGAAAATTTGGCAATATTAATATACATAATATTTTTCAGAAGAAGACGTAACAAAAAATGAGCAATAAGGTAAAAAAATTAAATTAAATAAAAATGTTAGAAACATAGAACAAAATAAAAATGTGTGAGAGTAAAATAGATCAAAAATAAAAATAAAATAAAGTAAAAAGAAAAGTAAAAGAAAATATAATAAAATAAAAATATGACATTGGGGATCAAATCAAAATCAAATCAAAACATTTGATTTTCATTTTGTTTTGAGTTTGCTATGAGAACGATGGGCCATCAGAACACAACAGTTTATTTTCAATTCTCTTTTGAGTTTGCCATGAGAACAACGGGCCATCATGAGGCCCGGTGTTCTCATAATAAATACAAGGTAAAAAGTGAAATGATTTTGCAGGATTTTGAAATCTTGACCATGTGGCCCAGTGCTCTCATAGTACTGCTTTCTGGTGGATTGTCACCGTAATAAGCGCATGCTGGCTGCAAACCTGGTGGTTTATAGGGGTTATGTTAGACTAACTTTTCCTGTATCTGTGGGAAAAACTACTATTAAACAACTATTATTCTGCTTAATTGGACCTACACTACGTCCCATTGTTATCATAGCCCGAGCTACCATAGCTGCTATCATAGCTGTGCTGCTCCGAGAAGGGGCTTGAAACTGAAAATTGAATGAAGCTGGTAGCATTTCCTGCGTTTTTAACACGCGTTTCGCTGCCTGTTCTCTAACGTAAAAGATATTCCACCTCTGATTTTGAAATTAATCATGTTAAATTGAAGGAAAGACGCAATAAGGGGTAGAAAGACAAACTCAGCTGGTGAAGCATCTCATGAATCAACCGGTCATCAGTTCCAAGCCCCTTCTCGGAGCAGTACCCATGAATCCGCTGTCCGATATGTAGCTCGCCATAATATTTTAAGAATTTTCTTTTATTATTTCAATAAATAAATTCTCCATTTTACCAGTGTTATTCTCAGGAACAAGGTCATCCCGTAATTCAACTTTTAAATCATCCCTATTAAAAATAAAAAGTCCTCCGATTTTATTTTGCCTAATCAGTTTGGTTGATTTCTATCCAGGGATTTCAAAATCATCGTTGTCATTATCATTAAGCCAAGTTTTAGTTAGACCTATTGTTGAGAATTTATGATCTGACGAATTTAAGTAATTTATTACTGAATAAAACTTATTCCTGATGCTTCTTACATTTAAATGTAAGAAAGATAACTTACTACTACTGAAATGAGTTGTTTCGATTAAATAGTTAAATTCTATTGGGGAAAAGAAATTTGATCCAGAATTATGTCGAATATTTAGATCTCGAAAATCAAGCATGTCACAGTTGTTGTGCAGGAAGGCCAGATTATTTATGATATCCCGTTCAAATAATTCACTTCTGGCTGTTACAATGTTGGCTTGAAAGCCATTATTGTCAACTGAATGGAATTGCAAGGAGATGTCCACGGATTGATAACATGTGAATTTGTTATCAGTGACAAGACGATCATAGCTACCTAACCGCAAACAATGCCTATTATAATGACTAGTTATAGTTATCACTAAAGCTGCCCCTGCTTTCTTTTATTTCTGCTGATTAAACACAGTTGAACATTATTATATGAACTAAAAATATATATATATATTTTTATAAACTATATCACTCATAATCTCCCACTAACTTAAGCATCTTTCCATGAATATGATCCAAACAATCATTTAAGTTAACTAAACCAAAAGTAAGCACTTAAGCAATATATAGTGTCAAAATATCATTGTATTTAGTATGGTCGATGAGACATTTAGGTGAAACTTATTTTGCGAATGTGTGTTAAACTATAGGTTCTTCTTGCTCACTATGTGGTCCTCTGTATCGTTGTCCATTTATGAATACTTTGTCCTTGGTTAATTTTACGGCATTTCTAGCCTGCGAGCAGGCTCACATTTGGGAGCGCGCACGCGAGCGGCAAAGAGCGAATATTCAGAAGCAAAGTGATACGGCGGGGAGGAGTCTGGTGAGGAGGCGTGAAGAAAGTGAAACATTCGTGTGATTATTTGTTTGCTTTATTAGTATAAACCAAATTTATCAATTTTATTTGATACTTAAAAGCCATTCGAGCAGCGTTTATAGTTACAATTCAATAGCGCGAGATGCGTTGCGTGACTGTTTTGGATACTATATTCCCTAAATTCAGAAGAGACACCCGGAGGGTCTTAGTTTTTCAGCTCTGAGGTCTGAGTTTTCGAGACACCCTAAGATACCTTTGAATCAGCACAAAACTATCTCAAGCTTCATAGCAGATGTTGGTTAAGTCAACTGCGTGCACAAGGTAATAAAGGGAGGAAATGAAAAGTTCAAGCGAGATTGTGTACTAACCTGTAATAACCTGTAACGATACAAACGACAACAATGAACGCAAAAGAGATTTCCGCTGGCAATCCTGATGCAGCAACGATTAAACGTATTGAGATGTGAATTCCAGTCGTCTGTCCTTTATGATCCTTTCGTGGGCAGGATAGTAAGGGTTGAAGTTTTGTCGTAACCTGTGTATCCTTAGTGTTGACATTCGGCTGCGCCCAATAGACACCACCTCTGATGTCTGTCCTCGACCTCGTTTGCACGCTGGTAATTAGAAAGGAAACTGACCCGCCACTCGCACTGCGTTGGGCGATTTTTCTGATCCGAAAGAACAGTTAATGTTTTCAAAACCAAGGAGAAACCTTTAAGCAAGATCGACATCGTAAACTCCTGTCGTCTGAGCCCTCTGAAAACGAGAAAACGAAAACGAGAAATCGATGTAAACAAGGGGTTTCCAGAAGTCCCGAAATAAAATTTAGGGCAAAGCTTCGCTCACCATCAACTTGCAGTTTGTTCTACAAAACAGCAAAAAGACCAGCGAACTGAGGATCCACTTTGTTTTTCCATGTAGCGTGACGTTAAAACTAGAATTGTCGCTTTTTGCGGGAAAATTCAGCCTAGCCGTGATAAAGATTTGTCGAGTTTCAAATATTTACATAGGTTATTAACAATGTTACAGTTAAATATTCTATCCTGCAGTCCAACTAGCTATTTTTGCAGATCTTTCACTAAATCATGGATAGCAATCAAAGAAAGTCGGAATGAAACATTTGGCGGGAAATATTTCTGACTCATGAATTTTTATTGGAGTTTGCGAGACCAATTACTCCGATTTGCCTGAAGATACCAATGTTAACTGAACTGGATATTGTTAACAGTGTAAAAGACTGTCGAAAATAAGAGTTTCTGGAATTTGTACGAAGTATCTTTTAGGCTCACCTAAAGTTGTGCGAAATTTCGGCCATTTCAGACCACTGGAGAGGCCAAAATCATGATGTGGTGATATCTCGAAGAAAAACGAACGCCTACTCGGCAAATGTCGTGTTTGTTAATCTTATCGGATAGCTTTTATACTGTGAAAAGGGCCGACTTTGACCTTTTGGTCCTGCCCGGTTTTCTCTGACAATGGAACTTAAAACTATTTTATCTCTGTTTTATTCTATTTTCAGCCTGTTGTCCAAGGTTTTTTCCTATTTGACCCAATTGTATCTCTCTTTTATGTCTATTTTAAGGCTATTTTCAACCTATTTTATTTTCAACTTCTTTCATTCATATACTTTAAAGCTATTTTAAAACTAACTTTCAAAAATTTTAACTAGCACTCTGAAGTATTTTTTGTTTTTTTTGCTAGGTTTTGTTTCAAAACTATAGGTTTAAAATTAGACGAAAAATTGCTTTAAAATATTTCAGAAAAATAGTTTAAAACAATAAAAAAAAGTCATGGAGAAAATAGCATATAAAATCGGTATACAATGGATATGAAATTGGCATTATTTTCGTAAGAGAAGCTAAGAGACATAACGCACATCCAAAGTCGTTGATGAAGCGATCCTGAAAATTTCTTGACAATAACCAGTACCCTGGTGAGCCCTGATGATGGTAACGTGGGAATTGCACTGCCCCCTGTGTTTCACATTTTGCACTTTATGTTACAGAACCCACGGAGCATAGACAAAATGGAGGACATCCAACCACAACATAAATCGCTCCTTCTCTCTCCTACGCAGATGCTGTATCTCGCACGTAAAGACTCCTCCCCTACAAACCGTCAAAGGAGAGGGAGGAGCACTTTTCTTGACAAGCATGAGAAGCATCTGCCTTAAGAAACACCAAGATCACTCAGTGTGTATTTAATTTATATACGATATATTCTTACAATTTCAGGCTACCGAGAGCCAGCTTTCCAGTGACTGAGACACACCAATGTCCGGATTGTTCTGGGTTCAAGCAGGTACAAAAGTCGGACCGGATCAACTCGGATCGCTGATTTGAATAAGAATAACAACAATTGCTGTATGCCTCGTTCTTGAATAGGCCGGCTATTCTTATTCAAATCAGCGATCCAAGTTGATCCGG
>Ga0126339_10001813_pt1 | contig 14915 bp, 6 predicted proteins | sample OrbTmetagenome_2_FD_92532 | JGI IMG/M metagenome (GOLD analysis project Ga0126339, IMG submission 92532) | Coral microbial communities from Petempiche,Puerto Morelos, Mexico - Orbicella T R C metagenome | ecosystem: Host-associated > Invertebrates > Cnidaria > Coral | place: Petempiche,Puerto... | reverse complement strand
TTGTGGGCCATGGGTTACTCGTGGGGGCCTGGGGGGGAGGTCTACGGCGGGGGGGGGGGGGCTCCCCCCCCCCCCCCCCCCCCCCCCCCCCCCACCTCCCTTGAGATGAAGCCCTTTTCTTCGTAGTTGCTTTTGAAATTTGGTTACCTCACCAGTCAGTTACGCCATGCCTTAGTGGTGCACCCCTTACTAAGAAAAATCCCGGATCTGCCCCTGTGCCTACAAATTTAACTTACTGGAAACGGCTCTCGTTCTTGCCTCGAGCTAAGACCGACCTTTGCACGCTTGGAAACAATCCTACACGATGTTCTAAACACCGTCCTCATTACAGTAACAACTTAGTGTCAAACGAAAGTTTTGTCCGCATCTTTTAACTGTGCTCATTAGAAATAGCTCTCATTCTTGCTTTGAAATCTTATCGCCCTTTGCACGCTTGGTAACAATCTTGGACAACAGTTTGAAAAGCATTGTAATTGCGATGCAAAATGCAAAAAGTGTAGTTAGAAGGAATGCAAGTACATCCAATAGATAATATTGGTACCAGTGGAGGTTATACACTTCCGGTCTTAGGTGCTTGGCTCCTTTGTGTCTGTGGACATATTCAATCCAATCGGCGGCTTGCTGGACGGAAGTTCGCGGATTGTCACGCAACAATCGCGAGATGCGTGTAGCATTACCCTTGAAGCTAAAAGGGAATGCACACACAAACATTAGGAGAAAGGATCTGGCCTTAGCCTTCTTAGCCTTGCATAGCTGGTGGTTCTGTTAGGGCAGTGGCAATATCTTGGCTTGAGTCAATGTCAGTCTCTTTCGGATAACCTAGCTGCATCAACGCAGGGGGTGTTAAAGTTATAACTGAAAATACCTTGGTTCTTGAATGATTCGCCTTATGGATTGGTATACTTCATCGCCAGTCACAGTCTTTATGTCAACACCAACTGCCATGCCAACTGATCGAGCTTGGGCGCAGTTGCTAAACTGGTCAAGAAAAAGCGGCATGCAGATCATTGGTACACCATAAAAAGCCGCCTCATATAAGCTGTTGTGACCCGCGTGGGAGATGAAGGCTTTGGTGCTGTTATGGGCTAATAAGTCATTCTGTGGAATCCATGGAAGAACTTTGACGTTTGGGGGAAGACCCTTTGGAACATGGCCTTCAGGAAAGAAGACAGTCTAGAGTTACAAAGCTACAGGAGTAAAGTGTTACAATTATACTGATGCATAATTATATAGAAGATTCGTGTCTCTCAAAAATCTAGATCCTGTTTCTAGGAGGTCGGCTTATCCGGTCAATTCAGTAGCGGGATCTATATCGATGTTCGGGATTCTTGCTCTCGTATTCTAAGAACTCCTCGACATCAGGAAGAGCGAAAGGTATCATTGATGGAGACGGTGGAGTCAGATTACGTGAATAGTAGGTCAGTGAAAAGAACATTTGTTGCTAGGAACTGCCTTCAGTTTTAATATGAAAAAAGAACAAAGCAAAAACAGCAAAACAAAAACTAAAACAAACAAAAAAAAAACACAGAAGACCTTCATCCAGCGATCGTTTCAGAGAGCATTACAAGTAAAAGAGGCTTTATAATAATGTTTGTATATAACGCGCGCTCTGATTGGCTGAAAAAGCCTGCTTTATCAGAGAACAGACGCGCGGGTTGATGACGGTAAGCTGGCTTACAAATTTATAAATTATAAATTATACTTAAGGAAGACAACGACAGAAAATAACAATTGAGCTGTCTCTGTTTATGACGGGAAGCTTTATTTTTGCATAAATGCTAAAACAACACAATGACATGCAATGTGGTAACGCCCCTTTGCTTACTAGCGATCTCCGGTACTCTCAGCGAAGTGAACCTCGACAATTAAAACGCTCACTCGACGAGCGATCAGTTTAAAGCTTGCTCTGATATTCTCTCCTGTACTCAAAGTAGAACCAGTAGAAGTAGTCTAGTCTTTCCAACTTTGAAGCTAGTTCGCGCAATCTCGCTGCAAGTCGTAAAGTAACTGTAGTTCCATTCAATTACAACTCAGCATTTCCCATTTTAATCCGCGGGCTTTGAGCTCCTTGTTTCGTAATTTCCACTGGAAAAGTGCACGTTTTCATAAGCCCCAATGCGGTCGGATTCCTCTGGACTAGAAACCTTTCGATCCTTATTTAAAAAATCAAGCTAAAAACCGAACTTTGAAGCAATCGTTCTTCTCTCGAAAGCCAGCCGAAACCGAAAGGTTAACTCAATTAAGTCCAGGTTGTGATTGACAACTTTTGTCTCCTTAGCGAAGCAAATTATTTGAACAATCCTAACAATGATTGTGATTGGCGTATTTTCGCGTGCTTTATCAGAGAACAGATGCACAATGACGCCACTTTTCCTCGTTTGGAAAATAAAGTTCGGTTTGAAAATTCAGTCGAATGCTTGGGTAAATTAATGGATTCTTTATAACAAACAAACAAAGAAGCCTCGACTGTGCTCTGTTCTGTTGTAAAGCACTAAGGAAGCGGTAGAGCACTCAAGAAGTAGGGAGAAACGCTCGACTACTTCTCGTGTTTCTCCCTACACTTTCGTGCTCTACCACTTCCTGCGTGCTTTACAACAGAACAGAGCACTGTCCAGGCTTCTTTATTTGTTTGATAAAATACCGAATTAAAAGCTCCTTGATTCATAGATTGCAGTCGACGAGATCGCTAGAATTCATGTGTCCTGAGGATAAAACGTAATCTGCTATTCTTATAATGTCGTAACATACCATTTAATCTCCATATGATTCTTTGCTCCAGTCTCCCGAAAGCTTCGGCCAACATTTCCACCTGGTGTTTCTGCAACACTTCATCCCCGAGTGTTCCCAATGAAAACAGGATTATCCCTTTGTCTCCAGCTCCAATGATAAACTGCTCCAGGTGTCTTGGAAGTGGACTTGGAGTTTTCACTGTCAATGGTCCCACTAGTTTGGTAGCTTTGATTTAAAACAATAGATTAACGAACATTTTTGTGTAGATGTTGTTACAGTAAGATATACAGATTAAAAAAAAAAAAAGTTCCTCAGCATGGGTCGTGCAGCCACCATGGTGGTAAAGGTTATGCTTAAGATCTAGTTATTAAAAGTTGATTTCCTTCTCAGACAATGAAAAAGGTGAAGACTGAACACGAGTAAAAAAAAATTCAACTCGGTGTCAGTGTTGGTTGAGAGCAGATTTTATGGACGACTGGTGTCTCGACGTTAGCGATCATACCACATCAGCCGTCTCCACATCACCAGCGCCAAGTGACAACCTCTAACTGTTTGAATAATAGCTCTTACCTGGTAGAATTGGCTGAGGATATTCCAGAGCAAAATGACCCGTGATTATGACCACCTCTACGTTGTTAAGAGAGTCCTCGAACGATCTTTGTTCCTGTACGCCAAATTCTTTCCTTAGTTCGTCGAAGCGTGCGTAATATTGGTAAATTGTTACCCACGTCAGAGTATGAGAAATCAAGTTAACAACTCGTTCCACAAAGCTCATTCTATCAGAGTTCGAGGAGAACATATCAGGGATATATGACACCACGCTTATATCTTTGTAAAGTCGCATCACCATTCCTGGTCTGATGTCGATTCTTGGAATACCCAGCATCTCGGAGACGATAGCTCCACATTCTGGAGGAGTGTCACGAAACATTAGGTCGAATTTGCTTAGTTCTTCCCTATGAAGCTTAACGTAAGTTATCAAAGCTCTACACGAGGTGATAAAGAAATCCATCCACATTTTGTGGTCATCCACAATTTCCGAGAGCGATCGAGAATGCGACATTGGTACTAATGTCTTTTCTACATGTTTCTCGTCGAAAGGGTATTTGTAAACTAAATGCTGCACTGAGATCGACGCTGGAAAAGATATGGTAGATGGGACAACTAAAGTTACCTGAAAAAAAAAAATAAAAATGAAACAAAGGGAGTGAGAATAGTGATGATGACTACACACAACTACCACAGTAGAATCCTTCTGGAGCGGGTTGTCCTCGATCCTCATCCTTTTGGCGAACCGCGCTCGGGCCCAGGCCGCGTGGTTATTGACCCTTGAATGACCCTTGAATCAACTTAATTTCTAACGCAGAACATGAAACAAGCCTGGCCTCTAGCGGCCTAGGCAGTCTAATAAAGTAAGGTATTTCGATTAATTCATGAGAACTCCATAATAGCTGTAAAATATATTTTTGTCCCCTAGCCCCGAGCCTTTTATAGCACGCTAATTTTCCAAACGCGGTGATGGAACAGTTACGCCAATTAACATCGCCCTAATATTCAGCATACAAACAACTTACCGAACCCCAAATAAGTGCATGGTCTTACCTACGACACCTTACGATTACAAAAATTGCGTGTTGAGTGATCAGTCTTACATGTAACTCCAATGTTACACATTGATACCAACTCAGTGAGATCACAAACCTCATAACCTCGCGATGCCATTTCGTCTGCCACGTTCCTCAAGTTCGAGTAATGACTCTTGGATTCTGTCATTAGCACGCCGAGTATTTTCGCTCCACTAATTAGAGGAATTGCGATGTAAATTAGGATCACAGTTATCCACATGTCCAACGTTCACCCGTGCGTGGTATGTTCCTAGCAGTGAGCTAAGTGCAGCTACAGTATTGCGGAAAACTCAGTGTGAAGAAGACAGGCGGGACTATAAATGTGAAGCTTGGTAACGCCCAGTAACGCAATACTTTGAGCACTTATGCACTACAGTATAGGTCAGCATGGTAATCTGTTGAAAAAGAACGCATCAGTTCCGAACTATCACCTAAATCCGATCGAGGCCATCTAACAAATGTTGCAATTCTTCTTGGGGTAAAGTTTCCTTCATTGGTAATGTTTTGCACTCAATAAGTAGGGGTGAAAGAGGCCCAAATTCACTTTTATGCTTGGTTACCATATTCGTGTTTTGAATATCAGGACTCTGATCATATCATGCTCCGGAAACAGGAATCAAGAGCCCTTTACTATCTGGTGTCTGGCTTGTCTGAGCCGATTAAAGCGGCCTTTGATATTTGTCTTGAAATTGAATAATCTTGGTGATAACCTTGTTTTTTTTACATCATTTCGAACTTTCACACGAGTATTATGCATTCTCTTTTCACGAATTCTTTCAATTAACTCTAAGTGCTGCAAACCTGTAATTTCATGAAAGGAATAGAACACACATAAAATATCTGTAGTAATGGAAATTGCGCTGGACTATAAAGCATTCAAACATAAACATGGCTCGTGTCAGCGATTCTGATCTGCTAATCTCCTGTGAATGCTGTAGTCGACAATGTGTGAATACAATCAAGAGATCACGCAGATGTGTTAGCAAGATAAATGTTCCGTTTATTTAATAACCCGTCATTTCATCAATTATCACCCAAACACGTATTAGAATTATTGATAGATAACTTCTGATTTTGAGTTCTTTTCTTCTAATCCGTAAATAAAGCACACAAAAATGGAATAACGTCTCCTACTATTCATTACAAATACAAATAGTTTCACTCTACTGTACACACAGCTGAAGAGAGGCGACAACATTTTAATTTTTGCCGTTTGCCGTTTGCTGTAAACGTCATGCTTAACCTCTCTAACGTCGTTATGTTAGACGTTATCTAGTTGTCGAGAGTCGAGAGTCGAGGGTAAAATGTCGAGAGTCGAGCGTAACATATCGAGGGTCGAGGGTAACTTAAAAAATATATTAAAGTAAAGTGAAAAATAAAAAAATAAAAAATAAATAAAAATATAGTATATATGAAATAAATTGCTGAAGATATCAAGAGAGAATTTTCTTTCTCCAGCTTTTCTTTTTTTTTGAGTAAAGCGTTGCGTGACACATGCACGCCAATTTTCATTTCTCGATATTCACGCTTATTATCTCCATTTAGGACTGTAGAACATTATTATAAACCAGTAACTATCTTTGTTTTCATTGTTTTCATGGCTTGTTCTAATACTCGCCAAGCAAACGAAATTAACGTAAACACAGTGGATTGAAATAGGGTTATGTGAAGTACTAAAGAATAGGGTATGGCATGTCTGTTATCTTATCTTAGCCTTCAATGCCTTCCTGTTTGTTCATTGACTACCCAAGATAACATTGGATACTTTCAAACAGTTCTCTCTAGTTTGTTTGGTATTTATTGGAAACTGGGCAATACTAGACCACTAGCTCTAAAGCAGGGTGTAACTGTAGTCTTCTGAGCGTACGAGTATAGTAAATGCAGTTAATGGAGATCATTTCTATGACCAAAACGTCGCGTGACAAGTGGATAAAACAGACATTGCCATCCCCTTTTCTTTAAAAAAAAAGTTCTGTCTTTATTTCTTCAGCAATTTATTTCATATATACTGTATTTTTATTTTTCACTTTATTTAAATATATTTTTTAAGTTACCCTCGACCCTCGACATGTTACCCTCGACTCTCGACATTTAGATACACTCGTTAGACGTTTGTCTAATAGTATTTACAGATACCCTTATCTACAGTAACACCTCGGTATGCTAATTACCTTGTGTGTGATACCAACTCTAACTGACTCAGCCGTGATTCAGACCAGACATTTTTTTATTTTTTGATCTTCTGAGACGGGTAAGAGCGGGGGTGGGGGGGCGGGGGGGGGGGGAATAGATTCAGAGACCAATCACCCTGTAACTTGACAGCTTCATAGCACGTCCCACAATCAATAACATAAAATACTGGCGTAATATGTCGTAGAATTGAATGGAATCGTTTCTAACTGGCGCAATCTGCTGTCTTGGATTTCTTCAATTTGAAAAACAAAATCAAAATAAAGTAAAAAAAACAAACAAACAAACAAACAAACAAACAAAATAGCTAAGACCAAGTCTGTGTACGAGCCAAGTGGTCCATTAGGCCGGCATGTATCTCCAATTTCTGGAGCATGAAGCAACCAGGAATATTTCTACTTTCCCCTGGATGGGATGCTAGTCCATCACAGGGCTACCCCAGCATTAAATTCGCAGATACTTATTTACACCCCTATGTGGTACTGTGAGGGTAAAGTGTCTTGCCCAAGAACACAGCACGATGTCCCCGACCAGGACTCGAACGTGGACGGCTTGATCCGTAGTCAGCGTACTAATCATTAGATCACCGCGCCTTTAACAAACGATAACCAAAGTTGTCTTTAATTATAAAAAAAAAAAGAAAAGAAAGAAAAGAAAGGATGAAGTTGCATGTCTGCCGAAAAGCGGTTACAATAGGAATTTCAAGTTCCTTGTGCAAAGACACACCTCCCCTTCTCCCCCATTTCAGTCCTCCTTGTCTCAATGGGATTGCATTGTTGACAACAATTTGGAAACAAGCACCAAAGAAGCCATGGTTGTAAAATTAAATCACAACTACTAACAGTGTAATGTTTTGTCTTTGAAGCAGTTCTCATTCTTGCTTCGAGGTCTTATTACCCTTCGCAAGCTTGGTAACAATCTTCCACAACAGTCTAAAAAGCACTCTAATTGCAAAGCAAAATGCAAAAATTGCAGTTAAAAGGAATGCAACTACATCCAAGAGGTAATATTGGCACCAGTGGAGATTATACACTTCCGGTCTGAGGTGCTTGGCTCCTTTGTGTCTGTGGACATATTCAATCCAGTCAGCGGCTTGCTGAACGGAAGTTCGCGGATTGTCACGCATCAATCGCGAGATGCGAGTAGCGTTACCCTTAAAGCTAAAGAGAAAAGGCAAACACATACAGATTAATAAAGAGACCGAAGACTTTCAAGGCTTAAAATTCGAAGTTATTGATTTACAAATCTGACCATAATTGAATATGGACGCGACTGTGGTAGTAGTCGATAACCTGTTGCCAAGGAATCATAGGTCTCCGGGAAAGGGTTCCATTTTGACTCTTAAAAGGCACCAAAACCCGTCTGCGGGCGAAACCTAAATTTATTTTCACTCCAAAAGGTATCATTTCATTATCAGACGTTGTTCCCATCGAAACCTTGCTTAAAACTAAAGCTAAATTGAAACTAATAAAAATAAAATCTTAATAATCTTTTGCAACTTCCAGAATGATGACAAGATGATAAAAAGCTAAACAATATCAAACTAAGAATTTCGATCCCTGAAATACATATAAACGATGATCATCTCTGTCACCTTGTGAGGGAGGTTCTGGCTAAATATTTTTGCATATACGTTCTTCTTTCCAACAATTTCGCAGTATCTAACTCATTTATTGAAATATGGCTCATCGCGTAAAGGATATATACTGATTCTATCTTTAGTTTCTTGAAGGGAAATATATGACAATCGGTTTGTAACAGTTTCCTTAAACAGTGACGGCAAAGAATCAGAATTACCTTGGTTCCTCTAGGATTCGCCATATTGACTGGTACATTTCATCACCAGTCACCGTCTTTAAATCGACACCAATTGCCATGCCAACCGTTTGAGCCTGGATGCAGTTACTAGGTTGGTCACCAAAAATTGGCACACAGACCAGTGGCACACCATAGAAAGCTGCTTCATATAAGCTGTTGTGACCTGTGTGTGATATAAAGGCTTTGGTGCCGTTATGGGCTAATAAGTCATTCTGAGGAATCCATGGGAGAACTTTGATGTTCGAGGAAAGATCTTCTGGAATATGCCCTTCAATGGAAAGAGAATTTATTACGTGGAGTTAGGAAACTACCGTAAATTCACGAATTAGCGCCCGGGGCGCTTATTTGAAATTTGGGAGAAGACTAGGGGCGCTTATTCGAGGGAGGCGCTTAATCGTGGAGGGACGCTTACTTAATTTTTCCCAAATCGTGGTCAGATTTGATCGTTTGTTCTAATATTTGTATTTCCAGGGTCATGGTCTCCTGTATGTGTCAGCCCCTTAGAAGTCTCAGAAGAATCGTGTATTTCTTGACGAACTATGTAATGCGACCCCTTTAGCAGGTCTAGGCCTGCTGCACAAGCTTGGTCGGCTTTTGTTAGGCAGTGAATTAGGAGATCTTCACTACCATCCGTTGCGACGGTCAATGCGCAGTGCTTGATGAGTCGATAATCACTTGCTTGTGCTGAAACACAACTAGTGCAATATATCCTTTGTTGTCGATCTTAGTGCTCGTTTACTTTAAATTGTGGCAGATAGGAGGGGCTTTTTCAGTGACGGTGATTGTCAGCAGTAAGTATGAACTGGAGAAATAAGTTTGAAACAATTAAAAAAAAAATCTAAATTTTAAGGTGGCTTTAAACCCTTATGACAGAACTGTTTTAATATTTCCTAAGAAGATTCATTTGACCAAACGTATCACATTTCCATAATAAAAATAGTGAGACAATTTCAGATACAGCTGTTAGCTCTGACACAGTAGTCACATACAATGTCACCCCTGCTCGGTTCACTTCCGGTTTGTATTCACCTTGGTGGTCAGATAGGGCAGGGGCAGCAACCTCGATACGACGCAATCTTAATTAGCAGTGTGTATGTTTCATGTGTGTATTTTCATTCAAGGTCCAAATATTACTTACAATAACTGTTTCTCACGACAACTTTTAAATTTTACTCTGGTGTTTTTGATTTTGATTGATTTTGATTGATTTTGATTTGATTTTTTTTTTTGTTTTCAATTTTAAATTCAATAATACGTTGAATTTGCAAACCTGACAATTTCACTTTTCACGCCAACGTTTGTAGCGCGTCGTCAAATGTTTTGTGTTTGTTTACATTGCTCGAATTTCCATCTCTTTTTCACAAATGAAAAAGGTGAATTAACCATTCTGGCCACAAAACACGGCCTTTTGGCGAGTTATACAACACGGAAAGTTTGTTTTCTGACAACCAATTATGGCCACCACGAATTTGCTGAGCTACAGATTGGAAAATTTATTTTCTGACCAGTCCACAACATTTTGACCACTATGATGACGCATATCGTTGTCTATAAGAGTACAGGCAACGCTAAACCACATTCGATATGTCAAATAGCTTTGATGTTATAAGAGAATTGAGGAAGGTGAATCACGTTTTACGTGGTGCACATAGGTACCTATTCCACCCCACCAATCGGCCACAAGGCCAATTGATAAACTGATATTACTAAATTAAACAAGCATTAAAGTTAACGTCTTGGCGAGTAATCGGTTTAGCGGACGCCAGCTCTCAAAACCATCCCAATAGTGCACTCTGAACTAAAAATGGGGAATTCACCGAGCTTGTTTTTGAGTTATGAGCACTTGAAGGTAAAATTAAGTGTGTTTTTAACAGACTTTGCCGATGCTAAGATAACCTGTTACATGAAAGAATGACCAAAACTTGTTTATTAATGATTGGACATGTAAATTCCTGTAATAGCAGTATCGGAGGATCATATCACAAACGAGTGCCAGTATTGATTTGTTAAAGTATAAGTGGTGGAAAGACCTGGAAACTATTGTTATCAACCTCAAAAATCAATACGCCTGGACAAGGTTTGCCAGTGTTTCAACATTGCAACTTGTACACAATGTCAACTTCTCAACTACAGCTTGAAAAACTGTGAGCCGTGTCACAAGCGACATTGCACTGCGTAGCCCTTTGTCATTTTCAAGAATTTTCTTCTTATTTGTTTTTAGAGCAAATTTCTTCCAGGACCTACTTTTTAATCTCCATATTATTCTCTGCTCCAGTCTTCCGAAAACTTCGACCAACATTTCCACTTGGTGTTTCTGCAACACTGCATCCCCGAGTGTTCCTAATGAAAACAGTATTATCCCTTTGTCTCCTGCTCCACTGATAAACTGCTGCAGGTCTTGTGGAAGTGGACTTGGGGGTTTCACTGTTAACGGTCCCACTAGTTTGGTTGCTGTGATTTGAGGCATGATTGAGTAAAAATATCAAACCGTAAATGTGTTACATGTAATAAATAAAATTATATGGCTGAATGGTCTGCAAACTAAAGGAGAAGTCTGGTTGGTTCCCTTATAGCAGTCCAATTTTTGCAATACGGGCCGCTAGGATGAACCGGCTCACAAATTGATTTTGGCGAACCGCTTTCCGATTCATTACAGAAAATAAACAGTTTTTGTTACTAGGTAAAAATCTTTTTACCTTCATGTTTCGAGGAAAATATTCAGTTAAATGTTTACAACAGTGACAAGCGAAACGTGGATAAATTTGCTTACCCTTCGCCCACGTTTACCGAGAATGCATAACAGAAACGTATCAATTTAGCCGTAGATTGACAAGAACTATGATAATAAATGCTTTATTGAACTAGCTTGTTTGGAGACATGCCGGAAATGTTGGAGAAATATTCGCATGCAGCTTGGTCTACCACTGAACCTGCAAATTTGTCCAAACGTCCGATATTTCTCCATTTCCTTGTGGGAATTAAAAGTAATAACATAGGATGGCTGCACTACTTGGTTTCCAGTAGATGACTTACATTATTTGCACACATGTTATTATATATGAAGTAGTAGTTGAGTGTGTGTTGTAATACCTGGTAAAAGTGGTTGAGGATATTCCAGTGCAAAGTGGCCCATGATAATGGTCATCTCCGCCATATGAATGGAGACCTGGAAATGTCTTTCTGGCATAATATTGAATTCTGTTTTAAGCTCCCCGTAACGAGTAGAAAAGTACATTTCTGATCTCTTCATGACTCCAAAAAAAAATAAGTTTTGAAGTCGTTCCATAAAGCTCATTTCAGCACTATTTGAGGATAATAGGCTGGGAATATATGACACTAGACTTAATTCGGGTTTCAGTCTCATTGGAAAGGCTGGTTCGATATCAATTCGGGGAAGGGCGAGAAACTCGGCGATGATCACGTGACAAGCTGGGGGTGAATCACCAAATAACAAATCGAATTCTTTAAGTTCTTCTTGGTGCTTCTTCACGTGTTTTGTAATTGATATACAGAAGCTCACCAAGACATCTATCCACATTTTAGATTGCTGAATAACTTCCCATCGCGATCCAGAAAGACACTTGGGTATAATGTTTTTCTCCGCGTAGTCCATCTCCAAAGAATTGTCGTAAATCGAATGCTTTACTGTGTTGGACGGCGGAAATGGTAAGTTACTGGGAACAATAAGCAAGACCTGAAAAGAATAGAAATGGAAAGCAACATAAAAAATTGTTCGCATTGCGTACGTGTGTGGGCATAGCGCCCTATGGCGTAGTTATTGCTTACTGGAAACGGGCTTCTTTTATGAAATTATAAATATATTTAGAATAATGACAAATTACAGAATATTGGAAAAACCGTCTGAACAACCTTGAGTGTTTACCAATTCAAAATGTCAAGCAATATAATTTCCATGATGTGGCGAAGTATGAAAAGATTTCACCGAAGGAAAGTATAAATACTAAAGAGTTTAGGTCAAAATGAGGAATACATCTGCTTGTCATTAGATGAGATGTTGCCATGGTAACGCCCTTAATCCAAAAATAAGCCTTATTTTAACAGTACCCATACGGGTAAATCTCTATGGGGAAAACTGTAAGAGAAATTAACTGTTTCCTTTTATAACTCGTGTTCTATGGGGAGGGCGGTTCGTAATTACTCTAGGGAGCCACCTTAAGCACTTTTTCACACCTCTTTATTAAACTCCCATTGATAATGACAGCCCAAGATATTTCCTTTAAAGGAACAGAGTCATACAAAGGTTTACCACAGCTTGATTACCAGTATAAATCAATTGACAAGCTTAATTTGGAATATGAGATCCCAAATTTACGATAGTTTCACTTAATTGGTGTGAAGTTAAAAAATGTGATTTTTCTGTTACATCAGCAACTAAAATAGATGCCACCAACCTTATTGACTTTAATACCATACTGAAGAAAAAGCTAGGGTGGTGAAATTCAACCATTTTTACACAGGATAACTAAACATTGAGCTATGAAGACGCAAAACAGAGCAAAAGAGGGGAAATTCTCTGGAACTAACATCAAGGTTTTTAGCGCTGACTGTTATCACACTAACCACAAATAAAACCACTAACAATGGATCAGGCAGGGCATGTATGGCCATATATGGTCAGAATGGGAGCATAGCTGCTAAGCACACTGGAGGAGAATGAAACTTATGGACCTCCGGAGTCCGAGGGAGAAATATTGATTCAGTCAATCAATCATTCCTTTATTTAGTAATGCAGGTTTTGTGAAAAGTAGCCTTCATTCGGTGTCCACTTTGTGGACATTATCCATTGCGAGAAGATAGGAACAGATAATGTCCAAGGACAAATATCGACCATATTTTGAAAGTCAAATGGAAGCTGTTGTGTTTATTATCCTTCAAATATTTTTGGCAATGTGCAGAATCTGCTTGAAGATTTGAAAATAGGGGAATACCACTTCACTGGAGAATATTTCACAGTTGTAGCTGGAGCATTTAGTGATGCTATTAGACAAAGACATGCAAGTGACAATATTTGATGGATTAAGTGGTACATATAGGCTTATGTGGACCTGTGAAGAGCAGGAGATGATTATAAAAGCAGAATAAATAAAAAGAGCTAATAGGCATAAAACTTGTTTAAATTAAAAAAATTAATAAGAATAAATGTCAGATTGTCTTTACGGCATTTCTGCACTCTAACACTTAGCATTTGCTTTCATTTATTTTGAGTGTTATGCAGCAATATCTATTTAGTGACATTTAGTGGAGGGTTGTTTTTTAGTTGGAATATAATGAGAACTTAAAGGGATGAAAAGACTACAATGCAGCCTTGAAATTCTTGGAGGCTTAAGAAATAGGAGCCATTACAACATGGCAATGCAGGACAGTTGCAGCATGATCATTAGCCTGTTCCAAGCTCTCGGTCTCTTTCTCTACAAGAACCCGCTTGTTGCTCGGCCCTTTTTTTCGATCGTGCCCACTGACCGAGAACGTACCCAAAAAAAAGCCAACAAACCTTCACAACAAAAGCCAACAAATAAAGCTGCTGTACGATTAAGGCCCAGTTCAGACGCAGTGCCTCTGTCGCGCCGAACCAAACTCAGGAATTAAGTTCGACAAAAGCACGGCAGAAGCACGGCGTCTGAATCAAACTTTTGAATTAACGTTGTGCCTCTGTCGCGCCAAACAAAATTCATAAATTATATTAATATATTTTGGCGGGATTGCGTTCCCACGGGGAGTTAGGAGGAGAATTGTTACGAGGCATCAGTAAATTCTAAATCTGATTCGACTCTGGCACAACGTCTGAATCAGAGTTGTTTTTCTGCCGTGTCATAGTCGAACTAAATTGCAATTGAGTTCGGCACGGCAGAAGCACGACGTCTGAACTGGGCCTTAATAGCCAACAAATATCACCATAAAGCGGACACAATTAAAACACAAAGAACTGAATTCAAAGGCCTGCTAACTACCACCAAAAGTTCTCCAAAACATACAAAAACCGATCACATCGCAGGGAAATTTTGGTGGAAATCAAGAAATAAACAACATCTCAACACTCAAACGGAGTGATGAGAGGAACGGCTGGTTCAATTGACACAGCGATACACGCGGATTAAACGTATACTATCGACGCATAAAACCTCCTATTAACAAAACTATTGGTACGACATTTAACCCTTTGAATACCAAACTTTCGCCAAAAAATACCGTTTTTAACCGTTTAGTCAGGTTTTTTAGCTGCCATGACGCTAAATAAGCCTAAGTTTTGCTAAGAAAGCTCTTTTTTTTTTTACTAAAGGAGAGATTTTTTTGAGGATTAGGTACAAAATTGAGCAAAATTTCAATTCCGGGCATCCGCATAAGCCAAAATTTGGACTCTTTTTTTTTTACACTGGCTACCTTTTGCGTTGTATGTTCTTTCTGGCTGCCGTGAAAAGTTGGATGTTAATTACGGGCGAAGCCTAGAAATGGACCTTGATCAATCATAGGCGTTGTGGACCATTTTACCACCGTTTTTGCACCAAAACTGATAACGTTGTTTTTCGATTTGCG
>Ga0126339_10001812_pt1 | contig 14915 bp, 5 predicted proteins | sample OrbTmetagenome_2_FD_92532 | JGI IMG/M metagenome (GOLD analysis project Ga0126339, IMG submission 92532) | Coral microbial communities from Petempiche,Puerto Morelos, Mexico - Orbicella T R C metagenome | ecosystem: Host-associated > Invertebrates > Cnidaria > Coral | place: Petempiche,Puerto... | reverse complement strand
TATCTTGATGAAAATCAAGACCGACATCATGATTACCAGAAGCTACCTTTGTCGCACCAAATTCTCTCTAAGAGAGGTTTAGAAATGTTTAGAGCAATGAACAGAAAACCGTTTTCAATTAGACACCAAATGCATTGATTCTACAAGTGAGATTTGGAAACGGTGACTGTTTCAACCGTTCCCACCAAGGGTCATAGAGCGAGATTCAGGCTACATCCTACAATTAAGAGAAGTTCATTGGTTTAACCTAACAACAAGGCGTGGAAGTCCGTTAAAGCACCTTCACGATTTATCGTACACATAATCAATCTCGTTAAAGTTCCTACAAGTTAATTATGATGTTTTCGGAGGCATTTCTCACGACAACTCAGCCGACAGCCGGACAAGAATTCCAAATCTGCAGCTAGTTAGCGTTTTTTGCGGTCATTGATAAATAGCTTTCCCTCCTTAACCGCAGCTCTTCCGCTTCAAGGTGCACGTATTCAAACGCCCCACACAATTACTCTGTAAATAATTCTCAATTGGTATTGAAGCAACCGAATTACAGTGCTCTGATTGAGTAATGACTGATAACTGTTTCATGCCCCGGCCATCGTTTCATTCGCCAAAATATAAGGGTAAAGACATGACCCGTTTATGTTTTGACGTTTTGTTATCTAATTGGGAATTATATCCCCGAATATCAGATGGCGAACGAGATAAGCAGAGTCGGGTGAACAACTCATCTTTACGTCCTCATTTCCTAAGTCGTCAACTCTCAGTGCTATAACACTCAGGTATTGCAAGTGACACGTGTGGTATCTACTGAGTACCAAGTATATAACTTTGACGCCAGCTAAGCTTCACTCAGACGCTTCATACGCCTGATGTTGGGATAAGATACGGATAAAGTGCATTTGGGTAAAGGGATATCTTCATTTTCTGCTAAAATCGATTGAAGGTGAGATAACTCATTGAATGGTTGGTTTTATTCGTTGCAATAATATGCTTAGTAGCTTATCATGGCGTCATATGCCTTATCTTTCTTGTGAGTTGGCCCCATGACTATTTCCATGTGGACGTAGCGTATTGAAGTCATAAATCTCACTGTCTGCCTTATTGTACCATGATAGTCATAATCAATTAACTTAAATCTCCTCGTGTACACTAAATAGACCTTTCCCCTGGACCTTTCTTGTCTGGGCTGTTTGTTTTCCCACTTCAGACCACGAAATATTCTCTGAAGAAAATTTCTTTCATCCGTCTAAAAATTATTCATTCATGATATACACGCGACTATTCGAAAATTTGAACTCCAAGAATTCTCAAGAGTATCATCACATAGTCTGAATGGAGAAACAAACCACCCAAGCTAAAAAGGTCTATTCATTCAGAGGGCATCCTTTGCACTGAAATTAGTTGAACAACATATAAACTTTCCTCGCATTCAGTGCAGATATCTCCATGACATTCCTCACCCCCTATTACAGCTGACTTATTTCAGAAATGCATGTTCATGTTTCTTTGCGTTGTCGCAGACTATCGTAAGTACTGAAAAGTGGTCGACTTGATGACTTGTTTATCAAGAACTCCAGAAGAGTTCACTTTGTCACTGTCACAAGTAACTGTATTATTATGAAGAACACGCTTGATTGACGCTAACTACTAGCAGACGTTTCGTTGATCAGTATAGTCCAGGTCAAATCCAACTTTTTATATTCTTGCTCCATGTAATAATCACCTGAATCGAGAGTTGCTTACATTAAATCCTTCTAGGAATACGCAACCGATTTTTTTGTAGACTCTGGGGTGAACAGTTTTGAATCAAACTGAATTGCCTCGACAAAAAAAAAATCGCGGTCTCAGCCGATTCTCGGGACGGGATTCATGAAAAGACCCGTTTCATGACAAGATCCTTCCTTGGCTTTAGCGGTTGAACAAGGACTTAAAATCGAACTCGGCGAAAGAAAAGGACAAAATAATATAGAACAAACTGTCTAGTTTATGGCAATGGTTGTACTCTGAGGTTGCGATGGTCGACAATGAATAATGTCCCCATCAGCAGCACTGGCCATGTGCATGGGATAAACACATATAAGTACTCAATCCCATTGCTTACTTTTTTGTTTATAATTCGCGAAAACTACGTCATCGGAAACATCTGCTTGGTGCCCAAGAAAAAAAAAATCCAATTTCTTTGTCACTTGTCATTTGACCGCCACTCACAACAAATAGGGCACTTGACCGCTGAAGCAAAATAATTTGCAAGGAAAGGCCCTCAAATGGGTAAATTAAGTAGATAAGGAACCAGGGAAACTGTTATCTCATTACGAAATACAGCTATACAAGCCATGTTTGTCACGCTGCGAGAGGAAAGTCATTACACGAGCTAACAAAGCTTACAAAGTCCACGCGCGAATACTCGCGATTTCCGTCGAGAAGGGGAGGGGCGCTTGACTTAAAATTAAAAATGAGTGAAAGAACAAAGGGGACAGGGGAGGGCTATGTCATAGTCATATTTATGCAATATCTTGATGTGTCTAATGTTGTACCAATAATAGCGTCGATGCTCGAAATCAGGGTCATTTGTAATCTGTATAATCTTGGCTTTTTTTTAATGACCGCTTTTCTCGTTATGGAACTAAGTGAAAGAGATACTAACTGCTTTCGGTTTACTGCTCCTTCTCTCCTTGGGGTAATATTTATAAGTTTCAGAACCATGATCTCAAGCTTTCCATCTCTTTTAGTAACGTAATTCATCTCAGGTTGGAGTGAACGAATAGTCTCTCTATATGACTCAGTGATAACTGAACATCAGCTCTATAATATACACTACCAGTATTAACAACACTCTTCTTTATTAATTACTTTTTCGTTTAACGGTGGAAGAAACGTGTAGCATTGTCACCGGTTCTCTTACTTCTTCAGTGGAAATTCGTTAGCAATGGATGATCAGTCCAAGATTAGAAAGTCACATCAATTGTCAGGATAGGATAATTTCTCTTAACAAATCCTGGAGATTAGCAAATGCAGTGTCCCAGTAGCACTTGGAACTTGAACCCTGTAGAAAGTGAACAAAAGTTTGCAGTTTGTTTTGTATTAGCTTGCATCTTTGTCCCTTATAAGTGCGCTTAGTGCGTTTCTCAGGCGGCTACAGTGGTGTTTCCAAGTGGCGGAAAGCATTTACAACACAATAGAACAAATTTTCTTAAAAGAAAAGTCCCTGGGTTTGTCTTCTCAGCCGCATTAACTGAGGCGCGAGTGAAATAGACAGACAAGGCCCTGGGGAAGTGTTTGGAAAATTTACACAATACGCCGTGATGACGTCACATGAAGGCGTAAAACAGGTTGCAGCTGGGCGTCACATAAGGCGTGATTACACGTGTAAGGGTGTGGTCAAGGTGCGATGAATAGCAAATCAAGTGTATTATGTGGCTAGGTAGAGTCTCAGCATTTTGATAGTCACGTGAGCTGAACACACCTAACAAGCAATCATAACCTTTAAATAGAAAGAAAGTTGGAATTATTATCATTGCATTGCTTGATACTAAGCAAAGTTGATTGGTATTATCTAAACTGAACAAAACCGGCGGGGAGCAGTTTGGCGATTGGATTTGCGAATCAGTTAGGTAAGACATGTATATCACATTTATCGTTAACACTAGCGTGGATGATGACTTAAATATCATTACTTACTGTCGGCTAAAGATACTACATATCAACAATAACAACTCTGGCGGTTAATACGTGGGAGTAACGAATAAGGAATTTACTTAATACGCAACTTGTCTACAAATGGGGCTTTCAAACAGGGAAATGGGAAAAGTGAGCTGTCAACCCAGGTACTGAAAAAAACTTAAACCACATTTATGCAAACTTTTTAAACAAATCTCTGCCGGTATAATCTTTTGATAATGTTCCGAATATAACAATGAAATTTTTGTGGTTGTACAAAAACAATGACCACGCGAAAATGGCTTCAACTACAATGCTGTCACTTGATTTAGCTTTATTTTCTTGCTCTAGATTTCTTTTTTAAATTTATTTAAGTCATGTGACCTGCTGTGGTTATGTCGCTTTCCAATGCACTTGAAAATGAAACTGCCAATGGAGCATTTTGGCTTCACAAACTTTATGCTCTCCCTATTAATGCCGACCATTTAAGAAAACAAGTTGGTTTGTCAAACGCCTGCGGATGTGCCTTCGAACACTTTTCCCAAACGCCGCTTCCTGTGCGAATTAAAGTGCTTTCAGAAGCTATCGAAGTGAGTTGAAAAATATTTGAAGTGAATGGGTACGTTTGAAGGAGGGAATATGCACATAAACCAATATTTCGTAAACTAAATAAAACCTTTCGTGAGCAGGGCATCTCTTCTACCGTGACGTAAACAAAGTCATTCAGACGTTTTTTACTGGTTTAATTATCCTTGTTGTCCAATTTGTAATTTGGAAATGATGACTTTGGACTTCCTTTATGTAAATTTTAGTTTTCCGACGTAAGGATTAAGTGGGCATTGTAAAACACATGGGCGTGTTGACCACAAATAATTTCTGACCCCATTGGGTCATCTCTCCATTGATGGAATAAAATACAAAAAGTCTCCCCATTGATGTAAGAAGAATCTTTGTTGGTAAACATAACTCTAAAAGAGCCGTTTATGAAGAAAAACTCGTCATTTAGAGCCTGAAAGTGAAACTGTTAGTCGGAAACAGCAATCCTCTGCTACCCAGAATGTAGACATGTCTATGTATTTGATACTCTCAGCGCCCGAGGTGAGTCGTTTGGGATAGATTTCGCCATCCCTCAACCCGTTGAAATTATTTTCACAATGCACAATTATCAATTGAATTAGCTTCACTCCTGGCTTCACTAAATCAATGAACCAAAATTTAACAGAATTTCTCAGCTCAGTTTATACTAGCAGGTGCAGAAATGTTATCTGGAGTGTTTCGCACATCTAGCTCCCAGTCACAGAGTATAGAGGGATCCCGTCAGTAATATTCTACTGACGCACAGTCTTGACAATTTAATTAAATCTAGACGAAAACAAGTTATCTCTGGCCACGGTTGTTTGTAATCAGATCGTCAGAGACGTAGTTCAACACACCCACAATGCTATCTTCATGACGATCAAGGCGGATCCCTTCAGTATGTTATGATACTGCTGATACACAGAGCGCTAGTAAATTTCCCGCGCATTTTTGCTTCCTTTAGCTCATGAACGTAAACCTTTTCACCTATCATCACCATGTTTTCCAAATGATTATTATGTAGACGTAGCTTCTTGTCTACTGCGTCTTTCAATGTGACCCGACCACCGAATTATTTCTTAATTAATTAACTGGAAGCAATTCAATATATTCCATTACTAAACACAAAATATCTCTGTCACCTCTTCAGTCGCACAGGGTCGATAGACGGTTTAAACTTAATTATCATTAGAAATCCAAATGGCCTTTTGCCTCACGTGACGTAAAGAGGACTAAGCAAATAAGGAACTCTTAGACCTCAAATTTCCCACACGACTAATCCGTTTTGGGTCACGTGCTGCGCTCATTAATTTCAGTGATATTCACGATCACAGGATTATATTAGGCAGACAAGTAATTCAATATTTTATCGACAGCTAAAGTTTTCACCGCTATTTTTATTAGCTGTGTTGGATCAAAGTCTTACGTGATAATACCGAAAGGAAGTATGGGTACAACAAGATCGATGAGATATAGACACGTGGTTTCGTACGTTTTCGTTGTCTTCAGAAGTGTGAAAAGAAGGTACTTTTAGCCTCACTTGAGAAAAAACGAATATTCCAAGTGAATATCGTTATAACCTACACCAAGATTCGGTCTTAACGTATAAGATTGAAGCTCTTATCCCACAAAATTTGGTTACATGCTATGGAAACGTGGTTGCAAGATAACGTGGTAACATAATATAATTACAAGGTTAACATGATAAAATGGTAACTTGGAAACACGGTGTGGCAAAATGGTAACAAGGTAACATAATGGCACAGTAACATGATAACATGTCAACATGGTGACAGGATCACAAGGTGACATGATAACATGGCAGGAATGGTAGCTGGCAGCACGGTGACAAGGTAACATGGTAATACGGTAAGACAATAAGACAATAACATGGTAACGTGGCAACATAATACCATGGTAACATAATAACAAGGTAGCATAATAATATGTTAGCATGGTAGCATGGTAACATGGTGACATGATAACATGACAGCATGGTGACATGGCAGCATGCTAACATGGTAAAACCATAACATGGTAGTATGGTAACATAGTAGGAAAATAGCATAATAACACGGCAATATGATAACATGGCAGCCATGGTAGCATGGTGACATGGTAACACGATAACATAGTAACATCGTAACTCAATTACATGGCAACATGATAACGTGGTAACATGATATCATAGTAACATAATAACATGGTAATATGGTAACATGGTATAACATGGTAACATGATGACATGGTAAACCGATAACAAGGTAGAATGGTACCATGATAACATAGTAACGTAGTAGGACCATAATAGCACGGTAACATAGTAACATAGTCACATGGTAACACACCAACATGGTAACATTGGAACATGGAACAGTCAAACAAGACGTAACGGGGAAACTTGAAGGCCGGAAGATTTCAGTGGAAAATACACGGACTGTTCACGCTCTGGGTGCAGAGTGATTTTTTTGTTCCGATAGACGGTACCCTAATCCACTGTTGTCCATCTTCCACGAAAGAAGACGTTAGGAGATGGACTCTGGGAGGCTACCTCATGCAAACATCAAGAGATACAAGTAAATAACCAGGCACTTACAATACAAATAAATCTGACACAATTAGTGCACGCGCGCTACGTAACAGAGGTACCCTTAGGGTGAAGCTTCACACAATTGAAAAGTGTACAACGCTGAAAAAGTGCTTAGCGGCTTAAAACGTTTGCACGTTGTTTTGTTCACTGTTGGGCTAAGCCAATTGCAAGTCGGCAGCTTGTTTCACTAGGTTCTAATTTACATCGTCTAATGCGTATTGATTTCAGATCCCTACCGAAGTGAGGCAAAACGTGTAAGGCGCAAGGCGGGGTCTTTTTAACGCCCCGTGACTACCGCTTTATTGTGTAACTGAGTCAGAAAAGAGGAGTACTCATATAACAGTAACATATGCATTCCGCTGTGGGAGGAAGTGGGTGAGAACTGCAATATATGGTATTTTGGTTGGCTGGAAGACTTTACAAAAGCATGCAGAAACGCGTTGTTAATTTGGAACGTGACAAAATAAACAATAATTTGGCTTCAAATTGTGTAAGATTCTTACGATCCAAAGCTCCATCAAAAACTTCTGATCATAATCCTTCTTTCCTTCATGTATATCACTCCCCAACCGAGAAGAAATTGCGGCAAAGGTTTACTCGAGAACTAATTTTACTGTACGGTTTCTTTTGTACTTTAGCGAACTTGTGTTCACACAGGAAACCGAGCGTTTGCTGCATGAACCGACATACATTTAAAAGGTGATGAAAGTTACGTACTGCCCGGCTTTTAATCACGCTAACGTGAGCCGCTTCTGTAATTAACAGATCACGAAAATATCAATTTACACTAGCGGGTAGGTAAACGAGCCAAGGAGTATATCTACTCCCCCACCCTGGATGGTAAGCTAGTCCATCGCAAGGTTACCCTCCAACATTAAATTCGCCGGTACCCATCTATACAGCTGAGTGAAGAGAGGCACTGTGAGAGTAAAGTGTCTTCCTCAAGAGCACAACACAATGTCCTCGGCCAGGACTCGAACCCGGGCCGCTCAATCCGGAGTCGAACGCACTAACCACGTGGCCACCGCGCCTCCCACACTAGTAGATAGTTTATTGAAAAATCTTCCTGTATTAAAGTGCGAAAAATCAGACAAGCAAAAAAACTACCAAAAACAAGTACCCAGAGCTGCAGGAAATAAAATATAAAAGCCAAAAATAGAAAAGGGAGCCTTGCCAAAACGCAAAGGCAGGAACTCTTTGAGTTCGGTGATTGGTCAAAAGGATTTTCTACACTACAGGTACTGAGATGTTAAACTACAACATCTCATAAAGGCAGTAGACTAAATATATTTTAATAAATAATTTGCCGGCAGAATGAGCTTCTTAGGATCCTGGAAAAACACGCACAGTTTCTAGATCACTTGCCATCGGCTTATGCTGTGGTTCGCCCAGCGCGTGATTATGACACCGATAAACCAAATGTTTTGTCTACTTCATAAGAAACGTAATTCGAGTATAACTCCGTTAAATGTTTCTTAAGCTGCAAACCCTTATCAACAGACTCCTAAATGGTACACATAAAGTCCCACAAGTGGTCTTCAAAAACTCAGTCATTCTGTCGCGGTACGGAAATTGCGTTTTATTTTGGAGTGCGGAAACACGACTCCAAGCCACAGTGTCTCCGTAACTTCCCGGTGATAAGATTAAATGTCTAGGTGGGTTAAAAGGGTTAAAGAGACAAAAGAAGAGCTTATCACATCGTGGTGGGCAAAGCAATGTTGCAAAACCACAAGTCGAGGACGAGAAGAATCATTTGTTCCAGATAGGTTCAAGACCAAGAGGAGAGTTACAATGCTGTCAAGTCCGTATAATTAAACTAGTGACTTGCAAGTACGGTACAAGCTAAAGAAAAGTGCTCTGGAAGAGAATCTTCAAACTGAGGTGTAATCGCGTGTCGGGTATAGTTCCATCGACCAGTATCAAGCAGAAGAGATCCTATTAGGTAATTCATTCTTCGACTTCTTGCGGTAATAGGATAGATAAAAAAATAAAACACGGAAGAAATTGGCCGTTTCAGGGTAAAAACCAATGCCAAATCGGAACACGTAACTCACAAAACGCTGCCTGTCATAGAAACCTCATCAGTGGGCGTGTTCGGCGAGAAAGGCATCGGCGCCATTACATGCGTGACATTATAGAAATACTGGACACATTGACTGAATGAACTATTGTTGTTGTAATGGTTAACAAGACGTTTCTAATAGTTTAGAGCCATAATTTTGCGTGCAAACTTTGCACACACTGGTCACGCGATAAATCGAGAGTAAACGTGGTATTTCCGTGAAGGATCCAAGGGTAGTGGGTGGTCCCCAAACCGTCCTTCTGGTTATCAAAACACGAAAGACGTTTTTTTTTCCTTTTTCTTCGATGGAACTCTGTGGTTCTGGTTAACGCAAGTTCATGCTAGCACGCTAATTTCTTAATTGTCATCCAATACTATGGCAATGTAAATTTTTACTTACGAAAGTCGTGTCCAAAAACTAATTAGCTCCTATTCGGGTCTGACCACAATCAAGCTCGTAAGATTGCTCAACTTGACAGGCCTCAAGCACTGGGTGCATGCAGTAATAATAATCGTTAGCATTTAAAAAGATTGATTATGAAGCTCACGGATGTGATGTTAAGGAAAACAGGCCGGGAACTTACTTAAAGCGGGTATTCGTATTAGTGTTAATTTGAAGTATACCTCCATCGGAGAAGGATAAGGGCATGTAGTTCATTTACCTTCTTGACATTCAAAAAAGAAGTCCAGGTCCTTCTCAGTTCAGAGAACAAGAGTGCGAGTTTCTATTTAGACTGGATGTATACAAAACTTGTTTTGAAGTTCTTTGTGCTTCCATGTTTTGACAATTTACTTTCCAGATTAAATCTTAGATAATAAACCTCTTTTGTTAGTGAGCAATTAGCTGAGCTATTGTGTCCTGCAGGTCAGTTTGTGTCGACTGCCACTACAATAGCTTCTTTGAAGAGCCTTTCGTTCAACCGTGAAGCTTAGACTGCTAAAAACTTCTATAAGCCATACGTAGTCGGACGCAACTGACATCCTTCTTACCCTTGGGACAAGGAATTTATGGCGTACGCCGTCTAAACGGGGCTCACGTTCCAATCCGTTTAAAGGAATCCTACATAACATATCTTCACCGCACTCGAGGTCAAATGCACGCGTAAAGTAAGCAGTCTTCATACATCTCGTTTGAATGTTGGTTTTTCGAAGGTAAGTTGTAATATCACGAGGCTCCAATCGGTACGCAATTTCAATATCGTTATCGACAAACAACGAAACTTCTTATACTCAGTATGACAAGCGTTAACCATCGTCGTTCTCTGCCTGACAGTACTGCTTGCATAATCGGTGAAAATGTCAGTGAACAGAAATATTCTGCTTGCTCTGCGGACAAAAGCGCAGCAAAGATGCAGATACCGTATCCACAGAGAATTATTAAACAAAGCTTTGCATGTAGCTATACATCGCCACTGGAGCGTGATTTCATTTTGTCCTTGGGTAAACAGATTTGACACTAAACTTCATTAATGCAAGTCATCTGTAAACAACCTTGTAATTTCCAAATTCATACGAAGTTAATGGTTGCTAAATATGGTTTATTTGCGACCAGAGCGATGGCTCCGAGCCAAATACTACAAAGTGTCTAATTATCAAAATTTGCCCTGGGGTTACTGTTGAACGTTGCAAGGGTAGTTTGTTTAGATTCAGTTGTATTCGCGGAAACGCCAGACAACACGTGCTTGTACGAGTGAAGATTAACACGTGCCTAACTTTGTTTTTCAGCTTTCACGGTCAGCAGTTTCATCTTCAACAAGTTTCAATCAGCGGATAATAAAACAACTGAATGTAATCGCCGCACAAGATACAATGTTTTCCAGCGTTGTTTGGAGTTTGCTGTTTCTGTCGAGCACGTCATGGGTCGTTATGTCTCAAGGTGAAGGCCAAGAAATGAACACATGCCCAACAGAATGCCAGTGCACCACGATGAACAAAGTGTACATGTACTGTGGCTTCGCAGGAGGACTCAAACATTTGATGATATTTCCGTCCTTCATTCCCATTAAAGCGGAAATTCTGTCACTTCGAATGAATTTGCTTACGCAGATACCGGAGAGTGCCTTGAGGAATTTAACGTGTTTGACGACCTTGAATCTTAGATCCAACAAATTGCGTGATTTGCCAGCGACAGTGTTTCGTGACCTGACGAGCCTCAAATCTTTCAACGCGGGTTTCAACAAGCTGTCATCGCTACCAGGGCGCCTATTTCAGGGGTTAAATGCCCTCCAGGAGCTTTATCTTGATAATAACGCAATTGAGCGAATCCCAGAGGAATTGTTTCAAGATCTGCCGTCCTTGAAGCGATTACATCTCCACCACAACAAACTCAAGACATTTTCCGGAAATGCTTTTCGAGGAACGTTTTCATTGCAAGGTCTATCACTCGCAAACAACCAATTGACAGCTATTCACGAAGGAACATTTGCTAATTTGACCTCGCTCAGAAGACTAACACTCACAGACAACAGGATCATGACCATATCGGAGAACTCGCTTAGAGAACTTGGTGCTCTAACGATCCTCCGACTAGAAAGCAATAATATATCATCAATTCCAGAACGGGCTTTCGCTGGATTAAAAACAGGAATAGTCGCTCATCTTAGACGTAATCCCTTTTACTGTGACTGCAAATTGCGGTGGTTAAAAGGCTGGCTTAAGTCCAAGACAAAATATATTCATTCCATCGCTTCTCGTACAACATGTTTCCAACCAGATCATCTGAAAGGGAAACCCATTCTTTACGTAGCCGATGAGCAGTTTACCTGCGTGGACGGTCAGTGGACCGAGTGGAGCCCGTGGAATGATTGCAGCAGGACCTGTGGACGCGGCACGCAAGTCTCGACAAGGCGCTGTACAAATCCCCCACCAGGGAGAGGTGGGGAGAAATGCGAGGGAAACCACATCAAGACAAAGAGCTGCAATGGCCCAGACTGTGGAGCGAGCTGGACGGCTTGGTCAGAATGGAGTGAATGCAGCAAGACTTGCTCTTCAGGAATTGAAGTGAGGACTCGGTCATGCCAACATTCTCTCACTGGGTTGAGCAGTGATAGTTGTATAGGGTCTCCCCAAGAAAGACGTATTTGTACCAGAGAACCATGCAGTATTGATGGCGTATGGAGTTCATGGTCCAAATGGTCATCTTGCAGTGTAACATGTTCTTGGGGGACAAGATTAAGGACAAGAATTTGTGACAATCCACCACCTAGATATGGTGGAAAACCTTGCTTTGGAAGAGGCATTACAACAGAAATATGTTATTTAGGTTCCTGTCCAGTTCATGGTGGTTGGTCTACCTGGTCTTCCTGGTCAAGCTGTAGTGCATCATGTTCAGCTGGTACAACAACAAGATATAGAAACTGTAGTAAACCTGTTCCTCGGTATGGTGGGGATTTGTGTGATGGAGATTCAATCCAGCGGGAACATTGTCAGTCAGGGTCGTGTCCTATCCACGGAGGATGGGCATCTTGGTCAATTTGGTCCATGTGCTCTGTGACATGTTCTAGAGGATCTCAACTAAGGCTCCGAATTTGCAATAACCCATTACCTCAACATGGAGGTCAAAACTGTCCAGGAAATTTTTCTGATCTTAGACACTGTGACCTTGGTCCATGCCCTATTCATGGAAACTGGACAGCCTGGTCTCAATGGAGTGACTGTAGCAAGACATGTGCAAATGGGACAAGATCTCGCAACAGAACTTGCAGCAACCCTGTTCCACAGTTTGGTGGCAGAAATTGCCCAGGAGAAGTGACTGAAATTAAATCATGCATCAAAGCACCTTGTCCCATTCCAGGCAAATGGGCCACCTGGTCACAATGGTCAAAATGTAGCAAAAGTTGCTTTAGTGGTAGAAAGTCTCGAAGACGAACTTGCGATAATCCTTCCCCAAGCAATGGGGGTCCACCTTGCACTGGAAGGGCCACTGAAACTGAGATGTGCCAGTTAATACCGTGCCCTATCGATGGGGGGTGGGGAGAGTGGTCTAACTGGACAGATTGCAGCAAGACTTGTTCTGAAGGAATACAATCTCGATACCGGAATTGTAACAATCCACCTTCACAACATGGAGGAAAACAATGCTCTGGAAATTCTAACCAGAGTAAACATTGTAGCCAGCAACCTTGTTTTATACATGGAGAATGGACAAAGTGGTCAAACTGGACAGACTGCAGTAAAACATGTGATGTTGGACAGCAGAAAAGGACAAGATTGTGCCTCAATTCAAATCTTAAATCTGTTGCACAGGCAAGTGACATTCTTTCCTGTGCTGGAAATGAGACTGACATGCGGGTCTGCTTCCAAGGACCTTGTTCTAATCAAGGCAAATGGACTGAATGGTCAAGCTGGTCTCAATGTTCTGTCAGCTGTGGACTTGGAAAGCAGGAAAGGTTCAAGAACTGCAGTAGAAATGGAGACTTAAGTACAGAATTTTGCCTGGGTCCACTGATGCAGGTAAAAAGTTGTTATCAAAACTGTACAGTGAGTGGTGGATGGAGTGAATGGTCTAATTGGACTGCATGTTCTTCATCATGTGGTGATGGAGTCCAGGCAAAATTTAGGCTTTGCACCAACCCCAAACCTCAAGCTGGTGGTGACAGCTGCTCTGGCAAAAATGTCATGTTTAAAAGTTGTGTTATTGCCAAGTGCAGAGATGAAAGCCATCAAAATGATTCCTTCTGGACTCCATGGACAAGCTGGTCTCATTGTTCTGCAACTTGTGCTAGAGGATACCAGACCCGTTCACGGTACTGCAGAAGACGACTGAGCCCATTTCATCTCGGAAACTGTACAGGCATTAAGGGACCAATTCAAGTGGAGAGTAACATCTGTGAGGTGCAGCCTTGTGCAGAATGGAGTAGTTGGTCAACATGGCAAACTTGCAGCCAGACATGTGGCGGTGGCATACAGAGGAGAGTAAGAAAATGCAAAGGCTCGATAATTGATATGGATTGTCAAGGAGAAAATTCACAAGCTGTCAGTTGCAACACAGAACCTTGTCCTACAATCCACCCAATAACTTATCCCCCTCGAATTACTCTAAGACCACCAGATCCATGTCCTGATCCTGAAAAACCACAAAATGGCTATTACAAGAAAATTGAACAGTACGGTTCTTACTATGTTACCCATTATTGCAGAAGACATTATTATGTTCATGGACCAAGACTGCGGCACTGTGAAAGTGATGGCACATGGTCTGATGAAGTGCCTTACTGCCTCCCTATATGCGGAGAGTCTAGTTCAAGTTTTGACAACGTACAATATCAGCGGTTAAGAATATTTGGTGGTGGTACATCTCTTCCTGGTCTGTGGCCATGGCAAGTGGCATTGACAGTTAATGACCTTTTTCACTGTGGTGGGTCCCTTATTGCAGAAAGTTGGGTGGTGACAGCTGCTCATTGTGTTTACAACAGACACACAAGGAAGCTTTTCTCTCATATTAGAGTCAATCTTGGAGTTCATGACGTTAAATCTGGACTAAGAGAACCTTATGTTCAAAGTATTGACAGTATTGAGATAGTGCCTCACCCAAACTTTAACTGGAACACTTTTGACTCAGACTTAGCATTGATAAAACTTAAATGGAAGGCCAACATAACTGACCATGTACGCCCAGTGTGTTTGCCAAGCAAACAGCAGAGACGTAAAGTAACTACTGGTGCTATGGGAGTTATGTTAGGGTGGGGACTCACTGAGGGAGAAAAGCCAAAAACAGAATTACAACAAGTTTATATGCCAGTTGTGGGACACTCAAACTGCCAAAAAGCTTACAAGAAAGAGACTTGGCCTGTAACATCAAACATGCTCTGTGCAGGATATGCTAGTAATATTAAGGACTCCTGTAAGCGGGATAGTGGGGGAGGGTTTCTATTCCATGATTCAAAGGGCAAAAGGAAGAAGTGGTTTCTTGGAGGGATTATTAGTTGGGGAAATCCTCAATGTGGGACACCTGGAAAATACAGTGTGTTTACTCATATAAATAGTAGATTTTCAAGGTGGATAAAAAATCATGTACATTACAGCTGAAATGAC
>Ga0126339_10001809_pt1:5000-14920 | contig 14920 bp, 13 predicted proteins | sample OrbTmetagenome_2_FD_92532 | JGI IMG/M metagenome (GOLD analysis project Ga0126339, IMG submission 92532) | Coral microbial communities from Petempiche,Puerto Morelos, Mexico - Orbicella T R C metagenome | ecosystem: Host-associated > Invertebrates > Cnidaria > Coral | place... | reverse complement strand
TGACATCTCGACATCCTGACATCTCGACATCCTGACAACTCCACATCTCGATATCTCGAAATTTCAATAGCTCAACATTTGGACATTTCGACATCTTGACAAGTCGATAAGTTGCATGTCCCTTATGGGGCTCCGTAGATTGTTATTATTATTACACACGCTTCTCGTCCATCCACACATGAAACGGCATCTCAGAGGACAGACCTGGCAAGTGCGCATACAACTGAGGCATCGATGTAGCGGGTACACCATTGGACTTGGAACTGCTTGGACTTTCCACTGGAACGGGATTAGGGTTTGCAGACATGCCACTGACTGGAGTTGAACTTGTCTTGAGGTGAAGACTGTCTGGACTTTCCATCGGCAGGGGAAGATGAGTAGAAGGCATGCCATCTGGAGTCAAATTTGAATTAAACTTTAAACAGTTTGGATATTCTGCTGGCAGAGTGTTAGAAGAGGAAATAGGGATAACAGGCACTCCATTAACTGGAGTCATCCTTGTCTTGGTAGCAACACCATCAACTGGGGTTGACTTTGTCTTAGTACTTGAACTGTTGAAACTTTCCACTCAAGGAACAGGGTCATTGACTGGAGTTGACTTTTTCTTGGCCATTAAACTATTTAAAGTTTCCACTGGTAGGGGATTCAAAGCAAAAACAGGATCCTTTAGTGGAGTTGAACCAGTCTTGACCTCATAGTTGGATTGTAAAGTCTCTTCAGTGACAACACCATCAGTAACGTGCAAAAGAATTCTAGCAGACAGCTTTCCGCTCTCATCTTCTTTGTCTTCATCTTCACTGTCACTATCACTGTCACTGTCACTATTGTTCTCTTTTCCCTCTTTGCTTTCTTCCCCCTGTTTTATTTCCAATGGGGCAGAAATTGCAACAGGCAAGGGAGCTGAGATTTAGTCTTGTTGTGAGCCATCCACAGGAATACATCTAGATTCTGGTATGTTTTGGTCTTCAGGATCTTGAAGAACCACTTTCTTGACACGGGTGGAAACTGCGGCAGAAAAAGGGACACATGCTGATCTAGTCATGGTCTCTTGGTGTTGCAATCATCGGTTTGGGAAGGTGAGCTCAGCAATTGTTCCAAATCTACTTGTGGTTGTGCTCGACATACCGTTTCAGTTGCGATGATCTCATCCTTTGCTTCAGAGTTGTTCAGTAATGCTTGTAAAATTAATTGCACTGTTTCTTCTTCATTCTTATCATTGCTATCCAAATCGCCTCTTTTCCTTTTACCAACAGCCTCACTGCAGAACTCGCATCATCTGTGTATGCACTACTAGGACTCAAACTATCTGGTCTCATGGCAGTTGGAATTTTATTGAAGACAATATCAAAGGATTTTGCTTTCTCTTGCATCAGCATTTCCACCACCGCATCACATTCCATTTGAAACATAGATGATATATTATCCTTGCTGTGTTGAGCCTCACAGATCTTCAAATTTTCCACATGTCTTCATCGTTTGGATCTCATTTGGTATTTCCATGGTCAAAATTTCTGTTTATGTTTTTTCTCACCACAGCTTCCCTCTAGGGTGCGATAGTCCAATGCAGCCAAAGGCGGCTTTTTCTCCCCTAGCTTTTTCTGACTAATCTCTGCCAGTCCTTGTTTGTACAGTTCATTTAGTGAATTGTCAGGCCGGCATTTCATCGCCAATGGGACTGCTGCTTTTAGTAGATACAACACAGTTGCAGCCATCATCTCCCTTGGTGCCTCTGTGTGACTGCTAAACTTCACTTATGCTTCAAAAATTCTGCAAATCATCATAATGCGGTGCAATTCAACTCCCCCTTGAAGGAAAATCTGCAAGTTGGCGTTGTAGAAGTGGTGCATGCCTGACACTTAGGCACAATGATGGGAAATGTTCCAGACAATTGGTAAAGGTGGCCTTTGTTTTCATCTTGTGCTTGCGAGTCAACTGCAGCTGGCTCACTTCTACTTCGATTGTATCAGGCTTGTCCAATCGTGCGTTCCCTACTTGATACCCGCACTTGCTCACCTTTGCCTTGTTCACTTGTATTGTCTTCAAGGCACGTTCAACCAGCCCGGTGCGTTTGATCCCATGAAAGATGACAAAAAACAGTATGCTGGCCACACTCGTGACATGGCAAACGTGCATGGTAAGACAATCTGGAAGTTGTGATAATTTAATAAAGATGGTGAATTTTAAGCTCGGTAATAAAATGTGAAGGTGAATTAATCAACATGACACGAGCGTGGGACAAAGAAAAATTCTGAGTCCCCGACCAGAATCGAACCCATGACCTCCTGAACACCGGGCAGGCGCTTTATCCACTGGGCTACCAGAACTCATGGGGAGCAAGGCCATTTAACTGAGTTCATATATGACAGGTGTCCTGCATACTGCTAGGATCAACGCTATCGAAGTCATTGTGAGTAGTGATAAGTTAATAATGGATGGATAGAGCGCCCGCCCAGTGTTTGGGGGGTCATGGGTTCGATTCCTGTCGGGGACTCAGAATTTTTCTTTGTCCCACGCTCATGTCAGGTTGATTAATTCACCTTCACATTTCATTACCAAGCTTAAAATTCACCATCTTTATAAATAAACAATTCCACATACAAAGGTGACATTTTGTCACAGAACCTTTCTTTGTTGGCGTTATTGCTTGGCAGATGTCAAAATGTTTGTTGTTTCTTTCACGTTTGCTACACAGAAATGGACAAACAAGATACCAAAACAAAAAAACTTGCTTTTACACACTTTGGAACCCTGGAACATCAATACACGCTATTTTGCAGTCTGCTTCGTTACCATCTAGCCAAAAATGTAAAATTGATCGCAAACCCAGTATCTATGAATTCAGAACTAAACGAAAAAAGTTTCCATTAGAAAACGGATAAAAATAATTATAAACCAACAAAAAACCAAAGACATCTGTGTCTGTAAAGTTATTTTGTTTGCAAATGAAATCTGAGACATTCCCAACTCAATGCCTAGCACGTGACCAAAATCTTCCCACTACCGGTGATAAAATTGTTCTTTGCGAACAAATCAAACGAAACTCTCTCCAAATATGACTACAACAGGGTTTAGTTTTTTATGGCTCACACTTTACATTGTAAAACTTAACTTTAGTCACATCATTAAACTTCCCAACATGTGTAATTAAAGCTGTATGCCTACAGTAATGTGACAATTTGTTGTTCTTCAGTACTGATGAAAATCAGAGACAGCAACCTCTTCTTTGGCTGTATTTGTTTCTAAAGGAAGGCAGGTGATTAGTTTGTTTAAAAATGTTCTACTTGTGTTTGATGTTATTCAGAATAATAGTAGCTTTTGTTCGTTGTCCAACACGGATCCCAAGTTTTCCTAATTGTCACTAATTTAGAAGCTTTTAGAGTAAAATAATGTAATTCCGACTTTTTGGAGAGCGAGATCACAAACTTTCTACCATGTTCCTTTTAGCTCTACTGTGTTTTAGCATGGTAACTCGCACACTAAACGTGTTATGGTTAGCATGCTAATCAAAACAAAAGGTTTAGCGTGTTAACATCTTCCAAACAAATCGTTTCTGTCCTTCATTGTGCTACGAATTAAACATGTGCATAAAGCATGTCTTAGGACACACTAAGCGTGCTGTGTTAGTGTGTTGTGAGCGTGCTATCACCTTTATTCCTGTTTTCCCATGGAGGGTCACATTTTCTGGAAGGCCATTCCAGGCATCATCAGGTGTAAATTTCCAGGGTTTGTACTTTAGCAACTGATATTTACAAAACAAACTGTGATGTTCATTTTCAGGATTAGATGAATAATTTGGGTAAGTTTTAACAACTTCCTTTTTATGTCTGAAGTTTTGACATTTTGATGCTGAAGGTAGATACAAACTTGCAGAAGTTATATTGCAGTAACTGTGCAGCTAAATGAATGTACCATTATGTACTCCGAAAATGATAAAGGAAAAAGAACAAACCTTCTTCGTCCATCCAGGCCTTCTTGTGTACAGAAACCTGCATTCTGATTACCTCGATTCGTAGCTGACGAACGCCTTTGAATATTATCTTCGGTGGAAGTTTCTCACCATCCGCCTTTACTGCGAGGACAACCGTGAAACTCTGTTTATCACCTCTGCAGGATAAGATCGGCATTGTTCAGTTTCCAGTGAACTCCAGTGTTCTTGTGGCTGGCAACTCAAATCTCATCGGGGTTTCATCCATGTTCAGGATTTGGCTGGACTCGTGGCTGCAACGTTGTCTAGCTCTCAGCACGAAGCAATGGAATTCCACTACCTTGTCCTCCATGTCGGCTGGAAGGCGCTGAGCCAAAGTCGTCTTACTTCTCATGGAAATAGCATGGCGACATTTCCATTTCATGTACCACCCAGGGGACGCCTTGAACTCTGGATCTGAGCTGAGTTCCTTCGCCTTTAGCCGAATCATCGTGCTGTTTACTGTGAGACCTGCAAATATAAAAACAATGCGATTAGCGATTAACGGTCAAAGGCCAACATAAACAACTTGTAGAAGTAATGTAAACAGTGCAGTTATTAATGTCATTTTAAGTGAACAAGTTTTACCTTGGCTTCTCTGATTGCTGAACCAGTCAACCAACTGCTGATCAACTTCTGGTTCTTTTGGCCAGTAGCAACCCATCGAGGCACGTTTGGCAGTCATCTTTAACTCACCGGAGAACAAGACATGCTGTTGGTTTCTCCATTTACGGACCATTGATTCCGATATGCCGTATTCGCAAGCAATTTCACAATTGTTGTTCACGGCTTCCGCTTCTGCTATGATCTTCAACTTAAAGTTTAGATCATGGGAATGACGACGAGTGCTTAGCATAATTACTGAAAATTTACGGTACACTGAACGAATGCTCGAAGATTAAGATGAGTTTTGCAACTGATGAATGAAAGATCTGTCAGATGAGTATTGTTTATAAACGTAAAAACAGATCAATTGGTATTCATAACTTAAAACACTGTTTCCTGAGAAGGATGACTTGAGTGAATTAAAAAGTGAGACTTTATGCTATTGTCCATGTGTGACTTTTTTGCTATTGTTTGTTAAGTGTGACTTCTTCACTTATGTTGTTAAGAATGAAAGCACCGTAATTAGTAACTTTTGGAAGCAAATTGTTGTAAGTACCGCGAACGTGGTCAACAAAATTTCCTGTAATTCCGGTTGTGCCTTATACCAGGGTATTTAGGTGAAAGTTTCATTTTGCTTACTTGTCACAATCGTCTTCAAAAGTTTAGGGTGCATCTTATAACCGAGTGTGTCTTATAAGTGAACAAATATGGTAGATTGGATTTGGTGGTGATCATTCAGAATTGATCAACTGAACGATGGGTGAACATTACATTCCTTGATGTCAACGTCAGTTTGTTTCTTTTTTGTTTGTTTATTGGACAAATTCGCTTTGCAGCTGTCGAAAAGTAAGGAGCAGTTTGGAATTTTTCGCAGGAAGGTCGCCTCGACTTTTTTGGACACTTTGTGGCTAAGAGTAAATTTGAAAAGGCTGTTAAGTGATACCATGTCAGGACACAATTTTAATTCTTTTTTTTTGGCTCTGACACTGCAATGATGAAAAGTTTTTTGTTGTTTTTTCGAAAAAATTGATACAAGTGTAGGGAGCTAATGGGCTTTTTAAAAACATAGTAGATCAAAGAGTGTATCATACCTTCAGATTTACTAGCGGGTGCCATTTTGTCCTTGTGAGCTCCGGCTTTATCTGGGGGTCTTGTGATTTCTGTAATGTCATGATAATGTAAGATATAAATTGTTATTCCAACACATTTTCAAGACAAGGTTAACAACATGAACTCCTTATTTGTATCGTTTGACATAGGTAAGTACTGGGATGTTAATCTAAAATAACTCCAGATGTAGCAACTGCTGTTTTTTTGCCACTTTTAATAAGGTATCAGTTTACCTGTTGACCATAGTTAGAAATAGCCGGTGTTTATACTAGCGCTTGTAGAGAAAACCTCGACAACCTAATAGATGCATTTCCTGAAAGCTTTATGTATTTGTAGAAACCAATATTGAACTAAACATTTTTGAAAAAGAAAACATGCAATACATATCAAGGGAAAAAGCGAAATTTAAGGCTACTTGCCTTTAAATTACGTTCGTTTCCCCACGTAAGCTGGTTATTGGAGCAACACAATTAACATTTATTGAAATGTTTCCTGATAAATAGTGTGATTTTATTGCTTCTTAATTTTTTCCTACACTCTCTTTAAGTTTGATACTGAAAAGTGTTTACGCATCCTTCCATAACGCAGGCCGTAACTTTAAAAGCAGGAGCAAATTTCAGAAAAGCCCAACACCCTTCTGGAAAGCGGGAGGTATCGTAGAACATTCATACGGATTTTCAGCCCAATCGGTCAACCGATGTTTGTAAACAAACTTAAAATGTTCACCCTTTACTAGAATTTTGTTTTATCTGGGAAAAAGACGGAAAACCATTTCCCAGCTTGATACGTTCGGGTGTTAATAATCCCCAGTAAATGATGTATTCACAGACATCATGTAATTACCATTTACGACTAGTCATGATGACAATCTAAAATCGGCAGATGTTAGTAATTTTGCGGGAACCATGCCAAAAACTGGGAAACGGGCGCTGGGAAAATCGGTACCAGAGCAGAGAGATTCTTGCTCTCGTTCTCTTCGTTGACCGTTTCTCCTGGTTACAATGGAAGCCCTCATTGCTTGAAGCATGACTCAGAGTATTTGCTCTTCGATGAACGGTTAATGCTTCTTCTATATCCAATTATTGCTCCGTTTTCGGGCTTCATGACGGATGAAAATTGGTATGCATTTTTCTTGTGCTATTTGAAGACCATTACAGAGAGAAACATAGAAAGGTCAAAGTGATTTTCTGGCAGAACTGATGCACCCGAAGGAGATTTTCTGTGATATCTCACATGCCGAAATGCTACGTGTGACGTCAAGCAGTGAACAAAATTAACATTAGTTCGCAACGTGTGCCTGAAACCTGTCAACGCATAATTAGCGATAACATAATTAGAGAATAATATTTCCGCCTCGTTTTATTTCCACATTAGTCTCTTAGACACACTGTACTGACCACTGGCTTTTGAGTCGAGTAGTGCCATAAAGTTCCGGTAGTAGCGACCCTTGCTATTTTTGGGATTTATTAGAAGCCACAAAGTTTTGACGAGTTAGTTTCAGGAGTAGTTACTTTCAGGAGGTAGTTACTATCCAAACTTTATGGTATGCGAATTAACGGCTGCATCGTAACAGTCTCTTCCCAAAGTAACATGTCCCAAGGAAACATGGACCCCCATACTCTTAATAAAAACAATTCATTGACTTCACTTATGCTTCACACTTGTCTCTTCAGCAGCTTGTGTCCATTTCAATACTTTATCCTCGACCTTGTCCATTTCTTTTATGTAATCATCACTCCCTTCTATAGAATTGAACAAAGTTTCATTAGGCTGGAAACTGATGATTTGCTCAGTTCTGATTTGGTAAAAAAAAGTATTGAGAATTATTTTCAAGCTGGGAAAAGGATATAATCCACATGCTTGCTTCTCATGCTTCCAAATGTAGCTAAGTCTCCCCCGCTTTGTACAAATTAATGCTCTTACCGTATTGGATAATCTGGATTGAGCTTATTTCTAGATAACCTCTATGCTTAACAAAGGCACACAAGGCCCGGCCTAACAGTTATCAAAATGTATTGATCATACCTTTTCTTGACCATTTTTCAGATTTTTGTTTCAGTCAATATTGCTCTGGGAAATTCTCACCTTGTTCGTCTCCAATTTTCTCCTGATTAAATGGAGTTTCTCCCCCACCATTTGTTTATTTGTTGTTTTCCACATCACTCAGCCCTAAAAAGGAAAAACAAACCAACACTCGGAATGCTAAGACTGTATGCAATCTACAGTGCAAAACAGCTGTTGGAAACTGCTATAATTGAAAATCAATGTGTAACTTCTTAACTGTTGTGTGTCAGGGTGAATGTGTGACAGTGTAATGCACTTAGTTTTAGTTTGACTGGAGCTGTCAGAGGAGAGCATTGATGCTGCTGTAGTGACAGTGAGTGCTTGTTTCATGTGGTGACTCCGTGACAGATAAAACAGTGTATGTATTGGTGTTTCAAAATTCTTGTTAATGAATCTGCTAAGTGATGTTATTTTACCCATAATACTTTCCAACTGACAGTTGTTTGGTCACACTGCAAGATTGATTTGCAACCAACCGTGATAAAAACACTGCAATGATCAACATATAATTATGAAAAAAAACTGCATATTAACATTTTCTAATTCCCAGCCTAGTTTTAGTCAGTCCTTACCGTCCAATTTGGTTCCTTTCTCGCATACTGCTACTAAGTCTTCAGGGTATCAAACTTCAGTAATTACCTCACGGTCCTCCATGACCCATTTTTCTCCCATGATAATTATTAGCTAATCGGCTGGCAATATTCCAGTCTTTTGGGACAGTTGCTTACGGAACATTCCATACGTTGAATGGCGGGAAAAGGAAATTTTGAACTCCACAGGTTCACTTCCTTTGAGCCTGTGACGAGCCACTCTCATCTCCATAGCCAAACTTTTACCAATCTCAGATGACTGGGAGTAGACAGTTTCTTCTCTTGCTTTCTTGACTGAATTCTTAACCTTGCTTTCAGATGCTCTCAGTGGCTTGTTAGCTTTCTTAGGCTTTGAACCTGATCTACTCTGTGCCCTCTCTTTGTTCTTATTCTGACGGGAAAAACCATTGGTTCGTTTCTTGGCCACCTTTTCCTCCCAGCGTGCTACCACCTCATTTCCATCTAACTCCTCAATGTCATCCTTGTCTGACTCATCTACTGAATTGGTTCAAAAATCATTCCAAGCTTCATCGAAGAGAGTCTTTCTTGGCTTTTTCAAGGGTGGAGAATTCAGGTTCTCCAGATTCTTGTAATCGTTCAGTTTTGAGGGGTTTTTGTGACATCGCCCCTCCTTGTTACTAATGTCAGCTTTTTGTCTTGATTCTTTGAGGCGGTCAATGAATTCTCCACAGTGTCTCCTAGAACCTTTCTTGAGGTTTGTGGCCTCAAAGTATTCCTCCATCAGGTCACCATTCTTGTTAACGACAGTCCAAAGGACATGTGTTTGACCGTTTTCACCTTGACTTTGTTTTCGGGAACAATGTGCGGCCCCTTTGACTTTGCATCTTCTGAGGGAAACTCTACGGCATAGTACATCGCCATTTTGTAAATCCAAAGAAACGAATTATGCGAATGTTAGAAAACTTACAAGAGCTTGTTCAAATCTCGCACCTAATGTCAGAGTTAGAATGACCTTTCGGATATTTGTGATCTCACCCACAGGATATCAAATGAATGACATTTAATTCCTCAGAAGAGGCAGGATCTGATATAATTGTCACGGGTATATAAAGGACAGTGGATGCCGGCTAAAACCACTAATCTAAAAGCTCTATGAGGAACGATTTTCTGATTTCGATATCTGGAGAAATGAACTCACAGCTTGTTCAGTGAATTGGCAGTAAAAGTGTGGCATTTCCATTCCGTGACTTCAGTAATGTTCCTTTCGTGCATCCGTACTACATGGATGACATACACATACATTAATCAGATTAACCGATCACCCCGTGCTAAACAAGAAAATCAAAATAGGTGTATTATTGGATGTTGTTCGATCAAATAAATTCATAACTTTGATATTACAAGAAAATTTCCTCAATGAAAATAGCCAAAATGGGTGATTGCAATGATTCTTCAAGCCACAGAGATTCAAATGAATGACATTTAATTCCTCAGAAGAGGCAGGATCTGATATAATTGTCACGGCTATATAAAGGACAGTGGATGCCGGCTAAAACCACTAATCTAAAAAGCTCTATGAGGAACGATTTTCTTATTTCGATATTTGGAGAAATGAGCTCACAGCT
>Ga0126339_10001808_pt1 | contig 14932 bp, 7 predicted proteins | sample OrbTmetagenome_2_FD_92532 | JGI IMG/M metagenome (GOLD analysis project Ga0126339, IMG submission 92532) | Coral microbial communities from Petempiche,Puerto Morelos, Mexico - Orbicella T R C metagenome | ecosystem: Host-associated > Invertebrates > Cnidaria > Coral | place: Petempiche,Puerto... | reverse complement strand
TTTATTTATTTATTTATTTATTTATTTATTTATAACTTTATTTATACACGGGTAAAACATCAGGACTTAAAGTAAATACTAATACTTACTGCATTGATTGAAGGCACAAATAGCCAGTTGGTCAACATCGACAATGGTCTGGTTAATCTTAAAAAAGTCGTTGATACTATTAACCATAACCTCCTCATAAGTAGCTTCATAAGTATGGTGTTGACACGAGTAGTCTCAAATGGTTTAAATCATATCTCTGCGACCGTAGCCAAAAATGCAGCATAAATGGCTATTTTTTGATTGTTGCCCCAGTTTAATTTCCTGTCGTGTCCCACAGGGTAGCAACCTTGGACGACCCCTATTCTTAATTTACATTAATGATCTGCCCAAATGCCTCACTTCAGCCTCTGCGAGGATGGTCGCTGACGACACGAATATAACCTACGCTGCCAGTACAATAGCTGACCTTGAAAAGGTCGTTAACTCAGTACTAAGAAAACTTAATTGCTGACTTGTAATCAATAGGCTAAGCCTCAATGTTGCTAGAACTAATTTTTTGGTAATTGGGTCAAATCAACGAATACATGCTCTCTTGAATAACCAAATTAATATTGATATCGACGGCAAATTTATGGAAAAAGTTAAAGAAACCAAATCACTTGGCCTGGTAATTGGCGAACATCTTCCATGGACAAGGCATATAGGCAAATATAGGCACGCGTGACTGGCTAAAGTAGCGCACTGCTGTGGAATAGCCTACCCGTTTATTTACGGAAATCACACTCTCTTGGACACTTGGGAAATTGACCAACTTTATAACAAATGTCATTGAGGCTCCCACACGGCAATCTTGTAAAACAGTGTACTCATAATTGAACCAGTCCTTGTGTCTCCCAAGGACTGGTACCAAATCCGCGAATTTGATTTGCTGGAATCGATATTGAAAGCGGTCTAGATTTTCCCCTATAGACCGGCATCTAGATCGGTAATGCTTTGCAGTGAAAAAGTTTACCGGCGCAATAAACCACTTGGGATGTTGGGAGAACACGAAAAAAGCTTGTAAATCACGAGTCGTTAGGCGAGTGATTTACAGGCTTTTCGAGTGTTCTCCCAAAATCCCAAGTGGTTTAATGCGCCAGTAAACCCATAGAAAGAGTGGTCTATTGCTTAAATAAAACATAGAAAAAGCGTGTTTCATTGTTTTTCGCCACATTACTTCTATATCATAAAGCAAATGAAGAAGCCTAAGCCGTGTATTACACTGTGACGAAACACTCGGACATTTGAGAACACTCGAGAAGTGTAGAAAACACTGGCCTGCGGCTCTTGTTTTCCACATTTCCTTCGTGTTCTCAAATGCCCGTCGTGTTTTATCACAGTGTAATACACGGCTTAGGCTTCTTTATTCGTCAAGTAAAACGCTCGTGTCTATATAATAAAATAAAGGTATTTGTAATTGTACTGTATTGTGTTGTATACATTTTATAAAGACTTGAAACCATTCCTGAAATGCTAGTTAGCTACATGTACATGTATCAGTCAGGGCAGTCATTAAATTTTGAGTCACCTGTTAGTTGACTTGATCTTCACACCCACTACAAACGTTTTACATTGTATGTGAATTGTATAAATAACAGGCAGGTAATCAGTAACATCGAAAGCCCATCAAAGATAGTCAGCAGTAAGAGGTTATGGCTTTTATGGCCTTAATAACAGCCCCGTCAGTAAACAGCAAATGGCTATTTTATTGCAAATAGTATCTTGTAGAACTGTGTAGGTTATATCTAATAAACGTATTCAGCTAACTGAGTAGAATTAGTCTGCAGTTTAATATCATTCTTCTATTTGATGTGAGTCATGTGACAGAGCAAAACAATGCTTACAGGCATTTTCACCAAAGAGTGCCTCATTTTCTTGATTTGTAGTCGACAGACACAGTGGTTGTTGATCAATGGTATCAATTATTGTAAGGTCTGGATTTTCCTCCACATCACTTGTTTTGCGCTACAAGCAATGGGATGTGGACATTGTCTCAGATCATTTGTGTAAGCCAAAACACCATTTGATTCCAATTTGTCATAAATTCTATAGTATCCATAATTTGTTTCAATGTTGACAAGTAAATTACAGTTGAAACATCGCAAGTATTAAATTCCACCATCCCGGTTGAACATACACCTGTATCATGTGATAAGATTTTGCGCTTTGTGACAGCCGATCGTACGCGCAGATTAACCTTTCCATGTAGTTAACACCTCCAGTAAGCTCAGCAATTCGACTCTACACAGCACGAGTACAACGATTCAGTAACGCATGATACCCTTGCATCAACGGAGAAACTCGCTCAGCAGGAACACCTGTATGAAATAACAAAGGATACACAAGACATTTCATCGCTAAAGAAATCAGAAATTTTCGATAAAAGGAAAAAACAAAACAAACATGACTGCGACAAAACGTTTGAGAAATCGGAAATAACTTACCTTGAAAATTGCAAATCACTCGCAAATGTAAGCAGTACAGGGATTACGCAAAACAAAGCAAGGGCGCAGGCGACACGAAATGAAAAGATACACCCAGCAGACTGCAGGAACCCAGGCAATGGCCGCCATCGAAAGATCACTCAAAACTACTAGTACTCAGTCTACTTATAGGGCAAATTATGCTCCCTGAGGTCTGTCACGTGTCATCCCACCATATACATAGATACATAGCCACGAGATTTATCCTGAATTATAGGGTTGTATGCATTTATAATGCATAAGCCCTCAAAAATTGAGCTCACTCTTTCATCAATCGACCTCAGTGAAAAAAGTATTTGTTACTCAAACACGGGGTCCTCAGTGATTAAAACTGATAGAAACTTACAATTTCAGTTAGTGAGTTGAAATAAAAAGAGAAATAAAACTGTGCTAAAACTAAAACGCCCCATTTTATATTGCTGATGGGAGAAAGGTTGTGTTAAATTGATCAATAGTAGCTTCCTACACAGACGCTCCTTTGGATTGTCGCAGCCAACGAAACAGAGAGCGTCTTCGTAGAAGACTAATGGTAAGTGGGATTTGCCTCCTTCTTGCACTTGGGAGTGGGATGTAAGACGCTAGAACTGAGATTGGCCACTGGGCTTGGGATTAATAAACACAACTGGGAATAGGTAAACCAAACCAACGTTCACAACCTGAATAAAATGTTTGTGGATCAAACTTAGTCTGCAATCTAGGCGTATTTGTGATGGTCGAGTGAGTGCATTTTAATAGGGCGAGCATCAAAAGGGCAGGCTTGGGGAGAGAGAAAAAAGTATCGTAGACAGCAGAGGTAAGGCTGAATGATAAGTGACGACCCTTCCACTTCCTCGTATTCTTGTCCAAACCCTTCCCACACTGGCTATCAAATACGCGAACAAATACATTCAGTATCTTACCTCCCTCCCCCCCCCCCTCCCCCCCAGCAAAATTACCTTGACTGCAGCCTCGATAAAATATGATATGAACCCACAAAAGTGCAATTACGGCCTGTTTAATCTCATGCAACTTGCTAATTCACAGTAGCTAGATCTTTATCAGAATCACTATGACTTATTTTTTTTTGGGTACCTATATTTGACGTCAAGAATTGGAGCTATCTAGCAGCCATTCTAGGAACCGTAAACTTCACTAATGACACGTATTCCCAAAAAGTGAAATATCTGTTAGCTTCAAAGAAAAACAAAGTATGGCCAAAAAAAGGACGTTCAAAATTAGATCGGGCAGTATTGGGGAGTTTGGGGCAAGTCAATTTAGAGAGGAATATACAAGGGCAGAAGAATTTTGCATCTTAATCGTATCTGTAACAAAATTCTCTATCGTGATTAGTTCTCCACGCGCCCATTTGTCACGTAATCGGCGCGCGATCACGTGGGTGACCAATTACAGGTATCCAGTTTGAACTTGTCGTAATTGAAAACCTGTTATTATACATTGAACTATCTCTTTTCTTCTTGGCCGAAATTCCAAATCAGCGCCTGTGATGTCATGTAGCTGCAGATTATACAATAATTATGTCAAGGACACTCAAGGTCGCAGGTAATCCATATATGTAATGTATGACCGCGGTGCATGATTTCTAAGGAAAGTCATGTCAAGTTTGCGCGCTTTGTGTTGCTTGCCGTCAGTGAAGAGGCAAAAATATGACTTCCATTTTTTTTTTCGTTCAATGTATAATAAAACAATTATTAAATTCGGCTTCTGTGATATCCAGAATAATCAAGGTCTCAGTAAGGGTTATCAGCCTCAGCCTTCGGCTGATAACCCCTACCTCGACCTTGATTATTCTGGATATCACAAAAACCTCATCCAATAATTGTTTATAATTGGATACCCACGTGATTCATACGTCAATTACGTCCACTTTAATGGTTTCCTTGGCACCGTTTCCTACACTTTTCAAAACCTATGAAAAGCGTTACAGACGTTTTCGCGCAACGGAAGTTCTCAAAGGGCATTTTTAATTCCGAAATTTGTTATAGTTACGATTAATTAGTAATTAGACCTCGTGTCGCACAATTCAGCGAGTAATCGTGCTCGTAATTTCAAATCGGCCCCGGGCTTCGAGCTCGTCCGATTTTTAAATTACTCTCGCGATTAGTAACAGTCATTGGACCGAGTAAAGTACAATTCAAGGAGAAATCGCGCGAGTAATTTCAAAATCGGACGAGCACGAATTGGATACCTCTAATTGCACACCCACGTGATCGCGCGCCGATTACGTGACAAACAGGCGCGCGGAGAACCAATCACGATCGAGAATTTCGTTATAGATACGATTACTCCCTGAATTTTACTCCACTCAGTCCAATTACTATTACAAATTCTTTTTTCCCAACACGTTTACCGTATTCCAAATTCCCTTCTGCGTCACAAGCTTGAGAGAGTATTTTTGATGCATGATTCTTAGAGCCACGCTGCCAGCAGATTTGAGAGTATAGTACTACATGAAAAGACTCGCCTCGTCGCTCACATTAGCAAGAAGAGAAAACTTTGAATGCAATATTCATAGTTGTACCTAGTATTGCTTTTGTCTTTAAAAAAATATTGATCAAAGTCCACTATATCTAAATAAACCACTCAAATTCGGAATTTATAACAATTAGGCAGGAATTTTTTGGTGTTTTTTCAGATAACGTGACTGAGTTATTACATAGGAATAGCGACTCTTTTGTAGGTCTGCCTGGAAACTAAGTGCTTCAGGCAGGATTTCTATAAATTATTTACAGTGGACGCTATTTAATTAACTTCTGGTTTTAAGAGACCACTGATAAAGTAGTAATTGTTATAATCGGACACACAGGAAATCTCGAGTAGCAGTGTCCCTAAATTCTTTAAATGCGAATTGTGCACACTGTATACACAAACTATTTTCACAGAGATTTTTTGAATGGCTTAACCTTAGTACAGAAAAGCGCTAGACTAGGGACTCTAAGTATAATTGAGAATTGACTTCCAAAACTGAGATCAGAACAAACAAACCAGAACAAACCCTTTGGTGAACTATTTTCGAAAATAAGACTAAAACTTGCCAGAGAGTCTAGGATTTTGAGAAATCCAACCAAAAGTAGAATTGCACTTTTTGCACTGCGGCCGCCATTAAATTGAGCCGAAAACTTGGGCATGCATATTCACATCACTCTCAGAGAAAGACGGCTCGGCCTTTTAAAATTGTCTTTTACATGCTTGTTTTGTATCACAATTAAAACACAAAGGTATAAAAATATTGCCAAGAAGTGCATTTTCACTTTGGGTTAGAGGCGCCTGAAGATTGCTGCTTTTAGCACTTTGAAAAAAGCCTTAAGATAGGGCATTTTTGAAGGCAATTTTCGTACACGGAAGTTTTAAATGAAAAATACGTTTTTACAAAGCTCTGTTATTGTTCTACAGCATATAAAAACTTCAGCTTGGGCAATTGAGAAGCCATATAGTGAGAACTGTGTAAGAAAAGGATTTTTACGCGTAAAAACTGCAATTACGAGGGTCACACAAGCACAAGTAACTCCATGTCGCCACTTCTCAATTTAGCCGACCGTCTTTCTCTGAGAGTGATGTGAATATGCCCAATTTTTCGGCTGAATTTAATGGCGACCGCAGCGCGAAAACCGCAAGTCTACTTTTTGTTGGATTTCTCAAAATCAAAACCTCTCGGGCAAGTTTTAGTCTTATTTTCGAGATAGTTCACCAAGGGGTTTCTTCTGGCAATTCTTGATATTTAGAGTTCCCTGGTCTTCAGTTGATATCCTTAAAATTTTCATAGCTCGTAGTGTTATACAGGACTTAAAACAGGTTATATCTTGGCGAGTGTTCCGTATAACTCGAGTCCAGATAAATAAATTCCATATTTGCCAGAGGAATTCCTGCCTGTCTGCAAAATACGGAAGTAACCAAAGGCCCCCACTTCGCCGTCGACTGTCCATCTGCCTGTAAAATATGGAGAGGGATCACGGAACTGTAGGGGGTCATTTGGATCCTTAGCACTGTTAAGATCTGTCCATATGAGACCGTCTATGGATCCCTGAAGCTTCCATTCTCGAAGAATTGATTCACCATCTTTTTTTCCGTGCCTTAAAGCGTAGTGTGTGATAACCAAGCGATAATTTTCGCCCAAGTCAACACACCACCAGGAACCCTTCATCGCAGCTGTTCCACTCTCTTTGCCTTTGCTGTGGTGAAATATATCACTTGCTTTTCCCGGCCCTTCAGACGATCGGGTAGCAACAAGTTTGACTGAGCTATCTCTATTCAAGGTAGATAAGACGCCAGTAGAGCTGTAAAATTCCTTTCCACTAGGTAGGAAAGCGCCTGTATATAAGTAATAATCAAAGAAGACCTATGGTCAAACTCGTGGATTAAGTAATCTAGAGATGAAACATGTTGGTGAACTTGTTATCACTGGTGTATTATTAAAGGCTGTTAAAACAAGCCGGGTTCATACCACGCATGGTAGCACTTATCTCACAAAGGGTACGCTTGATTCGTTCGCTTTTGTTACACACAAATTACAAACACCTACGTCCAGAATATAGCTAGGGTGGCAAAATTGCAGCTGAACATGGAGTGGTAAAGGCTAAGGGTTCTTGGGTCACAGAGGACACTCCTGCCCAAAAAAATCATAGAGTACTCCCCCCTCTTTCCCCACACCCAGATCATGATGTTGATTTTTGTCTGCCAGGTGGGAAAATTTACATGTAGTCAAGTCGTACGAGCTTACAGATGATTTTCATTACATTTCATTCAAGGCTATAGGTAAGGTTTCTTATGAGACAGCACTTCTTCAACACTTTACTTCTTCTTTTCGCGTGTCTCTGTATATTATTATCCGTTAAATACATCAAAATAAATAGACTCTTTTGCAAGCATTTTCAGTGTTGATCCGAAAAATCTGTCGACCCATAAATATGTGTTCCAACCAGCTCACAGGGGTTTTCTTTCCCTCAGTTATCTTTTCATTCAAGAAGAAAAAGCGTAAACAAAAGACAGGGTAGAATTCATTTTTAAAAGCTTATCAACATCAAGTATTTGGGAATTTCTTTCTAAGTTTTTGTGCATTTTACATCCCACTTAGAGATCGGATCAACGTACTAAAATAAACACGACAAGTATAGAGAACACAACTTTAATCTCGAAACTTAACTCGATGTCGGTTGAACGTGGGCAACTCAACATGAAAAACTTCATACAAACTGCAAAGCTGCGAACGAAAGTGCTGCTTGAGTGAACGTTGGATCTCACAGGAGAACTATAATCAGCCAAACTTGAAAAGTAAAGGGATAATAAGTCAAAGACTACTGCAAGGCTGACACAACGTGGTATATTTAAAACAATATTTCGGCTGGCCTCAGGTTTATATGTTACTAAATTACAAAAATGAAATTACAATATTATATTGTGGTGCCGATGTTTGTCCTGTTTTCAATAGCTGTTTCGTTCATTGAAAATTGTTCGCTTCGCTCATATAAGTTCATTAAGGTCGACGAATAAGACAAATTCTCATCCAAGCTTACCACATTAGCATATCAGGTCACTTTCCAGCAAACAAATGCTCATCTCCTGGTCATGTTTAACGCCTGGACGAGTCAAAGGTTTATGAAACTCAGCCTTCAAGTTGGCCATAGTACTAATTCAAACATTCGAACTCCACTTCAATTTAACGAAACACCTAATGGTCGTGTGAAAAATCATGAATTTGGGCAGAAAGCCTAGCGGTGACTGAACGGTTAGTATTCCAACATGGCTTCAGGCTCGGTTACTATTCCAATATGGCGTCGGGCTCGGTTACTATTCCAATATGGCGTCCGGCTTGGTTACTTTTTGGCATCGGACTCGTGCGCTCTCGTCCGGGCAGACTAATTACGAACAGTGTCTACACTTGAGTGAGCGACACACTTACATATCGGAGTCCCCGCAACAAACACGTTTCTATACGCTTCGTCTATCCGCGAGTTTAAAAGCAACACTGATAGTGTCAGTGGCATAAAAAAATAGGCGTTCCATATGGGGTATCTGGGCTTACTGGGTGAAAATTAACCTTCGACTGGCTGGGAAGTATATTTGTATTGCTGCCAAAAGTATTGTTTGAGATGGTTTGAATTGAGAAGGCTTGAAAACGAGGCCGTAAGTGGGTTGTTCGGCTTGGATGTTTGTGTTGATCTGCCTCCTCCTGTCTCCAATGGAAGGTTCAGATTTTGAATCAAGAATATGGTTACCCACTCTTACTGAAAGATTTAATTAGCCCCTAATGTTACATCCTAACAACAACCATCCCCACCATCAAAAGCTTAAATTTTGGTCCTGATTGCATGTCCACTTAAACTTTTAAGAAGTTTGGTTAAGCGTCCTAGCAAAACTGAAAAAAAAAAAGAAGAAACAACCGTTTAAAGAGTGCGTTTTTTTTGTTTACTTCTCTGTGATTTTGTTTCCTGACGGTTCCAAAAGAGTTATTTCTCTGAGAACCCTTCCGGTCTATTTTTTCTCTTAAGACTACATTGACATTGAAAATTCACCAAAAAGGGATTAAGAAAATATCAGAAACAGTAACAGATTCTAACGAATTAAAGTTGAAACCTTTTTTGCACTTAAGTGTAGGATTTCGTGCTCGAACAGAACTCACTGCACTCGCCAGGTGTTACTAGCGAAATGGTTGTAAAATTCTTGACAGGGAGTTTTGTTCTTCGTCAAATTTAATTCAGAATGTCCGTGTCAAAGATTTCGACAAGACACTGCCCTTACTTTTGCTTGACGCGAAGAAATAGACCCTCCTTTAATAGTATCATTTAGAGTGTTACTTTTACCACTTAGTTTTAATTTTTCATAGACGTGTTTGCAAGGCAAATAGGGCTACCCTGGCAGTAGGGTAACCATAGCTGAGCACTAGGGTAACCCTAGCGCCTGGCTACTCTACCTGCCTTATAGACGTTCTTCTAGGGTCAACTCGTCTAACCGGGGCAACTTTATTTGGACTCAAAGAAATGAAATATAATAAAATACCGTCAAAGCAAATGAATTTCAACTTAGGAAACATCATTTTAAATCATATCTGGTTTTGTTTTGCTTGAGACAGAAAAATTTTAAATAACGTCTGAAGAACCTATCAATGAGCGATTGTTCAGTTGGGGATCATGTAAGCGCGTCAAAAAGAACGTGAACTGACACAGACGTACTGTACATTACTAGGTAGGGCAAGAAGTTTGAAGTGAAAATAGAGGGTACATGATTAAGGTGACATATATGATGGTAATTAAACTGAGTGGAGTGCAATTTGGTCTGAAATCATACGCGTGATTTCAAAATCGAATGAGCGCTCAGCGCGAGTTCGCTTTGAAATCACAGGCATGATTTCAGTCCAAAATTGTACGACACGAAGCTCAATTACCACTTTGTTAGATCCATTTTCAAATCGCCTTAATTAAATTTTAGATTTTGATGTATTGTTCCGTTTAGCCGGTTTGTTAAAAATAGCGGAACCGGAAACACCTTTGCATCTCATTTAGTATGCAAAACGATGTCATGTGACGAAAACTCATTCGAGTATATCAAAGGAACAAGCAGTTCTGAAGTCAGAACAAAAACAGTCTGCTTCATACATAAAATTTCAATTCTCGTCGTCTGAATCAATGATTGAAGGCCTTCCTTTCCTCTGTGATTGAGGCTTAGACTTTGGAGAAGGAATTTGAAGGTGCAGCCGGTGTAATTCTGCGATGGATTTCTTTCGAGTTGTGAAACTCCCTCGAATTCACGATGTCCACTGGATAGTTTTTCTCTTTTGAATACCCGTTCAATGGCTCTCTGCATGATTTTAAGAGATTTCAGATCATCATCATCTCCGTTTCTTTTTGTGACCTCAACGTAGAACTCGGAACCTTGTCAAGTTCTTGCTGCGCCATTTGTTTCAAGATATTTTCAAGATGGCTCGACTGCACTAGGAAGACCTGGAAGACGTTCGCTCATTCACTATTTTGTGGATCGGGCCGTATTTTGACTATGTTTATTCACAGTGACAGAGTTGAGCTCTTGTATTGCTTCTTTTGAAACTACAGGAAACGTGGAAACATCTACCTTCTTAAGAGTGCTATGAATTTGTTGTTGTGTGGTTTTCGTTTGTTTACGTTTTCTGGACTCGGTATCATACGGATCTTAAGCAGATGATGAAGAAAAATCGCCAAAATATTCGTCAAAATGGACACTGAAGGTTGGAAACTTCCCTTAAAGTAGGTCTTCAGCCTGAAGGAGCTCATAATCGTAATTCGGAAACTAAATAATTAAATTTGTCAATTGTTTTGAAAAGAAAAAAGAAAACCAACAACAACAAAGTTGGCAATAATAGTTGCAAAATTCACCACACGATAGCTTTTAGTCTTTCATTTTCCTGAAATTTTATTGGTCACTTTAAACTAACCTTGAAATCTGATTAGTTATTTTGTTTTACTGCCCCATTCTCGTTGGCTGAGAAAAAGATGCGATATAGAGAAAAAATAGTGCGATTCGTGAATAAATCGCACTGCTGCGAGCCAATCAGATTGCAAGGATAACCAGTGATTTCAAAATGGTTTTAATAAAATTATTTATTTATTTCCATATTTACGTATTTATTTTTATTTTTTTGTTTAGAAAATAGCCCAAAAAAAAAAAAAAAGCGCGTTGATTGGTTAAAAATTCTGTTTTCATAACTCGATAGAAACACGGAACAGATGTCGTAATCACGTTGTTCGATACTTTCTTTGGGCTGTTATCTGAAAATATATAAAAAACACTACCGAGTTATAGAAACACCTGAGAAAAATCTCGCGTAGCTGTCGACTCGTGTTTCTCGTTCTCCTTAACTTCCACTCGTGTTGCTTCAACTTGATAAAAACACGGAATTAAAACCTCAAAAAATGCTATAAAATGATAAGTGTTCGACAAAGTTCTGTTTACCTTCGTCAGAGTAAAATATCTAGATGAATAATTTAACAGAGTCTTAAGACATGTTTTGAACCCTAAGGAGCACAATAAAAGGCAAATAGGCCTTAGGGAGAAACTGGCGCTTATTTACAGCATCGGAATTTATCGTGGAATGTCAAGATTCTAAGGAAAAAAAAAAACGTTTTCGTCGGTTGCTGACGCTACGTTCTAGTACTTCTACGTGGCTGGGATGGATATTATGTCCAGTCGTTTTCGCGTGCTGTTCAATTGCCGATTCATTGTTCCTCTTGTACCAGGCTTGTGCTCTGCCCCTCGAGAGTTCCAAGATCTTTTGCTTTCGTCGATGTATACCAACGAACACGATCTATAATTGACTTTGTAAACAATTCCAGTCACCTGATTTACGCTTGGGCGCTCTTTAGGTTTCTTGAGTATATCACCAAGTATTTTGATCGACCGAAAAGCGGTCGTAACTTTCTTTTGGCCCAGAATACGCAGGATTCTTTCATAGACTCTTTTAGCATCCTTAACTTGATTAAGGCAAAAGCTGTTGTGCCACCCTTGTCTTGTTTCTCTCTCTCTCTCTCTCTCTCTCTCTCTCTCTCTCTCTCTCTCTCTCTCTCTCTCTCTCTCTTCGCATGGCTTCTCGATAAATTTAGCCGGGTATCCATTGGCTTTCAGATCGCTGACAACGCGTTGTTCGTCACTGCTTCCATGCTTGGTGCTCAATGGCAGGCTCCTGGCTGGGTCCATGAGATCAGAGTTTTCACAACTGCTCTGTTGCTGTGTGCTGGAATATGCGAGTCAAATGATGGGTTCGTTTGCGTGGCCTTACGGTATACACTCACTTCCACTCAGTCATCTGGGAGAAGTGTGGTATTAGTGTCCAGGAAAGCAATTGTTGGGTGACATGTGGACGTTGACGACGTCTCTAAGGTTAACTGAATGCGGGGGTTTATAGAGTTGAGGTGCGTATGGAAGGGTTCTACGTCGTCCTTCTTTAGACAGGCGTTGGAGTCGTCGACGTACCGTTGCCACAATCTCGGCTTGATTGGTGCGAGGCTAGGGCTTCTTCCTCCACTTGCTCCATTTGTTAACTCTGCGATGACAGCTCTAAGGGGTGAGCCCATAGCGCATCCAAACACTTGATGATATTGCGTTCCTTCAAATGTGCAAAAAGCTGTTTTTTAACTCGAGGGAGAGCAATGCAAAAGAAGGCTCTGATCCTGTCTCAGGTTTGTATGCGTTTTCCAATCAATAGTTTCTTGGGGTTTCCGTTTTACGATACCTATAGTGAGGTCAACTGTTATCGAATTGAACAGGGAAACCACATCGAAGGATACTATCAGCTCATCATTGGTTACTCTTTGACTGCTCATGAAATTAGCGAATTCATTGACGTTCTTGACGGAATAACCGTTTTTGCTCTAGAGATGTTGCAGGATGGAGGCCAAATGCCTAGAGAGAGTTGGAGCACCATTAATGCAACTGCTGATCGGACGCAGTTGAAAATTGACGCATCTTGGAAGGGTGAAATGGTTTTCCCGTTACTGCAGTTGTATCTTACGGATCTTTGGTAAGCCATAGAAGGATTCTAGAGTGAAAACTTCCAGTACTTCGCTTCAGTTAGATCCCCTGCCTTTTTGAGATACAAGAGGCGTGGAGGCCCTACATGAAGTAAGACGATTGGAAAAGAACTTAACAACACAGGTGCCATGCAAACTATATCTGCGTTATCCACACCAAAGCAAAGAGAGCGGTATTTTACCACAATTCACGCTGTCCCGACTGCCAATCGACAACCCCAAGGCTTGGGACGGTACACATAAGACGGGCTAGAAATGCTTACGCTTTCTCATAAAGGAATGTCACCGTAAACTACAGATTCTCGATTAAGACAAAGACGCGTTAAAATCAAAAATCGAAAGCCGAACCTCAAGATAGCGCTGCGGAGGGTTAAATTAGGTACCGACAGAAATGTGCGAGTCTAAAAACTTAAGTTGAGAAAAGAAATCTAAGAAAGTTGAAGGAAACCTCGACGCGAGGCGAAGAGGATATTAAGAGAAGATGGGTTGTTAGCATCTCCGAATAGGAACTGGAACTTCGCATTTACACCATGGCATATACCGACTAAAGAAATCCTCGCTTCAGTTGAATCTGCAATGCATCGTCTGCCACACGAACGTCAAGACATCATGAAAAGCGAAGTTCACAGCACTCTAAGGCAAGGCAAATCCCCCAAAAGGAGCGGAATCTTACAAGAGAAGAGTAAAAAGCCTTCAGAAAACTAAAGAGCGATGAGAGCATCGCAAGCGTAAAAGCTTACAAAGAAAACTGCGCAGTTGTGCTGAACAAAAAAACATTATAGCAGCAGGTTTCGTGAAATGCTCCAGGATAAGAAAACCTAAGAGCCAGTCACAGACAAAAGACAGAATCCGACAGCTTAGGTAGAACAAGACCTTCAGAACAAACTCTCGTATCTCAAAAGACGAGGGGATCTAACTGAAGCAGAGTACTGAAATCAAGATTCCATCCCAGCATCGTTCTATGGCTTACCAAACATCCATTTAGATACAGCTGTAGCAACAGGAAAACCATTTCACCCTTTCAGGAGGCGAAAACGTTCAAGTGCCTCTGCGCCCCAGCAACAGTTGCATCGTGCCCCAACTTATCGTTTCTCTAAGCATTTGGTCTCCATCCAGAAACATCTTCAGAGCAAAAACGATTATTCCGTCAAAACGCAAAGGAATTCGCAATGATGAGCTGATAGCATCCTTCGAAGGGGTTTCCTGCTTCGATACCAGTCGACCTCACTATAGGTATCGTACAACGGAAACTCCAAGAAACTGTTGATTAGAAAACGCATGCAAACCTGAAACAGAATAATCAGAGCCTTCTTTTGCTCTCCTCCGAGTTAAAAAAACAGCTTTTTCAGTTCACGTTTGAAGGAACGCAATATTATCAAGTTCTTGGATATGCCATGGGTTCATCTCTTAGTGCTGTCATCGCAGAGTTAACAATATAGCAAGCGGAGGAAGAAGCCTTCACCTCATCATCAGTCAAGCCCAGGTGGTGGGGATACTCCAACGCCTGCCTAAAGAACGTCGACTTCGAACCCTTCTATAAGCAGCTAAACTCTATAAACCCACACATTCAATTCACCTTAGAGATGCCGTCAGCGCCCACAGGTCACCCAACAAATGCTTTTCTGGACACTAATACCACAGTCCTCCCCGATAGTCGAGTGGAAGTGAGTGTATACCGTAAGGTCACTCACACGAACAAGTACCGATCGTTTGACTCCTATAGCCCAGCACAGAGCAAGAGAACAGTGGTGAAAAGTCTTGTGGACCGACGCAGGAGCCTGCCATAGGCACCACGCAGGGAAGCAAAAGAGCGCCCAAGCGAGAATCAAGTGACTGGAATTGTTTTCAAAGTCAATTGTAGATCGTGTTCGTTTGTATGCATAGGCGAAAGCAAAAGATCTTGGAACTCTCGGGGGGGGGGGGGGGGGG
>Ga0126339_10001807_pt1 | contig 14933 bp, 15 predicted proteins | sample OrbTmetagenome_2_FD_92532 | JGI IMG/M metagenome (GOLD analysis project Ga0126339, IMG submission 92532) | Coral microbial communities from Petempiche,Puerto Morelos, Mexico - Orbicella T R C metagenome | ecosystem: Host-associated > Invertebrates > Cnidaria > Coral | place: Petempiche,Puerto... | reverse complement strand
CTTGTTCTGATCTATGTACATAAACTTTTCTTGACAGATATTTCATCGTAACAACTCAGATTACAGCAGCGAGATTGTGGTTAGCAATCTTTCATTTCCAGTAAGAGCGAAAATGTTTCGAATTTATCCCAAGCGAGCTATCCGTGATACTTGTTTACGACTTGAACTCTACGGCTGTCAAGGTGAGTCAAAAAAAACCGAGCGAGCAAACAAGCAAACAAAGAAACAAACAGATAAACAAAAATAAACAAAAAAGAAACATAAGCCAACCAACACTGAAATCAAAAAGAAACACAAACTATTTTTTTAGTTTACGCTTTAATTGTTTAGCTTTTAAAAGGTATTTTGGAAAGCCACTACCCCGCAGCACGTTAATCCTTTTGTAAAATATCTTTTCTTTGAACTGGCTGCTTGGTGCTTTTAACTCTTACGCTATTTCTGGTAGCCATCAACCTATCATTTTTGTAGCGTTGACGCTTATCGTTGGTTATTGATATCAATGTGCAAATGAGATTTGTTTTGTTATAGCTTGTTTCGATCCATTTGGCATCAAAGATGGTATCATTCCTGACAAAGCTATGGCGTCATCATCATTTTTTGGGCCTGGGTTCGAGCCCTTTCGCGGCCGGCTGAATGACATTTCAGGGAATGGTTCGTGGTGTGCAGATGCACGTGATGTAGAGTCATTCTTGCAGATTGATCTTGGGAATCGATTCCAAATCAGCATGATAGCCATCCAAGGAAATGAGCTTCACGAATTTGTGACTACTTGGGAGAAACAAGTCAATTGCAGGTATGTCTTTACCCCAAACGTAATTGAATTTACTAAAAACTGGATTATTGGATAATACAATTCAAGTGTTTTCATTGGCTTAACCATCATGGTATATGAGCCATTATACCACGCTCTCTAAATATGGTAAGCACGCGCGTAATTTTTTGGGGGCGTTTTTTTTTTTTTTAAAAAAAAATTATTTCACTTGCCCTGGATATGAGATGATTATAGCCAACTCACATCCAACGCGCCCTTGTGGGGTAATTGTTTAAAGTTATCTCTCTGTAAGATAATTTAACTAGGATGAACGTGCGCTAGGGGCTCGTCCACTTGCAAAGTTATTATGTGAAGATACTAAAAATGTGAAAATTAGGGACCTTTAGATTGGACCACTATACGAATAGAGCTTTCGAATTTCAAACCAGTGACGTGATGATGTGGAGCCTGCGAACTAGAATTGAAAAGTCGTTCTTGTACTCGATCTCGTACTCGTAATCCTATTATCTGAGAGGACTAACTTTTCAGACCTCGAAAAATGTAATGGTTGCGAAAAGGAGTAATCTTTTTCTAAAATAGCTGGAACAGCCTTGGTGAGAAAAGCGTTATCAGATAGCCTATTCTTGTTGTAAAGGTGCATATATGATTTTGGAGCGAAAAGGTGGCGTCCGATTTTAAATAGTTCCCCACCTAGCTAGTTTTTATTTTCATGTCCTTTTGGAGATCACTCTTTATTAAGGGGATTCTTGGTTTAAATTCGTCATAACGTCCATTTCAAAGCTATGGTAGAGCGGCACACAGTGTATAGCCAGTCTTGCTTTACAGGGATATAGAAGATGCAAAATATATGACGTGACTATGTTAATTGCTCATACACAGTTCTCTGGCAAACGAAACTGTTTCACTAAATTCGTCCCAAGCTGGAAACATAACACTGGGTAACAACACAAGGGGGCAAAATTCATCTGTTGTGGCACAAAATGTCACCCTGGCTAGCAACTCTTCAGAGAAAATCATATTGGCGAACAATACAATGGGGCAAAATTCATCTGTTGAGGTACAAAATATCACGTTGGCTAACAACGCTTCTGGACAAAATTCTTCAGTTGAAGCCCAAAGCGTCACTATTGCTAACAACACTGGGACCATTGCTGTAAAAGCAACCGTGAAGAAATGTTTTGAAACTAAGACTCGTCTCGCGAAGGCCTATGTGAAAGAGTTCATTTTAGAGTACAGCGACAATGGCGATCTTTGGAGGCAGTATTATGAAGGAGGATATCTGAAGGTATTTGTGTATTCACGATGTTTAGAAACATTGCGTGAAGTATCTTAAAAGAAGTAAGAAAAAAAAAAAGAAAAAATTCTTACTCTTCGGGGATAATCCCACATGTATGCTTTACATATATATACAGTCACGGAATACTCAATAATGTACGGCTTTTGACATTTTCATTATTTAAATTCTAAGCTATAAGTGCTACTGTCGCTTCTTACATATTGTAAATGAATCTATATGCTTTTTACTCTTATCGTAGTTCATAAAGGGAATCGTTATGAAATCTGGCAAAGTTCTTTGTTTTGTGGTTTTGTTGGCTATTTTGGGGTTACCCTGGTCAAAACCCGGCAAAATACAAAAGGTGGTTATGTGTGCTCATACAACTAACCAATGGAAGCATTGCGATTATGTAATTCAGGCATAGTCTATGAGCATAAAGCAAACGATGTGCAGGGTCAAAGACCTGTCAACATAAATCTTAGACTCTTTGTTTGCTTCTTTGATGTTTACCGGGCATTTTAACCATTCCCTCTATTAACTATGCTCCTATGGGGCACAAGAAATCTGATTTCAGATTATCTTTGTAACAAGTGCTAAGGGAAACAATGCAATACGTTTGAATGTTCTTTCTGTGTGCAGGAATTTAAAGGCAACACTAAACCCAATACAACTGAATTTCGGAAAATATCCAACCAGCTGATTGCCCGGTATATTCGGATTCGACCTAAAAAGTGGAAAAGGGCAAACTGCCTGCGAGTGGAAATCTACGGATGCAAAGGTACAATACGCTTCTACCTTTCCTTGGGGGATTATCGATCACGAGATTTATCGACTCCACTCACCCAAACACCTAACTACCTTTTTGAAGATTGCTGTCTCATTGGAGACACTCGAAATTCCTCTTGCATCTTTTTCTGGTATTTCTTCTTCATTCAGTCAACCCAAATCGCAATCAATGTCTGACCTCTCACAAAATAATTAAAGCCAAATCAAGCATTTATGTTATAAGAATGTATAGGTGCGGATCAATAAGAGAAGATCATCTTGATATGACGTGAAAACAATGCAATCCTGACATGAAGCAAACTGATATTGGAATACAGTCTCGACTTATCCTATTAAAAAACTTAGTTATCGTTTGTAAAGAAGCAAAAACTGAGAATCAGACATATTTTTACAAGCACTCGTTTGATTCCTTTTAAACCTTCTCATTACGTCCTGCCTGGTACGATTATAAGTAGCATGAAGGGAGCCGAAATAACTCGGGAACACCTCACGTATCCATATTCCACATGAATTTTGAAAAGGGCATCCTCGCTCACACTCAGAACAATGAAAACTACTACCCAAATTTTCCGAGGGATTTACTTCTGGTAAAAAGACGAAAGTTTATTATTGTAAGGATAAGGGGAATGTTTAATTACCTTCGTTCAGGGAAATGTTTTGATTCAAGTAGATCTAGGCCTGTTTTGCGTTCGTCAACGTCGTCGTAAAACTAGGCTTCATGCGCTAAAGGAGAATGAAAAAGCTGAGTGTATCTGCTTGTGTAAAATTATAGCCATTGATGATTTTGCCAGGTATTTCTGCCAGAACACACTTTTGTACATTCTTCGTCCAGTTGAAAGTCGAACTCATGACGTTATGACTAGTGCTTGCATGTTAATCTACAAGTTACCAGAGGCTCGTGGTAGTCTGGCCATTGCCGGGTTCCGGAATAGGCTTTACTAATATTCTCACTTTCTTTTTCGTCCGTAGAATGTTCCAACGACCTTGGCGCTGGCACAGGCGAAATTCCTAACAAAGCCATGACAGCTTCTTCGCACTTGGGTCCAGGCTACCAACCTTGGCTTGCTCGTTTGTATAATCCGCATGGAGCCTGGTGCTCAGCAGCAAATGATGCGTTCCAATACCTACAGGTTCAGTTTCCACAGATTCGCAAGATTCGTCAGCTGCGCACGCAGGGATCTGTTACTCAAAAAGGATGGGTATCGAGCTTTTTTATAGAACACAGCCAAAATGGCGAGAAATGGAAGAATTACACAACGCTTGGAAAGCTAGAGGTTATGAAGACTTGAAATTATCATTCAATAGATCCAAATGTTACTTAACAATTAGAGTGCGAGTTCCACGCTTCTGTATAAAATTTAGAGAGCGACTGGCTGACTGAATTCGAGGTTTGGCTGATAGTTGGCAAGGGTCAAAGCCCCGAGAGCCAACATCGAAAGCGAGCCCCTTGTTAAGCACAACCGACTGTGCGATCTATTAACCAAAAAAAGTATATTTATTTTAGGAACCATACGAAAACGCGAAGTTGAAACCATTTTCAAAGACTGACCAGGTCCAAGTGTCGTCTATTGATCATTAGCCAATCAGATTGTGTGTTTACGTGTTTGTCGGTCACTGGGTTGTGCCAGTGGCTGATATTTTGCGGGACTTGAAGCCCAGATCAACAAGTCAGTAGGAACCCGAAACAGCAGTATTGAGACAGAAATTGGAACAGAATATCTAGTTATTGATATGTATTTAGTGAACTTGGTATCTACGAACAAACTCATTATATACGTACTCTCTTGAATCACTTATGAAGAAGACAAAGAGATATCGGTTATAGGGGAAACCAAAAAAAGTGTACTTAAGCAGAAGAGGGTAAAAATTAATCTCCGATCTTATCTTTTTTTTTCTCACAGATATTCGATGGCAACTTTAACGAGCATGAAGTCGCAACGAGGGCTTTTTTATTTCCTTTTGTTGCAAAGTTTGTCCGCATCCGGCCTGTAGGGTGGGAGAAGGCTATTTGCTTACGAATAGAGCTGTATGGTTGTCCAGGTAACTTTTTAGGAACTCTTACAGTAACTGACAGTAGGGTGTTATGATCAAGGCAAATGCAAATGATCCAATCGAGTGTATTTATTATAAACTGAGTTTATTTACTATGAACAAAACATTTTAGCGGTCATGCTGTTGCAACAGTGACCTAATATGCCACGAAAATGATAACAACGTATTCACTAATGATTGTGCGGTTTTTTGATTACATGATTATAGCATCAACCCATAAAGAGTAGTTATAATAACCCATCAAGAAAGTGCTAGAAACCTTTCTTGAGCCACCTTAAAAGCTTATGTTTTAGGAAACATTAGGCAGTAAAGGTAAATGAAATACATGGCTGAAGGTAATGACGAGGTAAAGAAGGACGAAATCTAGGAAGACAAGATGCATATTGTATGCGTGGGAGATGTAAACTCTGTGTGTATCCAACAATTACGCGTTTGCAGTCACAGCTGAAGGTTGTTTTAACCCTCTTCTTGAGTCTTAAATCGAGTGCTTTTCAAAAACCTGTCCTCGAACCACTCGATAAAACTAAGCCGCTAACAGACAAAATAAACAGTATGGCAGGGCTTACGGGGACACTATTTTTAGGACGCCAAACCTATTTTAATTTTGCGTCCGTAAAAAGGTCTGGAAACAAGCGGGTAAAACGTGTGCTACAATAAAACTGCGCTACATTTTCAGTCTACATGGCGATACGTTGCAGCGCATCACTGCTGAGGCGTAAAGCAATACTGTTACGTCACAAGAGGGGACATGGTGCAGTTAGGTATCCAAAGCTATGTTTGTGTGTTTGTTTTTGCCGTCATAGCATGTCAAGATCCTTTAGGAATGGAAGCTCACGAACTATGGGACGACGAAATAACTGCCAGCGATTGGAAAAGTGAATACAACGCGTACAAAGCTCGTCTTAATAACGGCGCTGGATGGTTGGTTTACACCGATTTTTCAATGGCTCATTTTATCCAAGTGACGCTAGGATCTGGTGACTTCACGCTAACTGGAGTCGCTACACAGGGAATATACGGCTACCTGGTCAAAATGTTTACTCTTTCATACAGTATGGACGGTATAGACTGGGTCGAGTATCGAGAGGATGGACAGGTCAAAGTACGTAGGTGTTTAGCTTTTAATGAAACTGTTCGCGGGCATGTGAAACATTCTATATCATTTTACCTTCTTTGATGTTTAACCAAAGGGCGTTTAGGAGGACGCAGCGTGGCCGAGTGGTTAGGGCGCCGGACTTGAAATCCGGAGGTCGTGGGTTCAAGTCCCGCTCTGACCATTTAGCTGGAGGTTTTTCTTGGTAGACCAGCGTTGAACTACTCGGTTATGCTTGTAAATAGCCAACTGGTCTGCCTCTGCTAGTTGGGATTTTTAAGCGTGTTATGTTTCGTTGAAACATTAATTTTGTTTCTTTCAGTTTAAGTGGCATGCCTGTGAACTAGCTTGGTGTGGCTAAGCGCATTGATCACTATAAACATCAACATTTAAACATTTTGAATTTGAACGTGGTCTGGTTATGAACAATGGAATTAAATTTCGCGACAAACGAAAGTTAAATCCCTCCCTAATCAGACTCACAAATTAACGATTTCTAGATTTTTAACCACTTAATGGTTTTCATGAATGGTTAATCACAGAGGTTTCTTCTTAGGCTCAAAAGTTTAACTCAAAATGTGATTCCGCGTATATGACTTTTCTGAGTTACGTTGTTATTCAACAGATATTTGAAGGAAACAATCCGTCAACAGAGACAGTACAGCATGAATTAGAAAAAGAGATCATCCCTGCCTACGTCAGGTTAAATGTAAAAAACTCCACGTATGGATATGCGGGCTTGAGGTTGGAGTTTTATGGATGCAAACGTGAGTAGCACTTGGGCACTACCAATTCTTTTGTAGGCATTTAAATTAGCCTCACTTACCTCGTTTGAGAGTAAAAATTATTTTGAATTATCAACTTAAACACTAGGTTACTAAGGCTAATTTTACTACTTACGAAATAATTTATAAATGGCAGCCATTTATTATCTATTCTGGCAGATGGAAAAGTGATCCATCTGTTGTTGTTATAATCCTCCTAGAATATACTTTTCAACCGTTTCCAGCAGAGGTTGGGATAAAAATGTTACCTTGAGTCATTTTAGAAGATGACTTGCTTGAAACCTTTTAGAAAACAAATTGTTTTCAGAGAGGTCGAGCGTTGGCCATTGCATGTATGAAGAGATGGATACTGATTCCTGAGAGAACGAAGGATATAATTGCCAGCTGCGACTATACATGATAAAAAAGATAATTGCTTTGAACTGGGAAAGACTTTCAATGAATAAGTTGCTGCTAGTGGTACTAAGAAATGCTGGGAAGGGAGGGAGAGGTGGGTGGCCATCGTGAAGGGTGTCTCACAATATTTCACTTGCTTTCCCAAAATATAAGCCTTTTAATGCGTGTGGGATAGAACCAAATTGAGATTTGAAGAACCAATCTTAGATGTTTGGTTGGCAGGTTTCGATGTCAGCGTTGAAAACGACGCTCTCAGACGCCCGACGTCTCAGTCTGGAAATCTAACGGATAATTCAGGCCTGGCTGTCGATGGCAACAGAGCATCTGACTACTCGCTCGGCTCATGTTCTTTCACAGGGGACACTGAGGTACCCTGGTGGTTAGTCGACTTGCGATCAACAAAAACCGTGACTGGCGTATTTGTAGCGAATCGTGGGGACGAAAACTATCGAAATGTCACAGAACTGTCAATTAGAATCGGCTTCACCAGTGTCAACGGAGGAATTGGAAACCCAACTTGTGGAGGGCTGTCGCATGTTTTCCATCAAGGGGCGGCTAGAATGGTTCCTTGTGTACCGGAAGTAGAGGGGAGATTTGTAACCATATTTGTGCTGAAAGTCAATTCATCGCTAAGCTTATGCGAGGTGGAAGTTGAAGTCAGCGATATAGGTAGGATGGCACATCTCAGCAAGAGAGGATGAAGAGTGTATGTATGTGTGTATGCATGGCAAGGGAGTTAATCCCCAATATAGGGCAAATTTCCATAGCAATCTCTGTCAAGTTATTTTTACATCACTACCGGTTTTGAAATCCCAGGAGGATCTATAACTAGCCAATCCTGTGACCTGACTTAAGCACACGTGGGACAGCCCAAGCGCCTTTTTATTTTGACGCATTTCATCCTCCGAGAATACATCCAGGCAATGCGCTTGGTAACATTGTGCGCTGAAGAACAGGTATCTCCGAGTAACCTTGTGCATCTGTTTCAAAACAAGTCCTCGTGCCAAACCTTTCATATGAAAATGAGTTTGATTTGCACGAAAATGAACCTGTAGGCGGAACACATTTTCGCATTAACAAGGCAACGAGGCAACTCGGAATAGACCTACTGGGTACCATGTCTAAAAATAACTTGAGAAGGATTATTTTGAGAATTACGTGTATATGAGAGATCAACTAACATACCCTTCATCTTCTCTTGATCTCAGTAACGTCATAAATGTTGTGTGACAGTGACTTGTGTAAACGTGAAAGACAACGTATTTAACAGCTAATTGAGACGTTTTGCGTGTAATTGTCTCAGATATTTTTTAAGTGTATTACAACTCCGATCAAAAGATTTGCTAGGTAACTAATAAAACACTGGCCAAACAAAAGTTATGTGTAATGCTAAATGTGGAAATTCTGTCTAAATATGATCCAATGCGCAAGACAAAAAAACATTACGTAGACATAAAACATCATGAGGTAGAAATTAAGAAGCGTGAGTCGATCGAAGGAAGTTTAACAGTTACTTGTGCCAATGTCTACATTAAATTAAAGTGATTAGCAGTATAGCTAGTCCCTCAGAAGGCATCGGCGTATCTACTTTAACTTCTAAAGGCTTTTTTCTCTTTCTCACCTCATGCCTTTTGACGGAAGGAATGGAGTGCCGAGAATTAGGTGTTACGGGCAAATTGCCCTTTAAATTAGCCTGCCATAACCAACCGTTTTTATTTAACCGGTCAGGTTTGCAGGCTACGTAAATAAACAAAATCCAATGTCTGAACTGACGAATTACTAATTGGTAGACATTCAGCCGTATAAGTTACCGGCGCGCAATCAATATATTAGTACCGGGTTAGCATAAGGAACATGGCGATACCGTAATCACAGAAAAACATTTAAGTCTATGAGATGTGTCCTCAAAGCGATGAAGGTTTTTCTTCACCAACAATCTGAGGAAACCAGGCTAATATTTGTTCAGTTATCAGTAGGTCAGGAGTTCTGCAGATTCGTCAACTTTGCAAATCTTGGTTTCCTCAAATGGTTGATTGTAAGAAAAAAAGTCTTCACTGTATTTCCTTTGCAATTTAGTGAGTTATGAAGGTCTTGGAATGTACACTGAGCATATCCCGGATGAGTGCATCACAGCCTCGTCTTGGTTCAGCTCCAAACATTTGCCTTATTACGGGAGACTGGATACGAACATCGGGCATGGGGCTTGGTGCGCTGCAGCGAATGACGTAAATCCGTACTTGGAAATTGATCTTGAAATGGAGCACTCGATCAGCGGTATCATCACACAGGGTAAATACCGCTTATCTTCGGACCAGCTTGGAGACGCTTGGGTAGCAGTGTTCTCTCTGTCTTACGCTATAACCAGAGAACAGTGGGCTCATGTCACAGATGTCAAAACTAAACAACCTATTGTGAGTATAAGTAACCTATTGTGGGTGCAAATATTATTTTTGCAACAACTGCATCTTTGGTTGTAACTATATCAAGAACTCACAAGCATAGTCGAGCATTCCAGGGTGCAAGCATCTATATCGGGGTTAGGATTCAAAGTATGGCCGGGTCATGTGAACTAACATTATAGTATCTGAGTGCCTCTCTCCCCACAAGTGTATAAATGAGAAGTAAAGAATTGTTGGGGCGACCTAATTAGCTTTGGGGTTGCCTGGAATGGACTAGTAATATTCCTACTTTCGAAGAATGCTAGTTGGTTTATGTCACAGGAAAGGCCTGGCGATCAGTTTGGCCCGATTGCTCCGTACTTGCCGGCGCTCAAGTTGGAGCGGTGCGACTCCCAAGGCTCCTTCCTTTTCCTCGCGTGTCTCCAGTCGCGCGCGTCTCCTCGCTCTTGCGTATTACTCCAGCGAGCACCTGCCACGCATGTTAAAGTGTCTTTTTCTTAGTCAACTCAACATCCAAGCCAACATTCGGAACTTTTTAATTCAGTCTCTCACTTTTAGCTTTTGAAAATTAAGGCTCCACGTTTTGTGATTTAGGGGCCCCTTTTTTGCATTTCGCATTATGACTTGTCTAATTTAGAGCGCTGCGAATCCTCTTCACCCCTAGAATCTAACTGAATGCAAAATAATTTTACTTTGCTGTGTGTAGCTTTTCATCTCCTAGGCTAACGCTGAGAAGGAACATTTTGAGCTGCAAAGTTGATTATCACATTTCAAGATCTTCCAATTGCATGTCTTTACTGTTAACATAACATTGTTTGATATATCATTTTAGGAATTTCTCGGAAACGATGCTACAACCTTGAAAAAGAAAATCACGCTGTCTGGTTTCACTGCCCGCCTCGTGCGCTTTTACCCTAAGGAGTGGAAAAACTTGCCTTGTCTCCGAGCCGAGATAATTGGATCTAAAGGTATGAACTTTCACTTAAACCCTAGAAATTTGTTTGTGAAATACTCACACCAATAAAACCAAAAGCTAGAAAGATAGTTAAAATGAGAAATGATTAGAATCTTAAAAGATTCGTGAGTATGCGTTCCTGAAAAAATAGATGCCTGACTGACTAAGCGCGCCCGTGTGTTGTAGACGATCTTTTTTCAACGTGAGCTATTCGTCACAGTTGTAGCACAGAACACCATTTCTCTATAGTTTAGATAAACCTTGGAGTATTTGACAGGTGAGGTAAAGGGAAAGACTTAAATTAAACCTGACAGTAACTCAAATTACTGACGAACTTGTAGCCTTTTATTACAATTAGAATTACGATATATTTGCACAAAAACCAAGACTGTGATACAGTACGTGCCATTTCCTAAACATTTCCAGAAAACAGTATATTTACATAAGAACTAAGACAAAAAACGACCACACATTCTTTAAGAATTACAAATAGATAAGATCTTCCCTTTGTTTGGCTAGGATTGTCTTTGTGTTAGCTCTTCCTTAGGCTTTTTCATTCTTCGAATTCCTTACACTGCTTAACTTTTGTGACAGCGAAGGTTCCATTAAAAGGAAGATTCTATGTTTTGCTTTTTTGGCAAAGTATGCTTTCCAATGTACATAAGAATTTTTTCAGTATACATATTTCACCTTTCCTAGTTCGTATATTGAAAACTCCCATTTGCGTTCAAGAAAACTGTGAAACGTAATGATGATCACAGTGGGTAACTGGGATACACGTATGTCCGTTCATGGTTGCTACTTTTTTTTTTTCTTTTTTTACATATTCAGTTTGTGCCAGTGCTAATTTGCAAAAAGTCAGCAACTCTGCTATGATGCACTCGACTAGTTACAGCTACACTCAAGGTTATAGAGCTAGGCTGAATTCCTATGGCTGGAATCCTACCCACATTGATCCACTTGCCGTTCTGAAGGTTGATTTTGGGCCTGCCAAAACTAAAATTACTGCCATAGCCGTGCAGTCAGGATTGGGGTACTTTGTGTCTGCCTATGAAATTTCTTATAGCGTGGATGGCTGTTCATGGAGACACTGGATCGAGCACGCCCGTGAAAAGGTAATAAAGAAGACAATTTTCTTGTCCCCGGGTGAGGGGAGGGGGAGGGGTGAGCGGGGGGGAGGGGGGTGAGCGTAGCACGATGAGCGAATGCCCTTTCGTTTCTCATGCTTAAGCCCCACCGGCCGCCGACTAACAAACCCCGCAAATATCACTAGCAGCGAGTGGGAAAAGTGGAGCACCTTTCAATTGGCCAATTGCGATGTATTAAAAATCAAACACAGCGCCAAGGTTAAGTGGACTAAAACTGAAATTATTTTCTCATGCCTTAACCGACCTTGATGTGATTTCTTTTCTTTTGTAGTGAATTTTTTAACTTCTGATAAAATTAAAGGCAAGGCTTTGTTTCTTTCCTTGCAAAGTCTGGAGACTTTTCTAGCCCTTTGTTGGATAGTTCTTCTCGTTGCCTTGTTAGGTTTTCTCTGGATTCACCAGCTTCAACAGCATCACCAGATTTAAGCTGCAATATCCCGTGGATGTCCGGTACTTGATATTTCGGCCACGGGCCTTTTACAGGGCAAGGTACACTCGAGTTGAAGTCTACGGATGCGAAGGTTTGTTAATGGCCCGAGTAACATATCTATTGAAGCATAATTATGTGTTTTGAAGTACTAATGTGTAATTCATTTCTGATCGAACATTTTGGAACAGTTCACATTTTTGCTGTCCAGTAGTCCTTGTCTTTACTTCACCCTGCCTATCCCCAATGCAATGGTGACATTTTTCTATCCAAACTAGAAACAATGTGTCATTATTATTGGCGAAGGGAATCCAAAACTGGAATAATGCATTAACAATGCATAACACTTTTTGTAGTTGGTGTTTTGTTTATTGACCCAAAGATTTTTGCCTGATTGTCGGCATGACATTATTTTTGTATTCCCGAGCTTTTGATAGTTAACGCTTAGAAGCCTTGACGAACGCTGCGCATACGGGAAAAAAATCAACGTAGATTACTAAATACTTATTACGCTCTGAAATAAATAGGATTATCTTGTAGGCCATTGAAACTTTGGTTTGCTCCCGCTAAAAAGGAAACGAACCTGGTTTCCTATTTTACGAAGAGCGGTCGAAACGTCGTTCGTTCTTACCTGCTGTTTTTACCGTGAATACTTCATCAACTAAAATTTCGAAAATTTATTTTAGCCACGCTGGTATCAAAAATTTCATTGTTCTAATTTTTGTCTAAGATATCAGCTTTAAATTATCTTTTCCTCTACTGTCAGTTATCACAGATTTGTTTCCGGTGGGGATTGAGCGCTCGGACGAAATTTCTAGTTCATCTATGACCGCGTCCAGCTGGAAACCTGGTTACTACCCTCACGCTGCAAGACTTCACGCGAATGTTTCTTGGTGCGCGGCTACAAACAAACAAGACGAATACTTAGAGGTGGATCTGGGAAAAGAGTTTACCTTGGCAAAAATAGCCCTCCAGGGTGACTCTGACGAGGGCTCAGGTGTGACTAGCTTCGCCATTGCTTTCACTAGAAATGGAGGGCAATGGACAGACTACAAGATAGACGGAGCTAGAAAGGTAAGGGTGTATTTATGTACTTCTTTGTACGGTACTGTCCAAATGTAAGTTGACTGTCTCGAGTCGAGACTCGGTTTTCGATCCTTGATGCCTTTGAGAATCCAGGATCGATTTTCTTCTTTTGCGAGGCTCGAGTTTTGAGGAAAGGATTTTGTGGTTAGAAACTGCTAGCGTTGGTATGTTGCCCTTTGTCACTCCCAGCAATGACGTTGCTTAGTGGACAAGTTTGGTATTTTCTTGTTGCATGGGTGGGTCATTATTTTACGACAGTAGGGGCTGCTAATACTTTAGGTCTCATACTCACAGATAGAGTTTCTCCACCCAGTTTTTAAGAAACCTGGGAAATATACTTACATCACTTGCTTACTCCTCTTAAGGGGTTTCATGGCTCTACTGGTAACACAGTGGTTTACAGAGCTTTTGAATGGAAATTCCTTGCGAAGAAGATCAGAATCTATGTACGTGGCTGGTACATCTGGCCATGTATGAGGATAGAACTATATCACACAGGTAAGGTAGTGTGGCGGCACCCCAGGTCAGATAAGACAGTGCGGCAGGCTGCGTCAAGATCAAAAGATGATCTAGTGAACAATTGAACTGTGAGCGTTACTTCTCTGTGAACTAACAGAACATATTCGTACTCTCGGTATTGGACTGGAACTAGCTTGCAATGGAGGCTCATGCGGGGGAATATCATTAAAAAGAGATCAATGTCATTTGCATTTGAAAACACTCCCCGCATTAGCCTCGGTTTCAAGCTAGTTCCAGTCAAATACCGGGAATACGAATATGGTCTATTGATGGAAACTAGGAAAGGAGAGCTGACAAATGCCAAACATCTGACATTTCTTGGCCGATGAAAAAACGTTTTCTCTTTTAAGGACCTTGCGCTCACGATCGTGGTGTGTCGGTGACTAGCCAATTACCAGAGAACCATTTAAAGTGCTTTTTTACCCATTTGCACGTTGCAAGGAAGAGAATTCTGAACCAGATATATTGCCTCAGAAACTGCGCCATTTTGAATATCAGTCTCAATCATTAAGGATTTTTGTAGAATTCCCTTGATCGTATCTTTCATATCATCTATTGAACAATAAAGATATTTCTCCTCTATTATTCTCATTTTTCTTGAAGGTTGTGTAAACAGTCTTGACTTCAGTCTAAAAGAAGCTAAGAGGGGAGGTTACACAGCGTCTAGTTTTATGGGACCCGGTTTTGATCCCTGGCGTGCTAGCATCATCAGTTCAAGCAAACAGCACGGTTGGTGCGCAGATGATAGCAAAACTCAGTATTTACAAATTGATTTGGGAACTCTTCATCATGTCACTGGAGTTGCAACTTGGGGAATTACCGCGGGTATTGTGGAAGAGGATGCCTGGGTAGAGAAATACAGAATTCAGTACAGTGTTCTTGGAGACGCCTGGACTGATCACACGGAACAGGACGTCAACAAGGTATCACGAATATGTTTTTTCCAGTTTTATCGCTTGCATTACCCAGTTGAAACGTGTCATAAGACGTATTGCTGCATTGGTTTAAATTAGTGGCAAACTGAATATGACAAGAATTTATATCACCTAACAGAATGTTTGTCAGTACATCTCTTTTCAAGATAATAACAACTATTTTCAAGGATTCCCATAGAATAATACTAACTACTTAATAACCGAGAGTGAGGTCGTTACGGGAAAATCTCAAACTGAGGCCTTGCCGTATTGACCTCGCTATCGCTCGGTCAATACGGTAGGCCGAGGTTTGAGATTTTCCCGT
>Ga0126339_10001805_pt1 | contig 14936 bp, 16 predicted proteins | sample OrbTmetagenome_2_FD_92532 | JGI IMG/M metagenome (GOLD analysis project Ga0126339, IMG submission 92532) | Coral microbial communities from Petempiche,Puerto Morelos, Mexico - Orbicella T R C metagenome | ecosystem: Host-associated > Invertebrates > Cnidaria > Coral | place: Petempiche,Puerto... | reverse complement strand
TACAGTCTACTAATTAAATAAAAAACACTGATGATTCACTGGGACGGTTAAGGTTCAGTCTTTAAAAATGAACTACCGAGAAACTTCATAACTAGGGTTCTTTAGAGGTTAACTATAATTCTAAAATTTTCAGTACGTAGAAATCGTGGCCTCCTGAACCAAAAAGCTGACGTCACATGTTAATTATCATTGGGCCATCCCCTTTTTTTTCGTTTATTGTCGAATGCGTTTTCTGATTTTGGGTCGGTCGGTCGGAAAAGGAAAAAAAACAACAAAAATAAAATTGGAAAAGGAGTCTGGAGCTAGGAGGCCCGGTACCTCAGCATAATATCCGTGGAGCCTGGAAACAACAAGGTGTGGTTACAAAGTCAACATCGACGTCGACGTCGTTGTTAAAATCAAACGAGAAGAGGGAAAAACTAAAAATCTGTAAGGCAAAAAATTGCTTATGTTTCAGATTAAAGTGACAATTGTTTGAAATAATGTGTCATTGCCTTCATTGCCTTCTGTGTAACTTTTTTTTTTTGAAAACGCGAAAATCTGGGTCGGTCGGACGACGCTAAACAGAGGAAAAAAAGGGATGGCCTTATTTCTAAAGTAAACACCAGTGAATAAATATTATTCAACCTTAGGCCTACTGAGTTCACGATAACAACACGAAACAAAACTAACCTGCCCTCCTTATGATAGCTTTGGCTGTTGATTCAAACGTTTGTGCTAGTCCAGTGAATTCGGGGACTTTAAAAATGTCGCCTTGTTTCGTGACGATCATCTCAAGTTCCTTTAAGTCAACGTCTCCACCAATGGCAACAACATACGTATTACCCCCTACGTCACGGAGCGCCCCGGATGCATTTCTAAGTAAGTCTGCTTCACCAACACCATTCACTCCTGCCGTCAAGAAAACAGCAACTTTTGGAACCAAAAATCTGCTCCCTTCCAAGATCTCGGCAGCCTTGGTAACGGCAAGATCGATTCTCCTTCTTCCTCCGACGTATTCTGCTCCATCCAAACCTCTAAGAAGTTCACCTTGCGGACTAATCAAACTTGCTTGCTCCTTGGCTATGTAACCATACGTGACAACCGCTACTCTAGTTACGTTTTGATCAGCTTTCATGAATTGAACAACAGATTTAAGGAAGTTCTTTTCCCTTTCAAAGTTGTCCAGAATAACGTCGGATGAGGAGTCGATGAGGAAAACTACATCAGCAGGAAACGATTCTGGTATGTCCATCTCCGCTTCAAGGAAGAAAGAAAACAAATAAAAGTTAGTTAGCTTTGCAAGGCCGACATCGGCTTGTATTCCTTTGACAAAACAAGTCGGTATGAAGTAAACTTTCTCCGCCTACTGTCTTATCGGGAAAGCAAGCATTTAGTACGAAACGACTAGGACTATCAATACTCCCCTGAATGACACGCTGAACTACTGGGCCGTGTTGTTCAAATCCCGACTAAGGTAACCCAGGATTAGAAAGAAAAGTTAATGCAGTCGAACCCCGCTGTTTCGAACCCGCAGGGGAAACGAAAAATACAGCTGAACCCTGCTATTTCGAACCCGCAGGGGAATCGAAAAATAGTTCAAAATAGCGAGAGTACGAAAAAACAATAGTAAAGGACTGAAGGGGGAATCCAAAGGAAACCGTTCTGAGTTCGCAATAACCGGGAATTCGAAATCCTGAGTTGTCGCCAACCGGCTTTCGAACAACCCGGCCCTGTTGGGTAAACCTGTATTAGTATAATTCTACTAGTATACTATTGCAAATACTGTAATCTGATTGGCTGGGCCACCGCATCCTTTCAGACATTTTATATGCAATGGCTGGAAGTCGCCTACAAAATGGTGACATTTTCTCCTTTCCCAAAGTTGCAGAGAAGGATTTAAAACATTACTGAACAATTCGGTTTCCGAGAAAATTAAAATTAACGAAATTTATCCGTTAAACGACTTGTTGAATGAATTGATCTCAGTGCACTTACACAGCAGCAACTTTCAAATGAAAATTCAATCCACGCACGAAAACCGCTAACTCGTGGAGTTTACTACAACTTAACATATTATGTAGACAAATAGCAGGAAATCATTATAATTATGATGGCATCTCTGTTAGAATTCTACTAAAACAATTGCACTGTCCGCTCTCGATTTCTAGGAGGCGAAAGTAATCGCCATCTCTTAATCTGATAGTTTAAAATTAGTTTCCTCAGTAAAACAGTAACTAGGTGATCCTGCAAACACATTTTCAAATTACAAAGTAGCTATTTTCCTTACCATTGATTTTGCTTCTTATTCAAGACTATTGAAGGACGGCACCTGGAACCTTAGGCTTTTGTACCAGCAAAAACACGAATCCTCCAAAAATAAAGAGGCTCTGAACCTCCTCTCGCATTCTTTTTAATGTAGCAAAAAGTTGCATTTTAACGTGCAATTCTATACCAACAATGGTGATCACCTGACTCGTTTTTGGCTTAGAAGCCCTTAAAATGGACACTATTGCTTAGCTTTACCACAGAAAAAACCCCTACCTTTTGAAATATGCTCCGCAATGCGTAAAATCTGCGACCTCAAACTGTCGAAGGTAGGTACATAGATGACATCTTCGTCTCTTTCTACAACTGGTTTCAAATATTTCCCACTTGATTCTTTTCCTATGGCGACAACGAACCTTTCCACGTTCAACGTTTTCAGCTGTCGCACAGCGATTTCAAAGGGGTTTATCAATTCGGATGTATGCTCTCCAGACGTTAACAGGACAAGTATGTGACGGACATTGGGTCTGCTGCCTCTAAACATCTGAGTTGCGCTTGTTAAGGCTCTATCGATTCTCCTTCCACCTCTTAACTGTTGAAGACCATCAAGTACAGATTGGAGAGATTCTGGGTTGCTCACCACATCAAACCTGATAGCTTGTCTGGCGTAATCACTGTAAAGTATTACTGCTACACGCGTCTTACCAGAACCAAAGTTGAGGTTTTTCGCCAAGGAGGCCACGAAATCTTTTTCTTTCTTGTGGTCTGCTGAGCTGACACTACTGGAGGAGTCTATCAGGAATACTATATCGGCTGTGACGTCAGACCCTTGAGAAACAAAGATTTATTCAATAATGTTTGCAGTGGTATACCCAGGGGCACACCACAAAAATATTCTAAGGTGACTGGACTTTCATTATGTTCAAAAGTGTAGACTATGCAAAGAAAAGTAAAAAGCAATCGTAGGGCATTCACAATATACCATGAGACAGACGAAAAATCTTTCCATCCTTTCGCTGAGTGCAGCTTGCATAGCATGGGCTAAAATGCAGTGGAGTATTTTCGCAAATTGACCTTGTGTGTTTTTATTTAAAACTAACCCCTGTAGGTCCAACGTTCATTAAAGGCCCGACGTATTTTAAAATGGTATTTTTCATCATTTTCATGAACTATTTTTGGTCATCAGTAAATCAATGTTCATGAATTAAAGCAAAATATATCCTTAAACCCAAGAAAACAAGAAAATGATGTCACTGAATTCGTCTACAGTGAATAATGTACAAGTACAAAACAAGGTCCTGGGGAATCTGTTGTCCAGAAGACTGTAAAGTACGACAGGCCAATTTTCGTTTTAGTTTGTTCTGTTATTTATGGGGTTCGGTTGGGTAATGTCGGGCTCAAAGCAGAATCGCTTCACTTTTGAACTTCACTTTCTAGCTCCGGTAATTATTTGAACTCGGCGAGGAAAAAAAATTCGGCATAAGTATTAAATATCGATATTAGCTGTCGATTTATATGATTTCGTATGCTATCGGCAATATTGCATGAAAAAAAAAAAAAAAAAAAAAAAAAAAAAAAAAAAAAAAAAAAAAAAAAAAAAAAAAAATAAAAAAAAAAAAAAAAAAAAAAAAAAAAAAAAAAAAAAAAAAAAAAAAAAAAAAAAAAAATGGAGAAAAGTTACAAGTCTGCTAATTGCCACAGACAGAAATAAGCCTAAATTGTATAGATCAAGACACAGAACAGACAAAATCGCTTTTATCTTTATCATTTTACTGACACTCACCTAGATTTTTGGCAATATCCTTGCTAATATCTTTACTTTGTTGTTGTAGATCACCAAACGCTGTCACTGAGATAATGTTGTCAGGTTTCTCCACTATCACGCGAAGTTCCCTAAGATTTGGTTTTTGCCCGATGGCAACTAAGTACGTCATGGCACCGGTTTCAGTTACAGCTCTGGCAGCTGCATCCAGCGACGGCGCTTCGGTATCTTGTCTACCGGAAGTTAAGAAGAATACAAGTTTTGGAACAAGTGGCCTGGCTTGTTTCAAAACCTCCACGGTTTCAAATAGGGCCCGGTCCATCCGTCTCGTTCTACGTAGGTGAATGAGATTGTCTACAGCATCGTTAAACCGATCCGTGGTTTGGTAATCAGCAAACTTAATAGGTGTGGTGGCATAGTCACTGTAAATAATAACAGCAACTCGGGATTTCTTAGGAGCCAGGTTCAGGGCTCGGGCAACTGACTTGACAAACTGTTTCTCGCTGGTATAGCCCTGTGATGACACTTCATTCGAAGAATCCACTACAAACACTACATCTGCTGTAACTTTGAATACTGGCGAGTTGTCCCCTATGAAAGGAAAGGTCTAAATAAATGATCATCCTAGGTTCCAGGCATCACAAAAAGCCACACTATAAAATAAACTCAAAATGGTTTGGCAACTTTTAGTGTCTCAGTACAAGAGAACTGCTCTGGTAACACGAGCAGGACGCTAATGTTTGCACAGCCATGTAGATTAATCCAAAACTTTGATAGGTGGTTCAGTCACACAATCGACGAATAAAAGAAAATCGCTCGTTCACTGTGATATTCGGTTTGTCCTCTTGTTCCACGGGTATCGACGTTTTGCACAGTATTCTGTAAATTCAACTATTGCCAATGGCCATGTCATGTAATGTCCTTTTCCTTTTTATTTCCATTTTCCTGTGCTTTCAGTGGAGGGAATAGCTCGCAATTAAATGATATTTTGAATACCTCAGGAAAGCCGTTTCAAAATGGTATTGAGCTCATTCAGTAAAAAAGCCACACGGCATCTTTTGTTCTTACTACAAACTTACCTGTCCTCTTTATAATCTCACTGACCAAATATTCAGTGCTCCAGGTTAGCTCCTTCGGCGTTGAAATTGGAAACATGTCACGTGGTTCGTCGATGATGGGAGTCAGCTCTTCCTCATCGGCATTCGGTCCTATAGCGATGACGTATCGATTGGTACCAAGATCTCTAAGTGCTTGAGAGGGTTGCGTGAGATACAGTTCACTACCAGCAGTCAGCAAGATGACCACCCTCGGCACAGATGAGCGAGCTTTATCGAGAACGGAGGCAGTAAATTCTAAAACCTTGGCAATGTTACGCCGGCCAATAACTTTTCGTGCATTGTCTACTGCGCTTGTAATTGCCGCTACGTCTTGGGATGAAGAGAATCGAACTACTTCGACAGGAACGTTACCGAAGCCAATAACAGCAACTCGAGACTTCTCAGGCGATAAGGTCAGGGACCGCACCATGGATTTTACGAAGTTCTTCTCTCGATCGAGTGTATTTTGATCAACATCAAACGAAGAGTCCATCAAGAATATTACGTCTGCCGCGAAGTTAGCGTAAGTTTTCGGTGCTGAGAAAAGAAAAAAAACGTTAACATTAATTCCATTTACTAGTTCAACACGTTTCATGGCTTAAGTAGGTGAGATGACAGATGCGGACGCCAGAAGCACGTTTAAACGCTTCATCCTCAACTTAATGTCAACATGTACTGAATCAAATTGTTCACCCATTTATCCCTAACTATTATGCTGGGACACTATGGTTAATTTGCATATTGGGAAGTCTGCAGCCTGAATAATAAAACTTGGGTCACTCTTACGTTCGCGCGGGTCATTGAGTTTTCGGGGTTGTTTCGTGCGCGTTTGGCTTTGGAGTTTGAGTTGAGGCCAAAAGCTGGCTAAGAAAATCACTCAATAAAGGCAAACTAATTCACTAACGTAAACTTTCATGTGGCGAAAAAAGAAATTTCACTTGAACTTTACTATGAGACCGGTTCAAGGACTGCGTCTAACCTCTGGATAAAACTATAGAATCCGTCGCAATACATGTAAGTGGCTTTTAATGAGCATTCATGCATTCATTATACCACACCGCATCTATAACCTCACTGTCGAGTGACACATTTTCTGTTAAACAAAAACGAATTGTAGAACTATGAAACTTCAAAAGGAAGAGATAGAAAAGAGTTCCAGCTACTAGTGCTGTGACATAAATTGGAGTTCCCTTTCACTTTGCTTATGAAGCTGAACTGTTTCATTTTTTACGACCGACGGTTTACTTACATGGTCTTTGCTTAACGCTCGTCGTTACTTTTTCAGCGTCTCTCCCCAAGTTAGTAAATGACGACACGTTGAAAACATCTCGTGGTTTCGCCACAACTGCAGTAAGTTCTTCAAAGTAAGGATTACTGCCAATTGCAACGATGTAAAAGTCAGCTTTTTCGTTGAATATGCGTTTTGCTGCGTCGTACAAATTTCTTGAAGAGGGATCGCCTCTTCCGGATGTAAACAATATGACATTTCGGCGCACAGAAGATCTGGCCTCTGCCAACACTCTTCCGGCACTTTCCAGGGCTAGGTCTATTCGCCGGCGCCCTAGAATCCGAGGTGCCCGATCGATGTCATTTTCAAGAGAATTAAAAGATTGATAGCCGTCGAACTTGACCACAAGGATTGGAATGTAACCGTATGTTATGACAGATGCTCTGGATCGGCCCGAGGGAACTTTCATGGAATGCGCCATAAACTTGACCACTTCCTTTTGATCTCTGTAGTTGTTCTGAGTGACCTCCGACGACGAATCCATGACGAATACAACATCCGTTTCAATTAGACCATCTAAAAGGAGGAAAAAAGTCCATGCCAAACAATTGGAACGCAAGGAACATTACAATAGTCCACAGGAGACAGTGCAATGCAGTGCATTCCAGTGCAATGCAATGCAATGCAAGGCAATGCAATGGAAAGTATTCACTCACGTGTCTAGCAGCCATGCAAATTTATTTTAACAGATTAAAGTGTTTACATAAGAAAAGAGTTGAACTCCCACAGGATTGGTTTTGTACACCAACATAACCGCCATGATACAATAGAAGTTAAATGAGACTTAGATTTCCAGTTTTGACATCACACGACAAAATGACACACCAGTTAATTTGCAGGTATTTCACATGAATTAAAAGTGAATATTATAATATATGATTAAACATAACTTCAGCAATGCTGTCGAAGGCGATATATTGGACTGACTAAAACACGAGAACAGCAAAAAAGGTAGGTAGCTCATCCACACTTTTATTTCGATTGGCATTCCGTCTATTTGGAACCCGTCTCTTGATATTGAGCTTAATAGTGAGTGACGTCAGTGAGTCGTATAGGTCACGAGAATGGACAAAATTATACAGGCATCAACTGGGGATAGTATGTTCTTGATGAAACAAGCATTTTCATAACTAGTATTTTTAAATATTTCTTAAATGAATATTGTCAATCACTTAGGAGAATCAATTTTTCTGGCTTTGAGAAACTTACCGACGGTCCTTTGGACGATTTCATAAGTCAGTTGAGGCTTGATTGATGTTAGGCTCTTAAATGACTCTACCAAGAAGACATTTTGTCTACTTTCAACAACTTGTCTCAGCTCCTGACTGGAAACATTTTTCCCTATTCCCAGCACAAATGTATCTGCTCCGATACTTCGAAGTGTTCTGCCAATCAAGTACAGCGGCTGCACTCCGGCTTCCTGTGATAAAATTAAAATGCAATTTTTTTTTTTTAAGAAATAAAGACATCTGAGTGCCGGAAAAAAAAAAAAATACTACAAATTGTTTTAGGCAGCTTTTTCGTTTGGTTTTATAGGCTAGAAACCAAATGATTTAAAAATTCTCAGCATTGACTCTAATTTTTGTAGCATTAGGCGGCTAGGAGTAATGCCACTCCCCCCGAAGAATATGCTAATCCGACGCGGCACTGAGAGCAAAATGTCTTGCCTAAGAACACAACACATTGTCTGACTGTGCGAGAACTCACCCGAACGTCCAACCATTAAAACACTGCGCCTTCCGTCAAAAAAAATCAGACGTAAACAACATTACCTTATGCGCATGGAAAATAAAGAATTTTTTTTAAAAATTCTTCTCACTGAATTAAAAAAGGTTGCTCCCTCGGTATAAAGAATCGTAATCCTTTGCCAATGACGCCCTTTTCCCTGTTGAACACTTGTGGATTTCCCACTACGTTTACTACCGAGCTTTCCACAGAAATAAGTTTTAATTCTTTAAGCAGTTTCTTACCTCGATCTGTCGACCTGCTGTAATGAGGAGTACAATTTTAGGCACGGACTGTCCAGAGGCGTACATGAGCTGCTCTCCTTCTTCAAGGGCGCGGTCAATTCGTCTTCCTCCTCCCACTGGTAGCACCCAGTCAATCTTTTTCTGCAGTGCATCACTACTCAGATCGTTCTCAAGCTCGTATATCACTTGTGGGCTATTGCCATATGTTATGAATGCCGTGCGAGATTTATTTGGAAGAGAATTAAAAGTCTGGATCAGCGCCTTCACAAGAGCTTTCTCCATTTCAAAGTCGTTGGGTGAAATGTCCGAAGACGAATCCACCAGGAAGAGAACATCAGCTTTTGGAAATTCATCTGGTAATTCTGGATCTATGAAAACAGATCACGAAAACCTTAGTCAACGCAAGGGAAGCCACAACGACATCAGCAAGTAGTTCATAGTGTAAAGCACCAAAACACCTTTTAAGGTAACTGGTGTAAGTTCGTCAAACGAAGTGCTTCGTATTTTAATTTCCCAAGAAGTGCATGGTGAACTGCAACTAGACGAGATGGCCTAATGTGCGGAGTGAGCATTCTAGTCTCCATGTCGAAGACAGGTGTCGGCCTAATGGGCCTCTAAGTTTGAATGCACACTACTTACACTTACACTTGGTTTGACAACGTTTCACATCCTCTCATTGCAACTGCATACATAAGACCGTAAACTGCAATCTTGACTTGGAGAAGTGTTTACTGACATACTTGGTGTACAAGAAAATTTAAGATTAAATTTATGTATTAACTCGAAAAAGCTGTAACTCTCTCACCTGATTGGTTGCCAAGTGTTTGAGCAACTTGCAATGCTCTTCCAGGAAGATCATCAAACGAGGAGATCTTAATTACAAACCTCTCGTCTTTTACGATTGGTAAAAGCTCATTTACATCCGGTCTGTCGCCTATGGCTACAACGTACGTCTTAGCCCCATGTTCTTGCAGCGGTTTTACAACTAATTCCAAGGGTTGTTCAGAACCCCTTCGACCTGCTGTGAGCAGTACCACGATTTTTGGGAACAGATCCCTGGTATTTGCAATCAACTGCGAAGCGTAGTTAAGGACCTTGTCAATACGTCTTGAGCCTACAACGAGCGTAGGAGAAACTTTAAAATTTAAACTACGGTTGGGCAAAACGTTACAAAGCTATAAGCAATTCATAGATCCACGAAAAACACAAACTTTTGCGAGTCTCTGCCACTTCCCATTTCTTCTTAGATTACAGTCAGGCCATTCTTTTTGTCTCTGTTTTTCACCCTCTTTTGTAAGACCAAAACATAATTTGACTGGCAGTCTGTACTTGTACTTAATACTCTGTCGACTTCTTTCTTTAATTTTGCTTAATTTTGTTCGTGGTTGTTTGTTTGTTATTTATTTTTAAAGTAAGTTGCGTCAGATGAGTGTTTCTTTTTTAGCTTGTAGTTGCTTGCTCAAAACCCCGCAAATAAATTTTAAAAATACCCCCAAAATCCCCGAGCTTCTTATGAACCAACTAGAGATCCAGGTTCAACGCGTTTTTAAGTTTTCAGGACATCGGACGTGGTTATTTCGCTGTCCACTAGAATAACAAAACACAAGAGCGTGCGTCTTTTAATAGACTACGAGTAGTCCCACTTTCGCTTAGTCCGTCGTACGTGACGCGAAAGAAAACCGCGAGAAAAAAATGACCGCGCGAGCTCCTCGGGGTGAGAAGTACGCGTCTTGCCCCCAGGATTTCATGCGGCCATTTTTTCCTCGCGCTTTATTTACGGTCTCGCTTGACGAACTAAGCAAAAGAGGGACTTCACAAAAAGCGAATCACAAAAAGCGTGGAAGAGCAGCTTTGGGTACGCTATATGTATTTCAAGAAACAACTAAAATTATCTTACCGCTAATGTACGGAGCTCTCTGCACAGCATTCTTGAAAGGTGTAAGTGTCTCATAGCTGTCATAGTTAGCGACGAGTGTTGCCGTGTAACCATAGGTCAGGAGGGCAGCTCGCGTGCCGCCTGGAGACAGCCTTAAGAAACTCGCTAGGGACTCAACAAAATCTTTCTCTTTTGCGTAGTCTCCACGAGAGACTTCAGCGGAAGAGTCCATGATAAACAGGACATCACCTTGGAAACCACATGGTCCTGTCGGATCTAATGAGGCAAATGAAAGAGCAAAATGAGTTAACTTTGTGTTATTCGCTTTTTGTGAAACATTTACAGCTGTAAAAGAAAATCGTAGAGAGGCCACAGAAACAAACATTAAAACAAAAAACAACAACAACAACAAAATACGTGTAACTGTCACGCTTCGCACAAGTTCGAAACACCATGTGTAGCCCTAATGGAAATGACCAAGAACGTCAACAAAATTCTTATCCAAAACTTTTAAATTGGGTGAGCATTGAAATATTTTCCAGGGGTGACAGGAATTTTGGTTATGAACTTGCTAAGTTAGAAATAGACACAATGACTAAGCAGATGTAATAGCCAAAGTTTTGTTAGTAACTACTTTCCACGGCCTGTTGTTAAACTTGACCTGATCGTTCTGTAATTGCTTTGGACACTGGCTGAGCCTGCTGTGCCAGACTTCCAAATGTAGCAACTGTAAAGATGTCCTCAGAACGCTGAACCGCTGGAAGTAACTCCTCCTTGTCGTAATCTTTCCCAATGGCGACGGCAAACACCTTGATACACGAAGCACGAAGCGTCTTAAAGGATTCCTTCAGGAATGGCACGTCTTGGGGTTCAGACTGCTTTCCGCTCGTCAGCATAATAAAAATCTTCTGAACCTCGGGTCTTACTGTTCTTAACAACGTTTCTGCCCTGTCAACGGCATAACGCAGCCTTCGAGAACCCCCAATGTATAGGGCGTCATCAACGGCTCGTTCAAATGCAGGCAAATTGTCGTGGATGTCAGAGGGACGTGGTTGTGAGGAGGTGAAACCATATGTTATTATGGCCGCTTGAGAATTTCCCTCGCCGAGATTGAATGAGCCCGCCATGGATTTTACAAACTCTTTTTGGCTCCTGAATCCTAAGCTTCCGACGAATGACGACGTGTCCACGAGAAAGACTATAGCAGCTCGGAGGGTTTTGATTATGCCAGTAGTCCTGTCTAACGAAAAGTCGCGAAATAGCAGTTAGTACCAATGTAGTGGAATAAGGCTTAGTTGCTTATAAGACTTGCTACTTAAGACATTTAATTTCAAACCATAAGAAAATAATGCAAAATAAGTAGTATCCAACTTAATCAGATCATTCTGAAATGGAAAGCTATATAACTCGACCAGGTACGTATTACTTGCCGTTTTGCACCCTTGATATGAAGAGTCTTGCGCGTTCAATGATTAAAAGCTGCGGTCATAGAGAGCAAAGACCATGAAAATGGCATAACATATAAGGCGTGGTTTTTCGCAACCCAGTTTCACTCCACCTTTCAAGGTGGAGATATTTTCCACGGTCTACATTATTGTGGGCTATAACGTTTTTGAAAACAAGCGTAGTCATTTTGGTTTAAAATTTTTCAAGAACACGGAAAATTACGCAACGTAGTAAAAAGATCAGTTCTATCAAAAATATATCATTAATCTCAGCTTTAGTAAACCTGTCGGCACTCGGTATGTTATGCTAATTACCCGAGCCCTTTTTCGCTCATCTTGGAGCTGAGCACCTCGGAAATATCGTGGTACTCACGGAAAGTATTAAGCTAACGTGGTCATCCAAGTACTTACTCGACGTATCGACGATAATTTCCCCAACTGTGGTCCATCGAGTTCTCAAATCATCAAACGAAGCCATCCTGAAAATATGCGATGATTCTTGTACCACAGGACGAAACTCGGAGATGTCAGGCTTTAGACTTATCGCCACGACATAGCTGTAAACTCCACCTTTCAGAAGCGGGATTGCTGCCTCACCGGGAGACTTACTGCCAAATACCGAGGCTTGCTTTCCGGAGGTCAACAACACGACAATCTTCGTAATCCTTGGTCTGGCGTCGGCCATGATTTGAGAGGTCTTGTCGAGAGATCGGTCAATCCGTCTGTCACCGCCAACAAATGGAGCTCTGTCCACTGCTACCTCAAAGTTTGAAAAAGGTCGACTGATGTCGAAGCCGACCACCTCAGCTGCCCTGTTGCCGTATGTTATGAGCGCTGCGCGAGAGTTCCCGGGCGAAACGTTGAGATATCTCGCGAGATATTTGACGAATTCCTTCTCCTTTTTGTAATCTTCAAGAGGCACAGCGGAAGAAGAATCCATTACAAAAACTATATCCGCGATGACGTTTCGTGGTTTAGGGCCTGAAATAGCAGTAAGAATCTGTCAACATACATCTGCGGAACGTTTCTCTGGTGGAAAGCGACTTAATGCATCTAAACTGACGAGTAATGACTCCTTTGTGGAAGCTGTTCCTATGGTGAAGCTAATAAATGTGATATTAGTGAGACCAACACCCAGAGTCCTTTTATGGAATATTAACTGGAGGTAATAAATTCAATATTAGGATGTAGCTAAGAGCACCCAGAGCCCTTTATAGAAGATGTTGCCCTACTGGAGATAACCAATGCAGCTGCTATGCCTGATTTGAGTTTAGGATGGTTTTGAATACCATATAAGAACAAAGATGTCACTTTGTGTGGACACACTCCACACAGCTGGTTGTTACACGTCCATGGGAGGGCATACAAGATAAATATTTAATTTCCTGACTAATTACAGTTTTTTGGTGGGTGTAAGATCCAATTAAACTGAATCGTATTTCAACTTAAGACCCAATTCTCAAATTATATAACGGGCTTGATAACTTTGAATTTAGTCATACCACGTGATCAGCAAACAATTAAAGAGAACATTCATTAGATTAAAGTAAAATTTATCTAATTATAATCTATAATATTTTTCATCACTGTTTTTGAAAAACTGCCCACTTAATCAAAACCTAGACAGGTTAATATCTCCACAAACTAACCTTCCTTTAGGCTCTTTTCGATACCCTTTGACAACGGAGCAGCATAGGGCTGGATCCTATCAAATGGAGGAACTCTAAACGTGTCTGTAGGTTTCTCTACTATTTTATTAAATTCATTTTCATCTGGTCCTCGACCAACCATGACAACAAACGATCTCCCACCACGAGCCTGGATCAACCTGGTAGCATAGTCTGGAGACTGGGGTCCTGACTGCTGGTTTCCCGCCGTTAACAGCACCAGAAGTTTAGGAATGGACAGTCTAGCGAAGGTCAACAGCTGTGCCGCCTTTTGTAAAGCCAGGTCTATTCTTCGGGCACCGCCCATGGATCGGGCTCGGTCAACCGAGTCCTCAAATCGCGTGTTTCCGAAAGTATCAACCCTGTAAGCCGTGGAACCGTAGGTAATAAGAGCGGCCCGTGACTCGCCAGGATACACGTTTAAGTGCTTAGCCATTTCCTTGACAAAGGCTTTCTCTTGTCGATAAGCTTCTAGCGTGACAGTTTGGGAGGAATCCATCAGAAAAATGATATCTGCAATCACGTCCGTTGTAGGGCGCGGTTTTGTCGTTGCAGCGGGCGGCTGCGTCGATGTGGGGAATGGTTCTATTGTACCTAGAAGAAAGATATAAAAATGTTTAGCTCGTCAAAATAAGCCATATGCGGAACAATTATTATCTACTAAATCGTTGGTAAGTTTAAGGTGATCATGATAGGCAATGTTTATTGAAGTTCAAAGTGCTGTTAATCTTTACGGAGACCATTAATTTCTTTAAATGTCAGTTCAGAGAAATTGTTAATACTTCTAGTCAAGATTCCCTTGTTGACGATTTTCTTTGACAATGAGCTAATACTGTAAAGAGAAATAAGATGTCAGTCTTAAAGGAAACCTGTTCTGCATATCTAGACTTGGTCCCAATCCTTACTGCCCAAAACGTAAAATAGAATGAAGTGAAATTACAATCTTTCTAATCACTCTGCAGCAAAACGAGGCGAAATCATTTTCACGCTAAACAATCAGAAAAGGGCGGATGATACTGTTACGCAAATGGGAAAAGTTAACTAGATGCATGCTATCATTAGACCTTTTTAGCTTGGGCGGTTTGTTGCCCCATTTCAGACCATGTGAAGATACTATTTAGAATTCGTGCCTACAAAGTTTCAAATATTCACATGTATATGAATGAATAATTTTCAGATGGATAAAAGAACAATCCTTTAGAGAACATCACGTGGTTTGTAATGGGAAAGCAAACCACCCAAGCTAAAATGGTCTATTAAATATATTTAGAATACAAATTTACAATAAAAATTGAAGTCGTTACTGCTTAACTTAAATAGCACATTCTAAACTTCTTCCATACTCTATTTGAATTATACAGTTATCTTTTTAAGGTATTATCAGCGTGCTTGTCTAATATAATTATACAACATGTTTTTGAAATTCGCACCCTGTAAGAAAGTGCGCGCTAAAAGCTCAACCACTATTTAACAAATAGATTCCATGTTGCCGTGCGTCTGTTCAGTAATAGATCACAGATGACGTCAAAATGTGGTAAGAACAAAAAAGTGGCACACGAGGCGATAGCCGAGTGTGTCACTGAT
>Ga0126339_10001804_pt1 | contig 14936 bp, 12 predicted proteins | sample OrbTmetagenome_2_FD_92532 | JGI IMG/M metagenome (GOLD analysis project Ga0126339, IMG submission 92532) | Coral microbial communities from Petempiche,Puerto Morelos, Mexico - Orbicella T R C metagenome | ecosystem: Host-associated > Invertebrates > Cnidaria > Coral | place: Petempiche,Puerto... | reverse complement strand
GTCATCTTCAGAGTCAAGTGAATGGTGTTTGTCAGTCGATGATGTTATAAGTCTGGTCCGTTGAACGTGATTGGTCAGTATAGCCATGATGGTATTGGCTGAAAGACTCGTGTAAAGTTTGTCGTCAGTCATTGGTCGGTTTCGATCCGTCTATTGTTAGTCAAATAGGTCGGTTTTTGGTCCGTGTATTGTTAAGTCGGACTGTTAGAAGTCCGTTTGTCGGTTTCGTTTCCGTCATGGATAAGTCGTTTGTAAGGCGCCGGTAGTTGTTGAAAAAAACAAAAACCGACCTATTTGACTAACAATAGACGGATCGAAACCCACCAATGACTGACGACAAACTACTGACCAATCACGTTCAACAGACCAGACTTATAACATTATCGACTGACAAACACCATTCACTTGACTCTGAAGATGACTGCCGGTTGTTTCAGGTTGTCGAAACGTCGGTCACCAACAACAGTTCTTTTCAGAACTACACTCACCCGGACGATCACACTATACGAACTACTGATACTCCTGGGTTCAAACCATTCACAATGTAGAAATAATTTTCAAATATTACTTTAAATATTATCAATATAGAAATAAATTTCAAAGTGGAAATGAATTTCGTTGTTTGGCATTCGTTCATTTGTATCGTAGGTTATTCAAGAAGATGTCTACAGTTTAGAATCCCAGCTTGAATCTGTGAACGATCAAATTAAAGAGGAAGACAAGGCTTACCTCGATTTCATGCCGATCAAACAGCGTGTGTCTGCACTCGGTCAACGGTGTAGTGCTCTGCGTAAGGACACCAATGAGAGAATAGCGAAACTCGAGAAGATTGTGAAAGAGTTGACAACATTTGTTACAGCCACTGGAGAACTGCAAGTCTATCTCAAGACTGCATTTGAAAAACTGGGTAACTTGGAGCCTATTCATAACGATGCAGACGTGATTAAACAGCAACTGAAGGAAGTACAAGTGAGTTCTTATGTATAGCGTCACGTATACGAATAGTGTAGATCCTATACATAAATGGCTGCCAATTTTAAATTCTTTTGTATGTATTTCAATAGACTGTTTTCGATATATTAAAATTCAGCTTGGCAGTGAGGCTTAGAGGACACAAACAAAGGGAATTGAATGACAAGTTTATTCAATTCTTTTGTTTGTGTCCTCTAGGCCTTACTATCAAGCTGAATTTTAATATGTCGAAAGTGACCTATTAGCCTCACTAAACTCGTTTGACTAAATGAGTGTAAAAATTCAGTTGAATTATCAACTCAAAAACGAGGTTAGGCCGGCTAATTTTAATACTTACAAGAGAGTTTGTAATTGGAAGCCATTTATGAAAAGAGTCTTGCAGTATTTGGATTCAGTATTAGCTTTCTGTACTCAGCATGACTATGTTGTACGGTTATGATATTTGAACCTCTTACTGCTACTTTTCTCTTGCACCTCTTTTCTTCAGAGCTTTTACAGAATGGGTGATACAATAAACAGTTTAGAATGTCACCCATTGTGTACAGAAGTGTAAAAGCTCTGAGTGTGCCATGCGCAATCTTGAAATCTGTTGCTGCTTCTTTGAGTCGCAGTGTTTCATTGCTTCTCTGTTATTGTTCCAACCAGGCGCTTCAAGAGGAGGCCAACACCCAGCTTGGCGTGTTGTCGACTGCCGAGATAGCTGCTACCACTATTTGCTCTGACAAGAAGGACGATCTGAAGGCCACCCATGAAGTGAACAAATCACTACATGAAGTTCAAACGCCTATGTTGGATGTGTTAGATAGACTTCAGACTCGCGAACAGGACTTGAAGAGCGCTCTGGAGCATCTGGAAACTTACAAAGCACAGCTGGAACCAGTGCAGGAGGTGTTCTCTCAGGTGGAGAGCACTGTTGAGGCCCAAGCCCCGGTCGACTTGAACAAAGGAGAAGATGAACTCGGCAAAGTGGATGTAAGTGAGATATATGCACAGTCCTAAATTAAGTAATCGGACAAGTAATGGGATGGTCTAGCCGTCGCAGAAATTTTTCTTCTTTCCAATAACAGCAATTTATACATCCACTGACCGTGAGAGAAAGAATTAAGTGGCTCGAAAGAATTTGACCGTGCATTGACAAAACTGGATATTGTATTTGAGTATGTGCATGGTGTGAAAGAGTACTGAGAGTGGAATTCAATAAAAATACGAAAACTCAAATCCTTTGTTTATATATCCAATGTATAATTCAAACTCAAAAAATATTAGCTCAGAGGTAACAAACCAAGCAAACAAACCCTTAAAGTCGTGTGAAACAAATTGCTTCAAGATCATTCTTCTGTGTGTTTGGCTAACAGTACGTGTTCCTCTTTTGTTGCGCGCAGACGATGATCAAAGAAATGGAAGAGAGCAATAGACATGTGCGCTTGATTAGGACATCGAGTCAAAAACTCCTCCGAGTCATGGACATTCAGTCGGAGCCTGGGGCCGAGGTGCAGACGGAGGTCGCCAAAGTCACGCACAAGCAACGTGATCTCAGTTCTAGTCTCCGCCTACGCCGCTCTAAAGTCGAGAAGAGTCTGCAACTGTATGGAGATTTCTTGGAACAGATTGAAAAGGTGGAGAAATGGCTTCCAGAGGGAACTGAGCGAGTTCAGGCATTAGAGCTTGTGAGCGGCGAACCAGATGTGATCAGAAAAGAGCTCGATAAAGTGCAGGTTTGTCTTGGCTTATCGTGTGATTGGACATCTTGAAAACTTAGCTTAATTCTTTGGTCTTCACTATCCGACTTCCTCTTTGGTTTATTAGTCGGACTGCTAATCTTTTATCTTGAAGTTTTCTTAGTTTTAAGGTAGTATTGTTCATCAGCAGAAGTGACTTTACTATAAAGCGTTTTCACTCACGTGGCCAGCAGCCATTCAAATTTTCTTGGAACAAAAGAAGGTGTTAACATAAGAAAGAGTTCAACTCCCACAGGATTGGTTTGGTACACCAACATGGCCAACGTTTCATTGTTTTGGAACACCAATATGGCTGCCGAGACGTCACGTGAAAACGATTTACACCATGACGTTGCATGTTTGAATATTTTGCTGGTTTTGTGTCACAAAGTTACGCTATACTGATAGTTCTTTCTGAAACCGGCCAAAGTTAATAAAAATGTTATGGATTATTTCCATTTATATGGCGTTTATTTTGTGATCATTGCAGGATGTTGAAGAGGACGTACAGGCGAACGTAGCCTCATTAGACAACGCCAAGGGGCTAGCGGACAAAATCAAAGAGCTTAGCAGCGAAGATCCTGTCATTAATAGAGACCTTGACGAAAACGTAAAGAAGGTAGAGCCACCCTTAAACGAGCTCATCTCTACCTTGAATGCGCGACAGTCCGAGCTACAGACAGCGCTGCTACAGAGTCAGGAGCTTAAAGATTCCGTAGAGGAGTTTAGCGGCTGGCTGTCGGCAGCGGAGAATCGGTTGAACCTCCAGGGACCCGTGTCTGCCAGGCATAAGGTGATCATGGACCAACAAGACAAGCTACAGGTATGCAGTTCTAATATGTAAGGCACAACATCCCGGGATGAAAAACACCCTTAAACGGAATCTTAGCTGCATACGAAACTAAGAGGAATTCTGGGTATTACAAACCAACAAAATTCAGTTTAGAATACGTAAGAACCAGAGCTTTTCAATCTGTTACATTATTGACTATCCATACATATCTACGGATTCTGTAACTCGCTTCTGTTTTTTTATTCCAAATCGCTTCTTATTTTCATTCATCTCTCTCAATAGTTTCTAAGCCTTAGCCATATCTGTAGTCATTGTTGTCTTATGACCTTTGTAAACTGTTATCAAGTCTTCGCTCATCAGCTTTGTAAGGAGTGATTGAATTATAGAATAATTCCTGAACGCTCTGACACCAACTCTGATTCTCTTTAGGTCCTTGAGAAAGATTTAGATCAACACAAGCCAGTTCATGAGCATGTCATGGAGAAAGGAAAAGCAGTACTGGATAACATGAAACCAGGACGCGAGAAAGACAACTTAGAACAGAAACTCCAAGACCTTGATACACGCTGGAACAGCCTCTCGGAAAGAATATCCCAGCGGGGCGAGAAACTTCAAGAGATTGAACCTTCAGCAGGCAAATATGTCAACAGCTCTGAACCTTTTACAAGCTGGCTTTCAGAATCAGAGGAGCGTTTGAAAGAATGCGAAAAGATCCCTGAAGACGAGGAGAACGCGACACAACAACTTGAGTTACTAGAGGTTAGTTTAGATTCAGAGAGAAATAAATCTTAAGAAAAAACAACTTGAAAAAGGCGGAAAGGTGTCTTCTAAAACGAGTGAAGGAAAGAATAACTTGATATATCTCACTCGTGGATTCTGCGGCTGATTTTGAAGGGATGTGTTTTGTTGCCGGTTTTGTACCCTTTTGGTAGCTCAAATATTCGGTGAAATTTATTTCAAGAACTTTTAACATGGGTGCGAAAGTAATTTGTTGAGCTTTCGAAGGCTAATGATGTTTCAAATCGCAGTACTGATCACGTTGCGTCTAGTGAGAACGGTATATTTCCTCGAGCCGTAGTGAACATTCTGGCAACAAGACTTTCCTCAGGTATTGTCATTGGTTTTAAGAGGGTCTTACTTTGATGTTAGTTTTCTTATCATACGTAACCTCCTGAGATTAATCTAACTCGGCTTTTGTTCTCAACAGAATCTTCAGCACGAAATTCTTGTACACAAGCCAGATCACCAGACATTCGTCGAGTCGTCCACACACCACACGGACATTTGCAGTGACAAAGAAGTGACAGATGATTTGTCTGTTGTGGAGGATGACATCGCCTCTATCGACAAGCGCTGGAATGACCTGTGTACCACTGTGGGTGATCGTCTCCAGACTCTGGAAAACATCCAGGAAGAAATTCATCGATTTCAAGTGGTGCTTCGCGTCACTCAGAAGACTCTTGTAGAGATCGAGCAGATTGTGGTTGTTGAGTACATGTTGGTGATGGATCCAAATAAAGCTAAACAGGAACTTGCCGAGATTAAGGTAAGAGAGCAAACGAACATTGGTCAGGTTATTGACCCGTCAATTTGGAATGAGTGGGCCATCTGAAGTGCAAGAGAAAGAGAACGTATAGAGTTTCCTGGAATACTAACTCGCTGTTGCATTTTGTAACCGAGTTTTTTTCATTTCCAAATATATTACAAATCCGAAGCACTCTTTTACTGAATTGTTTTGTTCGATTCAAACTTTATATATTTATTTTAGTGAGATTACAATGACAGAGGCTACGTAAAATACTCCACGTCTACCTTTACAAGAAATATTGTATATAGCTATTTATACCATGCCATAGAAATTACAGCCAATCAGAATACAGGTGAGCCATTGTGCATTCGACGGTAGTACGTCCAACCTTCCCATCATGCGCCGCGCGCGTTGATTGTGTTGACCACTGTATTTTCTATGTCTTGTGTATACCGAAAAAATATGTGTCTCGTGGTATATTCTGTGGTATATTCCGTGGAATATTCCGTGGTATATTCCGTGGTATTCCACGAGAGAGCATTGCATAACTAATATTGACTTTTATTCTTTTGCATTCCTTGCAGAAAGCCATCGTGCTTTTGAATAACCGCCGACCGGAGCTGAAAGACCTTGAAAGGTACGGAAAAGCTTTAACAGAGAAGACTAGTTCTCCTGAATGGCAAGAAAACGTGGCGGCCGTCCACCAGAAGTACAATACGCTAGAAACCAAGTTACACGAGAGAGAAGATTTTATGGAGAGAGTCGTTCACTACATTGTCATTTACACGACGAACACTAGGCAAATTGAAAGGAAAATCCCGAAGATCAAGGAAGAGATTTCCAGTCTTGCCCCTGTTAGCAGCGAACCAGAGGTGATCCAGGAACAACTCCATGACGCTGAACAGCTACAGTCCGCGCTTGTTGATGACCGTGTCTCCCTTGACAGTGCTCAGGAGGCTGCTGATTGGTTGGCTGCTAACTGTAACCCAGGCCATCAGGAGGAGGAGGAAATGAAAACCAGAGTCAAGGTGTCGAAAGAAGCATTGGACGAACTGATGGCTATCAACACTGAGCGGGAAAACGCTTTGAAGTGCGCTCTGATGCAGTCCAAGGAGTTCAAGGCTGCGTCAAATGACTTCCTCATCTGGCTGAACGGTGTGGAAGACAGGCTTGCTTCTCAGCCTCCTGTGACGTCAGACACGGACTCTATTCGAGAACTCAAGAAGGATCACGTGGTAAGTAAAGTTAGGATTTTTCCTAACTGTTGTCGAGGTTGCCTAGTATATCGTGTGATTTTCTTGAGCAGTCTGAACAATCTATATCCTTTTAGGTTCACTATAATCTCCTGGGTGTTTCTCCACCATAGCGAATAATTATTTGGAGTTGCTGCTTGATTTGTACTCTGCAAAAAGTTACTAAACTCCCTACATAACTTGACTTAAGTTATGCCGGCGAGAGCTTTGTTTTGAAGTATTGAGTCGTTTCTTGGAATAAATGTGTAGTTAACAGAAACAAACTTCTTCCTTGTTCGGGTTTTTATCCATTTTTTGTTTGTATCTCCGTCTGTGTGAATATAAAAGCGAACCAAAACGACCCAGACATCCCAAGATAAACACACTGAACTCGAATACAAATCTGTTCTAATTAAAATGTTCGCTTTTACCGTGTTGATACCTGTCATGTCTCTTATCAGCCTGTCTTTGAAGACGTACAACAACATGAGCCTGTGCTGGTCGTCTTAAAGAAGTCAGCTGATGAAGTCCTCCAAGCGACGGAGCCTGGTAAAGAGCGAGACAAAGTGGAGCAGAAAATGGGCCAGATACAAAACAGATGGGACAAGGTTCAAAAGAACGCCACTGACCGCAAAGCCTTGCTGGATCAGATAGAACCTGTAGCTCAAGAGTACGGCGAAGACCTTCAAAACTTCCTGTCTTGGTTAGTGACTGCTGAGAGGAATACAGCCCTCTTAAAGTATGTACCCTGCGATAGGAAAGGTCCTCAAAAGTACGAAGAACTTCTCAGGGAGATGGAGGGTGAGGTTGTTGAAAAGGAGAGCTCTCTCAGTGAATTAGATCACATCGCGCGGTCTTTGTTGGAGTTCAACCCAGAAGACGCCAATATCGTCAACTCACAAGTCCAAGACGTGAAGAATCGATTTGCCTCGCTTCAGAACATTCTCAAAGAGAAAGCAAACAACCTCGAGAGAATTAAACAACTCCTAGAAAACTTCAACTACCGCGTACATGCTGTGGAGGAGCTTGTGGTGCAAGGTGTTATCGTCTTCGCCTACAAAACGTCACTGATGGATGCTGATGGAATTGCTGAGAGGCTGGTCCTTATACAGGATGTATTAGATGCTTTTACAGATCAAGAGGAAGATTTAGAGCTGATTCAAAGTGTTGGAATGGACTTGCTTGACACTCTGGAAGATGACTCCCCAGATGCTGTGATCATCAGAAACCAGGTGGATACCCTGTACATGCGATTCCGCGTCACGAGAGACCATCTGCAGAAACGCAGGGCACAACTGGAAAAACACAATCAACACCTTGTGCCTTTCAGGGAGAACATCCAAGAACTTAAAAACTGGTTTGAAACTTTCGGCGATGTCGTTGAGAAACTAGAACCGATCAGCACCGAACCCAGGAAACTCAAACAGCAGTTAGCTGAAGCCGAGGAGTTGCAGAATGAAGTTCAAGAGAAGACGTATCTTCTCAGAAGTGCACAAACTGAAGGCGAGTGGATGATGGAGCACAGCAAAGAAGATGAAGATATGGTGATTGATGTGGTGACTATTCTAAGCGAGTGTCAAGCCAAGATGGATCGTTTAACAGCTAAATTAGATCAGCGGCATTCTCGTCTGCAAAGCGCAGTCATTGAGAGCCAGAGTGTAGAGGTGACTTTCGCTGAGTTTGTTGACGACTTGAGTAGGATTGAAGAGCAGCTCGCTGGTATGCGTCCCATCTCTGTGGTCCGTGACACGCTGAAGGAGCAAGAGCGCCAGTTTGAGGTACAAATCTTTTATCTCTTCACTACCGTTCTCAAAATTAAACTTAAATCCCAAATTTAACTGGCAAAATATCAGAAAACAAACGAGACCACATTACAGTGGTTAAATACTAGGATTTCTTCCGCAGGCTTTATAGTTAAAAAACTATAGAAAGCGAAAGTACTTTTTAGAAGCTTTTGATTCACACACAACATTTTCATTCACAGTCTTAAAGGTACCTACCTTACATAGTATAATAAATAGCACCACACGAAAGTGTTGCTCATTTACTTTCATTTAAATGGTCACGCACTAGAGTTTCATCCACAGACCTGAAAGTTAGAAGCACATAACGTTACTTGAATACGCACCGGTTAAACGCTAAACATTCAAGAGAACAATTACAGCGCAAATCAGGCAATCGGCTGCCGTGGCTTCTGAAGTGATTTCTTTGTTATTTTCACAGATCATGAAGGACGATGTTAAAGATTTAGACAATCTCGCCGACGAACTGATTTCTCGCGTGGAAAGCGTTTTAGAGAACGCCGAGCCTAGTCCAGACCGAGAAGCGTTGAAAACAAGATTCGAAGACGTGAAAGCAAAGTGGGCTGATGTCGAAGATAAAGTCAATAATCGACAAACTGAGCTCGATGAGCGCGCGCCAGTCCTTTACAAGTACCACGAGAAGGTCGAAGATTTTGTTGCTTGGTTGACAGAACTGGAAAGCAAAATATCCGCGCAGAGCCCTGTATCATGTGACACTAAGATGATAGTCAAACAACTAGAGCATGCTGAGGCGCTGATGACAGATTACGAGAACCACAAGCCGGATTTTGATGCTGTGAAGGAGATCGCTGTAGAAGTGATTGCAAGCCAGCCAGATGATGTGTATGTCGTGGAGGCGCAGTTACAGTACGTGACCAAGATGTGGGATAGCGTTACGTTACGTTTGAAGGCCAGATTGGATCAGATCAACAATGTCAAGGAGATTGCAGAGGAATATCAGAAGGTTCAGAGACCTGTTCGTGCTCTGTTCGCATGGGCAGAAGACACCATTGTACCCGTGGAGGCAATTGGATCAAACATTGAACGAGCGAAACAAGAACTAAACAACACAAAGGTACCTGATTGTAATCTTTTTACCCTGATACACGCAGAACGCCCAAAACAATACCAGATCTTTTCTCTAATTATGTTATTACTTATATAGGAAGTATATGGAAGAGTTCTTGCTTATTTCTTGTGCAATACAAACTCGTAAACTTCTGTTACCATCCTAATACAAATTTAATCCGAAAAATAAACATAAGTGCTGGCTACAGGATGAGTTTTCGCTTGTATTACCCATTCTGCTACTGCTACGTGAAGTCGACAAAAAATACAAACATCCTTTATGCATGAAATCAGCTCATAAATTTCTTAAAAGGTCTTGGTAAATTTTATGAGGTTATTTTTCGTGATAATGCTCGGACCTGTAGTTGGCCGGTTAAACGTGTAATTTTACGTGCGTCACGTGACAGCGCAAACTTGAAAACTAAAGAATAGGTCATTTTCGTATTCTCGGTATTGGACTGGAACTAGCTCGTAATGGAGGCTCATCCGGGGAATACCATTAAAAAGAGATAAACATGTGCATTTGAAAAGACTCCCCCACAGTAGCCTCAGTTGCAAGCTAGTTCCAGTCCAGTGTCGAGCATACGAAAACGGTCTATTCTCTCCGCTTAACAGCAAATGTAGTAAGCTTCGTTCTATCTTTGTTTTTTTTCCCAAACCATCAACAGGCCTTACTTACCTTGATGGCCAATCGTGAAGCAGACATGAAACAGGCAATGAAAGTGGGCCAAAACCTCGTCTTGAATGCAGACTCGTCGTCTCCAGAGGTATCGTCACTGAGGCAAGAAGTCAAGGAGATTCCAGACAGGTACGCTGACCTCAAGAATCAGCTGACAGAACAGCAGGCTCAGTTGGAGAGGATCATCCAGGACAGCTCCGCATTCCAACAACAAATCAGAGAACTTGAACTGTGGGTGACGGAGGTGTCTGAGAGTACAGCCATGCAAGAACCCATTAGTACCAATCCCAAGGTTGTGAACAAAAGACTGGAACAAACAGAGGTTAGTAAAGACAAGTTATATGTACCACAGTTAACGGGTTTTTGGTTTGCGTTTGTGCTACAAAATATACTCTGTGTACGAAAGGATTTGCTCAGTCTTTCTTTGTTCTTAGGCACGCATCATGTTGAAATCAATAAAATCTAAGTTCAAGTCCTTTTGGCTAATCGATGGCAAAATCGCTAATGAGTTCGTACCTTCTTTATAAAATTTTGAGTTTTGAAACCCGCGTCGAACAAAGAGTATTCAATAAATCGAGCTCAAATTCCATGGGACAGTTTTGTGTCCTTTCTATATTCAGAACTAATGCTTTTGCAGTTCCGTCAGAAACTCTATCGCTTATGCTAAATAGTTACATATTGTAAACAAAGATTCTCCCATGATTATTTTTAGCTATGTTGGATGCCATTAAGTCTTACTCGCTTTTTTTTCAACAGGCCTTGCAGAACGAGATAGCTAAGCAACGGACTGCACTAGACCGCACTAATGATCTTGGTAAGGTCGTCATAGAGAACAGCAGTGATAACCCGCTGGTAGTAGCAGACGTGCAGGGGAAACTGACAAAGGTTCGGGTTCAGTTGGATCGCTTGGACGCCAGAATTGAACAACGCCACGCCATTTTACAGAACATTTTGCTCCAGATCCAGGTTTACGACGTGATGTTTGACGAGTTTGTATCCAAACTCGCCGAGATGGAAGATGAAGTGAACAACTTCAGACCTATTTCTGCCGTCCTGGAAATCGTGAGCGAGCAGAAAGAGCGCATTCAACGTAACGTTAGCGATAACATCGCCAGAAAGCAGCCCGTGTTTGAGAAGATCTTAGACGATGGGCTTGAGATGCTGGAAAGGATGGAACCCGGTAGCGAGAAGGATGCCCAGCAGGAGAAAGTGGAGCAGATGAAGACACGGTGGAACGAAGTCAAGGAAAAAACAGCTGAGATCCAGAAATGCGTGCAGGAGGTTCATGAAGCCTCGCAGAAATATGACCTTAGGGGAGAAGCCTTCAGAGAATGGCTTCAAGACGCGGAGAAGAAAGCGAGCAAGATCTATCCTGTGTCATGCGACGAGCACGAATTAGATGAAAGTCTGAAAGAAATTGAAGCAGTTTCCGCTGACATACAGTCTCACAAGCCTGACTTCGATGAGCTGGGAGAGTCAGCCAACACTCTAACCAGCTTGGCACAAGCTGATGGAGATGTCATCAAGGCTGACTTCAACGAGTTGAAGAGTCGATGGGAGGCTTTACAGGCCGCTGTGCTTGAGAAGAAAGCCAAGGTTGAAGAAGCCAAGGAGGCGATTGAGAAGTACCAGAGTGCTTTGCAGCCCGTACAGGAAGCTTTCACTCAAGCGGAAGATGCTTTGGCATCCCATGAGCCTGCGGGAACTGACGCTGATAAACTCCGACAAGAATTAGAGCAGATAAAGGCCCTGGTGTCGACTCTAGATGAGAGGAAAGGAGATATAAAACAGCTGAATCAATCAGGTCAACAACTTCTTCAACAAGCCGAGGACGACGCACCTTCAGCGCTGAGTGTGAAAGAACAGCTTGTAAACACAAACAACAAATCTAAAGATCTACCAGCCAGGCTTAGCGACAGACAAAAGGAGCTCGAGAAGACGCTAGAGGCCACTTTGAAGTTTAATTCGTCGCTTGAAGAGATAGAACAATGGCTTCCAGAAACTGTTGAAACTGTTGATGTACTAGAACCAGTGAGTTCAGAACCTGAAAAACTGAAAGAACAAATCAGGGAGACTGACGGACTGCTCGAAGAAGTGAAACGATACCTGGTACGCTTGTGTGTTGTGGAGGAGACAGGCCAGCGTTTGATTGAAGACAGCATGCAGAATCCAGACGCTGTATTCGACATTCAAAACAAGATTGAGAAAGCTCGCCAGCCACTTGACAAGCTCAACGCTAAGTTGGAACAGAGAAGTTTAAGACTGCATGATGCCGTATTGCAATCACAAGAGTTCCAAGAGGCGTACGATGATTTTGATGCTCGGTTAGGGACACTCGACGAAATGCTTCAAAGCCAGGAGCCAATTTCACCAGACTACCCTGCAACAAGACGTCAAAAGGACGAGACAGAGGAGTTAAGTGACTCCGTTGCCCAGATGCAGCCTGTGCTGGAGAAATTGCTCGTTGCAGGAGAAAAGGTTCTGGAAGCTTCAGATCCTGGAAAAGACAGAGATACTTTGCAACAGAAGTTAGATGACCTGAAGGAAAAATGGGAAAATGTTAAGAGCAGAGCCACAGAGCGTGACAGCAACGTCGCGTCTGTGATTCCTGATGCAAAATCTTTCCACACTGGCGCGCAAAAGTTTGACTTGTGGCTCTCAGAGACGGAGAGAAAACTCGGAGCCGTCAACACCGACTCTGTGAGCCCAGAAGAGCTAAGCCAACAGCAAAAAGCCTTAGAAGATCTCAAAAAAGCCATACAGAGCCAAAGACCGGATCATGAGTCGCTGAACAACACCGCTGAATCTTTGAAGGACAAGTGCAAAGATAACAGTTACTTTGTAGAAGTTCAAATTAAGGATGTTAACCGTCGCTGGGAGGAACTTCTAAAAGACATCGAGACAAAAGAATCGGAGCTTCAAACTGCTAAGGACACTGTTGATGAGTACCTTGATGCATTGGACACTGTAGAACAAGTTGTACAGAAGGCGGAATCAACGCTCGAATGCCAGCAACCAACCGATCTTGACGTCGCTAGGAGCAAGGAAGAGCTCGAAAAGGTGCAGCAAGTCGTGGAAGATCTCGAGAAATCCGAGCCTCGACACAAAGAAATGCAGGAGCTTGGCGACAAGCTACTTCAGGGAATGAATCCAGAGGCCATCGACGCTGTGATGTTGAAGCAACAGTTACGTAAAGTGAGTGATTCGTTCAATGACGCTCTTGTCAAAAGTAGAGACCGCAAAGCACAGCTGGAGAAAATTGTGGTCTTGATAATAGAATTTACGGAAAAATACGAGGTGCTGATAACCTGGACTGAGGAGATAACCATCGTGATTGAGACCATCCATGTGATAAGAACTAATCCTGGTGTTGTGAAAAGCCAGCTGGATGAAATTGAACACATCCAGGAAGACATTGTGAAGCACAAATACATTCTCGAGTCTGCTGATGAGGCTGGAGAACGGCTTGTAGAATGCTGTGACAACGAACCGGCAGTCCTAATGGAGGTAAACAACAAGATACACAAAGCGACGGCTTCACTGGAATTGCTTTCAGCTAAAGTTGATGAAAAACACAACATGCTGCAAGCCGCCGTTTTACAATCGCAAGAATTCCAAGAAACGCTGGATGATTTTGCTGACAAGCTGGCTAAGTTGGAAGATGATGTAGCTAAAATGGGACCTGTGTCTTCTCGGTATGATGTGTTACGCGATCAGAGCGAAGAGATTGAGCACGCCACTGCCGATGTCAAACAGCTCGAGCCAGTATTTGAAAAGGTCTCTAAAACCGGTGACGAAATTTTGGAGAGTCTTGAGCCGGGAGAGGAAAAAGACGAACTTAAAGAGAAATTAAGCGACCTCTCCACACGGTGGAATGTGGTGAAGACGAAGATTGAAGATCGTAAATCCAAAATCGACGACGTTTCAGTTGTAGCAAAGACACATCATGACTCGCTGCAATCGCTTCTGCCATGGATGAGTGATGCAGAAAATTGGGTTGATTCGCTCGAACCTGTCTCTTGCGATGAGAAGTGTATTTCCAAGGAACAAAAGACACTGGCCACATTAGTGCAGCAGCTGGACGAACGCAAGCCCGAGATTGACGCCGTAAATGATTCTTCCCGTGAGCTGGACGATCTGTGCGATGACGTACAGGTGGTCCAAGCCGAATCCAAGGATGCTAACAAAAGATGGGAGGTGCTAACGGCTAATCTGAAGGTACGACAGCAACATCTGGACAGCGTGTCTAGAATCCTGGAACAACTGACCAATCAGCTTCACCCAATCGAAGAGCGGCTAGACGAGGCTGAGGCGTTGGTAGATGCGCCTCTTTCGAATCTCACGGATGCTGGGAAAGGCGAAGAAGAGCTCAGGAAAATCGAGGTAACAGAATTTCAGTATGATTTTTTATAGTTATCATGTAATGGACCCTGTATAATTTACTCCATACTCCAAAACTGTTGTAGCCGTGCGATGCCTGAATTTGTATTTTCTATTGATCGATAAATTAATCGATTTGTTTTCTGGTTTCCAGGCCTTGTTGTCCGTCCTTAAAGAGCAAGAGCCTGAAATGAACGAAGTGAATGACAACCTGTCACTCCTGATGCAGCAGGTTGACGAAAAGACTCCCCACGCTACCCAAGTTAGGGAAGAAGTGTCACAAGCAGACCAAAAACAGAAAGATCTTATCGAAAAAGTGAATGCGCGCAAAGCCAACCTGGAAGAAGACGTCCAACACGCTCGTGTGTTCCAAGGTTCGCTCGTGGACCTAGAGGCTTGGCTACCCGAGGCTGAGGAGCGTGTTTCTGCTCAACAACCCATCAGTACTGATCCTGAGACAGTCAGAAAACAGCTGGAAGAAGCACAGGTTGGTTCAAATATAACTGACTTGCTGTTTTTTGGTTTTATAGCTGGTGGTGGGAGGGGGGGGGGGGGGGGGCGAGAAACGGCGCCGCGCTTTTTTTCTAATCCCCCACAACGCTGGCGCCCACCCACATTAACCCCATCAATGGGAGTTATTTTGCTATCAAACTTCAAACGCCCATTTCAAGGAACTTACGCGTAAAGGGTTCAATAGTTGGCTGACCACTTGTTTTGGGCCAATTACAAAGAAGCCACTCTCGCGTTTCCTCTCCCCCCCCCCC
>Ga0126339_10001803_pt1 | contig 14939 bp, 8 predicted proteins | sample OrbTmetagenome_2_FD_92532 | JGI IMG/M metagenome (GOLD analysis project Ga0126339, IMG submission 92532) | Coral microbial communities from Petempiche,Puerto Morelos, Mexico - Orbicella T R C metagenome | ecosystem: Host-associated > Invertebrates > Cnidaria > Coral | place: Petempiche,Puerto... | reverse complement strand
CCGCCCATTTGGCGGGCCTGGACGTCTCGCCGGCGGGACTGGGGGCTTCGGTACGCGGGCCGGAGACCGCCCCGGGCCTGACGGTGCGCGTGGCCATTGCCCGGGCGGTCGCCGGACAGCCGGACCTGCTGTTCCTGGACGAGGTCACCGACACCTTCGGCCGCACCGAGGTGGAGGGGCTGGTGGCGCGGCTGAGGACCACCGGCATGACCTGCGTGCTGGTGACCCATCAGGACGCAGTGATGCGCGCCGCCGACCGTGTGGTGCTGTTGGATCGCGGGCGCGTGCAAGCGGACGGCCCCTTCGCGGCGTTGGGGATGCACCTTGCCGCGCTGGAAGGGCCGTTCGAGGAGGACTGAGCGAGGATCACACGCCCCCCTCGGCCCCTACCGATGGTCCTGGTACCAGCGGCAGTGACCTTGACCGGCCGGACAAGAGGTAGGGTGCGCTCGCGTCCCACCCCCCATCAATGGACAAACGGGCTCGGTTTATGGGCGTGGCGTTTTCTTCCCAGGAAACGGTGGGACGCAACGCACCATCTTGCCGTTGAACGGTGCGCTGCCGGCTGCCCTTGCAGCCGTCGAGCGCACCCTACACGGCTACACGGCAAAGCTGAGGGAGAATCACGCGCCCCCGTCGGCCCCTAACGATGGTCCTTATCGGAAAACCCGATCATGGCCACACCGTAGCGGCCGAGCCGGAAGCGCAGCCGGCCATCCTCGTCGCGGTCGCAGCCGCCCCCCTCGCCCGACGAGAACATCACCCGCGCCGCGCCGCTCATGGCGCCCATGGCCATCCGCCGGGCATGCGGCTGCGGCAGGTCATGCACGAGGGCGGCGGGGTCCACCGGCGCCCCCACCCAAGGTCCATGGCCCAACACGTCCACCAGCACCAGCACGGCCTCGGCGGTCTCGTCCTCCGGCACCATCACCCAGGCCAGGATATCCGGCTCACCCGGCAGCACGGGATGCCGGTTGCCGGCATGGAGCGCGGGCGTCTGACGCCGCACGGCCGCCAGATGGGCGATGGCCCGGAAGGTGGGCGTGTCGGTGTCGTAGGGCGGGAACGTCGGCCTGTTCAGGGGACCATGGACCCAGGTACAGTCCGGGTTGGGGAACATGTCCTCGCGCACATAGGCGTCATGGGGATGGCCCATGCCATCGCCATCGACCCAGGTGCCGCATTCGCCGCTGAACTCCTGTTCGGTGCCATAGTAAAGGGCCGGCATCCCCGGCCCGAGCACCAGGATGGCCAGGGCCGCCACCAGCGCCGTGCGCGCCGTGTCACGATCCCCGAAACGGCGCCCCCAGGCGTGGAGGAAGCGGCTGGTGTCCTGGTTGTCGATGAAGCCCAGGTTGAAGCGGGAGTCCCGATAGACCCAGGCGTCGTCCTGCCAATAGCGCCGCAGCACCTCCAGCGGCGCCGCCCGGTGCACCACGACCTCGGTGAACCGATAGAACAACGGGTAGTCGATCATGCCGGAGAATCCGGCCGCCTTGCTGTAGGCCCCGACGGCGTTCGGATCCGCGCCAGCGTGCTCCCCCAGGGTCAGGAAACCCGGCTTGCCGATCACCCGGGCATAGGCCGTCACCTCGCGGATGGCGGTTTGCCAGAACGCCAGGTCCACGTGCCGCACGGCGTCCAGACGGAAACCGTCGATGTCGGTCTGGGCGATCCAGTACTTCAGATGCGCGATCAGCATGGCGCGCACCTCTGGAAGATCGGTGCGCCAGTCGTCCAGGAAACCGAACAGGGGCACACCCACGAGGTCGTCGCCCTCTGCCGCGTCGCCCTCCTGTCTCGGCGGATTGAAGTACCCCGGATCGCGGAAGTCCTCGGGCAGGAACAAAGGCGTGTCCTGGTCACCGGTCAGGTACCGGAAAGTGGCGTCCATGGTGCCGTCGTCCCGTCGCGACCAGACCAGTGACGGCGCCATGTGATTGACCACGACGTCCAGCACCACGGCGATGTCGCGCTTGTGGGCCTCGCGCACCAGGGTGCGCAGGTCGGCCATGGTGCCGAGGCGCGGGTCGACGCTGTACAGAGACAGCGGGTGATAGCCGTGATAACCGTCCGGATCGTTGACGTAGACCGGACTCAGGATCACCGCGCCGATCCCCAGGGCAGCCAGGTAGTCCAGACGTTCGCAGGCCCCCTTGAGCGTGCCGCCGTGGGAGGCGAACGGGCTGGACGGGTCGTGCCGCACAAAGCTGTGCTCCGGCGCGGCGCGAGCGTCGCGGGCGAAGCGATCCAGCATCAGGCTATAGAACACGCGCCGCCGCCAGTCCGTGGGCCCCGGGGTGATGGTGGTGCGCGGCGCCGGGCCCCCCACCTTGCGGCCATCCTCCATGGCCAGCCCAGCCAGGCCCACCATGTCGCTGCGCCAGGGGGCGCGCGCGAACACCAGCAGGCGTGCCTGAAGCGCCCAGGCCACGACGCCATTGGGGGAGACGGTGCCGATCTGATAGCGCACCGCGCCCTCGCGAAGCGGACCTTGGAGGCGCACGTGATAGGCTTGGTCGCCGGGCTGCAGCGCCGGATGACGGGGCGCGACCTCGTCGGGCACCGCCAGCGCCGGCAGTTCGTGCCAGACGCCCGGATCGCTTGACACTTCGTAGCGCAAACGCACCTCGGCACCGTCGCACCCGCGCACGCCAAACAGGATGTCCACGGCCGCGCCGGGCGGAAACAGCCAGCGGGCGGGAACCAGGGTGGGGTCGGTGAAAAGCTCCCGGATACGGCCCGCCGGCAAGATCGGACCCGTATCATGGCCATGACCATGGTCTTGAGTGGGCGCGCCCTCCTGACGCGCCGTGCGCCCGCCCCAATCCATCATTATGATCCCAGGACGCCGCCTGAACGCCGATCGAACTCGCTCACCCGTTCCTCCACGTGGTCCTTCTCCAACCGGTCATAGGCCAGCCGTTTGAGATGCTCGTGCAGAAGTGTGGCGAACCGTTGACCATCCGGAAACGGATGAAAGGCTCGCTCGAACCCCTGACCATCGTCGGACTTGAACCACTTGTGAAGGAACGACTCAAGCCTTTCGTGCTGGTCCAGGGCCTCCAGGACCGTGGCCCGGTCCGTGAGCGGTGCCATCGGCACGGCCATCTTGCGATAGATGAGCATTTGCGGTCGCCCGTTTTCCTGGAAGGCCTGGACGGCTTGCTCGAATTCATATTCGGAGCCGGACAGGTAGCGACTGCCGTCCGGGCGGGTGATGCGCGCCGGCAGGGGAGAGCCCAGGCGGGACCAGAAAATGCCCACATAAATGTCGGCCTCGGCCGGGCTCATGATCTGCGTCTGGAAGGTATCGTGGGCAAACAGCGGTTCCTGCTCCCAGTTGTAATCGTACAGAAACAACTGCCCCTGGAAGAAGATGTTCAACTTATCGATCACCGTCTTGGTGAGCGCGCGTTCCTCCTCCACGTCTCCCGGCGAGGATACGAACACCTTCAGCACCGTCGCCAGTTTCTGACGCAGCCGCCTTTTCTCCAGGCAGGCACTGATGCGCGCGCGCAACAGCACCGGGTTCGGCGGTTTGAGGATATAGTCTTCCGCCCCATCCAGGATACAGCGCACCACGTCTGTCTGATCATCAATACCCGTGAGCATGATCACCGGCACGCCCCGCAGCGCCGGGTCGGCCTTCAGGCGGCGCAGCGCCTCGCTCCCGGACAGCCCGGGCATGACCATGTCCATGAGCACCAGATCCACGTCCTCGCGCGCCAGGATCTCCAGCGCCTCACCGCCGGACCCGGCCCGCAGCGGGACGTATCCCCAGGGACGCACCAGGCGGGTGAGAATCTCCAGGGTCGCCGGATCATCGTCCACCAGCAGCAGCCGCCCGCCCTCGCCGAACACACCCACCCGCTGGCCCTGGATCGTGGCCCGTTCCGCCGATCCGGGCAGCGGCGCGACGCCGGCAAGCCCCGGCGCCGCCGGCCGCGTCGGCCCGGCGTCCGCGTCGATGGACGCGCCGCGCCAGTCGGCCGCGCGGACCTGGGCCACCCAGGCGCCGTAGCGATCGAGCACATCGCGGCAAGCGATGGCGATCTTGCCCAGGTCCTCGCGGCTTTCCGCCAGGTCGTCCGCGTCCGCGTCCGGGACCGTGTCCAAAGCCTCGGCCACGGCCTGACGATGGCGCTGGATGAGGGCGATCTCGGACCGCAACCGGTCGCCGACGGCCGCCCAGTCCGCGTCCCCCGGTCCCGCGTGAGCGCCCCCACCCAAGCGGTTCATTACAATGTCCAGCAAGCGGTCGGCGGCCTCGCGAATCCGGCGCAGGTCGCCCTGCACCTCGCTCCAGCCGCACTCTTCCGCCGCTTCGCGCAAAAACCCCTCGAAGCCGATGATGAGCCCAATCAAGCCCCGCAGATCATGCCGGATCGCCCGCAACGCGCCCTGGAAAGACATGTCCTGGGGGTCGACGGGATCCACCATGCAGCGTGTCCTTTCCTGAGACTCATGACAGCCGGCCTTGATCCTGATTCATCAGGATCAACGCCATACGCGGCTTCGCCGCGCCGGCCGGCCGACGAAAAGGTCAACCGTTTCATCGGCCGGTATCACAAGCGACGGCGCGCGTCCGCGATCGAAGACGTCCATCATAGGGAAAACATGACGGCGTTTCGACGGCACGCGGACAGGACGATCCAGGACCGTCCTTCACACAGTCGCCCGACCGCCGCGACGCCGCCCCTCACCCGGATCCCGATGCGCGGCCCCGGCGCCCGCCAGGGGGACGGGGCGGTAGCTCAGGGCCTCGGCCACGTGCAGCCGGGCGACCGCGTCCCGCCCGTCGAGATCCGCCAGCGTCCGGGCCACTCGCAAAAGCCGGTGGTAGGCCCGTGCCGACAGGTGGAGCCGCTCGACCGCCTCGCCGATCAGCCGCCGGCCAGCCGCGTCGGGGGCGGCGACCCGGTCCAGGGCCTCGCCATCCAGCCGGGCGTTCAGGCGCGGCACCCGCCCGCCCCCCAGGCCCTCGCGCGACAGTGCCGCCGCGCGCTCCCATTGCCCCTCGCGCGCCGCCCGCACACGCGCGGCCACCGGGGCGGACCCCTCCGGCGACGCCGCCGGGGCCAGGGCGAAGGGGTCCACCGCCGGAACCGTGACATGCAGGTCGATACGGTCCAGCAGCGGTCCCGACAACCGGCCCCGGTAGTCCTCACCGCAGCGCGGCGCCTTGGAACAGGCCAGCGCGGGATCGTCCAGATAGCCACATTTGCAGGGGTTCATGGCGGCGATGAGTTGCACCTGCGCCGGATAGGTCACATGTCCGTTGGCCCGGGCGATCGCCACCCGCCCGGTCTCCAGGGGCTGGCGCAATGCCTCCAGCGCCGGGCGCGAGAACTCCGGCAGTTCATCCAGGAACAGCACGCCGTTGTGCGCGAGGCTGATCTCCCCCGGCCTCGTCCGCAGGCCGCCACCCACCAACGCCGGCATGCTGGCCGAGTGGTGCGGCGCGCGGAACGGCCGGCGGGTGATCAGGCGTCCCTCGGCCAGATGCCCGGCCACCGAGTGAATCATGGAGACCTCGAGCGCCTCGTCCGGCGCCAGCGGCGGCAGAATGCCCGGCAGGCGCGCCGCCAACATGGACTTGCCGGCGCCCGGCGGTCCGGTCATGAGCATGTTGTGGCCGCCGGCGGCCGCCACCTCCAGGGCGCGGCGGGCGCTTTCCTGGCCCTTGACGTCGGCCAGGTCCAGAAGCGGCGCGTCGTCGTCGCGCGCCCGCGGGCGCGGCCGGCCCAGGGTCTGGCTGCCCTTGAGATGGTTGATCAGTTCCAGCAGCCCGGCCGGGGCCAGCACCTCCATGTCGTCGCCGGCCCAGGCGGCCTCGCCCCCTTGCGCGCCCGGGCAGATCAGCCCGCGCTCGTCCCGGCGCGCTGCCAATGCCGCCGGCAGAACCCCGGCCACCGAGGCAATGGACCCATCGAGCCCCAGTTCCCCGAGGATCATGTAGCCGTCCATCTCCTCCGCCGGCAGCACCCCCATGGCCGTGAGCACCCCGCAGGCCACCGGCAGGTCGTAGTGGCTGCCCTCCTTCTGGAGATCGGCCGGCGCCAGGTTGACGACGATGCGCTTGGGCGGCAGCGCCAGGCCGATGGCGGTGAGCGCGGCGCGCACCCGCTCGCGGCTTTCCGCCACCGCCTTGTCGGGCAGACCGACGATGGTGAAGGCCGGCAGGCCGCCGGTCAGCGAGACCTGGACCTGAATCGGCAGGACCTCGACGCCGGAAAAGGCGACGGTGTGAACGCGGGCGACCATGGGACACTCTCGGACGGCTTGGTTGCGGTTCAGTTTATGGCTCGCCTTGTTCACGCGCCAGCCCCGCGACGCCCGGCACGCAAGGAAGCGGCGATGAGTCAGGCTCATCGCCGCTTGGAAGCCAGGAGCGTCCTACACGCCCGCGATCTAACGCAGGTCGAACCGGTCGGCGTTCATCACCTTGTCCCAGGCTTTCACGAAGTCCCGCACGAACTTTTGCTGTGACTCGTCCTGGGCATAGATCTCCGCCAGGGCACGGAGTTGGGCATTGGACCCGAAGACGAGATCGACCCGGGTTCCGGTCCACTTGAGAGTCCCCGTGGCGCGGTCACGCCCCTCGAAGGTGTCCTCGTCCTCGGACGTCGCCGTCCACGCCGTGCGCATGTCCAGCAGGTTGACGAAAAAGTCATTGGTCAGCGTCCCAGGCTGGTCCGTGAAGACGCCGTGGCGCGACTGATCGTGGTTCGCGCCCAGCACCCGCAGCCCGCCGACCAGGACCGTCATTTCCGGAGCGGTCAGCGTCAGAAGATGCGCGCGGTCGACCAACAGATCCTCGGCCGACACGGTGACCTTGGTCTTCAGGTAGTTGCGGAAGCCGTCGGCGACCGGCTCCAGCACGGCGAAGGACTCGGCGTCGGTCTGTTCCTGAGAGGCATCCGTGCGGCCCGGCGCGAAGGGGACGGTCACCTCATGGCCGGCGGCCCTGGCCGCCTGCTCGACCGCCGCGCAGCCGCCCAGAACGATCAGGTCGGCAAGCGACACCGCCTTGCCGCCGGCCTGAGCGTCATTGAACGCCGTTCGGATGCCCTCCAGGGTGTGCAGCACCGTCGCCAGTTGGGCCGGCTGATTGACCGCCCAGTCTTTCTGCGGCACGAGGCGGATGCGCGCGCCGTTCGCCCCGCCGCGCTTGTCGGAGCCACGGAAGGTGGCCGCCGAAGCCCAGGCCGTAGAGACAAGCTGCGGAATCGACAGCCCCGACGCCAGCAGTTGACCTTTCAGGGTGGCGATATCCTGATCATCAATCAGGGGATGGACGACGTCGGGGACCGGATCCTGCCAGATCAGCACCTCTTTCGGAACATCCGCGCCCAGGTAGCGCGACCGGGGTCCCATGTCGCGGTGGGTCAGCTTGAACCAGGCCCGGGCAAAGGCATCGGCGAACGCCTCCGGATCCTTGTGGAAGCGGCGCGAGATGGGTTCGTAGATCGGGTCCATGCGCATCGCCATGTCGGCGGTGGTCATGATGGTGGGGACCCGCGTCGAGGGATCGTGAGCGGCCGGCGCGAGGTCTTTTTCCGCCACGTCCTTTGGCGTCCACTGCCAGGCGCCGGCGGGACTTTTTGTCAACTCCCACTCGTAGCCGAACAGCATGTCGAAGTAGCCCATGTCCCACTGGGTCGGATTCGGCGTCCAGGAGCCCTCGATACCGCTGGTGATGGCGTCTCCCGCCTTGCCGCTGGCGTATTGGCTCGTCCAGCCCAGGCCCTGGTCGGTCAGGGGCGCGCCCTCGGGCTCGGGGCCGACCAGGGCGGCGTCGCCGGCCCCATGGCATTTGCCGAAGGTATGCCCCCCGGCGGTCAGCGCGACGGTCTCCTCGTCGTTCATGGCCATCCGCGCGAAGGTCTCGCGGATATCGCGGCCAGAGGCGACCGGATCCGGCTCGCCGTTCGGCCCTTCCGGATTCACGTAGATCAGGCCCATCTGCACGGCGGCAAGCGGGTTTTCCAGGTCCCGGTCGCCGCTATAGCGCTTGTCGCCCAGCCACTCGGTCTCGGCGCCCCAGTAGATGTCCTCCTCGGGCTCCCAGACGTCCTCGCGCCCACCGCCAAAGCCGAAGGTCTTGAAGCCCATCGACTCCAGCGCGCAGTTGCCCGCCAGGACCATCAGGTCGGCCCAGGACATCGCGTTGCCGTACTTCTTCTTGATGGGCCAGAGCAGCCGGCGGGCCTTGTCCAGGTTGGCATTGTCCGGCCAGCTGTTGAGGGGCGCGAACCGCTGCGTGCCCGAGGACGCACCGCCTCGACCGTCCGCGATCCGGTAGGTTCCGGCGCTATGCCACGCCATGCGGATGAACAGACCCCCATAGTGACCGTAGTCGGCCGGCCACCAGTCTTGTGAGTCGGTCATCAGCGCGATGAGGTCCGCCTTGACGGCCTCCAGGTCGAGGGTCTTGAACGCCTCGGCGTAGGAGAACCCCGCGTCCATGGGATCGGACGGCGGCGGATTCTGATGAAGGATCCGCACATTCAGTTGCTTCGGCCACCAGTCCCGGTTGGTCACCTGTGTCCTGCCCGACATCGGGCACTTGCTGGCACCATCCATGAGAACCTCCCATCGTCATTTGGGTTTTGTAAGAGTCGTGCGTGTCACTTTTTGTCCCTGGCGCGAGCCACCGTGCACCGCGCCAGACTGTTCGAGTGCCGCTCGCGCGGTGTGCCGTCCCGGCAAACGAGACAGGCTAAACCTTTGCGTATATTTTCACATGAAGACACGTCAAAATCACCATGTTGGTGGGACCGAAGACCCATCACGATCGGCCCCGTGCATTGCGAATTAGAGTTATACTAAATTATGGCATCGCCACATACGTGATTAAATCGATTTTTTGATCGATTTTCTCTATTTATGTGGTCGGACCCAGGGAGGCACGGCTCTCTCGCCAGCGCGGAATGCCAAGCGGCGGCGGTGTTCGGCAGAACGGACCAACCGGGCTCATCGGCGCGGTGTTGGGCGACGGATGGCATAAGCGCATCGCACCAGACCGCACGCGCGCCGACACCAACGACGGAACACAAATTTGCGGTCAGAGTCGATTCTCGATCCGTTAGATCACTTGCTTAGCAGTTATGTTCTCGCCAATACTCTCAATGAGTGGTTTCCATCCAGAGCATGCGTCGCTCCGGCTCGTTTGCAACAAAACTGAAACGATGCTCTTTGAAACCATTCGGCCTTTTTGATTTCGGCTCTCATCTAAGGAGACTGTATCGTGAAATCTTTGATCTACGGCCTCTTCTTAATCGGGGTGATGGTTACGCCTTTTGAATCAAAGGCACAATCTCCTAATCCAGCCGACTACCCGGCTTCGATTATTTGCACAGGCTTACAGGCTCCTCTGTCTATATATGTTTTTCAACAATTTGGTATAAATCTTGATCAACAGAAAGTCGGATATCGTTGGCTTTCCGCGTTGCCTGGAGAGCCTCTCTTCCAACTGAACTATAATTTGGATGGTACATTCCATCAGGTCGTTGGACCTGATCCAAACACCGATTGCAATGCATCGCCACAACCATCCCTGTCTACCTTGGAGGCGAACGGCAAAGCCTTCGTCTTTGCGTCTTCCGGAGACACGACCCCCTCCAATCTGATCGCTAAATTCGCTGCGGCAGACTGCCCGGAAGGTTGGACGCGACAGGTTCAAACCAACCAAGCCGGAACTTCGGATCAGGATGTGATTACCTGTCTGAGAGATTAGGCGTTTCACTCCGGCATGAAAATCTGGGCATTTTTACTCAACGAACGCAGCAGACGGTCGCTTGATATTTTAGAAAACTCGGCTAGTTTCTTTTGTGCTCCCCATCAGCACCTATGGCGCGGGAACAGGACCGTAAGCAATAGGGGGCAACGGTGGCTGATTGGGAGCAGCCAGAGCGGTGAACGGAGAAATCAAGTGTAGTTTTCCGTTCACCGCTGAAGCAGTCGACTGACCATGATCGAACCGCCACAATACGTGAAACAGATCATCCGATCTCGACAACCTGAGGGTTCTGCCCGGGCACCCATTTTCACGGACATCCCCTTGGGGGCATCACCGCTGGTCGACCAAAGATGGAAGGACACATACCCTTCCTCAAATCGCCGGCAGGAAGGCGCCCTTCAAGCCGACCACGAAATCGCGGAACACGGTGGCGGCGGCGGTCGGCTGGTCGTCGGCCAGATGGATCAGGTACCAGTCGCGCATGACCGGCAGGCCGGGCACGGCCAGGGCGATCAGCTTGCCCTCGGCCAATTCCACATGGGTCGTGTGGGCGGACAGGAACGCGATGCCCAAGCCGGCCATCACGGCCTGCTTGATGGTCTCGTTGGAGGCCATCTCCACGACCTTGTATGGGCGCCCCCCGCCCAGCCGATCCAGAACACGCGTCATGAGCGTCCGCGTTCCCGAGCCCTCCTCGCGGGCCAGGAAGGTCTCGGATAGCAAGTCGCGGGCATCCACTGCTGCCTGGCCGGCGAGTCGATGGTCCGGAGGCGCGATCACCACATGGGGATGCGGCCCCAGGTGGTGAGCCGTCACCTCCAGGCCCTCCGGGGCGCGGCCCATGACCGCCATATCGATCCCGCGGTTGGCCAGCGCTTCGATGATGTCGCCGCGGTTGCCGATGGTCAGGGTCAAGGCGATCTCCGGCCGCGCCATCTTGAACCGCACCACCAGGCCGGGGGCGAAGTACTTGCCGGTGCTGACCACCCCCAGCCGCACCAACCCGGCGGCGCCGCTGCGCAACGCCTCCATGCGGGCACCGGCCCTGGCGAGGGTGGCCTCGATCACCTTGGCGGCGCGCAGGATCTCCTCGCCCGTCTCGGTGGGCCGGATGGTATCCCCGACACGCTCCAGGACCGGCCCGCCGGTCATACCCTCCAGAGCTTTCAACTGCGTGGAGATCGCCGGCGGCGTGACATGCAGACGCGCGGCGGCGGCGGCGATGCTGCCGCGCCGCAGCACCTCGGCAAAGCCGCGCAGTTGCTTGAGAGTCACATCACGTTCGAACGGCATAAAAAAATTTTATGGTCTGGACAAAAAGTTTCAATAGATTTTTGCACAGCACCTGGGCGAAGGTGAAACCCAACAATGAAACAGGGGTTTTGATGCCGGGGAGATCACGATCCATGGCCCACCACACCACATTGGCGGACTGGCTGGCCGCCAACACCGATGACGGCGAACAGGGACGCGCGCTGATTGACGTGCTGAACGCCCTGGCCGAGGCGAGCGCGCGCGTCGGGCACTTGGTCCGCAAGGGGCCGTTGCTGCCCCATCCCGACGACCCGACCTCCATTCGCGACACCATCGAGGGTCACGCCAACACCATCCTCATGGATGCCGCCCGCGCCGCCCCCGTGGCTCACTATGCCTCGGAGGACCTCGACACGGTGGCCGTATTCGATGAAGCGGCGCCGCTGGCGCTGGCCGTGGATCCGCTGGACGGCGTATCGAGCATTGATGGCAATGCCACCACCGGCACCATTTTCTCGGTGTTCCCACGCGCGGCCAGTCCCGAGGCCTCGTTCCTGCGCCCCGGGGATGAACAGATCGCCGCCGGCTACGTGATGCATGGTCCAGCCACACTCATGGTCCTGACGCTGGGCAAGGGCACCGCCGTGTTCACCCTGGACCCGGACACCGCCACCTTCCGTCAAACACAGCCCACCTTGCAAACGCCACCCGATGCCGCCGCGTATGCCATCAACGCCGCCAACTACCTGCATTGGGACGCGCCGGTGCGCGCCTACATCGACGACTGCGTCGAAGGCGCCGCCGGCCCGCGCGAAAAGGATTTCAAGATGCGCTGGGTGGCGTCTTTGGTGGCCGAGACCCATCGCATCCTGACCCTGGGCGGCGTGTTCCTCTACCCGCGCGACGATCGCCCCGGCCATGAACACGGAACGCTGCGGCATGTCTTCGACGTGGCGCCCATTGCCTTCGTGACCGAACAAGCGGGTGGCGGCGCCACCGACGGCAGCCGGCGCGTCCTGGAGACGACGCCGGAGGGTTTGCATGACCGCGCGCCGCTTGTGTTCGGCTCACTCTCCAAGGTGGAGCGGGTGCAACGCTATCACACCGATCCGGACTTCCAGGATACCGCGGCGCCCCTGTTCGGCACGCGTGGGCTGTTCCGCGCCTGATCACCGGCCCCATGCTGGGCCTTGACAATCAAGCCAAATAAAACGGCCCTGAAAGAGGGAGGGGATTTCTTTATGTCTCAGAAGTATCCTATCATCTCGGTGGTTGGCTCATCCGGCGCCGGCACCTCGACGGTCAAGCATACCTTCGAACAGATCTTCCGCCGTGAGGGTGTCAACGCCGCGATGATCGAGGGGGACGCCTTCCATCGCTACAACCGGGCGGAGATGAAGGCCGAGGTGGAGCGTCGCAACGAGGCGGGCGATCACACCTTCAGCCACTTCAGCCTGGACGCCAACCTTCTGTCGGAACTGGAGGCGTCCTTCAAAGCCTTCTCCGAGACTGGGCGGGGCCGCACGCGCAACTACGTGCACGACGCGGGCGAGGCCGAAACGTATGGCGTGCCCCCCGGCCACTTCACCGACTGGCGGGACATCGGCGAGGATTGCGACCTGCTGTTCTATGAGGGCCTTCACGGCACCGTCGCCACCGATACCGTCAATGTCGCCCAGTACGCCGACATGAAGATCGGCGTGGTGCCCGTCATCAACCTGGAGTGGATCCAGAAGATCCACCGCGACCGCGCCACCCGAGGGTACTCCACCGAGGCCGTGCAGGACGTGATCCTGCGCCGCATGTACTCCTATGCGCATGAGATCACCCCGCAGTTCACGCAGACCGACATCAACTTCCAGCGCGTGCCTGTGGTGGACACCTCCAATCCGTTCGTGGCCCGCTGGATCCCGACGGCCGACGAGTCGCTGGTGGTGATCCGCTTCCGCAACCCCCGTGGCATCGACTTTGCCTACCTGACGTCGATGATCCGGGATAGCTGGATGTCGCGGGCCAACTCCATCGTCATCCCCGGCAACAAGCTCGACCTCGCCATGCAGTTGATCCTGACGCCGATGATCGAGCGCCTGGTGGACCGCGCGCGCCGCGCCCGGAAGCCTTGACGCACCCATCGTCCGTTTGGAACCGCCGGGGTCGGGTCCGCCCGATCCAACCCAGTGCGGGGCGCCGCGTTCAGCGCGGCCCCCGCCCCGTCAGGGAAGGACCGCCGTCCCATGAGCTTCGATCGTTCGCTGAAGATCGCACCGTCGATCCTGTCCGCCGACTTCGCCAACTTCGGCGCCGAATGCCGGGCCATCGAGGCCGAAGGCTGCGACTGGGTGCACGTGGACGTGATGGACGGCCATTTCGTGCCCAACATCACCTTCGGCCCGGCCATGTGCAAGGCCATCCGCCCGCACATCAAGACCGTCATGGATGTGCACCTGATGATCGCCCCGGCCGATCCCTACCTTGAGGACTTCGCCAAGGCTGGCGCCGACATTCTGACCATCCATCCCGAGGCCGGACCGCACATGGACCGCTCGCTGCGGCTGATCCGCTCGCTGGGCTGCAAGGCCGGCGTGGCGCTCAACCCGGCCACCCACGAAAGCGTGATCGAGCATGTGCTGGACACCGTGGACCTGGTGCTGGTGATGAGCGTCAACCCCGGCTTCGGCGGTCAGAGCTTCATCCCCGCCGCCGTGGAGAAAGTGCGCCGGGTGCGGGCCATGATCGGCGAGCGGCCGATTCATATCCAGGTCGACGGCGGCGTGACCCCCGACACCGCGCCGCTGGTGGCCGGGGCCGGCGCCGACGTTCTGGTGGCCGGCTCGGCGGTGTTCAAGGGTGGCTCTGTCGACAACACGTCCGTCTACGGCGCCAATATGCGCGCCATCCGCGAAGGCGTGGCCAAGGCGCGGGCGGCCTGACCAGAGGGACAGGATCGCCAGAGGACGGTGGCCCACGGTCATCGCGCCGCCCTTGGCGTCGGCGCGTTTACCAAAGGCCACCCTAAAAGACCCATCCGATCACAAAAGGTATTGTTTCGCGTCACGCCCGACCGTATGTCCGGGATGAGAGCTGCCATGCCCACATCGCATATGTGCTGTCGCCAATGTGATGCGGCGACGCTTCCAGAGCGCGATGTGCTTGGCTATGGTGCCGCTCACCACTCTCTTCCGAACGAGGACATCACTCATGAGCACGCGAACGGGCCGCCGCGCCCGCGTCCGCCTGCCGCTGGCCGCCCTGGCCCTGCTGCTGGTGCCCTTGGCCCTGGCCGGCTGCGATGAGGCCGGCACGTCCAGCGCCGAAGCCACAACGCCGGGCGACATCGTCCGACCCGCCAAGTTGGCCACCGCCGTCCCCGCCCAGGGCGCCGAGGTCCACGAGTTCCCGGCCCGCACCGAGGCCGTGCAAGAGGTGGACCTGTCGTTCCGGGTGCCGGGGTTGCTGGCCCAGCTTCCGATCACCGAAGGCGAGTTGGTCTTGGCGGGAGCCCTGGTGGCCGCCCTGGACGACACCGACTTCGCCCTCGCGTTGCGCGAAGCGGAGGTCAGCCTGAAGGGAGCCCGGCAGGATTTCGAGCGCAAGCAGGAGCTTGTGAACCGAAACGTTGTCTCCCGCCAGTCGTTCGATGACGCCCAGACCGCCGTCGACCTGGCCGAGGTGGCCGTGGACAAAGCCCGGCAGGATCTTGAGTACACACGTCTGGAAGCGCCCTTCGACGCCATCGTCAGCCGCCGCCTGGTGGAGAGCTTCACCAACGTTCAGGCCGGCCAGCAGGTCATGCGCCTCCAGGACGTCAGCGAAATCCGCGTCGTCGCCGACATTCCCGAATATCTCGTGGCCCGCCATTACGAAGGAAACGAACCGAAGGTGGAGGCGATCTTTCCCTTCCTGGAGGGACGCGTCTTTCCGATGGGCTTTCGTGAGATCT
>Ga0126339_10001802_pt1 | contig 14941 bp, 8 predicted proteins | sample OrbTmetagenome_2_FD_92532 | JGI IMG/M metagenome (GOLD analysis project Ga0126339, IMG submission 92532) | Coral microbial communities from Petempiche,Puerto Morelos, Mexico - Orbicella T R C metagenome | ecosystem: Host-associated > Invertebrates > Cnidaria > Coral | place: Petempiche,Puerto... | reverse complement strand
TAACCCGCCCCCGAAATTTTACCCTGGTTTAAAGGGTCAAAAGGAAAACATATCAAATGGGTGTTTTCTCCCCCCCCCCCCCCCCCCCGCACCCCCCGTCGATTCAATGTACCCGTAAAAATTCCATTCTGATGGCATAGATCTACAGCAGTCCCTACAGTGTATCTGATTGGTTGTTGCGCCGTTTTGAAGGAGTTTTTGTTTCTTTTTGAAGAAACAACCAATAAGAAGATCTCTGTACAGCTACGTAATCCGTCCTAAGATATGAAGAACAGACAAACACATACTACATCACTTGCAAAAATTTTCGGGAGTCTCATTTCAGACACTTGTATCTGTTCTCGGACAATTTCGGACAAAATTTCAGACACTGTGAAAATTCACTGAGGTAAATTAACGCTTACAAAACACGAATTAGACTGAAATAACATCTGTGAAAATGATAGTTTTACTGCATCCTCAAGGTTTTAGAGATATACCGAGGAGAAAATAACACAAATTCTATCAAGACAATACGTCTGTCAAGCAGTGTCTCAGCTAGAGTTCGTATCACAAAGGAAAGTAAGAGCTTTGGAGCTATTTAAAAATTTTACACTGTAATGAAAATATCTCGGACGCTTAAAATTTCAGACGCCTAAAAATTTTGGACGGTTTTACTTCGGACACTTTTTTGGTCCGAAATTAAAATCGTCTGAAGATATTTTACATGTAGTCTACTTATAAAGAAACGGAAGAACTTATCAGCAGCAATCCCAAATATTCAACAAATTCCCTCTTCAAACAAAAAGCTATTCAATCCCGCACGTATATCGGAGTTTCATTCCATTTTTTCTAAAATACCATAGGAGAGATGATTGAAAAGTAGGATTTGACTAGCCATACTTCCTTCCCTCTTCGACGCCTTTCAATTTTAAGGGCCTTCCTAAACCAGAGCTCCCCGCTCACGCAATCACGAAAACTTGTACTTTTCAGATGAAAATACAGACCTTACAGAAGGAGAATTAGGCCATTAAATCAGAAAAGGCGCTTAATAAAGAAAAATTGCTACTTAAACTAAAACGAGATCACTCAGTGTTTTACTCAGTAACATTGATAATTAAAAACAATTTGCAGTATTTAAAATAGCAACATCTGATTCAAGCGATAAGGCGATTCTTTATCGTAAAGTTCAGTACATCTTCCAGACTTCCTTTATCAAAAATTCCAATCAAAACTAAAGTACGCAATTAATTAACAACGGAAATTTGCGTCGTCCGAGGTACTTTGAATCCAACAGACTAAATATATTTAACAATCTAACAATGGTTTCCATTTTGTGGGCCACTGTTCCACTCTTCAGCGGGACATCACAATTGACAATTACTAGAGCAGTTCTCGAGAAACCGATGACGTGACAGGAAACCATTAAAAGTCGTGAGAATGACTTCCCATTGAAATGGATTGTAATATGGACAAATTTAGCGCATTTTCAAACCCGAAAAATGCGGAGAAAATGTCATCGCGTGACTTCTAGGGCTTCTAAATATCGGGCACGAATTTCAATTTTTGCTTTGTGCTAAAATGTCTCCCGTTTCAATCTTTTCCCTATTATCACGCATTTAAAAATAACCAGTTCATGCAGAGAAAACCAGTTGACCCTGTCAGTTGGTAAAGTCAGATTTTCTATAAGAATGATATCCCCTAGTCTGAATGAAAGCTATATTCACAGGACCGTTCTCCAGGGTTTTAAAGGGTTTGGCAGGTGGTTATGTGAACTGTTGAGTACTGTCAGTTCGATTGAGTGTTTCTTTATCTCTTACATTTTTTGGCATGAAGAGATTTGTCAAACCCATTCATCTCATAAAACCAGCTTTCACTGACCGAGGACAGATGTATTTCAATGAGGAAATACCATTACTTTTAGAAAACCTTAGTAGGTCCGATAGTCAGTGTCTACAATTAACCTAAATTGAAAGCTATTGTACTTTCATGCGGTACTGCTTATTGCGGTGTGCAAAGTGGTTCTAACTTCTCAGTCTGTGGATGAAACCCTAGTGTGTAACCATTCAAATGAAAGCTATTAAGCAGTACTTTCATGTGGTACTGTTTATTATGCTGTACAAGGTGGCTCCTACTTGTCAGTCTGTGGATTAAACCTTAGTGTGTGACCATTCAAATGAAAGTTATTGAGCAGTTTTGTCACTTTGTGATATGCCTATTTCCGCTAACTTGCTTGCCAAGTATTTTGGAGTATTTTTTCGCTGCACTGCCAGGAACCCAACATAGATTTTTTAAGAGTAACGTCACACTGTTAAGAGACTTTTTATAGCTAATCAAATAATACTCGAGTGTCGACGAGTGCATTTTCAAGATTAGATATTTGTCATAGTTTTAGGTGATTCAAATCTAAAACCCGTCTGTCGACGCGGTGAAAAGCAGTTTACATTTGTCTGGTCACGAAATCAAGATTTAAATCACTAAATCTCTAAAATATAAATCAAAACAATAAGCAGTCTCGGCCGAGAATATTTTTGATAGATTAATACACTTTAAAGGTAAAGAGTGATATCGGCGAAACCATTCAAAATGTTTGTGCAAGGCAAGGAATTATCGCATTTTGAAGCGCGTCGTTTATATACTCACTCAAACGATGCTTTGCCCTTTTATCTTGTAACTGTTTAGCCAATTTTTTTTTCTGGCGCGGAAGAAATGGAACCTTAGTTAACGGCACAATTTATTTACCAGCTTTAAATCCGCATTGATACGTTAGAGACGTTTCCAATAACTTTTCAACTCTTTGTTCGTTTATATTAAGTCGAGATAATGATATAACAAGAGAAAAATGATTGTATGTTTTTAAATTATTTGTCATTTAGCACCATCTCAACAAGATCAAAACGTGTATTAGACAAGGAGCTCTTGTTAAGTAATGTGCCATGTCCGATAACAAAGTTAGCTTTGACCAAAAGCGATTTTCTTCCAATAGAATATCAATACCTCATAAGTCGTCCGGAAGGGAGAATTTCTCGAGGTTTGTTTAAAATGTTCGTGGACATTCTCTTCATGTACCCTCAATGTCTCAGGAGCGGTGTATGGAATTTTGTGAGGAGAATTATATGTGGAGTAGAGCCTGAAAGAGGTTTAGCTATAAGGTGTAACTAAAATAGGTAAAATTAATTTCTGTTCCGATACAGTATATATCGCTTTGACATAAATACGTGCGTAGTAATCTGAAGGAGCCAACATCGTCCGCGAGCAAGTTAGATCAAGATCTTTAAATTGTCGTATTCAGTTATAAAAAGATTTCACTTGACAGCAATTTCTTGATCATTTTTTCCAATCCCATTATTTGTCAGCTCCTTGAAAACTAACTCCGCTTTTAGACATTATCTGTTGGATTCGCTCTTTCATCAAACATCTACAGGCTTCTGTAGATATTAGGCCTGGTATCAAAATTGCTGAGAAGATGCAAATATTGTTAACAAATACAACGAGGGCCGGAAAACCACCACAATTTGAAACCATCCGCATTAAAATATCTCCCGACAGTTCAGTACTCCAGCGAGACGTAAAGTGTAGCGACTTGAATAAATTTACTTCAGTTAGGCGCGTTTTCGATTAACAGCGCGCGGATGCATTAATGATATTGGTTCCTGAGCTTTTTCCCCTGAAACACTGTTACAAGAATTCCTATTGAAACGATTGAATTATGTTTGATTACACTGTGTTGTACATCTAACTGCACTAGAGGCCTATTTCTGTGAGTAATCGCTTTCGCACTTTGCGCTGACTGACGCCAATGTTGATTACCACCAACCCGCTTTTCCGAACCCTTTACGCGCACCGATGTCGTTTCATTTCTCTATAGCTCGTAGTTAAACATTGTGCAAATCTACAGCTCACTTTTAATTATCTACTCCCAGACCACATAAAAACATCAATTCCCAGCAGCGATTACGCAATTTAACAGTGTTTATCTACCGATCGTAATCAAGAAAGCCCTCAACGAACGAACGTAAGCTTTAAACAGAGGCAAATGATGTCTGTACATACCGTGATGGAGATAACTCATAATGGTGTCTGCGCCCGACGCTCTTGAATCTGCTACAGTGTCGTTGCAGCAGTATTCACCTTCTATGCTCGACACACTAGCGTTATTTTCCAAACTGTTGTACAAATCGATCATGTACCTTGGTGCAGACATCTTTCGACCGTGAAGCCGAGTGTTGAGACTTATTCGCGGCTTGTGAGGCAAGCCCAAAAGGTTGAGAATTTCACGTCGAAGCTTCGCAGAGGTGGTTCCGTTTTTGAGGACCGATGAGGATTCAGCGTTGGAATCCCATTTCTTTTGCGAGGTTTGAAGTAGCCGAGAGTTTCCTCGTCCGAATGAAAGGCGATTCACAATGTCACTTTCAAGTTGCTTCTGCGTTGTTCCATTCTTGACGACTTTCGACGCCTCTGTTACTTTGCTGCCCCAAGGCAAAGAAGAAAGCGCAAAACTTACTATCAATAATCTGTACAAGCAAGTCATTGTTCGCTGTCAAATTTGCGCAGTAAAATATGGACTGCGAACTTGCGAAGTTGTATTTTGGAGGTGGACGAAACACGACTCTAGCGATCAAAGGATAGACATATCGGCATGACCGGTTTACTTTGCTGAAGAATGAAGCTGTCAATCAAATCGTGCAGTTGACCGCCTTGCGCGACAAATGGGTTTATTCCGAACCAATCGCTAGTCTTTTCCTTTGTTGGGGAATTGAAAGAGAAACATAACACCTCTGAAACTTTGTCGGGTTATTATGTCAGTTGATGGACACGGTTAATTACCGCAGGACTGGCATGCATCTCAGAACTCTTGCACTCGCTGGCACTGTATTGTTTGTGGAGTCAGTGATAAAGCTTTTGTTGATTGATTACGGTTATTAAATTTCACAGCGGTTGAGCTCATTGCCCGCGGGCAAAAGCGGTCAGCATCGAGTGGTCAGCAACAAAAATGTCCACGAGAAATGGAGGAGATAACGTTTGTCAAAGGGATACCCAATGCAATTCGAGATGTGGAGAGATTCATATTAAAGCTAATTAATACGCAAAGCTTTCAGAGCAATTTATTATAAAAAAAAAAATGTTTTTAAACAATCTTCTTCACCCTTTGATCCATACCGGTCGAGACCCCCTCAAAGCCAAAGAGCTAAATAAATCGATTTGCTAAAATAGCTCGCTTTGTCAATCCCAAGATGAAAAAAAAACAAAAACGCTTTCGCTTAACACGCGAGCAGGACCCGCGGGTAAGGGGAAAGATAAAAATCAGCACTCTACTCCAGTAAGCCCCACACTTCATTCTATCAGCAATTTAAACGTTTAATTGCCATTTGCTTTTGATTTCAGACACTGACCCGTTATCGACTAAAAAGAGATTGCAAAAACAGTTTAATATCGTGTGCTGAGGCGATAACAAGGAGCGTTTTAATCGGGAACAAATTGAGTTTATCTATCAAGACATTCTTCTAGCGGAAATTGCCAACACAACCGGAACGTCATCCATCACATATCCCGCCAACCATCTGCAGTGAAATATACTTGGACTCACGGCGAGTCAGGAGCCTACTACTGAAAGAGTATAGAGCTCACAGTGTAGGGGGAGGGGGGAGGGGGAGAAGAGGGGGAAGGAGAGGGGAGAGACGTGGTATTCAGGTATAGAAGAGACAGGGTATCGGGGGGTGGGGATGCAAATTAGGCCTAATGGTGAGTTGACCCGAGAAAAGTCTTATAAGGCTAAATCCTGACACCCACATTTTTGTGCTTACCATAAAAGAGATTAAACAGGAAAGGGATGGTGTAGCTTGCGTCGCAGACGGAAATTTACCCGTAAATGACTAGTAGGTTGCGTCTGCGACGCAGGCTAGGGATTGTGGGGCCAATTTGTTTGGCCTCCTGCCAAATTTCCTCGCATACGGTGAAGCCGAGCTGTCCTACCGAACGGACACGTAATATCAGGGAGTGATGGACTCCTGACAGTAGTCTTTTTCTTCGCAGCTAACAGAATAATAAGACCTCTTCTAATGCTTAACTCGAGAATTTTTGTCAAAAACTGCAAATTTTGTTCAAAATCACACAACGATTATCCCACATTGCGACAGCGATTGAAAAGCGAGTTGTCGAACGCTTTCCATTTTTTTTCCAAATCTGATCGATTTGTTTCATATCTTTGTTTTATGTTCACTTTCAGGATCAAAAGAAAATATAAATCTGTTTTGAAAAATTTCAGGGCAACCGACACAGCACCCCGTGTGCGACCCTTTGGTTCAAATTCAGTTCCACGGTGATTTTCGACAAAATCATCCCTTTTTTCTGGAAGTCTGATGAAAGGTAGGTCCAGATAGGCATTTATGCTGCTGAACAAATAAATTACAATATTTAGAGAGGAAGCCACTTCAGCCTTGGCTGGTTTCCATGCGGGTCCTCTGTCCTGGTCGAGTAGCAAATTTTAAAAAGACGTTGGTTCAGTTGTGGAGGGAGGAAAACCGGAGAACCCGGAGAGAAACCCTCGGAGCAAGGCCAGAACCAACAACAAACACCGACCCACATATGGCACCGGGCCGGGATCGACCCCGGGCCACATTAGTCAGAGCTGATCGCTCTCACCACTGCGCCATCCCTGCTCCGCGGCGCGCTGTTACTGAAGCACATATAGCTATTACTTAAAACGGTTTATTTAGGGAAAGGCAAGACGGTCCTGCAAACATCATTCCATCAAAACAACCATTTGTTCTGATACAGAAATCGCTGGCATTTAAAACGCTACTTTAATTTATTGCGGGATAATATGTATAACCGCATAGTAAGAGGAAATATCTTTAACAAAATGAGATGGCATATTTAAAGTTTTTCTTCCTGAACAAACGTCAATGACCTACTGGAAACTTCTGTCACTGTAAATTTCTTTCCCTGCCTGCGCATTTTATGTGATTCTATGACAATATCCTCTCGTCTGTCCTCGTAATCCAGAATTGCTAAAATCGCTTTTATCTGCTCGTCAGCGTGAAAATCTATCATGTAGTAAAAAAACGCATCTCGCAGAAATTTCATTTTCAATTGAGTTTGAATTTCTCGTTGTGTCTGTTTATGATGAGTCTTTGCGGTCGCACCAGTACTCCCAGTGGGCTGGTGCCTAGTGGCTATAACTTTCTGCTCGCTTCCAGCCTGGTTGTTTACTTTAAAATCTTCTAATTGTTTTTCAGTTTCTTTCAATTTACGCTGTAACTCGACCAATTCATGCATAGAGGAACAACAAGGAACTATTTCTTCCGGGTCAACGCTTTGCTGCGGATTTTCAAATTCCCGCAGTTTTTCTCTCAGTTCGTTGATCTCCTCGCGTAGTTTGGATTTCTCGGTTTCTTCCTTGCGAGATTTCTCGGCGTTGGATTCATTTTCTAGCTCGAGTTTTTTCCTTGCTTGCTGCTCCCTGTAAAGATCCTTGCGTGTTTTTTCAACTTCTTGACGTAAGGCGCTGCTCTCTTTGTCTCTGTCAAATAACAGCCTTCTCGTGTCTTTCAGCGCTCGCTCAAGCTCACAAATCGTTGCCCTCAATAAAGAATTCGATGTTACAGAAACTGTATCAGGGAGAAAATCTTTTTTATCTTGCCGTGTATCAACATTATCTTCTTCTTCTTCATCGGAGTCGTCTTCAAAGAAGTCAATCTCGAAGTCGTCCAAATTATGGGTGATATTTTTAGCCGTCTTCTCGTCCTTTTTAATGGGAGAATTCTCCATCGAAGACATGAAAAAAGTTTCTCTGAAGAGTAATGGTAATTTGGTTAACCGTATCACGTGGCGAAACAGTGGCTGATGTGCTTTGATGTGAACAAAGAGCGATAAAAATAGACTTGTTGACGGCTCGTGGTTTGCCCTGCCGGAAGTACCTGTCCTAAGGGAGGATTTATGGGAAGGTCACCTGTTCAACGAACATAATTGCGCGCGGGTGGTAACCTTTGTCACCAGGGCCTTACAGGCGCGTTCAGATCCAAGATGGCGGACATGAATGTGTAAAAGACACTGGGATCAAATTTGCGTGGCCGGGAGGGTGATGTGAAATGCCAGTCCCAGGGGTGCTACTTCTGATTGTTAATTCATAGCGATAGGGAAGGTTGCAAATCAACGAGTCAAGCAAAACTCGTGAAGTGCATAAATAAGGGATACGTACAAATAAAATCTGTTTACAAAATATGTTCTCTGTTTACAAAGAAAAACAAACAATGAAAGAAGAAATCAATGAACAAAATGACTTTACAGGGTGAACACGTTCAGGCTTCATGGGTTATAGGTCTCAAGAGAGTGAAATGTTTACTGTTTACAAAAATTCGTCTGATAATGGTTTTTATACTCTCGAGTAGACGAACAATTAAATAAGATATCAATAAAAAACAAATCATACCTTTATAAAGCTTGCACTTTCAGAACCGTCTTTACGGGTTAAAGCTCTCAAGAGAACAAAGTAACGTGTGCTTGGGATATTGAAGCTAGACTTAAAGCCGGTTGTTTATTGATTATTGATCAATACCAGGTTGGAAGATTATTTTGTTGCGAATAGCACTCACACCAGTGATAATGACCGTGCGGATCTTAAACCAGATTATGAATTAAAACAATTTACTATGTGATTGTTCTTGACTGAAAATCTAAGAAATTAAAACGCTCAAATATGGAAATTTTATAACATTAAATGGAAGTATTTTTTTTTTCTTACTCAGCAAAAATTCCCGTACCATGGTAACCCACAATTCTGTTTTGTTTTAATTTTATTTTTGTTTTTTTCCTGTGCACAAAAGCGTTAGCGCTTAGTATCCAAACAAAAGCTGAAAGCTCCAGTCTACTAGTTCCCAGAGCTTTTTCCATTGAAATTTTGAGAAGCACTGGGAACGAGGCTGTGAAAGCCCCGGTGGAAACCGTCACGTGAACTTTGACAGTAATTTGTTATGCAAGATAACGTTATCGAGCAAAATGTTTCTATATATCGTAAGGTTGAAGGGAGAGCTAAAAAAAGACCCGGGAAATAATGATGTGATAACGGTCGCCTTAATCAGTCTGACAAGTTTCCTCCCTAAATTACCACTGAAGTTTGCTATGTTGTTTTTGTCGATTTCCAGCATGGATATCTCGTTCTTGTGATTCGTCTTATTTGCCAAAGTAGACAATAAACAACATACGACTTTTTGAAAACTTCTTAAGTGTAGTGCTTAAGCTTTGTAAATAGCAAGTGATTAGTAATGAGCTACTTTGTCAGTTCATGACATTATTAAATGTCCACTTTAAAACTACCGTCTGCTTGATTGCTCGCTCAAGTTGCCAATTTTGTTGATAGTAGTTCAGTGTAATACCAGTGACAAGTCCTGTAATACGCTGGGATTTTGGTTGGAAAGTTGCAGAAGCGGGAAAAACATGGATGTGTTTGAAGTAAAAGTTAATCTTTCTCAGTTGTTAGTTCGGCCGTACATCTCTCTGCGTGCAGTCGTGTTGCACCGTTAAAAAAAATAAAACTGCCGTTTTATTGTCGGTGAGAGCGAGAAAGGAGATACGGCAGATAAATAGTTGAGAAAAGTTTTTTGAAGAGTGACCCATCGTCTATAACAACAATTCGTTTCAGCTCGATTTTGGCTTTAGCTGATTGAGTTTCAACAAATTATCAAAAATGCGTTAGTGTACTCGATCTGAAGACCTTGAAATATCTTTCCCTTTGAAATCAACACCCGATACTCAACAAATATTCTCTTTTTATTGTTTTAAGGCAGATTTAATAGGCCTTAGTGGTAAGATAGGCCTTTGTCGTACATGTCAGTGAAATCTGTTACAGAAATGTTTATGACTTTCTCTAGCGGTGCATGATAACAATAAAACTCTCTAGAAAGATGTTACCATTTCACTTGAACTGAATTAGGCACTACCTGACACAACTCGAGTTAGTACTAGGAAGTTTAAGTAACCACAACGGCGACACCGAGGACAGCGTCGATTAAGTAAAATGATTTTATATTTTACCTACAAATCTCGCGTTACCCTAAAGTCATTTACTTTGTTTATCACTTTCAAAACTATCACGAAACTGAATCTGAGACACAATGATAAAATCGGAATAAAATTTTTTTAAAAATTAGCAATCGTGATTTACGTTCTTCAGACAACGCAGAATTTGGTCATTTCACGTTGTTGTTATTTTGCAGAGGACGGCAAAGAAATGTACCAAGAATTATAACGCACGTGCACAACCATTGTCCTGCTCATTAAATCTTTTGTTTAGCGCTGGACGTTAATTTCCGTTCAGCAGTTGCCGTCGTGGTTTTCTTAAACTCCATAGCTAGTGTATATGTTGTATGAACGCTAAGACTCGTGTTATTTGTTTGTAATGCGCGTTCCTGAATGAATTGAAGGCCTTGTCAAAGAAAAAAAATAACAGGCCTTTTGTCCAATGGTGAAATTTGAGGCTCATTTAATGCGATATTTGAGTTGTGATAACTCATAAATATCCGCCACGTATATGCAGCTAGTAAGTGTATTTAATTGATGGTGGTTCTATTTATTTATTCTTCGAATAAAAGTCTCGTCCGGGATTTGGCTATAGGCCTTTGTCGTGCATGGATGAAACATCTCGTTTCGCTTATACCCGTTCACAAGCTATATATAGAACCAGATCCAATACTGACAACTGACTGTAAAAAAATTGAACTCTTGCATAATTAGAGCTTAATATGCTGCTTTGGGTCTAACACTATTTGACTATAATATCTTTTACTTCATAAAAGAGCGGTTTAAAGAACAGAATGCCAAGTTGTTTTGTTTTTCTATTTTAAGTAAGCAATTATGCAATTAAATATGGCTCCTCGACTTTGCAAGAATTCATGATTATCCAGAGAAAAATATTTTTTCTCTTAATTGATAATCAGTTATATACATTAAACTATAACACACTCATACCACTTATCGTTGCAATTTGATTATAGACTTTGATTCATAGATATTGATCAAAAATAAACAACCTGTGTTTGCTGTCGATTTAGTTAATGACACTTGGTATTTATCGATCTTGAATAACATTGCCTTCAGATATCTCGGTTACAAATGTTTTCGTATTTCCTTATCACCTTCCGGTCATTATCGCTGGCTTAATTTCCTCATGAAGGAAAAACAAAATCTCTTATGGACGCTTTCAACAACTTTGTTACAATTTGGTATTATCTGAGTGTGATATGAAGGTTACTATTGCTACAAAAGCTATCTTTGATTAACTACTGCTTGTGCACGGCAGGTGGCGAGCGTTCACAGGCCCACCAGAGGTTCCGCTTGTGTCACCTTTTCCCGCCATAAACAACCAAAGACCCGCGCGGAGGTGCTAGTCGTGAAACAGGCCGTATTAATACGTTAGCACGCCCCTGAGGTTACAATCTAACCTTTGAGATATATAATAGAGCCATTGAGTGAAAACTCTCTTTATGGCCCTCCCATTGTCTTTAACAAGAGGTTAACATTAAAAACATCGCTTTGTTATCACAGTGTATTAAGTCATGTAATATATGGGATGTTTGTTTTCTCAATTTTGTCCATTTAACTAATAGTACAGGGACTGTCTCGATGCGCGACCCCAACCCTGACCTTACTTCGTTCTAAGCTCTTGAAAGCGCGTTTGAGATTGCTGTACTTTTGCTCCGTTACCTGCAATTTTTTCTTTAATTCTACCATTTCTTTCATGGCACCACACAGCGATCCACAATAACAAGTTTGGCCGGCGACACCCCCTTCGTGTTCTTGTTCCTTTGCTGCCAGGGTTTCCCGTTCAGCTTTGTACATGGCGATGTCTTGTTGAAGCTGCTGTATAACCTTTTCAAGATCGATAACCCGCATCTGAGATTTTTTGACTTCCTCTTCCAGAGTTGCGCTAATGTTGTTTTCCCGGTCCCCTCGGCATAGGCCGAGATCGTTTCGCAAAGAGTTAATTTCATTGTCGCGTTGTGACAGTAATTTCGTCGATTCGCGTAAAGCCGTTTCAAGTTGACTTATAGTTTCCCTTAGAAGTGATTCTGCCGCGGGAGCTTGCCCACATTTAAAGTCAAACTCTTCGAAGTTCTTCTCGCAGGATTCTAAACCCTCGCCCATTTCTCTCTCACCGATGGCAAGTTTAACACCGCCGGGCGTTTTGCCCGCCAAATCGGTCATTTTTAAATGAACCACGTAGCCTGGCTTTGATTCTTTGATTCAAACTTGACGTGCTCCTCGGCCCAAAACGATTTAACCACAAACACCACGGTTTTCACGCTACAAAGTACAAGGAGATTTCGAATTCGATTACTTCGACAGCACCACCACAATGGGAAGCAAAACAAAAGGAAATGGATTAAGAATAGAGGCTCACGACCTGTTCATTAATAAATCACGGTGTTCACTGGAGCGTGACGTGCTACTCAAGGCATGTATGCTCTGTCGAGCAGAAAGACCTTAAGACAAGTTTAAGTGATTTTAATTAACTCAAGTAGTTTCTTTTTTTGTTTTGTTTTTGCTATTTTTTCTTTTGGCATATTTCCCTGTGACAAGTTAGTTGAAATGTCAGAAACTTGGAAAAACTGACATCATTATCAGTCATTATATGGAAAGAAAAACGGAAACCGCGCAAACTCGGCCAGAATAGCGAAACCTTTATCGGTCGGTTTACTTCATCTAAGCACTGTTGACACCAACAGAGATCCACATCTGAATTCTCCTCACGGTACTAATATAGCGTGAAGAATACAGGTCGGGAGAATATCGAGAATTATCAACAAAGGGTGAGAAATATTTTGGTAAATAGGGAGATTTGTATTTTGTGTTAAAGCGAGTTTCTTTTTAACGGTTATTCTACAGTTTTGACCAAAATAACGGGTCACATAGTTCTTTTTTATATGATAGATTCCTCGTGTGCAGAGCACTACGGCCTCTCTAAGTTATTTCCTCTCATCAATGAACCAGAACAGATAAATTTTTCGCACATATGACAACATGGATTTAGAAGTTACTTGGACTATTTTGTTAGCTCGTAATCTGTCGAGACGTGACGCTTTACGTTATTAACATTCGTGAAACGTTTGCAAGCGATATGCGATGGTGCGTGCTGTTGTGCGTGTTTTTCCGCACCGCTTAGCGAGACCACACACTGTGGCTTGATCACAGAAATGATAAATATTGTAGTTTCGCTGCGCACTGAGTGTGGGATCGCATGTATAGCTAGCTGTCTGCAATCAAATCAAACTAGTTTGGCTTTTAAGTGCCGGGGCTTAATAAACTAACTGAAGGCCGACAGCGGACTTTCACGCAAGACCGCGCTTCTTTCAAACTGCGCCTGTAAACTGACGTTTTAACACGTGCGCGCCGTCGCGCATGGGTTTATAGTGTAAAAATGGGACTTAAATGCAATTTAAGGTTTAAAAAAGAGGTTTATACTGCATTGAGATTACACAACGCTTCGCTTAACTAAAAATTTGTGGATTTCTGTGCGGAGGGGTTCTCAAATTCGCAGTTTCCCCATTCAACTATAGCCTTCACGAATTTTACAAACGCCAGTTTAGATATAAAGAGCACAAAAACTGACTTGAGACCAACTCTCAGTCAAAACTTGAAAGAAGCATTTACAAATTTGTTTGTCGTTTGCATTCCGCATTTCTTTATTCAGCGCGTTAATTGAATTTGTAAGATTGTTTGCAATTTAATTTCCTTCAGGAGGCGCGTTCATGGAAGTTATGTTAATTGTTGGCGCGGTCAAAAGCGTTTTTCATGGTTGATTTCTTCTTTAACGCATTGAGAAGAAATGATCTCAATTTCAAACACTTTTTCATTAGTGTGTTGGATGTAGTCTTCCGTTGAATGAGTTCCGGCTGGATTACATCCCAAAGAAATGAAAAGGACGCGCTGGATAGCGCAATGATTGCTCGTCTCATAAAATATTTCTTTTTTTCCAGGAATAAGCATTCTGATTAGATTATGCATTAAAATAACAATCTTTTAATTCATGATCTAAAACTCTCAGGGAAACATGTGAAAAAAACCCTCCCCCCTCTACTTCTTACCCCGCCCCACAAACAGGGATCTCAGGCCGACAGGTTACCCGTTTCACCCGTGGGTGCTAAGTAAACAATTACACTATACTGCGCCAACTTCTTGTCAAAGAAGATTTCCAGTTCACTGAGCTAGAGAATTATGAGGTTAGTTGGAGTAAAACACAATTTAATCGAAGCCGTGAACCGGCTGATTTTGTGGCCACATTATCTGATAAATTGTTTACTTGGAGCGTTCGAACTGGCACCCCTCTCTATTGAAGGCTCGCCATCAACTATGAAGCTGTGAATACATTCTTCAAGGACAATTGATTGCGGTGAAAGTAAACTAACACTACATCAAGAGACGTACAAATTAAATGAGCTCCGATGCCTGGTCACTTTTATTGAAAAAAAAAGCGAGCTTGAATTTCTCCGGTGATCATCTACGGTGGAGCAAAAATTCCACGTATCTCACACGAGTTGATGAGTTTTAGAATTCAATATCACTGTTTCATTAATGTTTACAAACAACGTGATCCCAGTTTTTGCTTGTAGCTTCAAGGGTGGCCGTGGATATATCAGACTACCTAACGAGTTGAAGCAACATGGCGTAAAATCATCTCCCTTCACTATCTAATCGAATCTAAATAAGATTTACGTCGCTAAGTTTGATTCAGAAATGTCACAACAGAAATGTGCGATGTTTTCAAATATTTTCGACCTACATTACAGAAGATAACTGACAGCGGTCCAATGAGTTTGGTTTTTGTATCCACATTGGAAAAACGCCGATAAAATATAGCAAAATGCTGTTTAGTTTCCTCAACAGTTGAAACACCGGAACGAATTTTCTCAGGCCATTTTTAAAGGAGGGCAGACTCAAACGGCTAGCGTTTTCTATATTTCTCAAG
>Ga0126339_10001801_pt1 | contig 14956 bp, 15 predicted proteins | sample OrbTmetagenome_2_FD_92532 | JGI IMG/M metagenome (GOLD analysis project Ga0126339, IMG submission 92532) | Coral microbial communities from Petempiche,Puerto Morelos, Mexico - Orbicella T R C metagenome | ecosystem: Host-associated > Invertebrates > Cnidaria > Coral | place: Petempiche,Puerto... | reverse complement strand
TTTCCAGGGCTTGCCACCAATTTTATCATTCTTTGATCAAGTGCAATTCCAGTCGCCACCTACGATCAGTGTAGTCAGTTCTGATTTGTCTATAAGACAATTATTTAGTTCTTGCAAAAATTCGTTCACCTTGATTGTTTGGGGCGTAAATATTGCAGAGCGATAGCATTAAAGAGTTGATAACAATAGTAATTAACACGATTCTTCTGAACTTGTTGCTAAAAGAATACTCGATTTTGTCCTGCACCGAGGGATGGATCAGAATGCAAACACCTTTGCTGTGTTTGGTGCCATGGGAAAAGAATATTTTGCCTCCCCATTCATTTCTCCAAATAGTTTCATCGTTCACCTCAGAATATGGTTCTTGTAGAAAATAGAGTTTCGATTTTTGATCTTTAAGGTACAAAAAATACTCCTCCTTTTACTTTGCTTTCTTAATCCTCTTACGTTTAACGATGTAATGTCATAAGTTAGCTTGTTAGACATGCAGAAAACTGAAAATTGTGGTAAATTAATAAAGAAATAAAGCGAACACAAAAAGAAAAAAAGTAAACAAAAACTTATCTAAGAGTTTACCTTCTGGCCTCTCGGGCACCTGGTTCCTGTCCCCACCTACAAGTCCAAGAGTGCATCATACTACTGTGATTACCTTAGAGATTCTCCAGGTCAGTTTTTTCATAGATTCTGATCGGACTTCCCCCCGGGGAAGTTTTGAGAAATATTTTTCCGGCCATTGACCATACAGATATCAACAAACCATCCTTTCGCTTTTGGTTCGCCTGTTTAAGGATATCCTGCCTGTAGGATGTTAGGTTCTTGTTTAGGTAGATATGTCCTGATTCTGCTCTAGTTGCCACGGTTGAGTCGGGATATAGGTCAGAGACGCGGACATGTTTCAACTTGGCTCTCCTCTTGTACATTCTTGTTTTCGCTTTATGGCTTTGAAACTTTACAATAATTGGTTTTACACCTTTCCTGTGGAGCTTGTTTGATATTTCAATGTCGTTTGGGTTTATATCCACCTCTAAAGCCTCGGCGAGCTTAAGGACAACCTCCTCGGTTGAGGTGTATGTGGATTCCAGGACTCCGTGGATTTCAAGTGAGTTTTTTCTAGTATATTGTTCCAGTGCGTCTTGGAGATCGTATAATTCTGCAATTTCCGCTTCTTGGTCGTTGATTTTTTTTCTCGCTGCGGCTAGCTGAATTTCCAAATCGTCTTGTTGTTTCTGAGACTTAGCCAAGGCTGTTTTAACGTTGGTAAGCTCACCTTTCTGTTGTAAGAAGGCGTTCCGTAGCTCAGCAACCTCGTTGGCAAGTTTTTTGTTTTCATGAAGAATATTGGAGACCGTAATCTGAATGTCAACCAGCATTTCCTTTAGTTCTAAATGATTAGTCTCCTCAGCGTTAGCCTTTGATGCAGTTTCTTCCTCGTTGGCGCCAGAGAACGCTTCGTCGTTATTAACCTTAGATGTTATTTGAAGCTCGGCATCCGCCATGTTCGCATGTTTGGATCCTTGTTGGTCTTCTTCGACAGAGCCACATTCTCCTCTCTTGTGCTTTCCTTTGGTCTTGCCTTTATCTGGCATATAGTAGTTTTTATAGAAGTAACCAGAGAATGACTCGATTTTTTGGGACGATATTGCTCCCTCACAAAGTGTGCGTCCTCACGCTAGCCCCGTGCATGCTCTCTCCTGTTGCTGTTGCTCGACCAAGGATAATGTGGTTTGGAGACCAGCTGTGGGTCGTTGGGATTATTGGAAGGGTATCCTAGTGGTCTACTATTGATGAGGCATTCAACTTCTGCAAAAATTGCAGACATTTCGTTCCAGGAAAGAGACTGAGAACCCACGATTGCTTTCAAGGCATGCCTTGTTTGCTTCATAAGACTCATAAATTCCACCCTGGTGTGGATTGAGGGGTGTGGTGAAAATCCAGTGAATTCTGTGGAGAACAGAAAATTCTTTGATTCGATTTCTTCCCTCTTGTACTAGCTTCTTCAACTCCTTCTTGGTTCCAACAAATGACTTGCCATTGTCTGAGATCATAGTGTGTCGCCCTCCATGGTGTGCTGTAAAACACTGCAGGGCATGCATGAATGACTGAGTGGACAGATCTTCTACAATCTCCAGATGAATGGCGCGAACAGTTGCACAGGTAAACAGTGCTCCCCAGGCTTTCTTTGTTCTCTTTTGTCCAGTTTTCAAGTTGAAGGGGCCAAAAAGATCAACACCAGTCACAGAGAAAGGAGGATAAAATGGTTTCAACCTCTTGGGGGGCAAATCAGCCATCAGGGTACTATGTGGTGGCTGGCGAAGCTTTCTGCATATTGTACAATCTTTGACCGCGCCCTAAGCAAGGTTTCGCCCATGAGTTATCCAGAACTTGCGGCGACTTTCTGACAGGGTTCTGTCAGGTCCACCATGCTCAACTTGAGTGTGTACTTCTTGCATAATCAGCTTGGATATGGGATGGCTTGCTGACAAAAGCATGGTGTGGATCTCTTCATAGGTAAGGGGTACATGTCTTAGCCTTCCTCCTACTCTCACCACACCTTTAACAGATGGTGCCAAATCGCTAAAGCGATTTTGCCAATCTTCCAGATCCCTCTGTGCCGACATTATCCAGTAGCACTCTGCTTGATTCATCTCTTCTGGGACCAGAGGTCCCTCGCGTACTTTTTCTTTTTGCCTTTTTCTTTGCATTAGACAGGAAACGCATGCAGTAGGCAGTAACTCTGAGCAGTCATTGCCAGCTGGAGAAGGTACTTGCTTTAAAATATCTTGGTTCTGGACAATGGCTCCGACCGGTTGGTGTTTTTGCATTCTTCATCTTGGGGTCATTTGCCATGGGGGTGTCTAGTTTCTCTGCGGGCCATTCTTCCCTGGGTATCCTCAGGAAAGTGGGACCTTTCATCCATTGGCCATTGAGTTCCTCAGTGGGAAGTCCTCTGCTGAGGTCATCTGCTGGGTTAAGGTCGATCGGAACGTATCTCCAATGCTCTTCATTCCAGGTGGATTGGATCTCTGTGACACGAACGCCTACAAATGTTTTCATAAGGGAGGAGTCTGAGCGAAGCCAATGGAGAACTACCTTTGAATCAGACCATAATTCCACAGACTCAGGTTTCTCTTTGAATTCTTCATAAATTGTTTTGGCGAGCCTTGACGCCATTAGAGCTGCCATCAATTCCAGATGCAGAATTGTACTTTGACGAAGGGGGGCTACTCTTGCTGTGGCTGAAATCAAGTGAACTTCAGAAACATCTGGTGTGGGCCACAGCAGGTGTGCAACAGCTCCATAAGCATTGATGCTGGCGTCTGCAAAGACATGCAATTGAGATGGTCCACTTGTAATACTTGGTTTAAGACTTCTTGGAAATTTCATGCCCTTTAGCTTCTCTATATCTTCAAACAAATTACGCCACAGGTCTTTGATCTCCTCTGGTAAAGGATCATCCCAGTTGAACTGCTTTGACCGCCAGATATCCTGCAAGGCAACTCTTGCCTTGATTGTAACTGCTGAAGCCAGTCCGGGTGGATCATAAATCTGAGAGATCTTCGATAGGACTGATCACTTGGTGAACGCTCCAGTAATTTAAAGATCCTTCACTGCAAAATTCACGGTATCTGTTTGAGGGTTCTAGCGAACTCCCAAGGTCTTAATCTGCCTATTCTCCATCCAAGTTGATATCTGTTGCTGGTGGGATTACCTTGGCTGGGTGTTGCTTTTCCAACTCTGTCCTTTGGGGTGGCTGGCTTGAGTGGATTGCTGTCTCGCTTTTCGTTTCTTTCTAGCTGGGAAGAACAGTACCATTCTTTTATCTTAAAACTTCTCTGGGCAAGAGCCTTATCAAGCACTGTCATTTGGCTTGCTGCTAACTGTGGGGTGGGACACAAGTGAATCAGATCGTCCATATAACGATCACAGTGCAAAATTATGGCAGCATCGGGGTACTCACTCTCATTTTCTTTCACGATCTTCAGCACGGCATAACTGGCCATGTCGGGTGACGGTTTGTCACTCGCGAAAGGAGGTACTTTGTGGGCTGTTTCTTGGTTTGGAGATTTTGCCACAGGAATCAAAGAACGTGAGTGTCTCTCTCCGATAGGAGGATCTGTAGTTACATACAGCAAAACCAACAAGGTCTTCATGGAAATGCAGCAGGATGCCCAGCAAATTTCCATTGAGGCAAGTTCCTTTGCAGAGGAACAAATTCAGAGAGGCTCCCTGATATTGGGAAGCGGGGTCAAAGACAACTCTAAGTGGAGTGCTTGGTTTGTCTGGTTGGTAACACCATGACGTGGCAGTTAATGGAGAGGTTTGACATCGGGCTGCGATTCTTCTTCTGTTAGTGGGTGAGCCCAGCCGTTTTCTATATACTCCTCAATTGTGCAGTTGCACATCTTTGCCTTTCCTTCATTCTTAGATAAGCTTCGTTCCAAAGATTTGAGCTGTCGCTCTGCTAGCAGATAGTTGTTTGGTAGTAGGTGAGGATCCTTCTTCCATGATAGGCCTATGACATAACGATTCTCTTCTTTAGTACAGGAGGCTTCAAATAAATCCATAGCCATTTGATCTTCTGTGGACATTACCATCTTAGGACGTGAACAGTCACGTGCCTGTACTCCCAAAGTCTCAAAGTCATAGAATCTTTCCATGTTCAGTTTCTGAACAAAGCTAATGGAACAAATCTGGGTGGTTCCTTTAGAGCTGTCTGAGCCAATCACGTGCCATCCTAAGCGTGTCCGCTTCCCCACTGGCTGGAACAACAGACCTTGATGCACCTCTTCTTCAGCATGAAGATGGCTATACTGAACTCCCGGGATCGAGTCAATAGGTCCAGCCTTATGAGGAAATTCGACATCATGTAGGTTCGAGAAAGACTTCAGCCATGGTCTTTCAAGGGTAGGAACATTCAAGATGGTCTTGTCGATTTCATGGGCTTCAACGGTGAATTCTTTTTCTTTGTCCAGGGGAGATCCAGAATTTCAATCGCCTACTTGCCTTCTGTTGAACTCTCTCGCCTCCAACAACTGTTGGGTAAATTTGCTCGCTTCTTCCTTAAAGGCCTAGAGCTTTAGCAAAGTCCTTTCGTATCACGGTTGTGCCTGCCCACTATCCACGAGAACATTTCCTTCCTGGACTTTTCCATTCGCTACCTTAAATTGGACTCGAACCACTGGCATGATACTTCCTTTATCAAGGATTGATGCTACTCTGCTGTTAGTGGTAGGGTCTGTGTTAGTTTTGAAATGCCGATCATTTATCAATTTCTTTTGCAACTTCCTACTGATTTATTATCAGTTATTATTCAAGCCAAGTACGTGATTTCAAAATCAGAGCTTTCATAAAATTGTGATTTTCACACGTATGTAATAGTTCTAGAAATTTTGCCACTAGGAAGTTGTCTTTATTGTGGGCACCACGTTTCTCACAACGCCCTAGTCTTTTCACGTAGCATAGGCAATATAAGACGACGCGCAACTTCTTTTAGTCAGAGAGAGAGAGTCAGAGATTGTTAGTGAAGTTACACCACTACTTAGACTTCAGCCATGGTCTATCAAGGGCAGGAACATTTAAGATGGTCTTGTCGATTTCATGGGCTTCAACGATGAATTCTTCTTTGTCCAGGGGGAGATCCAGAATTTCAATCGCCCACTTGCCTTCTGTTGAACTCTCTCGCCTCCAACAACTGTTAGGTCAATTTGCTCGCTTCTTCCCTGAAGGCCTAAAGCTTTAGCAAAGTCCTTTTGTATCACGGTTGTGCCTGCCCACTATCCACGAGAACATTTCCTTCCTGGACTTTTCCATTCGCTACCTTAAATTGGACTCAAACCACTGGCTTGATACTTCCTTTATCAAGGATTGATGCCACTCCGCTGTTAGTGGTAGGGCCTGTATGGAGCAAGGGGTGATGAATTTGGGTGCAGCCGTTCTTGTTACATTTTTTCCTGGACCTGCATTCCCTCGTCAGATGGCCTCTCACTAAACATGAAAAGCAAAGGCAGTGGTTCTGCGCATGTTGTATTCTCTCTTCTGGCAAACTATCAGCCATAGTGGGGCAGTCATGGACTCAGTGCTCTGCCTGACAAATGTAGCATTTTGGGGGTTTTCGGGGGGCCTTTGTATTTGAATGAATTCCTCTTCTATCGTCTCTTTGAAAGCTGGCATTTCTTGAAGTGTCCATCGTAAGAACATCACCGAAATTGGGATCAAATTCCACCTTTACACATTTCCTCACAAAATTGCTAATGTGTTCCAGTAGAGGGATTTCGCTCTTTTCTCTGATGTCTGTGGCCACATTCTTCCACTTTTCAATTAGATGATCTGGCAGACATCTGACATCTTTTGGAGATTGTCATTGGCGTTAACGTTGGCGAAGTAATTGATTTGGCAAAGCATTGTTAAGCAATTGATCATGTCAAGGGAAAACTCAGGAAGGGCCTGTCTGTCATCGGGCTGAATTTTTCTTTCCGTGATTTTTCTGTTGAATGCTCTAGCAATGACGCTTGCCTGGCCAAAGTTTTCCTTTAGCGTTTTCAACGCGGTGGTATACATGACTCCTTGTGAACCAAGACCAGATATCGTGTGCTCTGCGTCGCCGGTGACATGTATTCTCAATTGCACCATTCGCGTGTCATCTTTCAATTGTGGCTTGTTGTGGATGTGGATTCTAAACTATTCAATGAATTCCACATATTGTAGTGGACTTCCATTGAATGGGACCAGCTTTATAGTTAGAATATCCTGCTTGCTTTCAGCTCGTATAACACATCTACGATAGACATTTCGCAGACGGCAGATGAAAGACATGTTTCTTCAAATTCCACCAGATCACTTATCCATGCATCGACAGGGCATGCTATTTTAGGAGATTGAATAACTCCAGATCGCATGACGTTAGGTTGGCAGGAGGAACTGATACTTTCTGAGCCGCTTTCTGTTTTGGGTTGTCCCAACGAGCTTTGTTCTGAAAATGCATTATTAGCAGACGATTCATTTTGCTGCGAATTGTTATCAACTTTGGGAGAGGAACTTGCTTCCAAATCTATGTGGCCATCTACAGGCGGTGGTGGATCATGTTCCTCCAAATTGCTGCTCCCTTGTGCGGTGGAAGGCGCTTGTTGTTGAACAATGCAGGGAACAATGACTTGTTGACCGCTCACGCTATCCTGGAAATTCTCGCCAGCTCCGTGAGATGTGCTTGGCTCCGAACTTTCGCTCCCTTGTGCGATTAAACCAGGTGTTTGTTGCTGAACAAAGCTGGGGGCAGGAACACTGACTTGCTGTTGACCACTAGCACTTGGGCCTCCCAGTGTTTTGAAGTGTCTCAACTTCTTCAATACCAAAGACATTGTCAGTGAGCAAATTTTCCCACTTGTCTAACTTTGGGACTTAGCTGAGGTCTACATTGCCATAAAGTTTGGCGTGTACGTCATGGACCAATTGAAAGTCCTTTTGCAACTCCTTGAGTTCCTTTTCTATACGTTGTTTGGTTTGGTCCTAATCTGTAATAAATTTTCAGACCCTATTTATTGTACACGTGACTTTACCTCTGAGTTGCTTTCTCTTATTTTTCAGCATTAAGGAAGGGTCCTCTGTTCCCACTGAACTTGACTTAGTGTCTTCCGAGGTTCCAGTGGCATGAGAGGATGTAATAACGTCTTCACCATCGGACATAGTTCCTTGACTTGTTTGTTCCTAATTACCAAAGATGGATACCTCCTTGTTGCCTATAGGTCAGCTCTTCTACGTGGACAAGGCTTGTTGTTCTTCGGAAATTTTGGTGCAGAAGGTGACAAATGTATCAAACCACCAGAGATTTCTTTAATCTTTATTGATTAGTAGATTCTGAAGAGTGGATCTCTGTGGCTTGGGAGAACTAATACGACGAAGCTTGAATGCAATTGAATGTGCGCAATACCGATGCTGATCACAACTGAAATTGAAACCTTAGATTCTAGTCCTGAAACGAACTATTCATGAGCTGTCAAATAAAGGAAAACGAACTATTCATGAGCTGTCATATACAGGAAACCACAATCACTAAACTATTTAAGACCACAGAGAAACATAGAAAAATAATCACGCCTATTTCAATAATCACACATTATTCAAAGTCACGCATTCTTCGTAAATCACAGACTGTTTGTGTTCATGTTCATAAATCACGCAACAAAAGTAGAACAGTTCATAAAACCCTGAAAAGTGCTGAATTAGCAAAATAAAACTCTTTGCAGTATCTTGAATTGAAACTCTGGTTGCAGTATTGATGGTTGAGTCAAATGGAATTTGATAAATAGCTACCCAGTCTAAGGTTTTGTCAGGAATAAGACCTGCAAATTTGACATTGCTTGTTGGTTCTATTGTTCTCATAGTCAGAAGATGTTTGTAAATTTTTTACTACAGTGTAGTTAAAGCTTTAATTCCTACAGCAGTATTATCATTCAGTTTGACAAATATTGGATCCGAGTGCAAGTTTCTTACTGGTTTCACTGGCAAAATGTGATTCCTCAGAAATAAAAATTGCTAAATGATTTTTTGAAACTTTCTCTGAATATTCCCTACCAAGCACTGTTGCAAAAATAACAATTAAAAAGATAGGTCACCATATATACTTGCAAAAGAGATATTAAGATACAGATACGAAGGGCCAATTTTACCCCATTTGTACCTAATCACACGCATTATTTTCTCAGTTTACATTACATTTTGCGCTAGCTGGAAGTGAAATTTTTAATTAAAAAAAACTCTTATTAAAAAAAACCTGCCAAGTAGAAGGTCTGGAGCATATGGAGCAATTTTTTTTTAAGAATTTTTAACTCAAAGGTGATAAATTATAGACCAAAATTATGTAATAAAAAATAATTGATAGGTCATCATGCTTGTTAAAGAGAAAACGAGCATTTATTTTGCTGTTGGGCTTTAAGGTTGAAGGAAATGTCTCAATGTTGTGTATGCGCACATGCTCATGTACACCCACTAATGAGGTACCTTAACTAACATGTGCTACTCACCAGGGAGGGAGTCAATAATTCCAAAAGGTAATTAGCAGTTGTTAGCTCTCTCTACTTCAACCCATTAAATCCCACAAAGTTCCTTGACTCTGCTAACATATCCTTAGTTATTGAAATTCTCATCTTTATCAAATTTGGGTGATAAAAATGATTTGTTCTGAATGCAGATGAATTTATTTTTTTCAAATTTATTAGCTATCTTAACTCCCCATCTAGGGTTTTGTTCTCCTACTGCAACAAGGAAGCCCAAGACTTAAGGCATTTCTTATAGAAACAGGGAATGATAATGAAAGCTTACAAACAGGAATCTAGTATATGCTTTCAAGAATGGCCTTCATCAGCAGCATATCTTTTAAAAGAAAAAATTCAATTCTTTAAGCTTCAATGACAGCTTACAAGTGAGTCATTTTTAACCTCCCCCTTCCCCTCCCTTCCAAATTTTGTTAATAATTATTACCAACATTTAACATTTTTTTGGTTACATTTCTTTTACAACTTTTTCGAATAAGTGGTTTTGGTTAAGTTATATATGAATTTTAAGATGATGAGAGACCAAAAGATTCCCCAGGGTGGTGAGGTTTGCCTTTTCCATTGAGCCAACAATAATTATCTTCACAGATTTGATTTTAAGTTTCTTAAAGCCATTTGTAGATCCCTAATATTTTTGGCTATTCTGACAGTTAGGCCTGGTTCAAACGTCGAACTTTACATGTGCCCAACCTAATACCAATTTGGGTCGACCCAAATAATTAAGTTCGGCAGTTGATTCAAACGTCGAACCTTATTTAGTCAAACTTAATTGCAAAGATAAAAGAGACACTAATGCAAATGGCGGTTATTGCTGACCAAAGTGGCAGAAACAGTGTGGGAAAGACGAATTGTGGAAATGAAGAGCTTGCTTTTCTTGTAAGTGCGATCAAGGAGGGTAGCACAAGTCAAAGAAAGCGCCTCCAGATGCAGTTAGCCTTTGACAACCAAAGACGATTTTTAAATTTGGTTTGCCTTCTATTATTGCTTATTCCCAAAGGAACATCACAGTTCAACTGTGACGAGTCTCGTCCAGTTCGATTCGTTCCTGTCGTTGGTTTCTTCAAGATTCATTTATGTTGTCATTTTCTCTCAAAAACATGACTCGCAGTATGCCACCAGACTGCCTGCTCTCCAACCCGCTACACTCTTGTCGCTTTCAAATACAGAACAGGGCAAGCAGAAGTGGTTTATGCACATCAAGTGAGTATATTTTGTGCTCTCGAAGCACGAGGAACACATATCTTCCCGCTCTTCCCGCCATTTTGTTCCAAAAGATCAAAACAAGCTGTGTACGCATGACAAATGGGAAACATGCAGAACACTGGGTAAAAATTAATTTATTTAATATATTTGTAATGTATGCATCAGGTTCGGTACATGAAAAGTTCGATGCTTGAATCGGAGTTGCTCCGTAGTCGAACTGACCTACTGTCCATGTTGAATTTTATTCTCGGGTCGACCCAAATAACATGAGTCGAACTTAATTGATTCAAACGTCGATCTCGTCATGTACTTAATTGGGGCTATTAGGTTCGGCTCATGAAAAGTTTGACGTTTGAACCAGGCCTTAAGGAATCTTAAGAATGCTGTGTATGTTGGCATCACCCTGTGATGGACCCAGTTGTAAGATGTCACTTTTTGCAACATAGGTTTGAGGTCAGAGCAACTGCCAAAAAGATTAAGTTAATTCCAGCATTAATTTATGTCCCTCAAAAACATAGTTAAATCATCTGCAAAACTTAAGTAAGTTTAATTTCTTTGTCATCGACCTCTATTCCTTTTATTTCTGTATTATTACGCACAGATGTTGGCAGGACCTCTAGAAAGAGAATAAACAGGTAAGGAGAGAGCAGGTCTCCGACATTGCCTCTCTGTACAATAAAATAATGCAAAATGAATACATTTTTTATAAAATACTGGTAGTAGGTCTTGATCAATTTGAATAAGGTTAGGCTGAAGTTGAAAGCTTCTAGTGCTTTCATTAAAAATTCCAGATTCACAGAGTCAGAAACCTTTCAAAATCAATGGCAACTAAAAGCTAGAAATCTTATTCAAATCAGTGTACTGCATAACTTCATCAATGATTCATAGAGCGTCTAAAATCAATCTATTCTTAATGTAGGCATGTTTATCTGGGTGAATGATAGTGGACAGTGTCTTGCAAATTCATGAAAGCATTGTAGGTCTTGTCCACAGTTTAAAAGACCTTTCCAGGAAGGATGTTTTAAGACCCTGGTTTAATTTTAGGATATCCACACTATTTAAAAATGCTCCAGCTATCTCAGCATCTAACTCTCTGAATAAAAATCTAGATCAAATTCTAATTTCCTTCATCATCCATTTAGGGTCTGAGGTAAAAATTAATGATCTGAGAGTTGTATTTATATTCAGGTTTCTTATGACACTTTTCTCCTTTTCCAAGTTTATGAAGTATTTGTTATCTTCTCGCCCTGCTCATAGCAGTGAGCACGATATCTTATAATTGACCCTTGTGTGATGTGTAATCATACATTGCCTCATCCTCTTGTTTTAACTCTTCTCTGTCCTTGATATTTCCATTTGTTGAATCCTGATCACAGTTCTTCAGGTTTTTTAAGATCCTCTTCTCATTTTCCTGAAAGTAAATGTCCCTTTCTTTAGCTAGTTGTGATTAGGACTTGGCATATTCTAGATTTGGATTTAGTCCCATTATACTACCCTTTAGTCTGAAAATACTTGAAACTCATCAAGCCAATTTATAGTATTCTCATTGTTGATAATCTGCACATATTTGGGATTGTCTAAAAGGCTAGCTTTAAGTTTCCAAACAGAGGGACCATGTCTTTGTTCCTCTGTGAAAGTGAAACTGATGAATGATCACTTCTGAGGGAACGACCTATCTCAATTTTCTTGACAGAGTGCGGCAAATTATTGCTAACAAGCCAAAACTCCAGTCATCTTTGAAATTCTGAAGAGCCATTTTGCCATGTGAAGCATTGCTTGCTGTAATGAAAAATGCACCTGTAAAAGATTTTTAACATCCATCAAGAAATCAACCTGTTCCTTTTGATTGTTGGGTGAGAGAGGCGAAATTAAATGTGGATCCTGAATAATTACCTCTAGAATAAACGGCACGCAATGCATGCAGAAGCGATGATGTTTAAAAATTGTTCCTAGAAGATTGGAACATAAGCAGACAAACTGATTCTTAAACTTTTGAGTTAGAAATTTTAGGAGTTTACATTCAAGTAGTTCATGTACCTGGTCCATCTTGTTAGTCCATGTGCTAGGGGGTCAGCGAAATGTACCAACGCAAAAGAAAGATTAAAAACTAAAATAAAAAGCACTCTGCTGAAAAGTTCCCCTCTCTGAAATCAACACCTTATTATCTTTAAAGATAATAACTTGTATGTATGGAGGATATGTTCTTATTTTGAGTTTGCTCGTGAATGCCAATTTATCTGATACTGTATAAACAAAAATCCACCCCTCAATCTTGTAAAAGCTACAATTAAAAGCACTCTGCTGAACCTACAAACAGCAAAGGAAAGCAGTAAAGGAACTCTTAGAGTGCATTTCGCTTCTACAGGGGGATAAAACGTGCGCGACATAAGCGCACGGACATAAGCGCAACGAAACTATGCAAAATCACTATCCAAAGGAATGCACGCACGCCAGCATAAAGCGATGACGTCACACAATATGTCATCGCTTAAAAATGAAAAAGCCATTGAAATCAGAGCATGACTGTTTCAGCTCAAATTCCAGATCTGCGAGTGTAATCCCATTGAGATCAACTTCTCTGGTGCTATACGTCACTCTCATAAGCAATATCGACTTTCTGGTTTTTAACCATGGGAAGATTACTTTTATTTAGGGTATTAGGGGAAATGATTTTGTTGATAACCATCATAGTTTATCAACATAATATGCAAGGCCATAATACATAATACTTGGAAGAAAGTGAAATAATTGATTTGATACAGGCCACCGGCAATAAGGTAGAAATTTGATAATAAAAGGGGACACCTTGAAAGCTAAAGTCAAGGGTTGCTCTAACAGGTTGTATTGTTGTCATGGTTACCTGTTATATAAACAGGATGACCACAACTTGTTAGCCAATGATTGAGCATTTGTGTGATACCCTTATTGTATGATGATATGACAAGGAGTGATTAGAGTATTAAGAGTATTAATCCATCAAAGCATAAGTGATGGAAAGAGCTGGAAACTATCCAGCCACAGCACGTATATTTAATCATAGGAAATAACTGTTTTACGTTTTGAAAATTTCAGGTTGCTCAGGCAGTGGAACCCACAGCACCTCCCCAAACTGTATTTGACCCTAGACAGGGACCATATAATGGACCACTGCCTCATATTTACCCTAATCTGTACGACCCTGGAGCCCCCCTTCATGATCCTAGTTTACCTGGTAAGAACTTAAATGAAGCAGTATCCCATAATTATAAGCAATATCGACTTCCTGGTTCTTAACCACACAAAGATTGCTTTGCTTAAGGATGGAGAGTGAAGACCCCAAATATTAAGGGAAACGATTTGTCAACCAATCAGAGCCATTTCTAAGGGGCATTAAAATTTCTCACGATCAGAACTAAATAATTTAAAGTACAACAATTCTAGTGGCCTGAACAATATCCCTCAGTGGCTACTCAAGGATAAATAAATGAATTCTGCTGCTTTTATACCTAAGCCGCTGACTAAAATCATCAACACCTCCCTCGCGATTGGAGTTGTTCCTGATGAATAGAAGTGCACCAAGGTAACGCCAGTGTTTAAAAAAGGTAAAAGCAGTGAAATGGATAGCTATCATCCAATCTCTGTTCTGTGGGTTGCTTTAAAGATATTTGAAAGAGCTGTGCATTGCCAACTGTATCAGTTTCTCAGTAGATATCAAATATTAAGCCCTTATGAGTGCAGCTTTTGGAAAAATCACTCCACCGAGTCAGCATCAATATCCTTTACACACTGTACAATACATGGAATGGACCAAGGACTGGCATGGCTTTTACTAAGCTATGGAACATTTTTGACACCGCGGATCACAAGATAATCGTCTCAAGGCTTGAAGCAATTGGAATTTCTGGAACGGAGCTGTCTAAGAAATCATACTCAGCAAGTCAGCCTTGAGAATTTTTTTCTTTTTTAATTGGAAGACAATTTAAATTACTAACTTAACATACAATACTAAAATTGCTTATATCACTAGCACTACTTACAATACTGACTCTACTTACAATATTAGCGTCACTTTCAATACTAACATTTATTAAGATTGGTCATCACAGTTATGCACACAACTTAAGCAGTTGTGAAATTACAGGTACATTACGAACTTGCAAAGTGACCAACCCCCATTTGACTAGATAGCTCAGTTGGTAGAGCACTGCACCGGTATCGCAGAGGTCATGGGTTCAATTCCCGTTCAGGCCTGAATTTTTTCCAGGCTTTAATTTCACAACTGCTTAAGTTGTGTGCATAACTGCGATGATCAGTCATATCTTCATATCATTCTCTGCAGCTCAAATATATGAATATTTCGCCGACCGGTTAGTTCAGTTGGTAGAGCGTCGGACTACCGTGCGGGAGGTCTTGGGTTCGAGCCCCAGACCGGACCAACACTCAGGGTCTTAAAATAACTGAGGAGAACATGATGCCTTTGCAATGACATCTGCAAATGGTTAGATATTCTAGTCTTCTCGGATAAGGACGATACACCATACGCCCCATCTCCTGCATCTTCAGTGTTATGGTCAGTAGGGGACGTTAAAGAACCTACACACTCGTCGTAAAGAGCAGGGCACGAAGTTCCCGGTGTTGTGGTCTGGTCTTTGCCCATTGTGCTGTTGAAATGCTCGGAGACATTAGCTGTTAAAGCTACTCTACAATCCGAGGGTAAATAAAGTATA
>Ga0126339_10001800_pt1 | contig 14961 bp, 8 predicted proteins | sample OrbTmetagenome_2_FD_92532 | JGI IMG/M metagenome (GOLD analysis project Ga0126339, IMG submission 92532) | Coral microbial communities from Petempiche,Puerto Morelos, Mexico - Orbicella T R C metagenome | ecosystem: Host-associated > Invertebrates > Cnidaria > Coral | place: Petempiche,Puerto... | reverse complement strand
TTTTTTAAATAAGTTTTTAATAGAAGTTGTAACAATAGTTAATCGAGATTATCAGTTAGGTTCTTAGGTTCCCTGCAGTTTATAGTTAATAGCTTTTAATTACATCATGAAGTGTCCCAAATTACTAGAGGGGTGTTTTTCTTCACGGCCGATGAAGAAAAACCCTCTCCTAAGCGTTGTTAAATGTCAACTCGTGCTACCTCAGTTCATGTTGTGTCCTGTTAAAACAAAACCCGTAGAATTTTCATCAGGTAACAGAAACGTACTAACGTCTTCAAATAAAAAAAATGAAAACTTTGCATCATTTTTAACGGAAGCGTAATAAAAGGAACACGATTCTTCCAATTTAAATTGACAACTCGACAAGCGCACTGAGATATTGTAACAGGAGACTAACGTAACTGCGTATTAAAGAAAAACAGTTTACGGTATCTGACAAGCTTTCCTGTCAGGGAAAGTAACGAGGGTCGTTACTTTCGGAAGTTTACGGTATTGCTTGACCACTAAGCCTCCGAAGAGTACTCGTTCTCTTAATACTTCCAGCGATTGAGAGTTGAACCCTCTTACGTGTACTGATCATTTTTCCGTTTTAGAGTACGATGTGGTAATCGGTACTATTCCAGCTGGAGCACGAAATATCATGATCGAAGAAGCGACTGCTTCCGAAAACAATTTGTGTAAGTACCAACACAGGCCAAGCCCAGAGTCCACATTTAAAAGCCCATAGAAACTTCCCGGGCGGTATTCAAGAAAAATTTTTTTTAAGGGGAGGCTCCGGCCCGAGGTTCAGCTCCTTACCCTTTTATACACCATTTTGACAGCACAAAGGTACACCTATCGTATAGCTTTTATTGAAAGAGGTACTCTGTAATAAGAACACTGGAACTGCTGTGACCGGCCCGTCTCATGACTAAATCTCCCAAAAAGGAAGTCTTCTACCCCAGGACAGAAAGGAACAGTAATCAGTCTAATGCCCTTGTATAAACGTATAATATGGATTTTCTTCCAATTTTCTTTCAAAGTTTTTGACCTTAATTTACTAAAAAAAAAACTTTCGCGCTTTTCGAGGGCCTTTCATTCGTCAATAGTAATTAATCCTGTTTAGCTAACCATTGGAAATCATGTTGCAACTTTGAGCAACTGTCAGTATGCTAAAGAGCTGATGGTATATTTGGTCTTGTTTCAGTTTTGGAGGATGCAGGTTACAATTATATTATTAACTATGATACATACCGCGCTAATTTTGGGCCAAAGGAGTTCAAAGGGGCTGGAACTATGTTCCGGTTCACGAAACGAAACCAGAAAGAAACTATCACTGCTCAAGGACCTCTTAAAAAGAGTGTAACATTACTGGTGAGTACCAAGTGAAACTTAATTAATTAGAAGCAGGGAGGCGTCGTAACTGATTCATTAAAGACATTTGAATTTACTACTATGAAGAAAGTCGCATCTTTCCTATCTATGCCATTTTAAAATTGGCCAAGTGACGACGTCATAAACCTAACGGAATTTTGATCAAATATGGTCAAAAGAGATATCTCAATCAATTTGTAATTCAGCCAAATTTCTCCGGGTGTTTTTACGAGGAAACCAAAACATTGGCCTGATCGCATGATATCAACCCTAACAGGTTTGTCACTATGTTAATGGGAATGATAAATTAAAGAAGTGAATTGTGAAAAGGAAAAAAAAGTAAATTGCAAGCGTAAATGCTGCATAAAAAGGAATTCCGCTCTTCCTTCATTATTTATTTCGTCGCAACCTCATTAAGTGACATTTTGAACTATTGGCTAGTGTGCTATACTCCTGATTACGAAGCTAGAAAAACACCAAATAGAGCGCGTAAATTTAAAATGAAATAACGATGCTTGAAAGATTGGGAACAATGAGAGACAACAGTTTGGAAGGTTTGGGTTAAACTATTCAAAATACACTATATTCGTCATGTTTCTCTTTTAATACAAGTTTAGCCTAAATTAAACTTGTCTTCAAAGCTCTGGTGTGAAGAGGGTTCAATTTTGTCTCGGTAGTACGAAGTGTACGATTATTGGGATAAATACAAAGTGAATTACCAATATGTCAAGCCTGGTGCCCAGTCCACGAGGAGTTTCAGTATCGAAAGCGACTTCCCAGATCTCTTCCGTGAAATATACAAAGTGAACAAAGAACTTAGAGAGGCTGAGGGACAAAGTGAAGTTGAAGAAAGGCCGAAAATGAAATGGATTATGTCGTCGCAAGGATGTTCAGTAACATGTGGCGGAGGTAAGCCAAGCCATTGTAGGCTCTCGTAAATTGCGCGAAATCACTTATATTCGCTATTGACTGAAGGAATGTGCTTTAATTTGGCTGTTTTATAAAGCTATACCACAAAATGTCGATAGTGAACCTTGGGCGTAACTTTGTTCAGAAGACTTTTTTGGTGGTTCTGATGGGGGGCTAAAACTATTGGAATAAATTTTGCATTTCAAGAACGTTTGGGCTCAAGTTTGGAAGGGATGCCATGTCGGAAATTGTCAGGTGCACACAATCTTACTACTGGGTAAAATGCTCTAAACATAACTATATGAAGTGCAAACACGTTCTACACCCTAAGTCTCTGAGAATACTCTTAAGACGTCAGACACATAACAAGCTCTACAGTAATAGACTAATAACGGGGAGAAGTTACATCTTCCTTGAATAGCTATATCTAAATATTAGCCTATAGGATTGTATTTGAAAGGTCTTAATCGAGTGGAATAGATTTGCATCTTTGATCTGCCAGGGCCTGGGGCTTATTCAGGAGATGCAAGCGATGTTTAACTCTAAAATCAATTGCTCATGATTTAAAAAACAATTTCAAAGGAATTTGTTACAAATATCCTCTGTCTGTTCATATTTCCAGGAATTGAAGTTATTAGCGCGGTATGTGTTCGTGAGGACGATCAATCAGCCGTCGGAGATCAGTTCTGCGAAGAGAAGAGGCCTGAAGATATAACAAAGGAATGCAATACCCAGACATGCCCTGCGAGGTGAGACTACAGGCGTTTCATATCGGGTGAAGGCCAGGAGTTATTAACTGAAGTATCATTGATACCGACCGTTCTCTAACCAAGCGCAGGCGCAATACAAGGGAAAATTGGCCCGAGGTCTGTGTAAAAAACATCCGAGGGCCAATATTCCCCAGCACGGTTCGAACAAGCTAGGTTAAAAAGTAGTTTATTATATGGCAATCGAAAACAAAAAAATACACGGCTTATGACCATTTCCATGGAAAACGTCTGTATGGTAAAATCTCGACTAAGAAAGAACCAATCAGATTAACGCTCGGATTAACCTCCAGACAACATTGCCATGTAATAAATGTCAATATTTTCGCTAGCAATTTTAAGCTGTGGAAGACTTTGTAAATCTAAGAGGAGTCGCAAATGATTGCTTCAGTGATCTTTCTCCAGAGGAAGCGAGCAAAAAAGGCAGGATCAGTAGGTTTTCGCCCAATTCGTTAATTGTTACGACAGGATTCATGTATCTCGATTGTCTTTCCAGGTGGGAAATTGGTGAATGGACCGATTGCACGAAAAGTTGCAATGATGGCGAGCGCGGCGTCAGATCTCGTGAGGTGTTCTGCGTGGAAGATTCTCAGGGCGTTGAGTTAGAAGTCGAAGACAGCAAATGCAAGGAACCCAGACCAACTAGCCAAGAGGCGTGTGGGAAACAGCCATGCCCCGCAGAGTGGTACACGGAGCATGCTGGCCAGGTAAGCTATCTTTATTAGATTATGATGATGCTTATTTTTAAAACCTCTCGGTTAAAACGTTTTAGACTCGTCACTGGATAGCATCTGCGATACAGAAAGGACTCAAGTTTGAAATTTGTTTTGAAAGTTATCCTGTCGCTTCTTTGGTTTGGCATTTACTGCTCTCTATATTTCTTCATCACTTCATCGCTTCATAACGTCACTTTTCTTCCTGACTGGAAAGCTAACCACGACACTGATTAACACTTCTGTTTTGTTTTTACGCCATGCTTGTACATAGTGTTCAACTTCTTGCGGCCCGGGTGTTCAACCTCTGACGGTAGAGTGTATAAGAATAAACTCATCTGGGGAGACTGTGACTGTGGATGAAAAAGAATGTACGGACATTAAGCCACCGACTCGTGTGGCGTGTAACGTGGAGAATCCTTGTAATGACCAGTAGAAAGCTGAGGAACAAGGTAAATCTTCTTCACCATGTATGTAGATACTAAATTTCTTAATTAAAATTATTTAGTTGATTGTACGTGTCAGACATTACTGATAAGTTATTATCTTACTCGATATTGTGATAAACGTATGACCTATTTCTGCCATAAATCTACTTTTTTAGGCATATCATTTATTATTATTTTTATACGAAATACTCAATGGATCGAAGTTAATACTTTTTTTCCTGCCTCTTCAGGAGAGATCAGCTTTTTGTCCATCAAAAACTGATTACTGTGAAACAAGCATACCACAATAAACGAAGGGTCGACTCGTTAATAAGCCAGTTCGCAACAACAAACTCACAACTAGTCGATTTGCTTTTACCATTCCCTCGTTTGTTTATTTATTTATTTATTTTTTAACAGAGGTTGAATGTCTGAATGGAGATGGAAGCAGTCCATAGGATGACCACTCTTTGAAGATGACCTTCACTGAAATATTCCAGTTACACTGTTTTTACATAGTGCATGCTGAATTTTTGGTCCAAAACTTTTTACAGCTTTTCTAATCTTTCTGTAATTTATAGTCTTCGTTGTTTTATCCGTTTTGTAAAAACCTTGAAGTTATGATACAATCAATAAGCACTTATTGTTAAAGCTAAAATCAAGGGTGTCGTTAACGGATTATGCTGTTGCTACTGTAACCTTTTCGTAGTCACGAAAATGAACATAACTTGTTTACTATACCTGGGCAGTTGTTCGATATCATTATTATGGAGGAAGTAGCATCAAAGAGGTGCTAAAAATGCTGGAAACCGTTGTGAGCCACCTTAACGTTTTTGTAGAGAGAGAAAGGTCAACGTTATGACTTTGTAATAAGTAATAATACCTGTATAAAAAGACAACCAGTTTTTATCAAATAACTGAGCCACTACGAGCTCTCTCATTGATCGATGGGTGTGTTTAGATGAGAATGTGTAAACACGGTTGTGACGTTTTAGATTCGCGCGTATTTTTGATAATTATTTTATAGAAGCAACAGAGCACTTTTTCCATGTTTACATAGCCTCATCTAAACACTCGGAGGGTTAGGAGAATTCTCGAAAGTTATGCAAATCCTTGACTACGTCTCGGGTTTGCATAACTGTCTAGAATTTTCCCAACCCTCCTCTTGTTTAGAGGAGGCTATATAAACACGGAAAAAGTGCTCTGTTGCTTAAATATTGCCAGTAATGGACAAATTTTGTAATATTTGTACAGTGTAATAGAAAAGTAGCTTACAGGGGCTAACGCTCTTTCACAGATAACGAAAAAAGACAGCCAACAGCGGAAAATAGTCCGCTGGTTAGTGTTGATGCCAGAAATAATGTTATTTCAATAAAAGCGTTGTTACTTTGCAATGTCAGAAGTTCCCCTCGTGTTTGCTGTGTTCTGTTTCCATTCATACGGAAATGTTTCCCCCTACAGGTTCATTTTCATGCAAATCAGGGTTTCGCACGGGGACTCGTTTTGAAACAGAGACACAAGGTAACTCGGAAATGGCCCATTTTGAAGAGTGTTAAAAACAATTTTCTGCTCACAGTGTATTAGTATTGATGTTTCGAAATATGTTTTCTAGTTGACGTTGCGTTTTCTTGCTGTATTGATATCACAGGGTATCACCAGATCATTTAATGAAAAATGCGCCACAATATATAATCATGAGACCGAAAGTAAATGAAATGCAACATTGCTAATACACTAAAACTTACAATTCATCGTTTAATAGGAGAAATTGAACGTTTGTAAATTTTGGGAATTTAACGGTGATTTGAAAAATATTCAGTCAGGTTTCCACACTGTGGGAAACAAGTCAGGTATTGCCCGGAAACAAAGAGACACATGTGGAAGAAAACGTCTGGCCGACCAACGCTTTTTGTCAGTTTGTTTCCTTCCACCCGGCGCGCGCCAGTTCATTAATTTCACTTTGATTCTCCGCGACTTAAAAGGTTAGAACTTGGAAGCGATTAAGGTGGTCACGTTTCTTGACTACACAGATAACCTTTCATAGTGCTTGACTTAAATCAATTTTATTACAGCCAGTCTGGCTTCAAATTCAGCTACACTAAATCTAAATTGACGGGCTTTCCCGATTAAAAAACCTTCATATTTAAATCTGAATTAGAGCCCAATATTTACAACAGTTTCTATTTCAGCTTTGCCCCTTTATTTCTTTTGTTAGTTCCTGCTTCAAACAGCTGAGATAGTTTTCATGATTCCGTGACACAGAGTAATTAGGCACAAATTTCCCGTTAATGGAAAATCGTTTTTAAGCTTCCTTTTCGCGCGGCGGTTCACAGCAGGCCTGCGGCAGGAACGTGACTCACCAGCGTAAATCTTCTGTAAAGCGCGTCGGCGAGTTGTGTTCAGGTTTCAGGGCATGCAGTGATTCTAAAAGCTGAATAACAGCATAGAGCACGTACAAAAACATGATTCTTTGAAAACAACGTGGCTGCTGTACTCGGATTCAGTTTGCACTTGATAATATCGATAACTGACTAAACTATTTACCATTACAGGAGTAGTTAAATTGAAAAACAAATAAATGTCGCCGAAATCGACCGAAAGGAATGAAAAATCCTGAATGACAGTCGTCTGCGAGCATCTAAAGATTTCAAAGAAACGAGCATTTTCTCTACCAGGTAAGCCGACGATCTTCGCTTGGGAAGAAAAGATTTGGTGTTTCCAGTGGCTACATTGTTTTAAGAAAATCCTTATAATTAAATATCACTGCTTTTATTTCAAAAAATCACGATTTTTCTTCAGTCAAATACAATCTGATGATATTACACTGATCAAGCCATTTAACACTTCGAGAGTGATAAGATATTTTAGCAAGTATATTTAGCGGAGAAAGACATTTCTAACGGCTACAGGCAAAATCTAGCCGCTATTCATAGCTTTCGTCGTGTATTTTTGGATAATTTTTTTTAAGGATTCGCCCACGCTTGCAAAGCTGGTTTTCTATTTAAGTCAAATAAAACTAACGTAGGAGAAGGTGGGAGAAAAATTTTAAGCTTTGAACTACTTAGGAGTACTGTGATGCTTAACGTGTTATCGGAAATGACACGCCTTTGAGCAATCTTTAGATCAAATGGATTCGGGTGATATTGACTTATCTCGTGACTTCGGAGTCTTACACAGGATATATCAATGTATTGATGTGAAATATGACGGATATGCTGTAACTTATAGCTTGAACGTCTCACGTATGTATCGAAAAACATAACGTTCAAGTAGCTTGGGGTAGATACGTAAATTATACCCAGTAATTAAAAATCAATATCGTCTGTGTACGTAAGAGCTCAATATCATTTCCTTAACGGAAACTAAGCATGTTATCGGCACATTCGCGGTCATTAAGACAAAGTTGATCGACACTTTACTAAAAAAGTAACTTTACTACATGCATTTTGAGAGTATGAATATAAAGGTGATATTTTTCCTTGAATTAAATGAAAAAGAGCAATGTGTTTTGAAAATAACCTTAAATCCCTTTGACCTTTCATTTCCATTTCATACATCTAAATCGCAAACACTTCACATGTGAGTCGAAATAATTTTGAATTTTCCAGTAAGACCTGTCATTAATACAAGAATTTAACTCGATGCGTCCAGTCCATGGCCATAAAAAATTCGTCGGTAAAATCAAGGACTTATCGATAAATCTCCTCTTTGTGTGTTTAGTCGTCGTTGAGTGCCTCAGGCGCCGTGGAGACGGCAAAAGAAATTAATCAGTGAATCAGCGGTTGCGAGACTTAGTGTGTTTACTTATGCATTTGCAGCAAAATGGCGTTCTGTGTTCTTTTCTAATCGTTATAAACCACACAGTAAATAACAATTAAATATTTGATTAGTTTTAATGCAAGTAAACAATACGACGTAAAAATTCATCCAGGTCATCGGTTGAAAACGCGAGTTTTACACCCAACAAAACAATCAAGCGTGTTCCTGCAGCATGACGCTTGATGAGCGTATGCGTTCGTTTAAACGTTTTTTGTTCATTTTCATACATTCTCGTTTAGTAATTGTTAGTTACTAACGATATTTCATCGTTTAGCCGGTTCATCCAGCATAATGTAAATGAGAATGTTTTTAAGCAGACGAAATGGCAATGGACAAAGTGGCTTAGAAGGGCGTTAACGAACTTTTAGGGAGTTAACCCTGCGAGAAAGAAACAAGTTCCCGACTTTTCGCTTTGAAATTGTCATTAGATGAACTTCGATATGATTTTACAGAGAAAACATCATATGGTGATTTGACAAAGGACGTTTTCTTTTCAGAAAAGAATCACCTAAATTAACCCCGTAATAATCAGAACAGATATGAAATCGCGTATGAATCTTGCTTTGTACTAAAATCCATACTCTTCGGGTTTTACTGAAGGTATTTTTTAATGTAAATTCGAAAAATTTATATCCATGAAACCACCTCAGCATATAATAAAGAAGTTCAGCATATTGGTTTATTACTCTGGTAGTTATCGCATTCGATTGATAATTATCAAAAGGCAGAAAACCGTCAATAGAATAACAGTTTAAAAAGTAGTTTTGATTGAATCAGGTTCCCTTGTTGTCTTCTTTTTTAGTAGAGAAAAATATTTTTACCTATCTTATATCAATAAACTAGACTGAACTAAAGTGATTGTTCTTGGGAATTTGAATGCAGTGTCGGGAATTTTAGAAATTAAAAATGTTTCGTGAGAGGACACTAAGAAAAGTCAAATGTAACAACTTTCTTGACGGGCGGTGAAATCAAAGACTCGTTCGTGTGGCGAACAATTCGAAAACGCATAAGCTGCAATTAAGGATCTGTGAATCAGTTAGCCAGAAATAAATTAGTTTTGTCAACAAAGGCACTTTGCCATCTCAAGATGGACTTATTGGTAAGATGGCTTGGCGTGGTTGCGGTTTACCTGAGTATTCCGAAACCGGCGGGAGAGCTTTCAATCCCTCTTTGTGTTATTACAGCGTTTATGCTCTTATAAAAAGTGGGGGTGTTAAAATATTTTAAAATAGTTCCAACTTAGTGTGCCGTTTTCAGTGAGAGGGGGTACGCGGTGAATTGTTCTTGTATTTTTTTTATTTTTTTATTTTTTTTATCATGTTGCACAAGAACTGAAGAAAGATGTTATCAAGTTTAAAGTGGCAGATTGAGAGGAGCCAACTCTTTGAGAATTCTTAAAAGGCAGGACGGCATCAGTTTTCTAATTGCATTCGTTGTTTATCTAGATCGTTAATGGCGAAAACTTGAGAGGAACCGACCGAGACAAAATCATTGAGTAGCTGCGAGCAATACTCCATCAATACCGAATAAAAACATCAAAACAGTAGCAAACATCGCGCTCATTTGAAAGTCTAATGAGCTCAGGAAACGCACAGATACTCGGCGAGCAGCGATCCTGCGATTACATTGAACGGGTCGTCAGCCGGAGCATTGCTCGTGCCTTGAGGCAGAATGTTATTACGGTTTATCGCAGTGTACTTTTTTCTTTTTATTCTTCCGCGGGCTGGAGCAAATTCATACGAGGTAAGAAAATTTGCATGCTTGAAAAAATCTTAGCTGGGAGACAAACTAATCAATTTTCACACTCATCCAATGCTAAAAAGTTTTACTTATCTTCTGTTGTTCTGTTTTGAATTGAGGATGTGCACAATTTACTAACACCGCAAGAGAGGGAGAAGATTTTCGGTGAACCATTCCCTCAAGATGGTAAGCAGCGTGAGAATATTCGATGTAGCCAAGTTAGTTGTGTCTTGCACCTGAATGTAAAACAGAGAGGAGTGGCAATTTACAATTTAAAATCCGATCATAGTATTTATGGGTAGCTAACTCCCCGAGTTTTGCCTAACAAGACGAAATAAAATTAAAATAAACACAGTATTTTGCCAACTTTAGGAATCTAGCTTAACCTTTTCAACAGCATATCCAGCATCTGTTTGGCAAAAGAAAAATATTGGAAAGGAATTCGAGGAAGCTATGCTAAGTAAAGTCGCTGAACATATATCGCCGTATTTCGAACCAAAGAAAACTAATAAAACTCGTTGTAGCTTGCAATTTATTTCCGTTTCGGGTACCAAACTTTTATACAAATGCTTTGACTTTTTCACTCCGAAAAAAGTCAATACAGTTTAACAATATTACCGATTATGAAACTGATACTTACTTTAATATAGACGTATTTGGTTTATAACAATAAAAACTTATTTCCTCAATAAAAAATAGATCTTCGTCTAAAACGACCTCGTGAAGGAAAAAAAAGAAATTTATAGTTGAGGTCAATTCAGTTTAATTACTGGATGGAAGAAAACATATGCTAAAAGCTAAGCGGCACCAAATAATCTAACCTCAATCTGAGACAAATAAAAAACTCTCATATTATTGAGGTCCCTTTTTATGAATGCACAGGTCCTGATGTGGAAAATCTGTTGGACCCTTTCAAAGTCTGTTCATTAGGACACTTGACCAATCTCACTGAGGAAAAGTTGGAAAAAGAACGATATTTCGGTTAATTCATGAGGCAATATACGCTCTAGGAAATTGTGATTTGAAACAAATTATAGCCACGCTGAAAGTTGAATTCCTTGAAATGTTAGTGCATAGACAGGTTTAGTCTAATTCGATCATGGCGGACAGGTGAAACTCTAGACAGAAGACCACCTTCTACCGTGAATTGAGGTCTAAGACGTGTAATGACAGCAACGAAATCAAATAGTTATTATGTTCGAGGCTTTGAAATTCCTCAGCAAAATTAATGCGGTCGCAAGCTTGTCATTTATTTTTGATCAAGACTCGGATTGCTCAAACTGAAAAATATCCAAAAACTAAAACTTATCGCAAAATTCAATGCAAGATGATTTAATAACACCTTTGATTTACGCCTCAGAATTAACACTTACTACACGCATTACAGAGAACCTGAAAAATTGAGCAATACTAATAGTAGAGATTTATATAAACACTGATGGAAATCCAGTTTTAATACCGAGTCTATTATGACTTGTTATGCATTACTTACTTGATATGATCACAGAAATTCAAACAGGTTTGAAACAGGTTGATAGGCTGATGTTCCTGACGCCAGCGGGTCTTCTGATAATGTGTCGAGTCAATTTTGTTTGGGTTGTGTTTACCATGCTTCCCCAAACAACGCTAAACCATGACTAATAATATATTTTACGGTTTAAATTTTTATATATAGATCCGATGAGATGTTCTCCGTTTGGGTTCAATTAATTGACAAGCCTTCGCGCAGATACATAAAAAGGAATGTAAATAGATAAATTGTGAGAAATGTCGAATTGTCACCACAATTTAAACAGGCATGCAAATTTACACTTTCTTTTTTGAAATACTAGCATTGCTAGCTAGTTTACAGTAAAGACGACTGCTTTATCATTCATGCACAGCGAAAAAAGGTTATCATACAAGGATAAATATTATAATGGTCGTTTTCATCTTAGTCACAACAAGAATAATTACATTGTCATGAATTTATTCAAAAGATTAGCCGCTGTTAATTATAAAAGTGCGAAAATGTAAGCCCCATTAACAAATTTACCACTTATGGGCATGTTCCTTATCTAAACTCCTGGGAGAGGTAACATATTAAATGCACTTTGGATATATTATGATGTCATGTCATTGTGACAGAATGTCAAAATGTGCCGAAAATGCACTCTCGCCTAAACGTTCTAGAGAAACTTTTACTCCGATGGGGCGAAATGAACTAGCGACTTGGGTGACAAGTCTATTAAATTTCTTACTTCAATTATTGTGTACAATACAGTTATACTTGGGGCGATAAATACAGATGGCCCTAGTGACCATAAAAAACATCGGGTTTTCACTCCCTTAATTAAAACCTGATAACATTTGTTTTCAAACTTCAATGAGTAAGTTTTGGAAAGGATTGCTTGAAATTGTTGGGAAGCGGAAGAGGGAAAAAAAATTAGCACTGTAAGGCAACATCGGTGGACTTTCTTCCATCGATATAGTTGATACATGTTAACAAACTACAACAGTAAATCGCAGAACTTGAAAAACATTGTTACATGGTATTGTGTTTGTATTAGAATAGGTAATCGACTGAATGCGAGCACAATTAAGGTTTTACACTACGGATGACGTCTAAAAATTCTCTCAAAATTGCAAGAACCTTTAGGTGATTGTAATTTTAAAGAATTGTCAAAATCGCAAGTAGTGTAAATCCTTAATTGCTCGAGCTTTCATACGATTAGTCATTTGTTATATGACTGAGTTGGTGACAAATTAAGCTTCATCGTGCCACATTGTATTAAAATGGCAGAGAACCAGAAGCATTTGCTAATGACGTACGGAGATATGTTCAGGTATAAACGACACCGCAAGATGAAAAACGTCAACTTTGAGATCCTGTGATATGTCTATAAACAGATTGTTATACCGCACTGGTTTATATTTAAGAATAATTTATCTCGGAGACTGAGCTGGTGCAATTTTAACAAGGGCCTTTCAATAACAATCGCGCATAATATCAGTTCCAGATTACCACGTGACGCATCCAGTTCAAGTAGACGAGCATGCCGCCTTTTTGACACGTGACCTGTCTAATGGTAATCATAGAAGACGCCGCGACGTAGCAAGTGCCATTAAAGAACCTGTTTTCTTCCACCTGTCTGCGTTTGGTCAGAATTTTCATTTAAATGTTACTCTTAATGACGAGCTACTCTCGCCCAACTTTGTCATCGAGGTTCGCGGGAATCAAAGTTCTCGATTTCACTTCGACGTTGAACACTGTCATTACACTGGTCACGCGGTATCGTCAAAAGGACTGGGTACTAAAGTGGCGTTAAGTAATTGTGATGGGCTGGTAAGTAAAGCTTCTAGTTTTTGCATTCTTGCATTCTTACTTCTCCTGTTTTCTTTGATCAGTCCGGCGAAAGTTATCACATTTTGGCAGCTCGTCGAAAACAACATTGAGCACCTGTAGAAGTACCCCCATTTACTTTCACCTCAGGAATGTTACTTTCTTTTAAGATTAAGTTCTCCAACGACAGGCATTGGCTTAATAACCTCGTAAGCGTTTTTAACTTTCAATTCACCTGCTTGGAGAGCAAAAACGTTGGAACGCAAGGATTCCTAAAGTTGAGGAGACGCTGGTCTTTGAGCAGCTAGTAACCTGACGTTATTTCTTATAACGGCAAATCTTATGTCTCCTCAGCAAGGTTTGATTCGCACTCCAGAAGATGTATTCACAATTCATCCGCTTCCAGACCGACTAGGATTGGAAAAGAACAAAACTCGCGCCCACGTGATTCATAGAAGATCTACCACACCCCTAGAGAGTGTCGGGAAGGCGCTTAAAATAGAGAAAAGATCAGAGAACTGGTGCGGGGTGGAAGGTTGGTATTTTAATGTTAAACGGTCCGGCTGAGCTTTTAATATTATACCCCGCGAAACTTGCCAAAAAAGAAATACAAACAACCGATAATGATCATATATGCAAACACCTCATTGCTTAGTATTTTTGTCCCCCTCTATCACAGCACTCATATTGTTAACTTGCCGTTGCAGACAAGCCAAGTTCCAGGGTGAAGCGCATGGTATTAGATTTGCCCGCTCCAGTAAATTACAACAAGGATTTCACTATTGAAACGCTTGTTGTTGCTGACAAGACAATGACTGATTTCCATGGAATTGAGGAACTCAAAGTTTATGTCCCTAGTCTAGTTAACATTGTAAGTCTAATAACCTTTACTTTAAAACAGATATGAACCACATAACAAGTTTTCAGGTTATATTATTTTAAAAGAAACACCTGGATTCAACTATCACTTTGCTAAGAAGATTTTGTCTTGTTAAGATGTAGAAAATGTTTTTTATTCGGGTGACGTTAGGGATAACGAGCAAACGATAAATTATGGATTTCAAGCTAAGGCCCGGGTCAAACGCCGTACTTCACATGAGCTGAACCCAATGACAGTTTAGGTCGACTCAAATAATTAAAAGAACGCCTGTTTGAGTCAAAGGTCGAACTTAATTCAGTCGAACCGAACTGCCACATCAAACAAATAACAAAAGCGGTCTTGTTCAGTGGCTTAACAAGGTAAAGTCACGCGTTTATGCGTTTGGTTCGACTCATGTGAAGATCGCCGTTTGACCCAAAGTCGGTCTTCAGGCGTCATTCACGGCTGGCCAGGCGTGAAGAACGCCTCAGCCGCTCCAAATAAAATCAGTCGAACTTAATTGGGTCAAACGCTGAACTTCACATGAGCCTAATTGGTTGAATTGGGTTCGGCTCATGTGAAGTGCGGTGTTTGACCCGGGCCTTAGCGAGTCCGTCATGTCGACAAAAATGTGCTGTTAAAATGAAATCTATTCTTCATTGACCTTCATAAAATGGTTTGGTAACAAGCTGTAAAAAGTCTTATTGAGCAAATTATGTTGTTGGTTAACACTTTAGTCATACTGATAAGTCACTCCGACCAGTTACTTCAATTAGTGACCGCACTTTCAATTCAAGCTCAAGAAATGCATTTTTTAAATTGTTTTTTTCCCAATTTAGGTTCACAATCTTATAGGCGACAGTTCCATTGGCGCGAACATGAAGTATGTCTTGCACAAGCTACTCATTCTTGAGCATGATCAGGTGAGTATGCGTCCACACTACGCCGGAGAAATTTGAAAACGCAACTTTATTTCTACGGTCAGGCCTACCGTCCACACTAATCCGTCCACACTAATCCGTCCACACTAATCCGTCCACACTAATCCGTC
>Ga0126339_10001799_pt1 | contig 14964 bp, 16 predicted proteins | sample OrbTmetagenome_2_FD_92532 | JGI IMG/M metagenome (GOLD analysis project Ga0126339, IMG submission 92532) | Coral microbial communities from Petempiche,Puerto Morelos, Mexico - Orbicella T R C metagenome | ecosystem: Host-associated > Invertebrates > Cnidaria > Coral | place: Petempiche,Puerto... | reverse complement strand
AGGGCGAGGGCGAGGGCGAGGGCGAGGGCGAGGGCGAGGGCGAGGGCGAGGGCGAGGGCGAGGGCAATCGCAAGCGCAAGGACCAGCCCAAGCACAAGCACAAGCCCAAGCACAAGCCCAAGCACAAGCACAAGCACAAGCACAAGCACAAGCACAAGCACAAGCACAAGCACAAGCACAAGCACAAGCACAAGCACAAGCACAAGAACAAGAACAAGTTCTGACTTAAAATTAATTTTAAAACAAAGTTGTTCATAAGAAATGCTTGTACAAACTCTTAATACCTATTTCCCGTTTCTTCTCCTCTTGCCATGTTTCTCTCGCTGTCTGCATGGCTTCTTCTACCGCTTCAGAGATTTTCTTCTGTTCCTCTTCTAACCACTTCACTTCAGCAATAGCTACAGCAGCTTCTACCGCTTTGCTTCGCACCGATTCTTCTTCTTTCTTCCAACGAGCCCTCTCTTGAGCGAGCGAAGTCTGCAGTAGGTTGTCCTTTAAAATATCGGATAAGAAACAAAAACTTTGTCATAAATACGTGTGACTCCTTTTCTTTTTATGTCCGATAGAAAATCAAGAAAACGACGAAAAAATAAATAAAGAAATTTTTGGACTGATTAAACTAATGTAGTAAATTGATTTCTAAACTATGTATATAACTTGCTAGTTTCTTAAAACCTTTCTCTAAAGCTTTTAGAATTGTACCACGCCCGTAAGCTGTCGTGAGTGCTCAAAAATTTTCGTGAGTACTCGTGAGCATTCCTGACCTACTGAGAGTGCTCGCGAATTCTTTAACTTTTTTAAGGAAAATTTTCGATAACGATTTGACCATTTTTCAAAACCAGCCCTTGATCTGCGTTTCAGAGAACTTACCTGTGCCATGATTTCCTTCTCCCATTCTACCTTAGCCTCCGCCACTGCGTTCGTAATGGCTACCTCAACAGCTTGATCAATCTCTCGTTGTCTAATTTCCTCTTCGTTCTTCAGCCAGTCCGCTTGGGCCTGGGACAGAGCCAGTTCAACTGCCTGGTTGAGTCGCTGGTCACGTGATTCTCCGTGAGCTATCTCAAGCTCGGCGCGAACTTTGTCTATCTCCTGAGGAAAAATATTACGACAAAATTAACAAAGAGAGATCAAAATCAACAATTTTGTTAGTTAAGCATTACTCCGATAAAACATTATTTGCAATGGAACAAGTGTAAAGAGTTTTCTGACAGCAGTTTTTCTTTTTTAAACATTTCATTGGCAAAGGCATTTTTGGTGATAAAGATTGCAAACCTTTACTTCTCTCTTTTGAATAACAAGAAACTACGTATTACATTCTTACAAAAGTCGCTCCACAGTAAACCAGACAAACAACGTGACTGCAGTTGATATATGACAAATTCAATCAATATCGAGTACAGCAACTCGACTGAGGTGGAAAAGTTGGAAGACGCGTCTTCGTCGAGTCAAGAACGTGGTAATGAACCGCAACGCCACCAAGGTAAACCTATGGCTGTGGGGCAACGTCCATGGGTTAGTGCGACACACTTGTTTCTTACCTCCTTTGTTTTTAGTTTTTGTTCTTCATCCCAGATTCTTCTCACTTCTTGGATGGCGTTGGACAAGCGTCTTTCTAATTCGTCATTGTGATTTTTTATCCATTCTCTCCTAGCAGCAGCTATCTGATCTTCAATGTCAGACTGATTGTCTACCTTGGAATTCTCGATGATCCATTCCTTACGAGCTTTAGACACAGCTTCCTCCACTGCTCTGCACTTTTCTTCCTCAATATTCTGAAACGAGAGGAAAAGCGTGCGTGAAGCACATCAGTAAGATTTCCGCGGTTGTTGTTGTTGTTGTTGCAGTTATTTGCAGTTATAGTAACGTTAACGCTAAGCAAATTAAATTGAGTGCCATAGCGGCTGTCGTTGCTGTTGCTAAAGTCTTTGACATTTGTTATACGTTTGACCGACGGATTCCAAGAGCTACTTACATACATGTCTATATATCTTGCCCCTCTCCTTTTAAAGGATGGACAATGCTATCCAGCGGATGAATCACTATTCAGGCGGTGGATAGTGTAGTTTGTTTTGCCATCACTTTTGCACTAGGGAGTGATTTTTCCAGTGGATAGCGTTATCCACTCTTTGAACAACTGGGTTCTGTCACATCGCAAAAGAGCGATTTAAAGGTCAAGGCTGCACGAATAACATCGCAAAAATTCTTCACAGTTTTAAGCGAGTTTAAATAAACTGCACCAGTCATTCTGTAATACTACAAAACCCGTCTCATACTAAACAGAAGCAACTGCAATATTATGCTCACCTTTAGAAGCTGTTCCTTTTGCTTCTGAAGTTCGTCATTAATTCTTCTGATCTCGTCTTCTTTCCACTGCTCTTGTGCTTTCTCCAGCTGGTCGACATATTGCTTTTCAAGGGAAGCTTGTAGCTCATCCATTAACTTAGCTTCGTTCTGAAACAACACCGCAGTAAGACCAATTAAAAAAGCCACATTAGAATACAGTTGTCTGTCTTCAAGCGCAGCTCTGTCTTCAGACAGACACTTGATTAGTGTAGTACAAGGCGTCTAGGTGTATTACTACTCTCTGACCCTCAGAGGGATGCTGCCGTGTAGTCCACCACAATTCAACTTCCGCTCACTTCCTCTCGCCTCTCCCGCCCCCTCTAATGCAACATTTCGCCAGGGTTAGCCTCTTCCTAACAGTTGGTCATACTATTCCGGGTGGAGAGATGCACCATGAAAGTTTTAAGTGTCTTGATCAAGAACACACACTCACACACACACAAAAACAAAACAACAACCCCAACCAGAGGTTTAACCTACACACATAAACCTGATGATTTTCTTCATATTTACGTAATCAGCCAGCTTGAAAATAAACTCATATTGCTAGAACACAATTGCATTGTGGAACCAGGGAACAGTAACCAATACTATCAGAGTCTTAGAGCCAACATCGAGGCCCTATTAGGGGTTTTCGGGATTCGGGACATTTGAGTAAGAAATTAACGGGAGATTTGGATCATATAAAACAGGTTATCGAGAAAACAAAATTGTTAATTTTTGCAACTGACATTAATGGGATACGGGATAAACCCGCCCCTAATGGGGCCTCGGCCTTGAGAGATGTTTTTAACGATCCGCTTAGGATAAAAAAAAACCGGTTCCCATGCAGTACTTGTTACCTCAGATAATAACATCTGCTTCTCCTTTTCAAATTCTTCTCTTAACTTCTGTTCCAATCCGCGGCTGTCCTCTCCAAGTTGAACATAGCATTCCTTTATCCTGATCAACTCTTCGCTATGTTCTTCTAAATCCCTCCTGTAACAGAGCACGGATATTTTAATCAATCGGTAGGGCGATATTCCAGCAGTTGTTGTAAAGTCCCAGGTGTGTAATTTTTTGTTTCCTGTTTGGATTTTTTCATTGCGTTTTTTGCATTTGTTGGGGTCGACCATGGCCAGCGTCTGTGACCAATTCGCTTTAATTTACATTCAAATGTTCTCTAAACGATAAGGCATGGCAAGCAGCGTGCAAAGAAAGTCATGAGCGATAGCCCGGGGCTAGTCTATTTGTAGCCGGGCCACTGGATTCTGTCCTTCACTTGCTCAACGAAGAAGTGAAGCTTTCGGGGTAAAATTCAGTATGAGAAAATTAGAATTACAGAGGTACTTTAAGAGATCAAATTAGCGTTATTAATTACGGTAAATTTGCATTAATCAATAGTGGTAGTGGGAAAAGTTTTTCTGTAGTGAAATTGAACAGTTACAGCTTGTCCAAAGGGGAAGCTGGAAAACTGATTGTCTTTGCACCCCAGCAAAGTGGCTTAGTTCAGTTAAATATATCCTGATGTTGACAGCCACATGTATTACATTTCTTTCTGAAAGGACATTAAGAATGGGAAACTGTACAAATACAATTTGTGATTCAATAAAAGCTATAAGCAATTTATCAGACGTACTTTAAATCCCAGACAATCTTCTCATGCTCCTGGTTCAGCTGATCTCTTAACAAGTTCTTGGCATCTTCATGAAGCTGTAGACAAGCTTCTCTGCATCTTAGAGAAAAAAAGTAATAAGCAATAACTATTTAGTGAGCTTCTGGAGAATGTACATTCAAAGGATCATTAGATAAAGAAGAATGTTTGTTAAGGGAGCTCCGACTAAAGTGCGTCGACTTACCTGTACATTAAGTCTAAGAAATAGATACATAAACAACTGCACAATTTCTCAAGCCCTTCCTGCTTTTTAGTGCTGCCATTTGTAATACTGAAGCCTTCCCATCTTTGCCTAATTCCTAGGCCTCAATATTGACCATGAAGGCCTAAGAGAAAGCCGTAAAGAACCATGCAACTCCCATCCCAAGGTAAAGATGTGTTTGTTGTTGAGTATAATTATGTAAGCCATACTTTAACGTAATATTTTAAATTACTTGGGGAACTTCAGTGTGAATGGGTCAGGAATGGACAGGAGAACCAAAAAGGAGAGCAATCTAAGAGTGCTTAGCCTTAATTTGGCATAGAAATTTAAAGCCTGATCAGTCTAGACCACCAGCAAAGTATGACGGCCTCTTTTTATGAATATCCTCAGCATACAACCCTAAATGATACCCTGACAGCTAAAACATGGCTTCTACTCAGAACAATCTATAGTAAATGATACCAAAATCTGCAATTTACATGTACATCACCATGCGAGATGACAAGCAACCTGACCCTTTCACATGGAAGACCCCTCCCTCAGGCATAATTACTTTTCTATGCTGATCCTTTTATCTTCATCAAATTCTGCAACCATCTGAAATGTCAAAAAAATATATATCAATGTCTGCCTGCAAGCTTTGACGCCGGTGTAAATGGAATACCAAAATTGTACAATGTATTTAACATTCATTCTTCTACATGCACCTGAGCCATCTGTGTTTTCAGGTCAGCACACGTCTCTGATAACTCTTCTCTCTCCCGGATAGCTTCTTCCAGGTTTGCAGCAGTCTCCTGCAAGTTAAAACACACACTCTTTGTAAACAATGGAATAAAATACAGAAAGTGCACAATTTCAATTTATTCCACAAATTTATCTGATAAATATTAAGCACATAAACACCACCTTACTAGATGGGATGAAAGGCTAAAATAATGATAGATGAAAAAAAAATCCAAGTTTAAAACTGCTTATAATTACACGTGTACCCATCATCATCTCAAGAAAAAGAATTTTCTTTTACATTGTGCTGTGTGCAGAACAAAATGTACATGTACCTGTAAATTTCTCCTTGTTACCTCCAAGTCTTTCAAGGTTTCTTGATATTCTTCATCTGAAATGCAAATAACATGAACTCAAATTGTGCAGTTTATAAAGTAAAGCAAATAAATAAGAACTAATTTTGTTACCAAACAGGCACATTGTACATGCACACAGGAAATATCATTAACATGCTCAGCCAAGTCAGCTTTAATATTACAAAAGAAAGTTGATCTATTAACTAAAGATAAGTTACACAATGCACTACCTGGGTTTGTCTTGTTACTCTCTAACTCCTGAATTTTCTTTTCCAATTCTTGTGATTTATCCTTGTGAGATTGTCATGTAAAGAAAAACGATCATATCAGCAATCAGGCAAGAGGACAGTCACCCTTAACAAGGTCTAATATATAATGCTTGCAATATGGTCATGAATTCATTAAAAACATTCATAAGACAGTACTTTATTTCTACCTCATGTTCCTGTGCGATCCTTTCCATTCTCTGTGCTTTTATTTCCTGATCTTTCAGTTGATCCCTAACAGTGCCAAGTTCTGTCTCCAGTTTGTGTACTTGCTCTCGCTTGGCCTTGTTACTAACCAAACATTGCTCTAGTTCTCGCCTCAACTCACCGATTGTTTCTTCCAATGGTGCTTTGCTGAAAAAAGAAAGACAGCACACTCACTTTACAGAACTTCTCAGTAGATCCCAACAAAAAAACTGCAAGTACATGTACATGTGTCTTAGGCAGTGATTGGGATTTTATTGTAATGGGATCGTTGACCACGCTGTAATTTTATTACATAGTAAAAGAATCTACAGCGTTAACAATGGAGCATTAGCACTGAGTACTTACTGGGACTTTGGGGTACTCCAGTTTTCTTTGTTCAAATTTCTCACAGTGAGATGTGGCAAAGAATCATTGTGGATGTTTGATCCTAATCCCACACCAAGTCGGCTTGCACTCTCATACATCTTGACCTGCTCTTGAAGCTCTGACAGTTCATGCTAAAGAAAAAAAATTCCAACATAAAACACAGTCAGCATGCTTATCAGTATGTGCTTATGCCAGATCAGCATGGCAACAACAAATTTTATATGCTACTAGTAAGTGGCATATAAACGTTGCCATGCTGATGAAAAATTTGTTAAAGATCCCTACCTTTAAAGAAATGCATTGGCCCTCAGCAACATTCCTGGCAGTTGAACTCTCTTGAAGAGCCAGCCTCAACTGGTTGATCTCTGACATTGTCCCTACACATTTGTAAACAATGTTGACAACTTTAGAACATTTGCATGTAAGCATGACTGCAGCAAATTCTTCGCAGATAAGAGAATTTAGAAACTCTAAGGTCAGGTGGTTCATAACAGGTTACCATGGAGTCAACATTTCCTGTGAAACGTTATGACCATCTTCATGGTCAACATGAAAAATGTTGACCATGACCATGACCTGACCATGTTACAACATGGCAGGTATTCACATTGATTTTCACGAATTTAAGACAGCCCCAACTCCCTTTCTTAGAATTTTTCCAACTTTGTTTGGAAGATATCAGAACATTGTACACAAATGTACGCACTCAAAAGCAAAATAATTTAACAGTCATGTAGGTGTAAAACTTGAAAAAAAAATATCTAGTTATTATTTAGTTATTGTCTTTGTACATGTGTGTGTGTGTGTACACAACTTGTACCTGACTTAAGAATTTCTTGACACTGCTTTTGACTGGAATCCAGGCTCCTTGTCAGTGAATTTATCATTTCTGCTTTCTCGACCAGTTCATCTCTCAACTGATTAGCCTCTTCATGCTAACAAAGAAATAAACAAAATTTGTAAAACATTCTACATGTACATATAATATATTAGATGATGTACAGGTACCCTATAATTTTGCCTCTCGATGTCAATAATTGTAGATATGAACACTCCAATTCAGCGTGCAAAGAAAGTCCTCCTGTTCAATAGCCCGAGCTAGTGGATTTTGCAGTAAGGCTTGTGCATTCTGTCCAGCACATACCAAATGGGCAAGAGAAGTTTCAAGGAAAATTCAAATTACAGACTGAAGTGCTATTAGAGATGAACTTTTGGAGGCTAGTGAGAATGATTTTGGGCCAGTACATCATAGTTAGAGCTTGCCTGATTGAAGGGCAAGGCCAAAATTTTGTTGTTGTTTTCTTTGCAGTCTGTAATTGCTTAATTTCTGCTGGCTTTTGTACTGTACAGTGTAGATCTATACTGATCATGCCAAGCAACAGGCAAAATGTTTCCTTACAGCTTGTCACAAAACAACGTTGCACTGCAGATGTGTACACATATTTAACCAACTACTACATGTGCCTAATTTTACTAAGAGGAATAAATGGCTGAAATTTCCTGCAAACAAAACTAATGATATTTCCATTGCACCTTAGAGTCCCTTGTTAAAACAGCTTCATCTAATTTTTGTTTCAGTGTTAGAACTTGTTCTTCATGTTTTTTCTTCATAGCATTCACAACACTTTCATGCTGTTCCTTGGCCCTTGTCAGTGACTCTGAACGACTCAACTCTGCCAACTGCTGATTCAAACTGTCAATAGTTGTTTCAGTTATGTGAAGTTTGCTGACCACCTGAAAGTATTCAAAATAATCAATGACAAGATTTGGGTAGCAGGCATAACCTCTCAGTATTCATCAAGGTCTTATTTCTTTGTAAATTTTGAGATATTGTTTTGCAGGACAGGTGACAAGAAAAAGAGAAATTGTTAATGAACTGACAAATACAACTGTCAAGTCAGTACTGTAGTTTCCGAACCTTAATACACTGTACTTCTTTATGATCATACTCAATAATAGACATATCAATAACTGTCAAATTTTCTGTAGATGAGGTGTACTCTTAACACTCTAAAAAGCTAACAAGCTGAAGAAGGGTTTTGTCCCACCAACCCCTCCTCCTCAAGTACACTGGACTTAAGGGTGTAAGTTTGCTCCAATGTCCGGGGCATTTATTTGCTTCTAGATGAACAGATCAACATCACGATCAACGCTCGGTCGACGCTTTATCGACACTTGTTCAACAGTCGGTTGATAGTCTGCCAAGTGTTGACAGACTGATGAATTGGTTGAAAAGTAGTTGACTCTCGACTGACTGTTGACCGAGATGTCAATGGAGTGTCGATTCAGTTTAAACCCAGGCGTTGAAGGAATGTCAATCGAGTATCAATTGAGGGTTGATTGAGGGTATCAATTGAGGATATTGATTGACACTTGACTGCCGATGCCTTTATTACACATGACCCCATTTTTCTACCTCTTCCTTGCTTTCCTTTAATGCATTGATCTGTTGGTAGGCAGCAGCAAGTTGGCCTTTCAGGTTATTTAACTCTGTATTACATGCCTGTACCATTTTCTGTGAGTTCTCAAGACTGGCTGAAATTCCATCACGCTCATCTGAAAAATACCATGATTGAAGATTGCAGATTTTATTACCATAGTACATTCTACAGTCTGTATTCTTATTTTAACTGGTCATAGTCAAGATTTGTTTTGCTGTAATATTTTTAATGGAACAAAATGTAAGTGCTTGTGCTTCAAAGCAGTGAGCTGAATCTTGTTGCAGGTCTTTTTTTACCACGTTCTTTGCCTGATGTTACAACAAGGAAGTTCTTGCAGTTTGAAAATTCAGTTCGACAGTAAAGTTCTTATGACATGCAGTATTCAAGTGGAAGCATCTCACAAACTGCTGTCAGAAGTTCCTGGTTTGCAGATCTATGCAAAAAGCAGTTCTTGCGAATGCATTATTTTGGGGCTTTACTGTATTTAGGAGGATGCTTCACTTACATGTACTAACCGACTACTACTTATCCTCATATTGTGCCCTAAAGGAGGCCATACTTAGATCAACATGTACCGCTGTATAGTTACTTATCTCAAACTCAAACTCTGTAAAGAGGCTTAAAAACCTATTTTATGGAGAATTAAATTCAGAATTCAATTTTTGCATACATGTACCTTTCATCATTGCATTCTGGTGATTCAAGACACGGATCTCTTTTGTCATCTCCTCTTCCTGGTTCTTCAGCATCTGAGTCAGTTCTTCAAGCTTTCTTCCCCGTGCCTTGTATAATATCTGAAGCTGCACAATGTCTTGTGTACCATCTTCTGAGAAACCATTTGCAATTTCATTTGTGTGTCTTTCAGAGCCCCTGTCGCTGACGTGAGGAATAGACTCGTGCTGTCCATGGTATTGAACTCTATAATTACCAGGAGTATCTATTCTATAATAGTTCTGCTCATTAACACTCGGAGCACCATTGTCATAAATATTTTGCCCTTCAGAACCTTCTTCATCATAACCTATATAATCTTCATTGAAGTCATGATTACCAGAGCTATTGTTGCCCTCATCCAAATTTGAAGCTGGATAATTAGACTGAGAAGGAGGATAATGATGTTGCCCTTGCATTGTCTGTGGCGGATTATAGTCTCCATAGTGATTAATTCCTTCATCCATGTAATCAGGTGATGTGCGATAATCATTTACACCACCTTGATGATGGTCATAACTTTGTTCATACCCATCAACTAGCCCGTTATATGGACTTCCTTGTCCTCTGTAATTATAATAGCCTTGATTATCATAATGACCCTCATATTGATGTCTTGTGTCATAATTGTAAGGTTGATTTATCCTGTCCAAATCTTGGTTTTGCCCTGATCCGTTAATGACAGGAAAAGCACGCTGTGTTATCAGAGGTCTCTCAAATGCACCTCTTTCAGATGGTACGATCTTCTTGGCAACTTGTCCATTAAAGAAGGTTTGAGGTGCTTGTTCAGAGAAATCATCAGAGAATGGGGTATCTCTGCTATATCCTGAGCTTCTGAGGTCATGTGATGAGAAAGACGCATTGTCATCGTCAAGGAGACCATCGTCAAGCTCACGGTTTAACAACTCCCGAATCTTCAAGAGAAAGGATAAATTTTGACACAGTTACAGTACTGCTCAAAAGTAAGTTACCACCTCTCCTCTCGTTTCTCATGAGACGCATCACTTTTCTCTCGAGAGAAATGAGATGTGTCGTTTCTCTCGACACACGTCTCTTTTTTCTTGAGAATCACTGAAGCATTGGTAATTAAACCTTGAAAGTAGTCTTTTCTGGTCTACATATAGCACCTAACGCAATCAACTATTAATTGTAGCTCTCCTTGTTTCTGTTGCATACAGCGTATAAAATTATTAACGTTACTAAGTGAGCACAAGAATAATTCTTGACCTCTGGGAGGGTGCTTCAACTGTATTTAATATTACTGTACATACTGTCATAGATTGCAGAGACACCCAACCCTGTCCCCCATGTTCATGTCAGCAAGTTATCCCTGGCAACAAACTTATCAAGGTAATGTAGCTTCTCATGAATGTTAGATCATGGGTACTAAAGACATCCGCAGTCGAGTGTCGATACCCTCAGTAGAAACTCCATTGACACTCCGTCAACACCTTGGTTGACACTCAATCGACACTCCATTGACATCTCGGTCGATAGTCCATTGATTTTCAATCAAGGCATACAATGCATGAGCTGGTCGACACTTGGCCAACTATCGACCGACTGTTGATCGAGTGTCGATCGAGTGTCAGCTGAGTATCAATCAGGATGTCGATCAAGTGCTGATCAAGAGGTCAATCGAGGGTATCAATCGAAGGCATCGATGGACAATTGATCATGGATGCCGTTAGTACACATGATCCAGCCAATCCTCTCAAAGAAATACATTGCATGCAAAGAAGGATTCTGCTTACAAATATATAAACCCCAAAAGCTATTAGTTTCAAATCCATTCTAATAAGCTAAGGATTGTGAGAACTAGATGGTTCATCACAGCCAGCTTTTATGTGTGACTTAATGTTGTTGGTCATTGCTCCACCTGAGCTGGATGGAAGGCTACACGTAGTCTATTGCTGCTGCAGGTTATCCCACAACATTCTTTACAGACTTCAGGATTTATTGTTTCATAGTCATCCCCAAACACCCTTGAAAATAGTGAGAGAATATTATGCAACAAACTGTATACTGTAGATTTAAGGGATTTTAATTTGGTAACTAACCTCTTGTTCCCTTTCTTGATCTTCCTTTTCCAGCGCAGCTTCCTCTTCATCTTCTAACACCTGTAGCAAGGAGAGAGATGTTGCCGTTAATTCCTAACTTCTCTTTGTGCACTAAAAATCCAAAATATAGTCACTGAGATCATGAGGATCAATGCAGCTGGTAATCAAACCCACACCTTAATCATCCTCCAAGAAGCATCTTGCTTGGAGAAAAGACACCTTGTTTTACTTACATACATGTAAACTATACTTTAGAAGTTAACACCTAAATGTCAGCATAGATTTCTGATGCTCAAAATTTTAAAAAATTTAAATGTGTATGGGATTAGCAACGAATTCCATTAAATATAGCAAAAAATTATTTTAAAAATTTTGTATTTGCTTGATCACTGAATGACTACAGTTGTAGGCAAGTCAACACCATTAACTGACCCTCTAGGCTGTGCAATTCATGTCAGTGTGATTGCAACATACATGGATGTTATTCCGATTCTGAATTTCAGTGAGCCTTGAAAGACTCAAACGGTGATATTGAATACACAGCTACCTATGTGCATGGCACCACACTGGGCGAGAGCCTCCAGCTGTAGCATATCAGATATCACAAAATTAATATGGCCTGTACAGTATGCCGCAATGTGCCCTCTCAGTGATTTAAATCCCCTCTCTAGTATATAAAAACACAAGTTCATCACGAGAACAAAATTCCTCTGGCATTTCAGCTTATTATCTCAAGGCTTTATGCTCATTTTGTTAGATTACAGAGGGTAACACCAAATTTAAATAAATCTGTGATGTCCTGAGGGCATTCAGCATTTGACTGCAAATCAATAATTTTAATATGTTCTTGAGCATCAGCCAGGGGGTTTAGACATTTAAAATACAGAGGCCCAATTGAAGCACAGCAACAATACAATCCCAATATCTATAAATCTGTCACTGCCATTTTTCACTGTTAATGAAGTTTATACAGCGCTTGTTGGCAGAGCATCAGAAGCTGCGAGGTAAAATATATTACATGTCATGAAAGCTTAAACTTCCGACGGTAATTAGCTTATGCTCGATTTCTTGGTTTTTATATAAATTTTTAATATCATTAGGTACCATACCGACGTAACCCAGTCTTACTGAAATGAGAAAAGCTAGCATGTTTGGCAGATGTGAACAGCAAACATTGACAATAGTGAACACACAAACACGGGGTCTCTTGTAGTCACAAACTTGAGCTCAGTAATGAGACAAATCACTGTAATGCTCATTCGAGAAATTGACAGACACCTGAGCTTAGATCTTCCTCTACTACCGTAGTTTTAGCAAACGGCTTTGCTCTGCGCCAAACACGATTGTCATATCAAGTTAAGACGAATAAAGAATTTTGCATTGTGTTTTGTTTATAGCGAGCGTAATTAGAGCGAGTCAACAAAATTACGTCGGCATGTTTTTATACCACACGAAAGCTCAAATATTAAAATCTGGTGAAACACTAGTGTAGAATAAAAATTAGATAAACTTTGCATCTAGAAAGAACAACAACTCAAGGAAAGCGAATTAACCATGCAGTTGCTCCTCCGTTCATTTCTCTCGACTCATCGATTCAAACTACAATTTTGTTCAAATTGTCATCAAGCAGATGGCTTACCTGAGCGTCGAAATTCACTTGGCTGATTCCAACACTCATTACTTAGTCACCTACAAGGCCGTTTCCTCCCTGATCCAAGCATTTTCCTCCAGAAAAGCAAGAAAACTCTAAGAAATAACTGGCTTTGCGGTTCACGGCAATCGAAAACTGATTAGTCAATTTCTCAAGGGAATTTGCCCGCGAAAAAAAGGAACTAGTGCCAGTTCCGCACAAATGTAATTATTTAGTACAGGGGAGGGGTCGGGAAGGGGTGAGATGGGCAAACCGCTGAGAAGAAAGTAACGCTGCAAACAATTCTATCCCACAAGGGTTTGCGGTCGCCTCTCGAATGCCACGTATAGTCAGCCATATTGTTCGAATTAAAAATTTGACGTCGGAAAAAACCGACGTACAAACGATCTTCATTACTTGCTTTCCCGCCGATCTGATCAGGAATCATTCTTCAAGTAGTACACTATGAATTGGCGGAGTGGCATTGTAGTTGGTTTAGTTGTTGCATTGTTAACCTTGATCGCCGTGGAATGTACGGAGTTGACTTTCGAGTTGGAAGATAACGCGAGACAGTGTTTTTATGAAGATATCAAGAAAGATACCAAAGGAACGCTTGAATTTCAGGTCAGTGTTCAGTTCGTTTTGGGTTTTAAAACTACGATTTTCTTAAAGCTGTTTATTTTGCGTTAATGATTTGGTGATTTTACACAAACCAATCAGTAGCATCTTAATAAACATGGCTTGATCACATGTACCGGCTTTCAACTACATGTACCTTATAATAGTTAAGCTTGCATACATCGCCTTGCCTTTTAATCCGTTCGTTGTTTAAACGTTTGCATTTAATATTTTAGTGCGATCTGTTAAGTTAGCTTTATTTTCTCTTGAAATTTCAATCAGCAACTGGTCAGGCATTTTACTTAATCCTAATTAACAGTGTTTGCTACTGCGATATTCTAGGAAAGAAAAGAAGCTTATTGTTCTTTTTCTTAACTTTCGATTAGTTAAAACTTGTTCACCCCTTGCACACAATTTCTGCTCTCAAAAAAAAAAATTCTGTAAAAGTTTATGACTCATCCACCCCATGGCCATACCAGCAGGTGATTTATACATTGCAGTACCTCATTATAAACCTCAAAGGAACTTGCTTGGTGGAAATTCCAGGACATTTGTTGATGTCACATCAGTGGCATAGAGTAGCTTTCAATTGCACACCATAAAACCCAAACCGAAGTAATCATTTGCTAACCACAAAGGGCGCAGATGATCCAATGAACCAATCAATCAAATACATGTTGCTGGCACAAGGCATGGGAAAACATGTGTAAGCAAGAACTTTACAATTGGTTTGGATTTTATTTCAGACTGGATGAGAAAGTGGCACAAGTTTGCATAGTAGTGCAAAACTAAGGCAAATGTAAATATATGCAAGGAGGACTTTCTAAATCGTGGTGTTATTCTGTTTTCCTTTTAGGTCATTAGTGGTGGTAACTATGATGTGGATGTAGTTCTGTATGATGAAAGTGGTAAAACTATTTACAATGTCCAAAAGAAACAGTACGACAGTCACTCATTCACAGCTCAAGGTGAAGGAATCTACAAGTTCTGCTTCAGCAATGAATTTTCGACCTTTAGTCACAAAGTGGTTTACTTTGATTTCCAAGCCGGGGATGAAATGCCACTAACCAAAGATTTGGGAGCACACCAAACTGCTCTTACTCAGATGGAGACAGCTTGTGTAACTATACACGAAGACCTTAAGGTAGGTTGTGTTTGTAGAATATACACTGTAAGTTTGTAGTATCGTAACCCCAGGTGTACATCATTATATTCATTTTAGTACTTTGTACATTGTAGATTCAACTTTTGCTCACTGAGGGTGACGCTTGGAAGTCTACTGACTCTAGATTTCAAAATTCTCTGGGGGGGGGGGGGGGGGGGGCCAACAGACATTAGCGAGGGCGGGGGGGGGGCGCGCCCACTGGCGCGGCGGCGGCTTCCT
>Ga0126339_10001798_pt1 | contig 14982 bp, 10 predicted proteins | sample OrbTmetagenome_2_FD_92532 | JGI IMG/M metagenome (GOLD analysis project Ga0126339, IMG submission 92532) | Coral microbial communities from Petempiche,Puerto Morelos, Mexico - Orbicella T R C metagenome | ecosystem: Host-associated > Invertebrates > Cnidaria > Coral | place: Petempiche,Puerto... | reverse complement strand
GTGTGTAGACAGTAGCGATTTTGATGACGTTGAATTAATTTGTTATTCCGTAGAACATGCATCATTCATATATTGAGCTATAAATTAAAGGCGAAAGTTAAAAGTAATCACTCGGTGGGGAAAGAAGATGCTGGATAGGAGGGGGGGTGGGGGGGGGGTGGTGGGTGAATATCGAAAGGAGTTACATCAATGTTGCATTAAATACGCGAATCAGAAACCGGCCAAAGAAATGTTAACCAAGTATAAGGGGCGTATAAGATGATAAAGGAAACAATTTCCAGGACCATGATGCAAAAATTCTCATAGTATTCATCTTTACAGCTTTCTTGTAAAGTATTCTCGAATTGTAGTGAATTGAATCCATTTTGTGACAACTTTTAGACTGTGAGCAACCGTTGCTATGGGCGTTGCTATCTTGAAAGATAGCTACCAGTAAACAGATTTCTTAATTTAAACGTAAATCAACGAGCGATTAGAACAAAATCGTATCAAAATAAGTCTTGCAAATGCTCAGAGATGTTGAATGCGCATGTTTTGAAAAAAAATGTTCTTTGGGGAAAAGATCTTTATATTATCTTACTCCACCCAATAGGCTTATCGAGGTAATCCCTACCAAGATATTTTTAAATGCCACTCCTGGCTTAAAAAATTCTGGGAGGGTCTAGATGAAGCTAATCTTTTGAAGCGGACTTGGGTCACGTGAGAAGCCCAAACGGCTTTACACGCATTTTCATCCTCGAAGAAAACCTCCACCCAACGCTCATGAAAAATTTTCCGCGGGAGAAGTGAGTACTACATTTACAAATAATTTGCGAGGAACAACCTTGAACCATCCTCTCTTGATATTGCGCACATGGCGAAATGTTTAATTAACCGAACCCGTCAAAACGCAGTTTTCCATACTCTCAAAGATGGTTCCATCAAGCTATACAATATATAATAGGAGTTAGCGTTATGGATTCTTTGGAATAGAATAAATCATATGGTGCGGTCCTTTATTTTCCCTTAACAACTGGCAGATTACCACTCATTAATCCACTGAATTATTTAGTATTTATTCGAATTCACAACTTTACAGAAATTTTAACGTACAGATACGTAAATATCATAGAACGATTAAAGCAGTATGTTTAATTGTCAGTGGAGCGCTGAACACGTTGCTACGAGTTCTATTGCTGTGGCATTACGGGAAGAATGAGTGTGGCCTGTTTCCCTAGCTATAGTAGGGAAAGGAACCAGCCTTCTAGCCCGCTGGGGACAGCCGATTAGAGCACGCACCACTTTACGAACGTCCATTCCGTCCATAGTTCAAAAGCGGATTTAAAAATCCATTTAATGAGATGAGGAAACTATAAAATGGTATCCAGGCAGCGAGATTCTCAACTGATTCTGCAAGCCCTGAGATTAACAGAAATGGTGGAAAACAAATCGCTGGTACGAAAGTTAACAGGGGCACAATCAGGATCAAACCAACTGTGTTTGCCAATTTCTTCTCTCGTTTAATTATTGCGTGTAGACGACCTCTCTGCCCGTGCTGATGCATGACTCGATTGTGGCGTAAGTTTGCGATAAGTATGCCAATATATGAATAAATAATTATAATTAAGGAAAAAACATACATGAAACGGTTAGCGAGTAGTGGTACTATACCAGAAATAAGGGAATGTTCTTTTGCGTAAACGAATCCCGATGACATTAAACTGGAAAGCCAAACTGCCAACGCATGTTTGAAAACCCGTGATCTTTTCACATTGTTTCGGTACAGCAAAGGTTTGCTCACCGCTAAATATCGATCTCTACTAATAATGGCCAGGCTACCAGCGGTTGCTGTAAAACACAAAGAAGAAAACCAAGCCAATTCCTTGCTTTTTTCAAGGCAAAGACTTTCAGTCGTATATCTTCCGGTGCCTCTGACGATGGAAAACAAAGCCCACAGCAAGTCAGTTATTGACAGACTGCACAACAGTAACAGTGGGGGATTCTGAAGAGATCTTGCTCGGATCACAGCAGTGAGAACAAGGCCATTGCTCAAAAGAGAGAGAAAGGCTACCAGCATGGCAAGAGGGACAATAACGTAGTTTGTGACGTCACGCGATGTATGCTGTGCATCTTCAGAAATGCCAGAAATGAGGCATCTTTGATAAAGAAGAATTCCTGAATGAATAGTCTCATTGACTTGGGACAACATTGCCTGAAATAAAATATACAAGAAAATGTTAGTAATTATTGGTGCTATATCAGGAATAAGGGAATATCTATTTGCGAAAACGAATCCTGATGACAATGTAAAGCCAAACTACAGACGCTTGTTTAAAAACCGTGGTCGTTTCACACTGCTGCGGTACCACCAAGGCTTGCTCACCGCTAAATACCGGTCTAAGCTAAAAATGGCCAGGCTACAAAAAGTTTGCTGCCATGCACAAAATAGCAAATACTGCCTCGTCCTCGCTTGTTTCAGGGCAAAGGCCTTCACTCGTACACCTTGGGGCGTCTCTGACAATGGAAAGCAGAGCCTACACCAAGTCCGTTATTGACGGACAGTTACCTAGCAGTATCAATGAAAGATACTAAAGGGATCTTTACCGAATCACAGCAGTGAGGACAAGGTCATTTCCCAAGAGCGACAGAAAGGCTACCGGCATGTTAAGAGGGGACAATAATATAGTTAGCAACGCCACGGGCTGTATGCTGTGCATCTTCAGAAATGTCAGAGATGAGACATCTTTGATAAGGAAGACTTTCTGAATGAATGGTCTCATCGACGGAATTGGGGCAACATTGCCAGAAATGAAGCACGGTACAGCTTACTAAAGCCATCGTTTCTGTTAGAGAACACCGGTACCTTTGACGGAACGACGCCTCGTTATTAATTCTAATTGGTGATATATCAGTAATAAAAAAATGTTTATTTACGAAAACTGAACAAATCCCGATGACAAACTGTAAAGCCAAACGACAGTCTAACGCTTGGACCTAATTTAGCGAATTCGATTCCATCTTCTTCTAATTCCTGCCGTTCCTTTCTTTCTAGAGTCCTTGCGAATCCGTACAACCAACAACTAAGCAAGAAATTTCAGAAATTTGTAGTAGTTTTCAATCTGGAACTACCGCAGATTATAGCCAAATGACTTTGAAGGTTGTAAAAGAAACAATATGTCTAATTATTCAACCATTAAAGAAAACTAAAATTTAATTTCAAACTTTCTGTTTTCCCTATGAATCTGTCTAATTGAGCTATTCACGTCTGGTTAACATATATATATGTAACAAATTTATCTTTCAGTCATAGATCTGGTGCCGTCTCTGGTTATATGAATATAGCCTGGGTTAGTCCTTGATTTAAATCAGGTGTTCTGTCGTAATGTAGCAACTGCAAACAAGTTTCTACTTTACCAACGTTTTCCAATATTCTAGAAAGGATTGTTTATAAACGTTTGATTAATTTCTTTAATAAACATATCATCCTTTCTTGTAACCAATACCGCTTTAGGAAAACCTAGTCTACTGCCTATGCCTTTAATTCAGCTATATGATAAACTGGCAGATGCTTTGATCAAGGAAAGTCACCTAGGGTCTATTTATTGACTTATCCAAGGTCTTTGACACTGTTAATCACGATATGCTCCTTACTAAACTAAAATTTTATGGAGTGCGCGCTGTTGCTTTACAGTGGTTTAAGAGTTATCTTCCTTGCAGAACTCAGTTTGTACCGTTCAATGGATATAGTTCGACTTCTAAGTACATTAAATTTGGCCGGTGTACCTCAAGGGTCGATCTAGTTATACATAAACGATTTATGCAATGAGTCAACCATCTTGTATTTCTTATTTAATGATGACACTTATCATTTTTTTCACACAAAGAACCAAATTTACTTAATGATAAGTGTAACTATTGAATAGACGAAACTGTCAAGCTTGTTCGACCAGGCTAATAAAAGTTCTATCAATATTAGAAAATCAAATTTCATTTTATTCAAAACAAGAGGAATCTTGAATTACCTTCAGTTCCATTACTGAAACTGAAAGAGGTTTTGTTCTATATATCAATATTCTAACATCGCTCAGAGGCTCTCAGGACAAACTTCTATGTGTGGTGTTTTTTAGTGTGTTTAAGTCTCTTTTGGGAATTGAGAGACAAAAGAAACTTAAAAAAAAAATTACAATTTTGACCCGAAAGCCTCAGCGCCATGTTAGAATATTGATACATCGAACGTGACCTATTGATTGTGCTGAAGACTTGTCTTGGAAATCTCACAGACAGAACGTGGCAAGGAAAATTTCAAAATCAGTAGGCATTATTTACAAATCAAGTTTTTGCCTTAATAAGACCTCCTTGTATACCCACTATTTAACAATTAGATTATGAACTCGAGATTTAATTAATTTCCATTAGGTAACAGTTGATGATACCGAAGGCCGAATCAACTATCATGAACTTACAGAAATCGAGAGCGAATAGTCTAGTTGTTTTAGTATAATTCTCACTTAAATTTAACCATTTCCAATTTTTTTGTACATCGTATTTAACTTTAGCTTTAGAAAAATCGCGCGGACTGAATTGTTGTTTGGAATTTCCTGTTGTGTACGCCCACTCGTCAGTTTTTTCAACATTTTCTTGTTTCTTTAAAGTTACGAAACTGTGAATGCCTTTCAGTTTAGTCTTCCAGGAGTTTAATTATGCATTTGTAATTAAATCTTCTTCTTTAACTTTGCAAAAACGAGAAAACATGACGTCACTGCGTTCTACTGGCTGATAGTCTACGAGTAGCTCAGCCAATCAGACTGCAGCATTTGCATTAGTATACTATTAGAATTAAACTTCAAATAGGTAAAGTTATGCACCTTTATAAAAATCGCCTTCTTCCTGAAAGTTTCAATGATATGTTTTAACTTAACTGTGACGTACATAAACATAATACTAGAATTAAGCATTCTGTAGGACTAACTAACAATGACTGTGGGACAAATTAAGTAAGGAAATTCTCACTCCGTTTTCAAGGCCCCAAATTATTTAATTCTCTCAGCAGTGAAATTCCAAATGCCTCTGGTATTGCTGTATTCTATATTTTACTTCTTTTAGAGTGCTTGAGTGCGCTTTACTTGACTACTTTTTATCCGAAATTTTGATCATTTTGAGTTGTGAGCCGATGACAGCATTTTTAGGGTTTTTTCTGAGTTTTTGATAGGTAGTCCTTTATATATGCCTTCCTGCCTTTCTTGAGCTTCCTTGCCTTAAACCTGTATAATTTTTACCTGTCAAAATTTACGGAATATCCGTGAGTCAAAACCGATTCCTTGATTTTTCAGCATGTTAGAAGCCGCTTTTAAAAGATATATTTTGCGCTTTACGATTCTTTTTCTAAAATAAACTGATTAATTAGACCACTAAAATTTATTCGAATGAAATGACAAAATAATCTGAGAAGTTATAAATCGATGGTATCAGTCGTTGGAGGGTATTAAATCTGGCATTTTTTATCAAAAAATTGCACACAACCGTCATGTAATAGAGTTAAAACAATAAAATCAAGGTAAACATAAAACTGCTAAATTTTTCCCGAAGGTTGGCCGACTGAGGGAAAACGAAGATGTCTTGAGAAGTATTTCAGTCATCTCAGAACTCGTGGGGGACCTGCCAATCCATTTGAATGCTAGATCGATCTCTCCAAGCTTACTGGGTACGTAAAGATCATACAAAATCTCTTTTTGTTGACCGAGGAATCAATTTCTGGTCAGAAAATACTTTGGTTGTCTTACCTGTAATCAAGTTCTCCGCTTTCGATCGATATCAACGACAAAGAACGCCTGAAAAAAATGTATAGACTGTTGGGATGATAAGTCGCATTAGCTTGTGCCCACAAATGAGTCGAAATGTCAAAAAGCTCGTTTGGCGGATGAACGAATGTTGACTCTCCTTATCTAGATCAAGGTTGCATCTGTGTGAACTGAAAGCAGAGGTTTAAGTACATTCAGTGACAACTGCACCTTTCCCACACTCTTTGGCTATTCTGACTAAAACTCTAAAGACTTGTCCGACTCATTCACATATTTTTCTCTTCCGATCCATTGTCGCGGAAACTTCAAACATACATATTCACAAGAGTATAAGTAGTCTGTTCAATTGGCCTTTATCAGTAGCGCGCATTAATTAACGGGACGTAAATGGTTAAAATGAACAGACTGTCAGGAAGTTAATAGTTTCAACTGATGTCGTAAATCCGTTTACATCTAAAACAAAATGAGAACTTTACTAACGAGGTTGGTAATTATAGATAATTCATCACATTTCTCTTAATATCACTTTATCTTTAAATTTTACATATTTATATTATATTTTATATGTTGAATTCCCTTAATTTTATAAAGAGAATGACATTTGCATTTTCAAAACACGTTCAGAAAGATAACGAAGTAACTGGAAAAATCTTACGTCATCCGGATGTTAAAATCTGAAATTCACACATTCCTGCCTACCAATTCATTATTTATAAATTACATTATGTCTGCCACAATGTCTGGTTATTGGCAGAAATTAAAATTGCTTATATGTGAGACCTTGGTGTAAAAGTCTAAAGAAATTTATTTCTCCATTTGAGCATTGAGGTTGAACACTTGCCTACTTCTTACGATGCTAAATAGGGAAGATATTTGTTTACAAAGATTGTTTTTGTTATTTAAATGTTCAAACTTTAAACAAAAGAAATATTTGTTTCACCAACCAATAGTTCTCTGGTTGGCATATTAATAACAATAGGTGACGTCACTGATATCTTTGAACTGCTATATATTTTGAGTTTTCTATAGACAAATAACGTTATCCTTGTAATACATGTAGCGTTACCAGGGTAATTATAATTCTGACTGATTACGACAAGACTAGTTAATTGGGGAGAAATAACAATGAAAAATATGATAGTAAGTCCGCTAAAACCGCTAAAGAAAAATTTAACTGTTGAAAAAGTTATCAAAATTGTTTATGATAAAATATTTCGTTTGTAAATGTGAGGTGTATCGATCGCTGGTAAGGTTTTCAAATATTAACCCGATATCGGAAGATTTTTGCTGGCTGAAATCTGTCAATTAATTGATGCGATCTTTAAAGATCAATTAAACAGACAACTTAGAGGTATGATTGGAACATAAGTGAATAAGTCGGACAACTTTCAAGTTTCAGTCGGAATAGCCAAAAGAGTGTGGGAAAAGTGCAGTTGTATCTCAGTTTGTTTCTAAAATAAGTAGCGTCAAGTCTCGTGTATCTCCAAACCAGCTTTTCGACAGTTTGAATCCTTTCTGGGCACTCGCTTAATCAATACGACATCCAGGCTTTCTACACGTTCTCTCCAGACACTCTTTATCGTTGATATCGAAGTGAGAACTACAACTTGATAGCAGGTAAAACCATCCAGCAATATATGTTTTATGAGCATAGATTTACTCCTTGTTAAATGGAGGTTTTAGTTAAAGGATCTTTAGCGTATCCAGTAAGCTCTCGGCCTTCAAGCGAATTAAAAGGCAGATCACTAGCTCTAAGATGACACACTTTTCAAGCGCCCTCGTTTTCCAATTGTCGGGCACGCTCCGGGTCAAAATTCAGTAATTTATGTTTAACTTGATCTAATTGCTATTACTGCATTAAGATCACGGTTGCATACACGGTTGTCAGCTTTCGTATCATTCAACGACAAAAACCGTCGTTTACAATTTCTCTCAATATTTATTTTACAAGTGAATATATGAAAGATAATACCTTTGAACTTCGGAGAAAAATAATGTCTTCAGTATTTATTTTGTTTTAGTATATACCACATAAGAGAATAGTGCTTTTCGCGCGCTCTGATTGGTTAACTCGGAGGTGATTAGCAAGTACTATTCACCTCCGAGCAGCCGGCGCGAGGGATTTTAAAATTTCTGACCGCTTGTCACATATAAAATAACGTTTTGGTCCGCTAATTATTCAGCTTGTGTGGTATATACTAAAACAATTATTCACCTCAGTGTCGGTGAGAGTGATGGATATTTGCCTCCACTTCGGTGAATAATTGTTAATTATTCCAGGGTATTTTAAATAGACTACTCAATGAATTTCTTTCATATATTTTGCTGATATGATTGGGCGAAAAAGAAAGATCTCCATATATCTTTGATAGATATATGTGACTTAATTAGCGGGAAAAATAAAGACACCAAGATTTAAACTCACGATGTCCGCAGATTATGACATATGGCGAGGAAACGGTTTTAGCTTTATTGATGCATGTTTTGTGGTACAGTAAACACCGACATATAACAACAAGTGGATTAAACATCAGGCTGAAAGTTGGTCAATAAAGCAGCATAGATACAAGAACCAATTCAGCCTGATAAATAACATGTTCTTATATAAAAGAAGAGGATGCTAGAACAACAAAGCACTTATATTAAACCTGCAGTACTATGAATTAATTAACTAACATATTTGAAAGTTATTTTTTAGTGTAAGTATATGAAACTTTGTATGTTAATGAAACCTTTAGTAATGTAAGGTATAGTATTTCTGAAAAAAAATTTAAACACTATAAGGACATTTTCAGGCTGATTTTTCACTAAGTACCCGGTATCGCTGGAAATATTTCCGTCCCGTTAATAATCAAAAGAACCCAGTCGCTGCAAACAAAATCAGTCTACAGCCTGCGTCTCATAACAGGTTTGGCAACACTTCCTGATGACTTAAAAGATTTCTGCAGTTACATTGTGATCTTTCAGACCGTGTTTTTCTATGCGGGTGTTTTATGTATTGACTTACAGAGTAACGACAAAAATAACAGGTAATATGTAAATAGAAATACTCACGAGGTGTCGTGCATTCTTTAGTGTTCGCTACTGGAAACGATTCCTTTTGGTAAGTTGTACCGTGTTTCATTTCAGGCAATGTTGTCCCAATTCAATGAGACCAATCATTCAGGAATTTTTCCTTATCAAAGATGCCTCATCGCTAGCATTCCTGAAGATGCACAGCAAACAGTGCGTCACGTCACTAACTACATCATTGTTCCTCTTGCCATGCTGGTAGCCTTTCTCTCGCTCTTGACCAATGGCCTTGTTCTCACTGCTGTGATCCGAACAAGATCTCTTCAGAATCCTCCACTGTTACTGCTGTGTAGTCTGTCAATAACTGACTTGCTGTGGGCTTTGTTTTCCATTGTCAGACACACCGTAAGATATACTAGTGAAGGTCTTTGCCCCGAAAAAAGCGAGGAGGGGTCTTGGTTTGCTTCCTTGTGTGTGACAGCAACCGTTGGTAACCTGGCCATTATTAGTAGAGATCGATATTCAGCGGTGAGCAAACCTTTGCTGTACCGCAGCAATGTGAAAAAATCACGGGTTATAAAACAAGCTTCTGTCGTTTGGCTTTACAGTTTCCTGTCATCTGGATTCGTTTACGCAAACGCGCATTCCCTTATTTCTGGTGTAGTGCCACTACTTGCGGCAAGTTTCATGTATGTTTCTTCCACAATTATTATTATTTCTTCTTATATTGGCATTTTTATGTCAAGCATACGCCACAAGCGAACCATGCATCCGCACGTGCTAGGAGGTCGAATGCTCGCAATAATAAAAAGAGAGAAGAAATTGGCAAACACAGTTAGTTTGGTCCTGATTGTGCTCCTGTTAACTTTCTTACCAGCGATTTGTTTTCCGCCAATTCTGTTGGTTTCAGGGTTTGCAAAATCGTTTGCAAATCTCGCTGCTTGGAGACGATTTTATGGTGTCCTCATCTCGCTAAATGGATTGTTAAATCCGCTTTTAACCTATGGACGGAATGAAGACGTTCGTAAAGCAGTAGCTGGTCTTATCGGGTGTTCCCAGCAGGCTAGAAAGGTGGTTCCTCACCCTGCCGTAGCTAGGGAAACAGGCCAAGCTAGAACTCTTCCTGGAACGGCGTGTTCAGCGCTCCACTGACAATTAAATATACTGCAGTAATAGTCGCATACAGTATTTGCGTATCTTAATACGCCGACGTGAGAGACGAGAGGAAACCCCTACTCGCAACCGCTCGATCGATTGATCAGCCGCCGTCCACAATCGGGAACGAATAGTTAAACAAGGGGGAAAAAAACGGGTTTTGACATGTTTTTTAAAACCGGATAATACTGTAACTTTCGCATGACAGAAAGGATTCAAAACGCTGTTCATTGGCGAGACTCCCGACAATGTCTGCTACCCTGTGATTGGCTACAAAATGACAGTTAGCATGGCAACACTGCTGCCTATCTTTTAGCTAAAAAATGCACAAAGAGCACTAAGCTGATAGAGTTTCAGTTTAAATTCTTACATAGACGTGTACCAACCAATAACTTCTTATTTAGAATAGGTCTACAGAGCGATGAAAAGTGCGGTTTTTGTCATACCACCTCTGAGTCAATAATTCATCTTTTTTGGTCATGCCGCCAAACATCTCACTTTTGGAATAAACTTACTGAATGGCTGAAAAACTTAAATTTACTTCCTAGAGATAATGCTTTGACAAATATTACTACTTTTGGTCTGAGGCCAGATAGCTCTCAATTTGCGCTTCTTATCAATTACTGCTTTCTCTTAGCGCGATATCACATATGGCTCGCTAAAACAAAAGATGATCATCCAAATCTTACGCATTTCATATGCACACTAAAATCACAATATGAAATAGAAACAAAAAGTGGAGACACAAAGAAATGGAAACCTCTTACAGTATACATGAGGATTTAATTATTATTTTAGATTATATTTTCTATACCTATCGGTATCTGTCTCCTACCCATTAGTCTATTTCTAATCTCCTGTCAGATGCATAACTCATTTTACCTTTAATGTACCACATGCCTTTGGTCTGTTTTTTATGTTTCTATAATACAACCTCAAGCTGTAATGATAACTATCTATTTTTCTTTTATTCTTCTTTGCCCCTTGTCGTCACTGTATTTGTTAGAAGTGTAAGTCGTGTAACTGTATTTGTTAGTAGTGTAAGTCGTTTAGATATTGTAATTTAAATGGTGTAAATAATTAGAGCAATATAATGTAACTAGAGTTAGTGTTGTAAGTAAGCATTGTTTTCCCTTTCAAATAAGCATGGTGCGAGGGTTGATATATAGGCAGGTTTTCATTTATTATTCTAATGACTTTGCGAGGCTTGCAATGAGTTTGGATTAGTTCATCGTAGAACTTCACGAGATTTCTGTAGTTTCTCTAACAAATAATCGGAAGAAAAGGTCGCAATTGAAGTAATTCGCCGAAAAATACAAAAAAAAATTGATTGGGTGCAAGCGTTTTGCATAACAAAGTACGACACGTGCGACATGCTGACGTAGTTCGCGCATGCGCATGCACGATAGGAAAGCGAACAGTTGCGTTCCTTCTCGTCTCTCACCAAACAAAAAAGGGAAACTCTGTCACGCAGGGTACTCAAAAATCCCAAAGTGCCTTAAGCATCTGATGATATATACTGCGGGTCGCGCCATGGTGCCAACGATTCTAAACTATGGGATTGAAATTTCTCGAAAAGTTTAGTATAGCAACGGAGGCCGGAATATAAACAATTCTTACCCCTAGTAACTTATTGCTCAGCTGCGACTGAACAACTGTCAGATTTCATAATTAAAATTTAGCCTTTTTCATCACCCAGTAATGAATTACGCTTGTTCTCGTATTGTGTATGAATTAGGTGAAACTTGTATGCCTCCAATTCTGCACCACAGCTGAACTGTGAAACCCTTCGCGTTGCGAGACTTTCTTTGCTGCTATATTATTGCCGAAAACCTCCTTGCGTTTCGTTTACTGCTTCGCAGTGATTCATTCGCCATCAGGTTTCTTATTCGTTTTAAATTTCGTTTCATTGTCGCTCTTTCTTTTTCTTTACTTTACCGACTGAGATCATATATTGACAAGTTTCGTTAAAGTTGCCCAGTAACGGAAACCTCTTTCGGAACTATTTGTAAAATTGGCAAACTGCGCCAAATTGAATAATCAAGAGTCAATGAAATTTGGAATGATGTCCTTGAACTGTAATCTGTCTGTAAAATGAAGTTGCTTGTAACCTTGGTTTCATATACATAGCCAGTAACAATGGTTTTGGCTGTAAAGCGTCGAATGGTTATGTGTTAACACATACTGTATCAAAAAGTCTAAAATGCTCTTTCAAAATAGCCAATAAATTGCATCTGGGAAATGAATATTTAGCCATAAATTTTACAGGGCATGGTAGCTGTGTCAAATAAAGAAAGCTTAGAACGGCTCAAACAACAGCGACTAAAATATCCATCAAAGAATATTGAAAAGGTTCACAAAGAATAAACAAAGCCAACATTGCATGCAAACAAAGGGCAAAAACGTCATCCACAATATTAAAATTAAGCTGTAATGTACAGAGTAAAAATTGAACCCCCCCCCACCCCCCCAAAAAAGACTGTGAGCTTCGCTGCACTTCTTGAACAAGAGGAACTAATGTTCTCTGGGCATACAGTCGCGGAATGTTTTAGTGTCTTATATTATTGCTTGCATGCACGCGCTTTGAAAAAAACCTGTGACATTTTCAAGAAGGATTGCCGTCTTGCTTGAGCAGAATCTAAAATGATTGGTCTGACATGAAATTTCTTCTAGAATCTGATTGGCTCAAAATCGCTATAATTACTCGTAAAAACACCTGTCAAAAAGGCACATTTAGTCAGTCATTAATCACAACTAAGATCGAGGATTTTCACTGAGCTAACCTTCGAAATCCGGCACTCGCGACAAAATAACCCTAAAAACACTGGAATTAAATTTGAAGCTGGGATATAACCTTACAGTCTACTTATAGCAAGTCAGAATGTTGTTGCTGGTGCATGCACGAACGTCAAGGCTTTTCATTGCATTGCTGATTTCTGTCATTTTCACCGTGGCAATCATCATTTCCTTTTTACAAAAGAGCGACTTGTATAATTGCGCCAGTTCACCTGGTACACCGCAAGAGTCGCTTGGCCCTGCTCCAAAAGTTCCATTCTCAACAGTTGCAGAAGGCACCCTTCCACACCGAACACATTTAACATCCCGTATGCGATGCACTCAAAAATTATTCCTTCTGATTTTGGTGGTTACAGCTCCGGACAATATTGGTAGAAGGAACGTTATTCGGAAAACGTGGGGAAGCGATCCATCAATGAACATAAGATGGAAAACAATGTTTCTTATCGGTCAAGCGAAAGACAGTACACAGGAGGAATATTTAAAAGCTGAGAACCTAATGTGCAATGACTTAATACGAGGAGCACAGAGAGACACTTATCAAAATCTAACACTGAAGACGCAAATGGGTCTGGAATGGGCGGCAAAATATTGCGACTTTCAGTTTGTAATGAAAACGGACGACGACGTTTTTGTCAATCCTTACAGACTGATGGACTATCTAGGAAACCCCGACACACCCAAAACTAAGCTGTTTCTCGGATACGTGAGGCGAAAAGTGGTACCTCTTCGGCAAGGAAGGAATGGAGTGTCCGTGGAAGAGTACAATAAAAACATATATCCTGACTTTTGTGGCGGCGTGGGCTACGTGCTATCATCAGACCTTGTCCTGAAAATGGTGCAGATTTTTGATGCCAAGAAACCTTTGAAGCTTGAAGACGTGTACATAGGTACATTAGTGGAAAGGCTGGGAGTGAAAGATGTGCGACACCATCAGGGATTTCGTCCTTGGCACTATGGACCGTGCAAATATTTCTCGAATACTATCGCCTACCACGAAGCCTCCATAGATTGCATGGAGGAACAGTTTAATTTTGCGATAAAGGAAAGACTTGAGGGTGACTTTAACAAATCCATGCCAGGAGTATGAAAAGTAAAACAAACAAACAAACAAACAAACAACTATCAATGCTGGTGAAACATGATGACACAAGATAAACTGATCAAGTTTGACTATGCGTTTTCCTTATGAGAATATTGCTTTTCTGGTCCAGGCCGAAAAATTCTTATTATTTGGCCGATTTGAAGCCGAACCCTTTCTTATGAATATTCTTAGATTATATGGCGTTTACATTACCTCTTTCGAATGTACTGGGGGAATAATACAATTGTTTGGTGTCTGATCTGGCTACATATTGCGTTGAAGTCGTTTTAGAACCAGACTGAAGGTAAGCCTGAGATGAAACATATAACTTCTTGAAGAAATGTTATTAGCATCGAACATAAGTGCTTTTTGTTGTTGTTGTTTTTTTTTCTGCTCGTTTTGCCGTTTAGGGACAGGAATAATTTTATAAGGATTAGATGTAAATACATATAATTGCATGGTTTGTACAAATATTCTACACACAAAAGTATACTCAGCCTCGGGTTTAATCTTATAATTAAATAATCTTACAATTTAGCAAATTTAAGCCTCGATGTTAAATTCTTACAGATATGTTACGTTCTTCTTAATTTCGCAGTCGTCTATAAAGAGTGGCCGCCATCTCTTCTTGACTGATGTCCGAGAGATCTTAACACTACCTAACTTATACCCATGTGACGTTATGACTTGTAATCCTGAAGCTTGATTTTGTAAGAAATTTTAAAAATCTAGCGAACGAAAGTTTAAAGACGACTACTCACATTTTAAAGTGGTGTATTGACTGTGGGAACAATTCCGACGCTTTGTTTTGCATGTAAAGATGTTGGGTGCAGGGACATAGCCAGGATTTTTCAGAAGTGTCGAGTGTCACTGTGTCAAAGTGAGGGTACCCTCCAGATTGTCATGCTGACCTCCTTTGATGCAAAACAAATTTTTAAAAAGTGGGCTTTCATTGGCCAGGATATCGTCATGACGTTTTCGCCACGTGTTGTGGGTTGTTTACTTAGGAAAGAAAAGGCTTTAAAAAGGGGAGGGATCAAGGGCAGCCCAGGACCCATTCCGCCCCCCCCCCCCCCCCCCCCCCCCTCCTTTGTCCCCCCCCCTTCCAAAACACCCGCCTCCCTCCCTTTTACTTTGACCTTCTTTAGTTAATTTTAT
>Ga0126339_10001796_pt1 | contig 14986 bp, 12 predicted proteins | sample OrbTmetagenome_2_FD_92532 | JGI IMG/M metagenome (GOLD analysis project Ga0126339, IMG submission 92532) | Coral microbial communities from Petempiche,Puerto Morelos, Mexico - Orbicella T R C metagenome | ecosystem: Host-associated > Invertebrates > Cnidaria > Coral | place: Petempiche,Puerto... | reverse complement strand
TCATGCGGTGGAACAACGCCAGCGTCTATGCCTTGGCCGTGGGGCGTCTCTCCGACCGCATCGCCGGAGAAGGACCACTGATCGGCGTGTTCGATCGTGACCAAGTCCCCCTGCGCCGCAGCGATGTGGAGGTGCTGCAGGGTTTGTTGAACAGCCTTGGCTACCAGGCCGGTTCGCCGGATGGCTTGCTGGGGCCGAACACACGCGCGGCCATCAAGCGCTTTCAGGCGGCGCGGGGCCTGCCCGCCGATGGATATGCCGATCCGGCCTTGCTTTCTCGGGCGCGCCGTGCGGCCGCCGGTCTGGAGCCGTTCTGAAGGGACCGGGGAGGGGAGGGCGGTTCAGGCGCATCGCGATCGAACACACGACGTAAAGTCGGTATCGCGACCGGGCAGGCATATCACGACCCACGGCAGTGTTCTTACGGCGTTCTTCAAGTGGGTTGCCGGGACTCCTCGAAACGGGTACAGTGCAAGCCAGCGTACAACACTCGACAGTAATGAACGGGTGTCGTCTCGGGACTGCGCGACACACCCTTCAAGTTGCGACGCGCGCTCCATGTTTAGATCAAGTCCAGAATGGTGCGGCGCAACAACAAGGAGACTTCGGCACCATGCGACTCCCTGGGCATTGCACGGCGTCCGACCGTGGGTGGTCTCGTTTCTGTGGCCTGCCCCGTATGGCCGTCGTCGGTCTGATGCTGGTGACGGTGATCGGTCTCGGCGGATGCGCGGAGACCACCTTGGCCGTGAACACCGCCAAGATGGTCGCGCCGGAGGACCGTCCCGACCCGAGCGCCGAAGGGCGCTACAAAGTGGGGCAGCCCTACCAGGTACGCGGTCGCTGGTACACGCCGAAGGACGACCTGGACTACGACGAGGTCGGCATGGCCTCGTGGTACGGCCCCGGTTTCCATGGCAAGACAACGGCCAATGGCGAGCGCTTTGACCAGAATGCTTTGACGGCCGCCCACCCGACCCTGCCGATGCCCTCCATGGTGCGCGTCACCAACTTGGCCAACGGTCGCTCGGTTGACTTGCGCATCAACGATCGGGGGCCGTTCGCCCATAACCGCATCATCGATGTCTCCAAGCGGGCCGCCGAGATGCTGGGGTTCCGGCGCCAGGGCACGGCGCGGGTGCGGGTCACCATCCTTCAGGACCAGAGCTTGGCCTTGCGCCATGGGGGACGGGTGCCAACGGCGACCGACCAGGCGCGATCGACGGTGCCCTGGCAACAGGCCGGCAATGCGGGTCAAGGCCCTGTCATCGCACACCGAAACACACCCGGCGCGGGTTGGTACGTCCAGGCGGGGGCGTTTTCCGATCCGGCCAATGCCACCCGCGCGGCCGTCCACTTGGGCACGCTGGCGCCCACGGCGCTCTCGCCGGTCACCACGGATGCCGGCGCCAACCTGGTGCGGGTACGCCTCGGACCGGTTGATGATGATCGGCAAGCCGCCCGTCTGTTGCAGGTGGTCCGCTCGTCCGGGTATCCTGGCGCCCGCTTGGTGGCGCACTGAGTCACCTCGACCCAATCCGGGATCCTGCCCTCGAAAGGTGGATTGGGATCGGTATATTTTATTTTAATATCAGCGGGTTTGACATGCGTCTTCACAGGTTGCGTGAAAACTGCCCGGGGCGTCCTTCAGGCTTGGTCGGCGCGTCGGCGTGGATCACCCTGACGCTGATGATGACCGTCCTGATAGGGATGGCCCTCATGCCGGCGGGCGCACGGGCGCAGGCCATCGAGACCAGCGCCCGCGAGGCCTTGCTGGTGGACGTGGACACCGGCACGGTTCTCCTCGACAAAGATGCCGATACGCCCATGCCGCCGTCGTCCATGAGCAAGCTCATGACCACCTACATGGTGTTCGAGCAGCTCAAAGCGGGGCGCCTGTCCCTGGAAAACGTGTTCTCTGTCAGCGAGAACGCCTGGCGCAAGGGCGGGGCGGCCAGCGGCGGGTCCACCATGTTCCTGGAGCCGAACTCCAACGTTCGGCTGGAGGACCTGCTGCGGGGCATCATCGTGCAGTCCGGCAACGACGCCTGCATCGTCGTCGCCGAGAATCTGGCGGGCTCCGAGGAGGCGTTCGCGGACTCCATGAACCGGCGCGCCGCGGAAATCGGCCTGATGCGCAGCACGTTCCGCAATGCCACGGGACTGCCCGATCCCGACCACCTGATGACCGCGCGCGACCTCGCCACCTTGGCCGAGCGCATCATCACCGATTTTCCAGAGTACTATCCGTACTACTCCGAGAAGGAGTTCACCTACAACGGCATCACGCAACACAACCGGAACCCCCTGCTGTACAAGAACGTGGGCGCGGACGGCCTGAAGACGGGCCATACCAGCGTTGCCGGTTATGGGCTGACCGCCTCGGCCGAACGCAATGGCCGGCGCCTCATCCTGGTTCTGAACGGCTTGGACAGCACCCAAACCCGCACCGAGGAGGCGGAACGCCTGATTTCCTGGGGGTTCCGCACCTTCGAGAACGTGGAGATGTTCAAGCCCGGTGACACCGTCACCGAGGCCGAGGTCTGGATGGGACAGACGGAGACCGTGCCGCTGGTGCTGCCGGAAGGGCTGACGGTGACCATCCCCCGCAACGCCCGCCGCGCGATGACCGTGACGGCCCGCTACCAGGGACCGGTGCCGGCGCCTATCACGCAGGGAGACCGCGTCGCCACGCTGGTTATCGAGGCGCCGGGCATGGACGCTCTGACCTTTCCGCTGCATGCCGGAACCAGTGTGGACCGCATGCGGGTGTTCAACCGCATGTTCACCGCCCTGAAGTACCTGGTGCTTGGCTTGGCCCTGCCGGAGGCGCTCGACGGCATGGGCGGCGGTACAGAGGGCATGGAGGAGGGAGCGGACTCGACCGCCCGGCGGCCGGCCGAGCGGTCAACGTAAGACACACTCGGCTTCGAAGCCGGGGACTTCTCTGAACCAAGACGTGAGAGGGGAACCAAGATGCGTGGCCGCTTCATCACCCTGGAAGGCGGCGAGGGGACCGGGAAATCCACACAGGCGCGTCGGCTGGCGTCTTGGTTGCGGGATCAAGGGCATACCGTTGTGGAAACGCGTGAACCCGGCGGCTCGCCTGGCGCCGAGGCGTTGCGCCAGGTTCTGGTCGAGGCGCCCACCGACGGCTGGGACGCGGTCGGCGAGGTGCTGATTCTGTGCGCGGCGCGGCGCGATCATCTGCGCCGCGTGATCTGGCCGGCCCTGCGGAAAGGCGCCTGGGTTGTCTGCGATCGCTTCGCGGATTCTACCCGCGCCTACCAGGGCCACGGACACGGCGTCGCACCGGAAATCCTGGAAACCCTTTACGAACTGGTTGCCGGGCCGTTCGGTCCCGACCTGACCCTGGTTCTCGACCTGGATCCGAATGTTGGCCTCATGCGAGCCCGGGCGCGCGGACCCGTGACTCGGTTCGAGTGTCTGGATGTGGAGTTTCACACCCGGGTCCGGCTGGGCTTCCTGGAGATCGCCGGCCGGGAGCCCGAACGGTGCGCTGTCATCCCGGCGGACGGTGAAGAGAATACCGTCACGGCGCGAATGATCCGGGCGGTGCAGACGCGGATCGCGGCATGGTCCGCCGACGAGGACATGGTCACCGGCGGCGTGTCCTGATCGACCGGTGGCATGGGGAAGGTGAAGGCCCATGGCGCGGGGTCCCGGTAAGACGGTCAAGGATAAGGGCGTGGATCCCGCTGACGCGGTGCCGACGCCGCGCGCCAATCCCTTGCTTGTCGGCCAGGAAGAGGCGGAGGCGACCGTACTGGGTGCTTGGGCCGGCGGGCGCATGAGCCATGCCTGGCTGATCACCGGACCGCGCGGCGTGGGCAAGGCGACATTGGCGCATCGTCTGGCGCGCTTCATCCTGGCGCACGGATTGTCCGGAATGGCGGCCGGGACGCAGCCCAGCGGTCTGTTCGGGGATGCCGCAGCCCCGCTTGCTCCGCCACCATCCGGGCTGACCATGGATCCCGGGGATCCGCTGTTCCAGCGCATCGTTGCGGGGGGACATGGGGATCTGCGCGTGGTCGAGCGTGGGTTCGCCGATGAGAGGCAGGCGCAGCGGGATCTGGACGCCGGCCGGGTGCCGCGACGGCGTGGCGAGATCGTCGTGGACGATGTGCGCGGGGTGGGCGCCTTCCTGGCCCTGACGCCAGCGGAAGGCGGCTGGCGGGTGGTGGTGATCGATGCCGCCGACGAAATGAACCGCAACGCCGTCAATGCCGTGCTCAAGGTCCTGGAGGAGCCGCCCCGCCGCGCCGTGCTGATCCTGGTGGCCCACAATCCCGCCCGCCTGCCGGCCACCATTCCATCGCGATGCCGGCGCCTGACGTTGCGCCCCTTATCCGAGCCGGTCATGCGCGACCTGCTGAGCCGCTATCGCCCCGACCTGGACGCCGATGCGCACACAACGCTGATCGCCCTGTCGCGGGGCAGCATCGGCGTGGCGCTCACCCTGGCCCGGCGTGGTGGCCTGGAACTCTACGATGAGATGACCAGCATGTTGGGCGACCTGCCACGCCTGGACGTGGCGCGCCTGCACGCCTTGGGGGACAAGGCGGCCCAGGACGAGGTCGCCTGGGGGCTGCTGCGCGACATGCTGCCGGGATGGCTGGGCCGCCTGGCGCGCTTCCTCGCCGTCCAGGGCGCCGAGGGGGTGGCGACCAACGCCCGGGAAGCCGAGGTCATGGCGCGGCTCGGGCGGGCGGCGCCCCTTGATCGCTGGGTCGCGGTGTGGGAAAAGACCGCGCATCTGCTGGGTCGGACGGAGGCTGTCCATCTGGACCGCAAACAGGCTATTCTGGCCGCCTTGTTGCTGGTGGAGCGCACGGCCGCGCGAGCCTGATTGAGCGGCCGTTTCTCCCCTCCCGGCGCATCCCTGGTCACGCGTCTTACCCTGTCGGAGCAGTGCTCATGTCGGGCCGTCCCCCGTTTTACATCACCACGCCCATCTATTACGTGAACGCGAGCCCGCATATCGGACACGCCTACACCACCGTGGCCTGCGACATGATGGCGCGCTTCAAGCGTCTGGACGGTTACGACGTCAAGTTCCTGACCGGCACCGATGAGCATGGCCAGAAGGTGGAGAAGTCCGCCCAGGCCGGGGGCATGGACCCGCAAGCCTTCACCGACAAGGTGTCGCGGAACTTCCAGGATCTGGCCGGAGTCCTGAACTGCACCAACGACGACTTCATTCGCACCACCGAGGATCGGCACACCCGCGCCTGCCAAGCCCTGTGGACCGCGTTGATCGAGCGCGACCAGATCTACCTGGGCAGCTACGCCGGATGGTATGCGGTGCGCGACGAGGCGTTTTACAACGAGGACGAACTCACCACCGGGCCGGATGGCGTCAAGCGCGCGCCCAGTGGCGCCGAGGTGGAGTGGGTGGAAGAACCCAGTTATTTCTTCCGCCTGTCCCAATGGGCCGAACCCCTGCTGAAGTTCTACGACGAGCATCCGGACTTCATCGCTCCCGAAAGCCGCCGCAACGAGGTGCTGAGCTTCGTGCGCGGCGGCCTCACGGACCTCTCGGTCTCGCGCACCACCTTCCAGTGGGGCGTGCCGGTGCCGGGCGACGACGCCCACATCATGTATGTGTGGCTCGATGCGCTCACGAACTACATCACCGCCGTGGGGTATCCGGAGACCAAAACGGGCCAGTATGCCTCTCACTGGCCGGCCGACCTGCACATGATGGGTAAGGACATCCTGCGTTTTCACGCGGTCTATTGGCCGGCCTTCCTGATGGCCGCCGAGTTGGCGCCGCCCAAGCGGGTGTTCGCGCATGGCTGGTGGACCAACGAAGGGCAGAAGGTGTCGAAGTCGGTGGGCAATGTCATCGACCCGCTGGCCTTGGTGGAAACTTATGGGCTCGACCAGGTGCGCTACTTCCTCGTGCGGGAGGTGCCCTTCGGCAATGACGGGGACTTTTCGCATCGCGCCATGGTCAACCGCATGAACGGCGAACTGGCCAACGATCTCGGGAACCTGGCGCAACGCACCCTGTCCATGGTCCACAAGAACTGCGGTCAGGCCGTGCCACAGCCGGGGACGTTCAGCGAGGAGGACCAGGCGCTGCTGACCCAGGCGCATGGGCTGTTGGGCACGGCGCGCGCCGCCATCGACCGGCAGGCCTTGCACGAGGCCCTGGAGGCCATCTGGGTTGTTGTGCGCGCGGCCAATGCTTATGTGGACCGCCAGGCGCCCTGGGCGCTGCGCAAGACCGATCCGGCCCGCATGGCCACGGTGCTGTATGTCCTGGCGGAAACCCTGCGGCCGGTGGCGGTGCTGATGCAAACGGTGACGCCGGGCTCGGCCGCGCGCCTGCTGGACCAGTTGTCGGTACCGGCCGACGCCCGGGACTTCAACGCGCTGGGCGAGGGTGGGGCGCTGGTGCCCGGCACACCCTTGCCCAAGCCCGCGGGTGTCTTCCCCCGCTATGTGGAGGCGGAGAGCGAGGCCGCCGGATCGTCCTAACGCCCCCTGTCAGACCGACCACGCCGGAGCCGAGCGACATGCTGGTGGACTCGCATTGTCACCTGGATTTTCCCGATTTCGCCGGGGATCTGGATGATCTGGTGACCCGGGCCCATCAGGCCGGGGTGAGCCACATGCTCACCATTTGCACCCACGTGACCCGGTTCGAGCGGGTGCTGGCGGTGGCGCGGCGCTTCGACAGCGTTCATTGCACCGTCGGGATCCATCCTCACGAGGCGGGCAAGGAGCCCGAGACCTCCGCCGAGACGTTGATGGGCATGGCCAAGGACCCCAAGGTGGTGGGCTTCGGCGAGACCGGTTTGGACTTCTACTACGAGCATAGCCCGCGCGACGCCCAGGAGCGGTCATTTCGCGCGCATATCCAGGCGGCGCGCGACGCCGGCCTGCCGGTGATCATTCACACCCGCGATGCCGATGCCGATACCCTCCGCATCCTGGACGAGGAACACGCGCGGGGCGCCTTTCCTGGGCTTATACATTGCTTCAGCTCCGGCCCGGACGTTGCTGAAAAGGCGATCGATCTTGGTCTTCTGATCTCCGTGTCCGGGATCGTCACCTTCCGCAAGGCCGAGGCCCTGCGCGAAACCATACGCGCCGTGCCCTTGGACCGCTTGCTGGTGGAGACGGATGCCCCCTACCTGGCCCCGGTGCCCAAGCGCGGCAAGCGCAACGAACCGGCCTATACCGCTCATACGGCTGCCGTCGTGGCCGAGGTCAAGGGCGTGACTCCCGCCGAGTTGGCCGAGGCCACCACCGCCAATTTCTTCCGCCTGTTCCGCAAGGCCAAGCCGGCGGCGACATCGGGCGCGGCTGTGGCGGCGGAATAGGCGGGGCTCATGCGCCTGCGCGTTACCATCCTGGGCTGCGGCGGTGCCGGCGGCGTTCCAAGCCTGTCGCGGGGGTGGGGTCATTGCGATCCGACGAACCCGCGCAACCGGCGTCGGCGGCCGTCCGTCCTGGTGGCGCCCGTGGCGCCGGACGCAGGGCAGGGCGGGGCATCCCCGCCCGACCCCATCCTGGTGGACACCGCGCCGGACCTGCGCGATCAGCTTCTGGACGCGGGGATCAACCGCTTGTCGGCGGTCTTCTATACCCATGCCCACGCCGATCATGTGCACGGCATCGACGATCTGCGCGAGATCAACCGGGTCATGGGACATCCGATCGATGTGTATGCCGACGCCACGACGCTGGACAGCCTGGAACAGCGTTTTCCTTATGCGCTGGCGCCGCAACCGGCGGAGACAAACTACATCTTCAAGCCGTTGCTGATTTCGCGTCGGATCAATGGGCCGCTGACGGTTGCTGGCGTCCGGGTTGTGGCGTTCGAACAGGACCACGGGGTGATGACAACGCTAGGGTTCCGCTTCGGAAACGAATTTGCCTACAGCACCGACGTGGTCAATCTGGATGAGGCGGCGTTTTCGGCCCTGGAGGGCATCGACACATGGGTGGTGGGCTGCATGGGCTGGTCCGCGCTGCCAACCCACGCTCACGTGGACAAAGTGCTGCGATGGGCCGACCGGGTGGGACCGCGCCGCCTTGTGCTGACTCATCTTGGGCCGGGGCTGGACTACGACACCCTTCGCCAGAGTTTGCCCGAGGACGCCGAGCCGGCCCATGATGGGATGGTGCTCGATATTCCGGGCTGAACCTCCGAGCCTCGGTCTACTACGAGCCTCGGTCTACTAGTAGAGGGCCGGATGAGGGTCGGATGCCTGTACCCGCTGGGGAGACGCGTTTTTTGCGACATGACGCAAACCCAAGCAAACGCTGACAATTTCCGCCCGTCTGGCTATTCATAATATACATTATGCGACTTTACGATACTGACTGAATGACGCCGCCAGGCCGGACTGGCGGCCAGTTCCCCTCCTTGGCCGCCCCGACGTCCAGCCTCTCCCTAACGCAACACCGCCACCGTCGTTCCCACGACCATGGCCACCATCAGCAGCGCCAGGCCGGCCAGGGTCAGCTTCTCCTTCAAGGTCAGTTCGATGGTCGCCAGTTTCTCGAACACGCCGGGGCCATCGTCCTCGTCGTCCTCTGTGTCGGCATTGATGCGTTTCTTATGGTCGGCGGGCACTTCGATCGGCTCGTCGTTCTTCTCGAGAACCCGGCCGTCGTCCGTCAGGTGCTCGGTGAACCGCCGGAAAAAGTCCTCGGCGGTTTTTTCGGCCACCCCCTTGATCAGCCGACCGCCCACGCTGGCCAGTTTGCCGCCGACCGTCGCTTGGGATTCGTAGGTCAAGGTCGTAACGTCCTGGTCGGCTTCGACCAGGGTCACCCGCGCGCTGCCCTTGGCGAACCCGGCCGCACCGCCCTGCCCCTGGCCCGAGATCAGATAGCTGCTGGGCGGGTCCATCTCCGACAGGGTCACGGTGGTGACGAACCGCGCCGATACCGGTCCGACCTTGGCCTTGATCTTTGCTTGAAAGGTGCTTTCGGTCAGCCGCTCGAAGCTTTCGCAGCCGTCGATGCAGTGTTGCAGCACGTCGGGGTCGTTGAGGGCCTCCCAGACGGTGTTCCGGGGGGCCGGCACACGGTACTCGCCGCTGAAGTCCATGGAGAATGCTCCGCTTGCGGGAAAAGAGCGCAGGAAAGATAGGGGCTCGGTAACCTGCCGCCTACCCTACCCTTTCGCCACCATTCTGTAGATACCCTGGGTACCCTCCTCACGCCCGCCCTCCTCCTCGGCGAAGCGGTGATACTGACGGCGCGCCAGGGCCAATATCTGAAGATCGAGGCCCATGCGTTCGGCCTCCGCCATGGCGATGCCCATGTCCTTGAGGAAGTGGTGCACGTAGAAGCCCGGGGCGAAGTCGCCGTCGACCATGCGCCTGCCCAGCACGTTGAGTTGGAACCCGCCGGCCGCGCCGCCGCCGATCACTTCAAGAACTTGCGCCTGGTCCAGTCCCGCCGCCTTGGCGTAGGCCAGGGCTTCGGCGACGCCCATGATGCTGCCGGCGATGACCGTCTGATTGACCATCTTGGTGTGCTGGCCGGCGCCGGCCGGTCCCAGGCGGACGATGGTCTTGCCCATCGTCCGCAGCAGCGGCAGGACCCGGTCGTAGGCGGCCTGGTCGCCGCCCACCATGATGGCCAAGGTGGCGTCGCGCGCGCCCACATCGCCGCCGGAGACCGGGGCGTCCAGGGCGGCCGCGCCGCGCTCGGCGGCGACCGTCGCGACTCGGTCCGCCAGACGGGGCGACGAGGTGGTCATGTCGATGGCCACCGCGCCCGGTTTCAGGTTGGCGGCGACCCCTGTCTCGGGGCCGGCCGCGCCGCCGAAGTAGACCTGCTCCACATCGGCCGGATAGCCGACCATGGTGATCACCACGTCGCAGGCCCGGGTCAGAGAGGCCACGTCGTCGTGCCAGGTGGCGCCGGCATCCACAAGGGCACGCGCCTTGTCCGGCGAGCGGTTGTACACATGCAGCGGATAACCGGCGGCCTGGATGTGGCCGGCCATGCTGGTGCCCATGATGCCCAGGCCGATGAAGCCAACGGCGGTGTTCGCGGGGGGGACCGGCGATGCGTCCGTCATGATCCTGGGTCTCCCTATCTCAAGCCGGCGGGGGCTGATTCAGTGCGACGCGGCTCGCCATGATGGAGGACCGGCACACACCATCCCAGCATGTCGCTTTTATCGATAAGTATACGGGAGGGAACGGCGGCAACGAAACCCGCGCCGCCGGTTCATCATTGGACTCCAAGCGCGTGGGGACCCGCGTGCCGGCGTCGTGAGTCCCGCCAGGCCAGCCCCCAGAACCCAAGGCTCAGAAAGGCCAGCAGCACCGCGACCATCCCGAAGGCCCCCGCCTGACTGGTCCAGGCCACCAGGGGCTGGCTGAGCACCGGCGACATGAACTGGCCAAAGAAAATGCTCATGGTGGTGCCCCCCACGAGCCGGCCGCGCCAGCGTGGTGGCGCCAGCGCCATCAGCCAGGTGGTGACGTTGGGAAAGGCGGCGCCAACACCCAGGCCGGTGAGCGCCATCCCGATCATGACTCCGGTTGGCTCCGTGGCCAGGAAGATGCCGATGAACCCCCCGGCGATGCAGGCGAAGGCGGCGCCAAAAACCGCCGGCGCGGACAGCCGTCGCCGCACCCGGCCGAACTGCATCGCGGCCACGCCGCCGGCCACATTCATGGCGGCGATCGCCAGCCCGGTGGCGAATGGGGCCACGATGCCCAGGTCGCGCAGCAGGAACGGGGCTTGGGTGGGCACCATGTAGAAGGTTACGTTCAACATGAACGCAGCCATGTAAACAACCGAAATCAGGAACCAATTGGCTGTTGGCCTGCTCTCTCCGCCTGGCGGCGGGTCAACCTCGTCATCCTCCGTGCCGGTACCCCGTCCGGAGGGATCGGGGCGCTCCGGCTCGCGCAGGACCACCGCCATCAGCGGCAGCAGGGCCAGCGCCGACAGATAGACCCCGAACGGTCCGCGCCAATGCCACTCGGCCAGCGCGCCGCCCAGCAACACGAACACCACCCCGCCCCAGGACATGGATGCCGACATCCAGCCCATCATGTGGCCCCTGCGCTCGCCCTGCCAGTAGTCCCCGATCAAGGTGACCGTGGTGGTCATCACACAGGCGACAGCCACCCCCAAGAGGGCGCGGCCGGCCAGCAAGGCGGTGAGGCTGTCCACGTAGAGGCCGGTGGTGCCACCAAGCACATAGAGCGCCGCGCCCGTGAGAAGAACCGGCTTTCGGCCCAGGCGGTCGACGATGAACCCGGCCAGCGGCGAGCACAGGGCGATGAACAGCGCGGGGAGGGTCAGCACCAAGCGTGACAGGAAGGCCACGCCCTCGACATCCTGGAAGTGGTCGTAAAGCGCCGGCAGCGACGGCGAGATAATCGCCCCCGCCATCACCGTCAGCGACGATGCCATCAACAGGGTCAGACGAACCATCGTGCCAGGGAAGGCGGCTGCCCGCGTCGCATCCCCCTCCCCGCCCCCAGTTTTCCGCCGGGCCGTCAAGCCTCGCCTGCCGCGACCAGCCGTCGCACATGCTCGCGCAGGAGGTACTTCTGGATCTTGCCCGTGGAGGTCTTGGGCAAGGCGTCGATGATCACGTCGCGCGGGCACTTGTAGTGAGTCAGGGTCTCGCGGCAGAAGGCGATCAGCTCGGCTTCGGTGACGGTGGCGCCATCGCGCAACTCGACCACCGCCACCGGGGTCTCGCCCCACTTCTCGTCCGGCTTGGCGACCACACCGCAGGCCACCACGTCGGGATGACGGTAGAGAACACCCTCGACCTCGATGGACGAGATGTTCTCGCCACCCGAAATGATGATGTCCTTGGAGCGATCCTTGAGCTGGATGTATCCGTCCGGGTGCACGACGCCCAGATCACCTGTGTGGAACCAGCCGCCGGCCAGGGCCTTTTCGGTGGCCGAGGGGTTCTTCAGGTAGCCGCGCATGGTGATGTTGCCGCGATAGAACACCTCGCCCATGGTCTCGCCGTCCCAGGGGACCGGCTCCAGGGTCTCCGGGTGTGCCACCATCATGCCCTCCTGCACGGCATAGCGCACCCCCTGGCGGGACTTCAGGCGAGCCTGCTCCTCCATATCCAGGGCATCCCACTCGCCATGCCAAGCGCAGACGGTCGCAGGGCCATAGACCTCTGTCAACCCGTAGGTGTGAGTCACCTTGAAGCCATCGGCGGCCATGCGCGCCAGCACGGGCGCCGGTGGTGGCGCTGCGGCGGTCATGACGTTCACGGTGTGGGCGAAGGGGCGCTTCTCGGTGTCGCTGGCATTGATGACGAAGCCCAGCACAATGGGCGCGCCACAGAAATGGGTCACACCATGATCGGCGATCGCGCTGAAGATGGTCCCGGCACTCACCTTGCGGCAGCAGACGCTGGTCCCGGCCAGGGCTGCCAGGGTCCAGGGAAAGCACCAGCCGTTGCAGTGGAACATCGGCAGGGTCCACAGATACACGATCTCGTGACCGAGGCCCCAGGTGACGATGTTACCCAGTGCGTTCAGGTAGGCGCCCCGGTAGTGGTAGACCACGCCCTTGGGATTGCCCGTGGTGCCGGAGGTGTAGTTGAGGGTGATGGCGTCCCACTCATCGGCGGGCGGCGCCCAGGCGAAGTCCGGATCCCCTTCGGCCAACAGCGCCTCGTAATCCAGTTCGCCTAGCCGCTCGCCCACGCCACCGGCCTCGGGATCGTCGATATCGATCACCGGGATGGACGACCCAATTTTTTTGAGTGCTTTGCGAACGGTGGCCGAAAACTCTCTGTCAGTAATCAGAATTTCCGCTTCGCCGTGCTCCAGGATGAAGGCGATGTCGTCGGCATTCAGGCGCACGTTGAGCGCGTTGAGCACCGCGCCGGTCATGGGCACGCCGAAATGGGCCTCGTACAGCTCCGGGGTGTTCGACGCCATGACGGCCACCGTGGACCCTTTGCCGACGCCCCTCTTGGTCAGAGCCGAGGCGAGACGACGCGCGCGGGCGTAGGTCTCGCGCCACGTGTAGCGCCGCTGGCCATGAACGACCGCGATCTTGTCCGGGTAGGCGTGCGCGGCCCGCTCAAGGAACTGGATCGGGGTCAACGGCACGAAGTTGGCCGGGGTCTTGTCCAGATGCTCTTCGTACTTGCGTGGCGTGCGGGGCATGACCAGACGCTCCCTCCCTTCCCGGTTCGCGGATCCGACAGCGTGACGAGTCTGATAGTCCAAACCAGGCCCGCACGAAAGGGCAGTGTGTGGCCCGCCGGGTTGCCTGCGTCACGCACCATGACTTCGCTCACCCCCTTTCGGTGCGGCGGTCAAGAGCGTATCTGTGGGAAGGCTGGCCACCCACGATGGGGCGTCGGTCTGCGTCAACAGCGGGGGACATCCGCCATGGTGCGTTTGGTGATCAACGGGTCTGCTCAAGAGGTAACGGCGGACGAGGATACTCCGTTGCTCTGGGTGCTGCGCGAGACCCTGGGGTTGACCGGCACCAAGTATGGCTGCGGCCTGTCCCAATGCGGGGCCTGTACCGTGCACATCGACGGCGAGGCTGTGCGTTCCTGCCAGACCTTCGCCGCCGACCTGGACGGTGCCGAGGTGACCACGATCGAAGGCGTGACCGGGCCGGTCGCCGACGCCGTGCGCGCGGCCTGGCTGGATCTCAATGTCGTTCAATGCGGTTACTGCCAGTCGGGGCAGATCATGCAGGCGATCGCTTTGCTGACCCGGACACCCCGCCCGACCGACAGGGAGATCGACGCGGCCATGACCGGGATCCTATGCCGCTGCGCCACCTACAGCCGCATTCGCGCCGCTATCCATGCCGCCGCCGACACACTGGGGGGCTGACTCATGACGCATCTGTTCGAGCGCCTGAACGCCGTGGCCCCCACCCTGGCGTCACCGCCGGCCGCACGCCGCCCCAGCCGGCGGGACCTTCTGCGCGTCATGGGTGGCGTGGGCGCCGGCCTGACCCTGGGCCTGATGCTGCCCGGCGGCGCCAAGACGGCCGCGGCCGCCGAGGGAGACGCCTTCGCCCCCAACGCCTTCGTGCGCGTGGATACGGACAACACGATCACGGTTCTGATCAAGCACCTGGAGATGGGCCAGGGCGTCTACACCGGGCTCGCGACACTCGTCGCCGAGGAGTTGGATGCCGCCTGGGATCAGGTCCGCGCCGACCATGCGCCCGCCGATGCGGACCTCTACAACAACCTGTTCTGGGGGCCGGTCCAGGGTACGGGGGGCAGCAGTTCGCTCGCCAACGCCTTCCTGCAGATGCGCCGGGCTGGCGCGGTGGCGCGGGCGATGCTGCGTCAGGCGGCGGCCGGAGCCTGGGGCGTGACAGCGACCGAGGTCGGCACCGCCGAGGGACACCTGATCCATCCCGGAACCGGCGAGCGTGTCCCCTATGGCGCCATGGCGGCCCGGGCCGCCACCCTGCCCCCCCCCGATCCGGAGTCGGTTTCCCTGAAGGCCCCCGGGGACTTTACCCTGATCGGTCGTGCCGACCTGCGCCGCAAGGATGCGCTGGAAAAGACCGACGGCCGCGCCGTCTACGCCAGCGACGTGATGCTCAATGGTTTGCTCACCGCCGTGATGTTGCGGCCGCCCCGGTTCGGGGCCACCCTCGCCTCCCTGGATGCCGGCGCCGCAGAAGCGATGCCTGGCGTTCGCGCTGTCTTCGCGATTCCACGCGGCGTCGCCGTGGTGGCGGACGGTTTCTGGCGCGCGCAGAAGGCCCGGCAAGCGGTCAAGGTTGCGTGGGACGAAACCAGCGCCGTGCGCACCGGCTCCGACGCGTTGTGGACTCAGTATCGCGCCCTCGCCGAAACCCCGGGCCGGACATTCCGGGATGATGGCGATGTCCACGCGGCCCTGGCCACCGCCGCCTCGTCGGTGCTCGAGGCCACCTACACCGTACCCTTCATGGCCCATGCCCCCATGGAGCCGCTGAGTGCCGTGGCCCTCAAGACGGCCGG
>Ga0126339_10001795_pt1 | contig 14991 bp, 9 predicted proteins | sample OrbTmetagenome_2_FD_92532 | JGI IMG/M metagenome (GOLD analysis project Ga0126339, IMG submission 92532) | Coral microbial communities from Petempiche,Puerto Morelos, Mexico - Orbicella T R C metagenome | ecosystem: Host-associated > Invertebrates > Cnidaria > Coral | place: Petempiche,Puerto... | reverse complement strand
GCATGGGCGTGGTCATGGCGGTGGCCCGCCGCCGCGAACTGCTGTTCCTGGATAGCCGCACCACCGGGGAGTCGGTGGCCCCCGGGCTGGCGGCACGGGAAGGGATCCCGTTCATCGAACGCTCCATCTTCCTGGATCACGATCCCGGCCGCGCCACGGTGGACCGCCAGTTGGCCCAGTTGGAGCGCGTGGCCCAGCGCCACGGCCACGCCATCGCCATTGGCCATCCCCGGGATGCCACCATCGCCGGCCTGGCCGCCTGGCTGCGGACCGTGGAGGCGCGTGGCCTGGCCCTGGTGCCGACCAGCGCGGTGCCCCGCTTCGCGCGACTGGCCTAGGCGCGAATGTGCCAACCCAGACCGGGTTGCCCCAACGGCCGGGATGGCTAGAGTGGTCGGTTCTTTCCCGTCCCCTCTCACTGTCTCAGGTGCCATGGCCGCGCCCGACTCCGCCGCTCCCTCTGACGACGCCGCGCCGGCGGATGCCGGCGCCGTTACGCCCCCAGCGCCGACGGACGTCGGCGCCACAACTCCTATGATGGCCCAGTTCCTGGAGATCAAGGCGGCTCATCCCGACTGCCTGCTGTTCTACCGGATGGGTGACTTCTACGAGCTGTTCTTCGACGACGCCGCCGCCGCCGCCGAGATCCTCGACATCGCGTTGACCAAGCGGGGCAAGCACCTGGGCGAGGACATCCCCATGTGCGGGGTGCCGGTCCATTCCCACGAAGCCTATCTGTCCAAACTGATCCGCACCGGGCGCAAGGTGGCCATCTGCGAGCAGATGGAGGATCCGGCCGAGGCCAGGAAACGCGGCGGCAAGGCGGTGGTGAAGCGGGACGTGGTTCGCGTGGTCACCCCGGGCACCATCACCGAGGATGGGCTCCTTGATCCGCGTGCCCACAATTACCTGGCCTCGGTGGCCGAGGCCGGTGGGGCGATGGCCCTGGCCTGGGTGGAGATCTCCACCGGGGCCTTCGCGGTGCGGCCGGTGGATGTGCGCCGCCTGGGGGCGGCCCTGGCGGAACTGGCACCGGGCGAGATCCTGCTGTCCGACCGTCTGCTGGAGCGGCCAGACCTCTTCGAGCTGTGGGGTGACTGGAAGGGAGCCCTGTCGCCCCTGCCGGCCGCCCGGTTCCAGTCCACGGCCGGGGAGCAGCGGCTCAAGGCCGCCTTCGGGGTGGCGGCGCTGGATGCGTTCGGGACATTCGGCCGGGCCGAGCTGGCCGCCGCCGGGGCGCTGGTGGACTACGTGGAGTCGACCCAGAAGGGCCGCCTGCCGCGCCTGGAGCCACCGCGCCGGTTGGCCGAGGGCGCCAGCCTGGAGATCGACGCCGCCACCCGCCGCAACCTGGAACTGACCCGCACCCTGACCGGGGAGCGCAAGGGCTCGCTGCTGGCGGTGATCGACCGCACCGTGACCGGTGCCGGGGCGCGACTGCTCGAGCGCTGGCTGTCGGCGCCGCTGACCGACCCGGCGGCCATCCGGGAGAGGCTCGACGCCGTGGCCGCCCTGGTGGACGGCGCGGCGGCGCGGGAGCGCCTGCGCGAGCGGTTGCGCCAGGTGCCGGATGTGGAGCGCGCCTTGTCGCGGTTGGCCCTGGGGCGCGGCGGGCCGCGCGACCTGGCCATGCTGCGGGACGCGCTCACCCAGGTGCCGGGGTTGCGCGCGGGTCTTGACGAGGCGCTTGGGGGGGGGCTGAACGGGACCCTGGACGGGCATGGCTTGCCGCCCCTGCTGGCCGACCAGGCCCGCAACCTGGGCCATCACGACGCCCTGGTGGACCGGCTGACCCGGGCCCTGGTGGCCGAGCCGGCCCTGCTGGCCCGCGACGGCGGCTTCATCGCCTCCGCCTACCACCCCGGCCTGGATGAGTTGCGGGAACTGTGTGGTGAAAGCCGGCGTCTGATCGCGGTCCTGCAAACCCGCCTGGCCGAGCAGACGGGCATCGGCACCCTGAAGATCCGCCACAACAACGTGATCGGCTACTACGTCGAGGTGCCCTCTCGTCACGCCGACAAGCTGATGGCGCCCGACAGCGGCTACATCCATCGCCAGACCATGGCCAACGCGGCGCGCTTCACCACCGTCGAACTGTCGGAGTTGGAGAGCAAGATGCGCGGTGCCGGCGACAAGGCCCTGGCGCTGGAACAAGAGCTGTTCGCCGACCTGGTGGCCGAGGTGACGGCGCGGGCCGATGCCATCGCCCTCGCGGCGCGGGCACTGGCCATGCTGGATGTGCTGGCCGGGCTGGCCGAGATGGCTGTGGCGCGGCGTTTCGCGCGCCCGTTGGTGGACGACTCCACGGTCTTCGCGGTAAAGGGCGGGCGCCATCCGGTGGTCGAGGCGGCGTTGGAGGGGGGCGAGGGCGGCGCCTTCGTCGGCAACGACTGCGATCTGGGGCCGGACCACTGCCTGTGGCTGGTTACCGGCCCCAACATGGCGGGCAAGTCCACCTTCCTGCGCCAGAACGCCCTGATCGTGCTGCTGGCGCAGATGGGAAGCTTTGTGCCCGCCGAGTCGGCCCATGTGGGCGTGGTGGATCGCTTGTTCAGCCGCGTGGGCGCCGCCGATGACCTGGCGCGCGGGCGCTCCACGTTCATGGTGGAGATGGTGGAGACGGCCGCCATCCTCAACCAGGCCACCGGCCGCTCGCTGGTGATCCTCGACGAGATCGGGCGCGGCACCGCCACCTACGACGGCTTGTCCATCGCCTGGGCAACCCTGGAGCATCTGCACGGGGTCAACCGCTGCCGTGCCCTGTTCGCCACCCATTACCACGAACTCACCGCGCTGTCCGGACGGCTGGAGCGACTAGCCTGCCACACCATGCGGGTGCGCGAGTGGCAGGACCACATCGTCTTTCTGCACGAGGTGGCGCCGGGGGTGGCCGACCGGTCCTACGGGATCCATGTGGCGCGGCTGGCGGGGCTCCCGGCGGCGGTGATCGGCCGGGCACAGGAAGTTCTGGACCGGCTGGAGGCAGGCGGCGAGGGGGCGACCCTGTCCGCCGAGGCGCTGGCCGCCGACCTGCCGCTGTTCGCGGCGGCGGTTCAGGCGGCGCCCGCCCGCCGTACGGCCACCGCGCTGGCGCCGGCGCCGGAGCCCGAGGCGCCCGTGCCCGCCGGCCCTTCGCTCGTCGATGAGGCCTTGGCCGCCCTCAACCCCGACGACCTGACACCGCGCGAGGCCCTGGAGGCGCTCTACCGCCTGAAGGGGCTGGCGGCGTGTTGTTCCAACGGCGTCTGACGCTGACTCGTGCGGTGATGCATAGGGTGCGTTCGACCGCCATTCAATGGCGGGCAGCGCACCGCCTCCAGTCGGACTGGTGCGCTGCGCCTTACGGCGCGAGCGCACCCTACACGCTGGCAGCGGGTTGGGGCGACCGCGTTGCCTCCATCTCCGCCAGATCCAGCAAGGCGCGGGTCTGGGCGCGGATCTCACGGCGAACGGCGCGGTCCAGCCGGCCCAGCCAGCCCGAGGGGATGGCATGCACCCCATGGACGGCCCCGGCCAGCATGCCGGCCAGCGCGCCGGTGGTGTCGGCGTCGCCGCCCTGATTGACGGTGGCCACCACACTGGCGCGGAAACCTTCGGTGCCGAAGGAGAAGGTGTGGTGAAGGACCGTCTGCATGGTGTCGACGATGTAGGCCGAACAATGCCCCCTGTAGGGCACAAATCTGAATTTGGGATGGTCCGCGATCAGACGGTCGGCCTCGGCGCGCACGCCGCCCATGCCCTCGCCCCGCAGGGCGGCGTGGACCATGCGCACCAGCGAGATGCAAGCCGCGTCCGACCGTTCATGATGATGGGTGATGCGCGCCTGGCCCAGGGTCCAGGCCGTGATGCGGTCATCCGGCGCCCCAAGGGTGGCGATCGCCAGCGGGATCAGGCGCATGGCGGCGCCATTGCCGCCGTCCCCTGGATTGTAGGGGGCCTCGGTGGTTCCCTTGGTCATGTAGCGGCGGATGCCCCGGCGCACCGTGTTGCCCACGTCCACCGGACCGCCCTTCAGCCAGGTGGCGAACGCCTCGGCCACCGTGCCCACTTCGAAGCCATTGGCTTGCAGCAACGCCCGGCCCAGGGCCAAAGCCATCTCGGTGTCGTCGGTCACCTGGCCGGGCTTCAGCCGCAGCCAGCCGCCGCCGATGATGCGGTCATGCACGCCGTATTGGTGGGCGATCTCGCCCTTGGTCATGAACTCCACGGTGGCGCCGAGGGCGTCGCCCACGGCCAGCCCCAGGTAAGCGCCCAGAGCGCGGTCCTCCAGGGTGGCGCGGTCGCGGAAGGGAGGGGGGGCATCGGCTTTCATAGCGTGGACATCTCCACCAGGTAGTCGCCGCCGATCACCAGGTACTCGGCCTCGCCCTTGAGGGGATGGCGCGGCAGCAGGCCATCGAAGAACACGATCTTGGGAACCGGCACGCGGACGGTGAGGATGCGGTCGCCGAAGCAGTCGGCGATGGACCGGTCCCCGGTGAACGAGGTGAGGCTGTTGAGGCGCACCACGGCGGTCCGTTTGCCGCGCCGCTCCAGGATCTGGTCCTCGCTCATCGAGGTGACCCCGCGATACAGGGTCAGGTGCCCGTCGACGCCCGGACCATAGGTGCGCAGCACCCATTGGCAGAAGGTAAACACCAAATCAAGCTGGCAGTGGATGGCATTGCCATGAAAGCGGCTGCTCATCTTCTGCTCCACGTAACGGACCCAGGCTTGGCAGGGGATGCGGTCGATGGGCTCCCCATGCCAGGTGGGCAACAGCCCGAAGCGGCTTTCCACCCATCCCTTGAGGACGGCGCCCTCGGCGTTGGCGGTGTCGAACACCCACCCGCGCAACAGCCGCAAGTAGCTGGAGCGGAACCGCCGGGTGCCGTCGGCGGGGCGCTTGTCGGACCGCTCGCGCGGGTCGCGCTGTTCCGCCTCCAGGCAGAAGGTCGCCGCCATGTAGGCGTGGAAGGCGCGCACCGCGTCGGCCTGATCCTCGGCCTCGTCCAGCATCTCGAACAGGCTGGCGCAGGTAGGGCGCACGTGCGGCAGGTCCAATGGCAGGGGTGCCAGGTTGAAGGCCGGGCTGGCCAGCGCGGCCGTGGGGATGCCGACCATGTTGCTGCTGTGGCCCTGGGGCGCCGGCCGGGGGGGCTCCTCGGCCAGCAGCTCCAGGGCCAGCGGGGACGCGGGCGGAGCGGTCTCGTTCATCATGGGGTCCGTCCTACGCAAGGGCCGTGCCGCTCCCTTGGCGCCCGCCAGGACCCGACACAGGCGCCGGCCCTGTGTCGATCCCGACACGACAAGGGTCGTCGTGTCGCCTTCCAGACAGCCGTGTCGGGTGGTGTGTCGGGGCTGACGACAGCCCAGACTCCCAGGGAATCCGCGCCTTTTCGGCGGTAGGCGGCGAGGTCGGCTGGGTTGGCACGCTGCTTGCCGAACGGGGGGTCAGGCGGCGCGTCGGCCGTCGCTGGACATCCTGCCCCCTTTGTCCCCGGGGGGCCATCCGGACCGGAAAGGAGACCCCTTATGAGCGCACTGCGTCAGATCGCCTTCTACGGCAAGGGCGGCATCGGTAAGTCCACCACGTCCCAGAACACCCTGGCCGCCCTGGTGGAGCTGGACCAGAAGATCATGATCGTCGGCTGCGATCCCAAGGCCGACTCCACCCGCCTGATCCTCAACACCAAGCTGCAGGACACCGTGCTGCACCTGGCCGCCGAGGCTGGCTCCGTGGAGGACCTGGAACTCGAGGACGTGGTGAAGATCGGCTACCAGGGCATCCGATGCGTGGAAGCCGGCGGTCCCGAGCCTGGTGTCGGCTGCGCCGGCCGTGGCGTGATCACCGCCATCAACTTCCTGGAGGAGAACGGCGCCTACGACGACATGGACTACATCTCCTACGACGTGCTGGGCGATGTGGTCTGCGGTGGCTTCGCCATGCCGATCCGCGAGAACAAGGCCCAGGAAATCTACATCGTCATGTCCGGCGAGATGATGGCCCTCTACGCCGCCAACAACATCGCCAAGGGCATCCTGAAGTACGCCCACTCCGGCGGCGTGCGCCTGGGCGGCCTGATCTGCAACGAGCGCAAGACCGACAAGGAACTGGAACTGTCCGAGGCGCTGGCCGCCAAGCTGGGCACCAAGCTGATTCACTTCGTGCCGCGCGACAACATCGTTCAGCACGCCGAGTTGCGCCGCCAAAGCGTCATTCAGTACGCCCCGGACTCCAAGCAGGCCAACGAGTATCGCGAACTGGCCCGCAAGATCCACGAGAACTCCGGCAAGGGCGTAATCCCCACCCCCATCAGCATGGAGGAGCTGGAGGACATGCTGGTCGAGTTCGGCATCATGAAGTCCGAGGAGCAGCAGATCGCCGAGTTGGAGGCCAAGGAAAAGGCCCTTGCGTAACGCCGGGTCCGGGTCGCCGGCCGCTGGCCGGCCGGCCTCCGCCCGCGCGGACGCATACCACCGCAGTCGTTTCCCATTCTGGTCCCAACGGAGGATGCGATGACTCCCCTGGACACTCCCGGCGGCCCCGTTGCTGGCTCCAAGGCCGGCGAAGACATGATCGCCGACGTCCTGGCCGCCTATCCCGCCAAGGCCGCCAAGCGCCGTGGCAAACACCTGACCGTCGCCCGCACCACGGAAGGCGAGGACGCCCCCGGCTGCGGCGTCAAGTCGAACGTCAAGTCCATCCCCGGCGTGATGACCATCCGTGGTTGCGCCTACGCCGGCTCCAAGGGCGTGGTGTGGGGCCCGGTCAAGGACATGGTGCACATCTCGCACGGCCCGGTGGGCTGCGGGCACTATTCCTGGGCCCAGCGCCGCAACTATTACACCGGCACCACGGGCGTCGATCGCTTCGTGACCATGCAGTTCACCTCCGACTTCCAGGAGCGGGACATCGTCTTCGGCGGCGACAAGAAGCTGGGCGAGATCGTGGATGAGGTCGAGACCCTGTTCCCGCTGAACAAGGGCCTGAGCATCCAGTCGGAATGCCCGATCGGCCTGATCGGCGATGACATTGAGGCGGTGGCCCGCAAGAAGGCTGAGGAAATTGACAAGACCATCGTGCCGGTGCGCTGCGAGGGCTTCCGGGGTGTCTCCCAGTCCCTCGGCCACCACATCGCCAACGACGTCATTCGAGACTGGGTCCTCAAGCCCAACGCCCGCACCGAGGGGGGCACGCCCTACGACGTGGCGGTGATCGGCGATTACAACATCGGCGGCGACGCCTGGGCATCGCGTCGGCTGCTGGAGGAGATGGGCCTGCGCGTGGTGGCCAGTTGGTCGGGCGATTGCACCCTGGCTGAAATGGAACAGACGCCCACGGCCAAGCTGAACCTCATCCATTGCTACCGGTCGATGAACTACATCTGCCGCTATATGGAGGAAACCCACGGCGTCCCCTGGATGGAGTTCAACTTCTTCGGCCCCACCGAGATCGCCAAGTCCTTGCGTGAGATCGCGTCCAGGTTTGACGAGACCATCCAGCAGAAGGCCGAGGAGGTCATTGCCAAGTATAAGCCGGCAATGGACGCCATTCTCGCCAAGTATAAGTCGCGTCTGGAAGGCAAGACGGTGATGCTCTACGTGGGCGGCCTGCGCCCGCGCCATATCATCCCGGCCTACGAGGACCTGGGCATGGAGGTGATCGGCACCGGCTATGAGTTCGCCCACGGCGACGACTACAAGCGTACCAGCGAATACGTGAAGGACGGTACGCTGATCTACGACGACATCACGGGCTACGAACTGGAGGCGTTCATCCAGAACATGCGCCCCGACCTGGTCGGCTCCGGCATCAAGGAGAAGTACGCCATCCAGAAGATGGGCGTGCCCTTCCGGCAGATGCACTCGTGGGACTACTCGGGACCGTACCACGGATGCGACGGCTTCGCAGTGTTCGCCCGCGACATGGACATGGCGGTCAACAGCCCCGTCTGGGGGCTGGCGCGAGCGCCCTGGGCCGAGGCCGACAAGGCGGCCGCCTCCTGACCCCCCGTTCTGACCCCCTTCTGGCGCGGAGACCGACCCATGCCACAGTCCGCCGAGCGCGTGCTCGACCACGCCACGCTGTTCAAGGAGCCTGAATATCAGGCGATGTTCGAGGCGAAGCGGGAAACCTTCGAGTGCCCGCATCCTACCGACAAGGTCCAGGACATCGCCGACTGGACCAAGACCGAGGACTACCGAGAGAAAAACTTCGCGCGCAAGGCGCTGGTCATCAACCCGGCCAAGGCTTGCCAGCCCCTGGGTGCCGTGTTCGCCGCCGCCGGCTTCGACGGCTGCCTGTCCATGGTGCACGGCTCGCAGGGCTGCGTGGCCTACTACCGCTCGCACCTCTCGCGTCACTTCAAGGAGCCGTCGTCGGCGGTCTCCACCTCCATGACCGAGGACGCGGCGGTGTTCGGCGGTCTCACCAACCTGGTGGATGGCCTGACCAACGCCCACGCCCTCTATGATCCGAAGATGATCGCCATTTCCACCACCTGCATGGCGGAGGTCATCGGCGACGACCTCAATTCGTTCATCATCCAGGCGAAGGACAAGGGTGCGGTCCCGCGGGACTTCCCGGTGCCCTTCGCTCACACCCCGGCCTTCGTCGGCAGTCACGTCAACGGCTTCGACGTCATGGTCAAGGCCATCGTCGCCAACGTCTGGGATCAGGAGGAGGGCGAGCCCACCCCCGATTCGTCGGTCAACATCATTCCCGGCTTCGATGGCTTCGCGGTCGCCAACAACCGCGAGATCACCCGCATGCTGGACCTGATGGGCGCCGAGCACCGGCTGATCTGCGACGTGGCCGATGTGTTCGATACGCCCACCAACGGCGATTTCCAGATGTACGCCGGTGGCACCACCATCGAGGACCTCAAGGCGGCCCGCAACGCCAAGGGGACGATCTCCCTGCAGCAGTGGTGCAGCGAAAAGACCCTGGAGCGGATCGCCGAGACCGGCCAGGCGGTCGAGGCGTTCCACGCCCCCATGGGCGTGGGCGGCACGGACCGCTTCCTGATGGCCGTCTCGCGTCTGACCGGCCAGGCGATCCCCGAGGCCCTGGAACTGGAGCGTGGGCGCCTGGTGGACGCCATGGCCGACAGCCAGGCCTGGTTGCACGGCCGCACCATGGCGGTGTTCGGCGATCCGGACTTCGTCTATGGCATGACCGCCTTTCTGCTGGAACTGGGCGTGGAGCCGGTGCACTGCCTCTCCACCAACGGCGGTCCGGCCTGGGAAGAGGCGATGAACGCCCTGCTAGCCACCTCGCCCTTCGGCAAGGACACCAAGGTGTGGGCGCGCAAGGACTTGTGGCACCTGCGCTCGTTGCTGGCCACCGAGCCGGCCGAGTTTGTGATCGGCAGCTCGCACGGCAAGTTCCTTCAGCAAGACCTGGGAATCCCCCTGATCCGGCTGACCTTCCCCATCTTCGATCGTCATCACCATCATCGCTTCCCAACCCTGGGGTACCAGGGCGGCCTGCGGGTTCTGGTCACGTTGTTGGACGCGGTGCTTGACAAGGTGGATCGGGAAACGGAAGAAACGGGGATCAGCTACGATCTGACCCGGTAACGACCGAGCGCATGCGGGCAAGAGTTCTCGCCCGCATGCGGCGCCCCGGTGATGGGGCACGGCTCGACCAAGCCATGGGATGGTCCGGCCGTTACGAGGCTCGGACTCCGGCTTTGATCACGCAGGTGCGGTAGGGGCTTCCCTTCCGGCGGAATTTTTATTACAAGGCGACCACGCTTCGGGACATAAACGGTCCCGGTATTGGATCAGACCGGCCGGTCCTCGGCCCAGTCGCAAGGAGTTGGGTGATGTTGGAAAGCCAATCGGTCAAGGTTGAGGACAAGCTGTTCCAGAACCGGTACAAAGTGGATGAGGGCAATCCGCATGTGTGCATTGCTCCCCACACCGTGCCGTCGGAAACCCTGCTGACCCTGGTCAAGGTGTGCCCGGCCGGCTGCTACCAGAAGGCCGATGACGGGACCGTCGAGGTGATTCCCGACGGGTGCATGGAATGCGGCACCTGTCGGGTGCTGACCGCCGGCAGCGGCGACTTGGACTGGAACTATCCGCGCGGCGGCTATGGCATTCAGTTCAAGTTCGGCTGATATCGGCTGTCTGAACGGATTGGACGCGAGACGGGGGTGCCATCGGGCGCCCCCGTTTTTTACGATGGGTTCCGTGTTGCCGCTTCTCGGGGTGGGGTAGGCTAGGAAAAAGGGAAGCTCTGCCTAAAATATAGGCATATACCTTGAGTGATTGATTTTCGGGCAGGGCCGGCGCATGATGGTGCGGTGCACTCGGTTTCGTTGGAGCGACGCCCATGGCTGCTCAGTCCCCGGTTCCCCTCACCGCTCTGCCCTCGTCGCCGGCGAGCGGGGCCGGCCGCGCCGGGGCAGGCGCGGCCGCTGCCCTGCCCATGCTGACGCTCTACGAAATCAGCAAACTGCTGTCGGCCTCCCTCAACCAAGACGCCACACTGCGCGACGTTCTGAACGTTCTGTCATCCTACCTGGAGATGCGGCGTGGCGCCATTGCCTTGTCCGGCGAGGATGGCGCCCTGTCCCTGGTGGCCGTGAACGGACTGTCCCTGGATTTGGCGCGCCGGGAGAACGGCGGCTATCCGCTGGCGGTGGCGCGCGAGGTGCGGCGCTCCAACATGCCCCTGGTGGTGGGGCGCATGGCCGACGATCCGCGATTTTCGGCCTACGCCCGTCAAGCCGACCCCTCGGAGCCGGACCGGATTTCGTTCCTCTGTGTGCCCATCCGCGCCACCGACAGCGTGCTGGGCACGCTGTCGGTGGAACGCGCGCGGCCCGGCGGCTTTGACGAGGACCTGCGCGTCCTGACCATGGTGGGCAACTTGATCGGTCAGACCGTGCGCCTGCACCGCTTGGTGGCCGCCGACCGCCAGACCCTGCTGGCCGACCAGGCGCGCCGCGAGAAACTGGCCCGGTCCGAGCAGCGGGCCGGTGGACGGGCGCCGCGCTTCCGCGAGATCGTCGGCCGCAGCCCGGCCATGGTCGGCGTGCTCGATCAGGTGCGCCACGTGGCCCGGACCCGCGCGCCGGTCATGCTGCGCGGCGAAAGCGGCACTGGCAAGGAGATGATCGCCCGCGCCATCCATCAGGTGAGTCCGCGCGCCGACAAGCCCTTCGTCTGCGTCAACTGCGCCGCGCTGCCCGATACTCTGCTGGAATCGGAGTTGTTCGGCCACGACAAGGGGGCCTTCACCGGCGCCGCTGGAGAGCGCAAGGGCCGCTTCGAGATGGCCGACGGCGGCACGCTGTTTCTGGACGAGATCGGCGAGATTTCCCCCACCTTCCAGGCCAAACTTTTGCGGGTGCTTCAGGAAGGCCAGTTCGAGCGGCTGGGGTCGTCCCGCACCCGCAAGGTGGATGTGCGTCTGATCGCCGCCACCAACCGGAACCTGGAAGAGGCGGTGTCCAAGGGCGACTTTCGTGCCGACCTTTATTATCGCATCAACGTGGTGACACTCGTCTTGCCGCCGCTGCGGGACCGCCGCGAGGACATCGAGCCCCTGGCGCGGCATTTCCTCGACCGTTTCAACGAGGAGAACGGCGACAGCCTGGCCTTCGCACCCGAGGCTCTGGACCTCCTGCGGGCCTGTGCCTTCCCTGGCAATGTGCGGGAACTGGAGAACTGCATCACCCGGGTCGCCACCATGGTCCGGGGGGCGGTCATCAGCGCCGAGGACTTCGCATGCCGCGAGGCCGGGTGTCTGTCCTCGGTGCTGTGGCGGGAAACGGAGGGGCCGACCCGGGCCATCGGCGGCATGGGCGCCATTCCCGATGTGGCGCCCCGCCCGGCGTCGCCGGGCTCTCCATCCGTCTGTCCATCCGGCAAGGGGGACTGTGCCTCCTGCGCCGACGAGCCCGCGTCGTCAAGCCATCCCGCCGATACGCCGGCGCCACTCGAGGCAACGCCGGGACCAGTGACGGGCGGCGGCGCCAGCGGCCGTCTTCCCGAGCGCGCGCGCCTGATCGATGCCATGGAGAAGAGCGGCTGGGTCCAGGCCAAGGCGGCGCGCCTGCTGGGTCTGACGCCGCGCCAGGTGGGCTACGCGCTGCGCAAGCACGGCATCGAGATCAAGCGGCTGTAGGGCGCGGGGACGTCACGGTGACCGAACGGGATTGACGATCCGAAAGCGTCCAAGGACCACAAGGCCGTCGTGCATGTTCCGGAGGGTGCGCTCGCGCCCCAGCCCGCGTTGCTCGCAAGGCGGGCAGACTTTGGGTGTTGCCGTTTCCCGACGGGGAAACGGCGGGGGCGCGGCGCACCGTTTCCAGGAGAGGCGGTGCGCTGCCGACCACAGACGTGGCCGTCGAGCGCACCCTACGATCAGAGCCGGAGCCATCGGCACGGGCCACCGTGACAGGCCCATCCTGAGAACTGACCGGTGACGGCTGACGTTGACTCTTGCGGGGATGGTAGGATGCGCTCGACCGCCATGACATGGCGGGCAGCGCACCGCCGCCTCTGGCAGTGCGCCAACATGCTGAGAGACACGGTGCTGGTGGCGATGCCCTGCCCTCATCCCAGCCCGCGCACGGCCTCGAGCACCGCCTCGGCGTGGCCCGGGACCTTGACCTTGGGCCAGACCTTGCGCACCACGCCGCCGCCGTCGATCAGCACGGTGGTCCGCTCGATGCCCATGTAGGTTTTGCCGTACATGCTCTTTTCCTTCCAGACGCCATAGCGTTCGCAGACGTCGCCCTCGGCGTCGGAGGCCAGCACGAAGGGCAGCTCGTACTTGGCCTTGAACTTGTCGTGCTTGCTGACGGGGTCCTTGGAGACGCCGACGATCATCGCGCCGGCGGCCTCGAAATCGGCCAGGCTCTCCTTGAAGGCCAGCGCTTCCTTGGTGCAGCCCGAGGTGTCGTCCTTCGGATAGAAGTAAAGCACCACCGCCTTGCCCGACAGGTCCGACAGCGACACGTGGCCGCCGCCATCGGTGGGCAGGGAGACATCGGGGGCCGGCTGGTCGACGGCGAGGGTCATGGGGTGTCCTCCTTCTGGTGGGCTTCTGGTGGGGGCGTCTCGGCGGGCTCAGGCGGAGTCGGTGGGCGCGGCCTCGACCGAGGCTTGGATGAGGTGATCGTAGAGTACCCGCACCCGCGTTGCCTCGGTATGCATGCGCCTGAGCAGGGTGTCGAAATCCCCGCAGCCGTCGCAACAGGCCCTCAGCCGGGTCTTGAGGCCGGCGGGCAGGTCCTCCTCGGAAGGTACGCCGTCCATGGAATGACGGATCATGCCTTGCAGTGTCAGCCAGAACCGATGGGCGCCGCTCAGGAACGCCGCGTCCTCCGCCGGCAGCAGCCCGGCCGCGCCCACCCGGCGCAGGCTTTCGGCGGTGTTGGGCACGGCGATTTCTGGATGATCGTGCGCATGCCGGAGTTGCAGGTACTGCGCGATGAACTCAACGTCCACCAAGCCGCCGCGCACATGCTTGATGTTCCAGATGCTGTCGTCCCCATGCTCGGCGGCCATGCGGGCGCGCATGTCGGTCACCTCCCGGGCCAGCTTGGCCGGATCACGCGGCCGGCGCACGGTGTCCGAGATGACCGCCCGTACCCGCTCCGCCAGGTCCTCCGGCCCGGCCACGACCCGCGCCCGGGTGAGCGCCTGGTGTTCCCAGGTCCAAGCCGCCTCCGCCTGGTAGCGGCGGAACGACGTCAGGCTGGTGGCCAGCGGCCCCTTGTTGCCAGAGGGCCGCAGGCGCATGTCCACCTCGTACAGCCGCCCTTGCGCCGTGCTGGCGGTGATGGCGTTGATGAAGCGCTGCACCAGGCGGGTGAAATAGACCGTGGGCGACAGCGGCTTGGGGCCGTCGGACTGCTCCGCGCCCTCGGGTGCGTCGTAGACCATGATCAGGTCCAGGTCGGAGGTGGGCGTCATCTCCTGGCCGCCCAGCTTGCCCAGCGCGACGACCACCATGGCGCCCCCGGGAACGCGTCCGTGCGCCTCGGAAAAGGCGGCCTCGACCCGCGCCAGCAAGGCGTCCAGCACCGTATCGGCCACGTCCGACAGCGCCTGCCCGGCGTCCCCCGGAACCTGGGTGCCGCGCAGGGTCTGCACCCCCACCAGGAAGCGCTGGTCGTTGGCCCAGCGCCGGCAGATGTCGAGCACGTCCTCGAACACCCGGGCGTCCTCCAGGGTGCTGTCCAGGCTTGCGTGCAGGGCCTCGCGGGGCGGCCGTTCGTCCAGGAAGCCGGGTTCCAGCACGACATCCAGCAGGCGCGGGTTGCGCGCCAGGTGCTCGGCCAGACGGGGAGCGTCGCCCATGATCTCCGCCAAAAGCGTCAACAGGCCAGGGTTGGCGGCGAACAGCGCGAACACCTGCGCCCCGGCCGGCAGATGGGCGAGGAAGCTGTCGAAGCGCAACAGGGCGGCATCGGGATGGACGGTGCCGGCCAGCGCCCGCACCAAGGTGGGCATCAGCTCGGTGAGGCGCTCGCGCGACCGGGTGCTGTGCAAGGCCCGGTAGCGGCCATGGTGCCAGCCGCGAATGGTGGCGGCCACCATGGGGGGCTTGGTGAACCCCAGGTCCGCGAGGGTGCGCAGGGTCTCGGGGTCGTCCTCGCCGCCGGTGAACACCAGGTTGCCGGCGTCGCCGGCCAGGGTGGGGGCTTCCTCGAACAGGTCGGCGTAGTGGTCCTGAACCGTCATCAGGGTTTTTTTGAGCGACAGCGCGAACTCCTTGATACCCTCGTGCCCGAGGAAGATGGCCAGCGCCCGCAGCTTGCCTTTATCCGACGGCAGGGTCTGGGTCTGCTCGTCGTCGATCATCTGCAAGCGGTGCTCCACCTGTCGCAGATGCGCATAGGCGACCATCAGGTCGTCGCGCACCGCCGGGGTGACCAGACCGCGTGCCGTCAGGGCCTCCAGCGCCGCCACCGTGCCGCGCTGACGCAGGCGCGGTTCGCGCCCGCCCCAGATGAGCTGCTGGGTCTGGGCGAAGAACTCGAT
>Ga0126339_10001793_pt1 | contig 14995 bp, 5 predicted proteins | sample OrbTmetagenome_2_FD_92532 | JGI IMG/M metagenome (GOLD analysis project Ga0126339, IMG submission 92532) | Coral microbial communities from Petempiche,Puerto Morelos, Mexico - Orbicella T R C metagenome | ecosystem: Host-associated > Invertebrates > Cnidaria > Coral | place: Petempiche,Puerto... | reverse complement strand
CTTTTTTTGGAAATCACCACCCCCCTCCAAATAAAATGGAACGACCCCTACTAATTCGTCTCAATCTTAGGCAATCTAAACCATACTTGTTCTTTGTTGGTTCATTGTTATTATCATTATTATCATCATCATCATCATCATCATCATCATCAGCATCAGCATCATCATCATCAGCATCATCATCATCAATGTCATTGTCATTATCGTTGTCATTGTCATTGTTATTGTTATTGTTGTTATTATTATGATATCTCTCAGTTACTACGCGCGCTGTGATTGGACAATTTAACCGGCCGTATTCTACAGTACGGCCCGCTAAATGTTAAAGCCGTTTTCGTTGTCAAAATGTTTCGTGGTTTATCGCCAAGTGTTCCTAACTTTTATTGCAAGTAAAAGTTTAAAACTTTCAGTGTATTAAAACGTGCTAACGACTTAACAACGATTTCACAACGATTTCAAATTGGCTCGTTTTGCTTTCGACGTGCGTCAAAAATTGGAAGCCACTCCGCGTGGATAGAAATCGTTCCCGAACCCGTCAAACACACAGTAGAGATATAATAAATATCCTACTAACCTCGTCTTCTCGGTCCGTACTGTAAGTTACGGATCCTCGTTTTTTCCCCTTCGATTTACGACCCGCGCGCTTTGCGCTTGGGTCATAAATCGGAGTGGACAATACTCGGTCCGTAACTTAAAGTACGGACCTCGAACTCGGTTAGTAAGAGGTTTTTACTACAATTACAGGATGATTTGGAAGGGTCGATTGTATCTCGTTAGCGCGCACAAATGCTTTGAGCGTTTGTGGTGAATAGTTTTCTTTTTTTTCTTTTAACCAGATGTGGAGCTTGCCATTGAGCAATACAAAAAAGACAAGCAAGAAAGGGAAAGACTAGAAAAGGAAAACGAACGTTTGTTGTCTCTGGAAAGTGAGTACAAAGATGCTGTTAAGCGAATTGAGTTTGAAAAGACAGAACTCGAAGAAGAACGGCGCCAGCTCCAAGAAATGGAACAACAGCACAAGGAAGCCGTTAATAGCTTTGAAGAAGAAATAGCAGTACAAATCAAGGAACTGGAAAGACAGCGAGAAGAACTGCAACATTTTGAAGAAGAGAAAGAAAAACTGATCATGCTTCAAGAAAAATACGAAGAGAATGTCAGAAAGCAAGAACTCGAACGCTCAAACAAGGAAAAGAGACGACAAGAAGAATACGAGCGATTAAAGGTAATGAAAGCAAAGCTGGAAGGGGAAGAAGGAACAGAGAAGGAAAGAGTGGCCATCGAAGAGTTGAGGCAACAGCTAGCGCTTCAGGAGTTGAGCAGTTTAGAGGAAGAGGTTCTTACTTACGAGCGCCAGCAACTTGATAGCGAACTGATCGAGGATGAAAGAAAGAAACTTGAGGAGATGAAGGACAGACAAAGTGAGGTCATACAACAACTGGAGGAGGAACTGAACGCCCAGATCAAGATGTTAAAAGAGGAAAGGGAAAAAGAGAATAATAAGATTAAAAAAGAAAAGGAGAGGATTCAGTTGTTGGAGGAACAGCAACAACAAGCCCTGAAACGGATTGAGCTCGAGAGAAAACGACTCGACGAAGAACGCGAAGAAGAGAAGATGAGACTTCAAGAGGAGCACGAGCGATTGAACAAACTAGAACAAGAACGGTTGGAAGTGCTGGAGAATGCAGCCCGGGAGCAGGAGCATGAAAAACAAATGATTGAATCAGAGAAAAGGCGGCTTGTGGAACTCGAGGAAAAGCATGCTCAAGCCATGAAGGAAATAGAAGATACCATGATTTCAAAACAGGACAAGATGGAACGTGAACGCCAAATCGAATTTGAATTTTTTGAAACTGAGCAGCTTTTACTGGAAGAGTTAGAGCAGAAACAGCGGGAAGCGGCCGAGCAATTAGAACGAGAGAGAGAAGTGATTCGACAGCAATTCGAGAAGGAAAGAGAGGAAGAAAGAAGGGAACTCCAACGAGAGCAGAGGCGCTTTCGAGATTTACAAGTTCAGCAGCAGGAGACACTTCAACAAGCGGAAGAAGAAAGACGGCGTCTCCAAACGGAACTTAAGAATCAAAGAGAACAAATGCGTAAAGAGAAGTCGCGTTTGATTAATCTTGAGAAAGAGTACAAGAAAATCAGAAGCAACGGCTCAGATTCTCCTTTGATTCTGTCAGCGTTAAACATGCGAGATATATCGCAGCTCGGAAAAGGTTGCACTCTTCAGGAGCGAAAACAGCGTTTGGAGAATGAAAAGAGGCGACTGATAGAGCTGAAGAAAGAAGCAGAAAGCCTTTGGCATAACGCTAAACAACAAGACAGCAACGAAAGCGGTAGCAGTGGAGACGAGATAACCAAAGACCAAACGCGCAAGCTTGAACTAGAAAAGGAGAAACGAGTAGAGCTGGAGCGGCAGTTAGCTGAACTCAAACAGCAGAAGAACAACACAAACATCACAGACAATGGCGACAAAATCAAAGAACTTGAACAAGCTCTAGGACTGGAACGGGTAAGAAGACAGGAGATGGAAAGGATCCTCTCTGAAAAACAGAAGCAAGAAGAACTTGAGAAAGTTGCAGCGGCCGACAGAGCTCGTAAAGAGATGATGACGGAGAAGGCCATTCAAGAAAGACTTCCTGCAAAGGTAACAAAAAAAGTTGGAGGTTTCCATGAGGACTGTTCACTGCCCCTCCCCACACTGGGAAATGGGTATAGGAAACCTAGCTGTTTAAACAAAAAGCCACTTTAATTTATTTCATTTTCCATCACGAAGCTTGCTAATACAGCTGCTTATAATCGTTGGTTGCCGAACTGGGCAGGCGCGATGGGAGGCGGTTGCATCCGGAACAGGAATGCGGGCGTGCATGTGAGGGGCGGGATGGGGCCGATGGGGGTGGGATTGGTTTGGTATTTGACAATAGTCTGGACATGTTTATTTTCGACTGCATGGTTTTAGAATCGACTTACTAATACAAATTAGTGTTAAGTATCAACAGTGTGTATCAAATTAGTGTTAATTAACTGCTGGTTAGCTGCTCTGCTTTTTAAGAACTACAATCGTGGACAAAAGTCCTTGGGACACTTACGTAATGTAACGGATTATCTGTGTTTTAGAACTGAAGTATGAAGAAAACGCTGCTATATCCTTTATAAACGGGTTGCTGTCCCCCCTCCCCCACAAGACAATGTTGAAAATCAGGTGAAATTGCATTGTATGGGGGGTGGGGGGCGAGGTTAGGCAGGTGAAGTTGTATTCGCGCCTAGCGTGTACGCAAAAGCGCCAAAAGTGCAAATTTGTCCCAAGACTTTTGTCCATGATTGTAGCCCTTGTTTACTTTGAATTGCACCCTTTCCTGCTTTGGTAATAACCACGTAGAAGCTGTTTATAGTTAACGCTCACTCCCATTCACTGACTCTCTAAATTTCGTCAGTAATGAAAGTGACAAACATTGCTGATCTGTACATATTGTTTCCTCTGTTTATCAAACAGGTTAAAAATGGTTCTTCTCACCACGACATCAACCTTGTGCAGCACTTGGTCTCAACAGGTCACGTGTTAGAAAACTGCCCATCAGTGCGCGTGACAGCCAGTGCGTGTAAAGGCTACCTGTCAAAACTGGGAGGAAAGCTCATCAAGTCCTGGAAAAAGCGTTGGTTTGTTTTGGACAGACAGAAGCGTGCCCTGTGTTACTACTCTGACGAACATCAACGTGTGCCCAAGGGTATTGTTTATTTCCAGGCCATACAAGACGTGTACGTAGATTTGCCCAACTCGCACAAAGGCTCCTCGACAAGAACAGCGTTTTGTGTTAAAACTCCCCAAGAAACATACTATGTTGCGGCTCCTAGTGGTCTTGCAATGAGCATATGGATTGACGCTATCCTCACGGGTAGGGAGGGGGCTAATTTCTATGACTGAACGAGTCGCATTCGTTTAATATCCTACTTTTATATTGATCGTTTTTTAAGACTAGGGATTTGGAACAGATAACGCTTCCTTTAGTAAAAATGTTGCTGAGCTACAAAAGGCGTCCCTTGGCCAGTTGGCCAATATTTATATCGGACACCTTGATGGATGATTACGACTTCGTATTGCTGTTTGAAGTTTAGAACTGCTACCAAATCACGTTAAATTTATTTTAATACCTGAAATCGTGCCCAGAAAATGTCAGCGTTTTCTAGCCTCGTGTGCCTTTGTTTATATTGTTTTGTGTCAGTTGTAATGTACACAGCGTGACAAGTTTTTACTTGGGTTCGGTTTGTTTGTTTGTTTGTTTGTTTTTTTCTTTGTTTCAATTAGTTCTACTAAGTTTTATTATGATTAGTACGTATTTTCGGCAGTTGCTGTAACCGTTAACATAAGGAAGTAATGTGTGTTATTTTTTTCAAATGACCTTGAACTATAATTGAGCGTTTTGACTCAAAGATTTTTTTTTTCACATTTTTCTCTTCAATTTCTTTACATTAACATAACTATATAAAAGTCACAAAATAAGAGTTGTTGGGAAAACTGAAAGAAATTATTTATATATATATAAGTTTAAATTTAGCGGTAAACAGAAATGAAAAGATGTATATTCTTGGGTTACTGCAGTTACAAATGTTTTAGAATAAAATAATCAACAGTACTGCTGTGTTGTGATTATACAGTTAACCGTTATTGTTACAATTTTCTCGTGTTCCAAATTATTGTTGAAGGCCTGCTATTTTTAGTGACAATAGGCTTTGCCATTAGTTGGTCACGTGATGTGCTTTCAAGAAAACACTGATTTAGTCATTGGTGATGTATAATGTTATCAGAAATGGAATTTACAAATAAACGTGCATTCAAATTTTCAAGCTTATATCCTTTAAGAGGGAATTTTTATGGACGTTAGAAATTGGAAGGATTTGTATGGAAAGAAGACGCTTTGCCCTTCAATCACACTCCAGCGGTTTTCCATACAAATCCTTGTAATTTTGGAAGTTTCCAAGCTGCCATAAAATCTTTGCTTTGAAAATTCTATGCCCTCTTTCTATCGCCAGCAGCTTCCTTTTGTAGTGATAAATAACGAAAGAGGTCTATGGGTTAAAACATGCTCTTTCCAGTTCTGAAAGTCATTTAGCTGAAGCTAAAAATTTAGAAATTATCGTTAACCTGACCAACTGCCGCAAAGGCCTATTGTTTAGGTTAATCATTTCTAGTTCAAGATTGTTTTACCGAAGACCACGAGTCTACAGGGCTAGGGTACGTTTAATCCGTCAAACATGACTCTAAGGTGCGTGAAACAAATGGCCGCGGGAAATCTGGGGTTAGAACGCGCGAGATAAATTCCGCTCGGCCTGTTTTTATCCCGCCTTTTTTTTTTTTTTGCGCCGCGCTCGACGGACTTAGCGAAAGAGGAACTACTCGACGTCTACTCCAGGCGGCAAAATCGTAGAAGAAAGTCTATCCTTATGAATATTTTTATAATAAGGCGCACGGTATTAGCAAAGCATTATAAAATAAAGTAATATGGAGGTACCTAGTAAAGCAAACATCAACGGTATATACCAGTAAATAAATCAAAGCGTATTTTTTGACAGTTTACTCTTGAGGCCATCTTGAAGCCTAGCCAGTGTCACACAATCGCTTTTCACTGCTCATCTTTCTCTTGCACTATTGGCCCGTTTCTTCATATAGTTTGTTTTTAAAGAAAGCGTCAAGACCATTTCAAGCCTTCGTAGTCTTCTGACTTCGCCTACGAGGTGTCAGTGATTTAAACACGTCACGTGACCGAATATGTCCCAGCCGAAGTGGGGAATATCCGAGTGATATTCAATTTTCAAGACTTCAAGACTTGCGAATAATATTTGATTGATAATTAACACAATAACACCTATTTGACTTAAAAAATATGCTCGAATATTTGTCCTTGAACATGATCTGTTCCGTGAAGCTCAAAGTTTTTCTCGAGCTTTGCTCTCAGAAACAGTTCGCTTCCACCGAAGAGAAAATGTCCACCGACCAATATCCGAGCTTATTATATGGCTGCGTCTCACAAAGACTGGGAACTACCGAATTCACGAATATTATTGGCTGAAATCGATATTGTCCGCGGTCTAGATTTTCCCATCTAGACCGGCATCTAGCTAGACCGGTTTCATTTTGCGTTGACAAAGTAGCAAACTAAAATACAAAAATGTTCACCATTTTCTTTTATTTTCTTCTCAATCAATTATGGCACTGCCAAAAAGCCTGATGACAAAAGAAACAAGTAAAGAGAACGAGCAAATTTCGGCAGGTTTAAGTTAAGCTCATCGCCGTTCGCAAGCAAACTGTCGGCAAACCAGTTACATTAAATGAATTAAAGTTTTCTTCTTTGCCATACAATAAACATCTTATTAACCGAGCTAAGTCGGTCTGTATGGGAGAATCTTGACCTCGGTCGTGTGTACATACCTCACTGCGTTCGGTCTGTACTCACCTCGGTCGAGATTCTCCCATACAGACCTCCAGCTCGGTTAATAAGAGCTAAATATTTTCATATCAAATAGAGGCTATTGTTTATATGTTCGAGAAACCTTTTTAACCGATGCATCAGCGTTCAGTCATTTGATTTTGTAGCCAAAATGTAGATCAAGACCAAAAAACGGGATAGAGAATGTTTTGTTGAAGGGGATGCAAAGAAATGCTTTTCTATTTGAGAGGGATTGGACAGTCTGTCGACAGACCCTCGAAGTCCCCGCGGGGCTACTACACAAAGTTCTTTACGTAGAGGCTCGGCCCGGACGTCCAACGCCTTACTATTTCTATACCATTTTGACAGAAAAGGTACCCCTTCCGCGTAAGTTTAATTGAAAAAAGGAATCCCTTCAACACACTTTCTTAACTGCCCCGTATTTTGAATGAATCGCCACGAAGGAAGTCTTGTTGTCACTTTCATGTAGTGCATAATAAATGAAATGATAAGCCGTAAGGTGCGTTTGCTCAAAATAAAAGGCCCCTAAAAATGATTAAATGACAGATTTCCCAACTTTTCATAATTCTGAGCTAGTGAAATCCCTACTCTTCTATATACCTGAAGCCTGAAAAAAGTACTTCTTTTGGGTGGAGCCTCTCCGCATAGGCCTCTCGAAAGGAGTACGGGGGGTTGGGGGGAGTATAAACCGCTGGGAATTTTAATCTTCCGGTGAAATGATAACGTCAATGCGTTAAAAATGAAGTCCGTGCTTCTGATTGCTCACTGAGGTTTCTGCGGGGCTCTGAATTCGTGGTAAATTCTAACTAAAATTAGATCGGTCTGTAAAATCGCCGTGACAGGAATATGGGGTAGTTGCAGGTTCCTAGTTGTTATACTATTTCACTAAAGAACGCCTTTACAATTTTATTACCATGAATCCTGGTAACAGATCCTTAATATTCTTACAAATTAATATGGATGCTATGATGTAATATGAAAACGCTCCCTTACTGGTTCCATAGTCTTTATACTCAAGAAGGTGGGGCACGTACTTCGAAGCATGGATGGTAACTTTTCATGTGCCACTGACCAAAAACTAGGACGCATAAGTCACGTAGCGTGATACTGAGCGAAAAAATGTTTGCTCATTTCACCTGGGCTTAAAATAGCAAACCCGTGCATGCGTTATTTTAGAATAAAGACCGGGAAGCTAAGATTAAAAGATTTAAACCTCAGAATTAAACTTAAGACAATGTTGCCCTTAATGAGTGTTCGCTATTGATGAGGTGTTGACTTTCGGTCCATGCAGAATAAGTGTGAGTAACAAAGGTTCTTGAGACCTCACCCATTACAATCCGTATACAAAGTTAGAAGAGAAAAAATTGATACCACTTTCTCGCCGGGATCAAAGTGAAAAAGAAAGGCGGAAAGAAAGGATGCCAAATTCTGCCACAGGCATATCTACAGTATGTTAATTGAAGTACTCCACCCCACTCCTCCACCCCCCCCCTCCCCCCCCCTCCCCCCCACTCCCGACTACCGCTCAAAAGCAATCTTCCTCATTAAATGGGCTGTACTGTGAGTAATGCTAAACAGCAGTAAAAAAGTGATACTGGCATGCATGTGCATTTAATTTGCTCAACAGCTATATAGAAATAAATATAGATATATATAGAAACACTCAAAAAGTAGAAGCTTGCAAGGTAGGTAAAATATATACATATAAAATATTATTATTACTATTTTTTATGAAACATATATTCTATATTAATCTTATTTACACAAGTATAGTATCAATTGTTTTTGAACAATCCAATTGAACCTTTTAAAACACGAGTAACAAAACTATACAATTTGCACTGCTACAAAACTAATCCTAATCCTACAAATTTCATTTCTGAATTCGTTTAGAAATATAGTATTCGGCTTCTGGGGAAATGTATACACAGCACCCTGCATGTCCTAAAAGTGTGTACAGCTGGCAGGAAAATAACTGAAAATTTGGAATAAGTTACTTGTTCGATATACCCTCTTTTTAACTGGTTTTCAGAAAAAAACAAAACAAAAAAACAAACACAAGAAAGGGCAACAGCTGCTGTAGATTGATTACTGTTGTGTGCTAGTAATCATGTTTCACACGTGAAGTATCTTTCTCCTAATAGGTCTGACCTATTAGCTCTGACCTATGAGTTCTGACCAATTAAGTCTGACCTATAAGTCTGACCAAATATGTCTGACCTATTAGGTTTGACCTATTAGGCCTTGTGGAATATGTCTGAGCTGATAGTAAGACCTTTACCTTAAGAATGCCACAATCCAAGGGGCTGAGCTTTTTGAACAGCTGACTCTTAAACTAACTACATATATGAACAAGGCACTATGTATAAGGCAGCATATCGTCAAAGGTTCTTCTGGAGTTTGTAGGTCTTGATACATTTTGTGCACCTGCTGTCTTGACATTGGACTGAAGATTGATCAGTTGTCCCACAGTAACCTTCATGGTGTGTTTCTGAAGGAGAAGACTGTCTTTTTCTTGAAGCTGAATTACAAGATCTGATGACACTTCTGTTAAGAGTAGAACACAAAAATCAAACAATTAAAGTATGCAGTAATTAAGAAATAGAAAACATTTTCCCCATTTCTACTGAGGCTATAGAAACAATAGTGAAAGTTTGCAAGAGCAAGAAAACCCTTGGGTGGCAAGTGTTTCCACCATTTGTTTATAAGTTCTCTCAAACTTGCATGAGTGTTTCTATGACTTGATAGAAAAAACAAAGGTGTTCTCTATTTCCTCAAGAAAACAGTGGGAGAAAAAGAAAGAAAAATAACTTGTCTAATTTGATTATCAAAGCGTAAATTCTCTTTGCTTGTAAATGACATTTTGATATAAACTGATATAAATTTGAAAAAAGGTGGGCTGACATTTCCCAAATTTACCCAAATGCAATCCATTTTAATCCCCTCCAGTTTTGTCCATCCATGTCCCTTCTTGGTTTTCCTGTGTTTTGTTTGAGATCTTCCATAGTCTTGAGCTGTTTTTGTGAGATTTTAGTTAATTCTATGACCATTTGATCAGTGCTGAAATTGCCTAAAATTGCATGACCTAACCCATTTAACCTCAAAAACATAGCAGCCTACCATTCCCAACAAGATGACTTAACTGCAAGATACAACAAATGACAATGTGTATGATTAACAAAGCCTCAAAATTGAACATCAAATTACGCACCTGAAAAGTGATTATTTCTCTCATACTACCCCTTTATATGATCCATACAGATCTTTTTTTTTCTGTTAGGTGGAGTGAGTATCCTGTGACAACACTTACTGTTAATTTTCAATATGAGATCCTCAATAAACTCCTTCAGCTGGGTCAAATCACAATGCAACACTGAAATCAACAACAGTTGGAAATAAACATACATGTACATGTACGTCTGTTCTGATGACAGAGATACTGGGAAGACTAATAATGGCTTATCAGTAGTCTCTTGGTCCAAGATAAAAATAGATCTCTAGAAAATGTCCAAATTCGATATTGATAAAGACAACTTCCTAGATTCTCAAGGATTTCATGAATTTACATGTACAGGTACAAAATAAATTGTCCACAAAAGAATTATTATGTGTGGTTTTGGAAAACAGGCTTGTCCTAATTGATAAAGTTGCAGTTCAGTGTTATTTACCCATCTTGTCAGTACGTAATAGTAACTGGACCAAGTGAAGAGTACAAAATGATACAGAGACTAATTGGACAAGTAATTTTCAAATCGGCAGGGCACACTGCGCAATACTGATGTAAATTAAAAGAACAACTTATTGTCAGTACTACATGAAGTCAAGTAAGTTAACAATATTAATAACAATAACAACATCATCTATATTGGAGCACAATCGAGAAGGCCACAAAAGACTGGTTAGCATGGAAAAGCCTTGTTACCACCCTCTGTGCCAGCCAGCACTATGGGGATGACCGACTGACTTATTCATGCAATCTGATGTGAATTTAACCCATTGATTCCCGGAGCTTTTTGCCAAAAACGCATTTTTCAGACATTTTGGAGACTTTCAGTCTGGATATGAGCCAAATTAGCTCCAATCTACTCAAAAAGGCATTTTGCAACATGACAGCATGCCTTTTTTTCCACTAGCATCATGTTTTAGGAGATTTTTGCTCAGGTATGCGCAGAGGTTTTTGGATTATTATTATGAGAAAGTGACCCACGTCTTTAGGCTTTTTGTTTTTTTTTTACATTCTTATTTCGCCTTTCCTTTTTCTCGTTTTCTTATCTTTTTGCTACAGTGATTGACCTCCTACTGGGCTTGCTTCCAGTTCAAAAATTTCTGAGAAAGCATCATCGAGATGGGCAATTTTTACCATGGAGTAGCTAAGTGTAGTCACAAGATATTTTGCTCCAAGTCTTTCATTCAAATTTCTGAGCATTTCGGTATTTCAGGCTCCATTGAGCTGACCACTCTGATCTTGAAAGATCTTTTCCTCCCGCAGAACTTGAGTATAAGTGATGCCAATTTTAGTCAAAGGTGATGACATCAGAAGTGGAACAAAGGCCAACACTTGTTCCAGGCGGGTACAGGCGGCACGGGAGTCAATGGTTTAACAACTCTAACCCTAAACCAGATTAGTAGAATTCTACTAGTATACGAAATACTGGTAAATGCAAATGCTGCAATCTGACTGGCTAGCTACTCATACACTATTTAAACAATAGAGTGTTTCTGTCGAGGAACTATGGGCTGATAGTTGCCCTGCAGAAATTTGATCTTCTTAAAACAAATATTTGCCCGAAAAGCGAAGCTTAGAGGGCAAATATGCTAGTTTTAAGAACATCAAATTTCCAGGGGATAACTATCAGACCGATAGTTCTGAGACACAAATACTCTGTTGTCTTTATTGTTCACCACTAAATTTTCTTTCACGTGCCAGTTCAAAACTTATGTTAAATTACTTATTCAACTTTTTTAGATGAAAGCAGTGAAAGCCAAATGTAAAATTTAAAAAGGAAAATAAACAAAACCCACTTAATACAATTTCAATTGTTTAGTTTTTTATAAGCTCACTTGTTTACAGAAAATTTTTCACGGACGAGTACTATCTATCCGGGCATTTTCCTCAGACAGGCACTATGGGCTGATAGTGTCTCTCCGCCGATGAACATTATCGAGTCATGTGATCAATTTAAACTAATAAGAATTGGAGAAAATTTAGTGGTGGACTATAAGAGCTGATAGTGTCTCTCCATGGATGAACACCATCGCCTCACATGGTCAATGTAAACCAATAGGAATCAGAGAAAATGTAGTGGTTAATTATAAAAGCTATTAATTAGAGTGCAGTGGCCAGAGGTCCTCCACATAATGACAATGTTTTCTAGTTTCTCCAATATTGCAAGGAAAATTTGGAAATATTACTTGATGATTAAATACTCAAGAACCATAAACATTTAGGAAACTGACTATCATGTGACTTGAAAACCTCCAAATTTTCCAATGAATCAATGAGTGCACCATGCACAAATGCAAGTTTGAAATAACAATTCTATCTGCAAGTGCTATTTTGCTAAAATTGATCATGAAGTTCACATTATGTTGAGAAATGATTGGAAATCATATTTATATTTGATGGAAATTTAGCTCCAATTCTACTAAAACAATAATTCACTTTCAATTTTTATGAGGTGATAGTCGATTAAGCCTTTAGCCTCATCAGCTATCACCACCAACTATCAACGGATTGTATACAATGATGTAATTTCAAGTTTATTTGGAAACGAATATGTGAAGTCATGTTTAATCACACGTAAAGTGCATGCATTTATGCCAATGTTTGATTTTTTTGGAGATGTCGAGAGTTCATCTGGTGATTTGTACAGTATTGTATGTTATCTTCTTTCTCAGTTTGTGAGCGAGCAGAATTTAACAAATCCTGCAATCTGATTGGTTCCTAGAGCAGGCAGAATTTTTTTTATCCGAACCACCATAGTGGGCAGGATCCATCAAGTTGATTTATTTTGAATTTGTCAACGAGTTAGTGGTAATCGTTAATCTTTTCCCTTTTCACACTTCCATAGATGTTTGATCAAGGCAAGTTTATCTCTATTCTCCTTTAAATGGCAAGGAAAGTCACTGTAAGTAAAGTTGTGAGTAATTTGTGAGAAATTGTTTGGCTGTTTGTAACTCGGTGCTGTAATGGTGTGTAATCCTGTGTGTCTCTCTTTGTACAAATTTAAGTAAAAAAATGAGTCTACTCAATTGTAATTGGGCTTATCTCTCTGATCGTTGCTGTGTTTGAGAGAATTTCTGTGGAATACACTTGACAAATTTCCTAACTATCTGCTACTCAAATTACCGTAGAAAAGTCTGACTTCGAGTGATTTGTAACAACTGACAGAAATTGTCTTTTTAGTACAACTTCAAACTTTGCACAAAATTTCACACAGGAAAAACAATTTTGGAGAACTTAACTGGTGAACTAAATGCAACTAACATAAAGTAGTTCGAAATAAATCTGTTCTTTAATAGATCTTTTTTTGTCCAGTATCTGAGTTACTCGCTCGTTTGCTTGTTAGATTTTTACAAATGGTTTGTAGATGCCGCATAAGCCAAAATTCAATGACAAAGTTGCATAAACAAACCCACTTGTAAGTCAATTTACCACAAGAAAAAAGATAAACATGTTATTGGCTGGCTTAGGGTTGGCCCGTACAGTGGAAAACTGTGACCTCGGGTTTGAAAATGCTGCCCTCAGCCTGCGGCCTGACGGGCAGCATTTCAAGACCTCTGTCACAGTTTTTCACTATACAGACCTCCCAGCCAGCCAATAACATATATTTATAACAGTGTTGTACACATTAAATATCCTGTTGAATGTGCTCAGTTTTGTCCATCCATTTTCATCGGAAATTTCCACCCATTTTGGGCAGCCCAGCAAAAGTAAACACTTAAAATATAAGTCACAACTAAAGGGCTATATGAATGACATCACGCATTTAAGTGACACTGACCACTGTTTGATGTTTTCCTAGAAAGAGAAAATACATCTGGTACATTCTACAATATAATCATGCCTTTTATTATACGATCTACCGTTGGCGACGCTGATGAAAGCAATCAGGAATGACCTTCAAAACTAATATTGAAATGAAACTTGCCCATTCTAACAATATTGAAAAGCGAATATTGGACATTCCTTTTTTAAGAAACCATAACACAGAATTCAGTAATTTCAAACTTGCCTGGTTGCAATTGACTCGGCCAATTTACTATACATCGTAATTACTAAATTATAAACCAACCATGCATAACAAACCAGTCAACATAATCAATGTCAATAAAACCTACATAATACAGCAAGACAAATCAAATAAATGTATGAAAACAATCTCATGGACTTCTCAACAACAATAGTGTGTTTTACACACCTGAAAAAAAAGTGAGCTTATATGTACTTACATGTCGACCTTGTGTGCCGAATAAAGTTTCGTTCCCTTGAGATAGACACAGCTGCAACAGGTTCATTGTCGTCAACTTCGCTGTCTTCCAAGTCAACGGAACGTATACGGACTTTACGTTTTGGCCACTGACCATGCTCATTCTCGACAACTTCCACACGATAAGCTTCTTTACTCTCAGTAAACACAGACTGTTGGGCATTACCTGGCAGCTGTCGATCAGTTTGTTCGTCTGCATGATCCAAATGATCAGTTGGGGTCCAAGTTTCTACTGAACCCTGGTTTGAAGTTTGTCCAACATTAATAAGGCCCATTATTCGATCTTTCCACGACTTTTTTTGCTGGGGATGAAAAGAGCTTTTCATAACCGCATCCCACCTTTCAAGACAAATTCGATGCGCGAAGGCCTCGACTCCAGTCGAAGATGTACTGGACTGGGATCCGGGGCTCGAAAACATCTCATGCAAAATACAAGAGATCAGCTCTTCTCCAGTTTGCTGCTTACAAATCTTGCACTCTTGAGTGTCGAGATTTATCGTTTCAAATTCGTCCATCATGATTAGCTGAGCAAGCACAAACGGTGTAAACAAGTCTCAAACTAAAGCAAGCTTAATACGTTTCTATCATTCGCACATGGTATCGGGCTCACTCTTTGAACTACACTTTGATCGCCAAGTTAAGGTCGTTTAAACATGGCGTTAGGTAGCAAGTTTAGTCTTACAATGATACCTTGCCGTTATATTAGAAACAGACATTTTCTTCTTGATCCCTCTCCCGGGAATAGAATAATGTCTCCAGATGTCTCGTCTCAAATCCTCCCCGCCCAAAAAGACTGGGATAGAGTTCGCGTCACGGCAAATGATTGCGTTACAGTGTGAGTGTGCCAGTAGGTGGCGGTTGTTGCTCGTGGTTGCAAGAAGGATCTGTATCCCAGAATATAGTCTCTCCACACACCCTCTATTTTGTCTTTTTTTTTTTTTTTTTTTTTTTTTTTTTTTTTTTTTTTTTTTTTTTTTTATTTTTCACTCCCAGTTTTTTTAAAAAAACCCCAACCCATCACAAAAGGGGAGGGTACGGGGGAAACTAACACCCCTACACTAG
>Ga0126339_10001792_pt1 | contig 14995 bp, 9 predicted proteins | sample OrbTmetagenome_2_FD_92532 | JGI IMG/M metagenome (GOLD analysis project Ga0126339, IMG submission 92532) | Coral microbial communities from Petempiche,Puerto Morelos, Mexico - Orbicella T R C metagenome | ecosystem: Host-associated > Invertebrates > Cnidaria > Coral | place: Petempiche,Puerto... | reverse complement strand
TATATCTGCATTTCGGATGCTCATTATTTTAAGAATTGTTGTTTACAAGTGCAATTGTGATACATCTGTTAAGACTTCACACAATTTAGACCAGTCATGAAATTTGTCCCTGCCCCATTAATTCGGCCACTCCGTTAATATGGCCAAACTTTCATGACCCGTTGGTGACTGCACTAACTGAGGCTCTTTTGTAACTGAAGAGATACTTAGTCTGCAGCTGTTTTGTCTTTCTTTTCTTACTTTCTAATATACCATGCTTTAATTACTCAACCCAAACATTTGGTTAGTGTGTATGTTGTCGGTCAAGTTGTTTGGACCTGCAACATTGTAATACTCGTAATCTTCCTTTGAGGAGGAAATGTTGTTACAGATTCTGTTAACACTTTTGTTTTGTAACAGGATTCTTGGAGAATGTGAAGAATTCAAAGACCTGAAGGCAAGGTAATTATTATAAAGAAATAAAAAAATAATAATAATAAAGAGTGCAACACCTTATTTGTGGAGAGTACATCAAGTGGGGAATGTTCAGTCATGACTGTACAGCGACAAGTGTGAAAACTCTAGGTACACAAGTTTCCGAGCTTTAGCACTGACCGTGGCGTAATTAAAGAAGTAAAGTTAGTGGAAACATTCTTGTTAATTTATAATTGAATTTCTTCTTCGCATGACAGTTCGGGTAGTGAACTACACAGTTGTTTGTATTTCCTTTCTGTTATTTTTATTTGGTGTGAGTTTCTGTATGCATGAAGTTTAGCTTTTGTGAAAAAAGATAAAAAAGTTAATGAAGCACAAGTTTAATATTATACCTCAAATATTGCTTGGGGTTGTCCTGCCATTATAAGAATAAAGAAATGGTCTACCTATAAATTTACCTAGATTTACTGACGTTTTTTCTAGGCAAAGTCTTCTTGCATTTACCCTGACTCACTGCTTGCCAGATGAGTTGGAATCTGTTCTTAAATCCAGAAGTCTCCTAGAAACTCAGGTGAACTAGCTTGTGTTCTTGTGTGAAAAACATTGTTAAAAGTAGAAAAATGAAATTCATCGTGTGCGTGATAATTGTTATGTACTTTAAACTTACTTTTACTACACACAGTAAGGCTGGTGTTTCTTGCTTACCTACTGTATTTTAGAACTTTTAATTGATTCCGCGTTTTATGCGATGGTTGCACACGAGTGAGCTTTTTTTCTAAATAAAGGCCAATGCATTTAAGTCTCTGTACTATTTTAAATTCATGTTTATCTTTATTTAATTGTTTTTGAATTTTATTTCTCAATATGGCAGATTTTATATCAAGAGCTGCATCAACATATGCAAGTGACAGACGAGGTAATAATGTTTGGGTTTTTGGATTAAATTTGGGCACAAAACAAATGGAGAGGTTAAAAGTTTGTGGGGCTCTGCACCTACCTCCAACCTCCACACAAGCTTCAGTTTTGGAAGCCCCTTTCCAACCCTCCACCTCCAAGAAGAGACTTCAGGGGAGGATCGCGATCAGACCGATAGTTCCAAGACATAAACACTCTATGATCTTTCTTGTTCGCCACTAAATTTTCTTCCGCGCGCCAGTTCAAAAATCATATTGAATTATTTTCAACTTTTTTAGATGAGAGCCGTGAAAGCCAAATGTAAAATTTGAAAAATAAAACATAGAAATTGCGTCTTTGAAAATTTGTTTTTTATAAGCCCGCTTGTCTACACAAAAATTTTCACGGACGAGTACTATCCATCCGGGTATTTTCCTTCGACGGGCACTATGGGCAGATAGTGTCTCTCCGCCGATGAACACTATCGCGTCAGGTGATCAATTTAAACCAATAAGAATCGGAGAAGATGTAGTGGTGAACTATAGAGTCTCGCAGTGCCTCTCATCCCAGGTGTATAAATGGGTACCAGCGAACTTAATGCTAGGGGGTAACCCTGCTATGGACTAGCATCCCATCCAGGGGGGAGTAGAAATACTCCTAGTCGCTTCATGCTACAGGAAGTGGGATATACTCCGGCTGTACTGACCACTGGCCTGACGCAGATTTTACTTTACCTTACCTTACCTTCAGTAATTTTTCTCAGTCCCTAACCCCTACGCTGGCGCCAATTCTCTAGCAATTCTATGCGTGCGTTCCACCATCGAATAAGAATACGAGAAAATAAAGGGCTGTGAACAGTCTAAAGTAAAGAAAAACTATTTTACTTTCACCTGTTCAGACTACTGGTCCAATGTAGCAAGGTTATAAAGGCTGTGATCAACCGTCTCATGTGAAGTCCAATGTATAGTTCATCCTTCAGACGTGTAAACAATATTTATTTCTTGCTTATTTATTTGCTAGGAAACCAAGGACTCGTCTATGGACCAGGGTCTGTTGACTCACCCCAAGTCCCTCTTGTCAGCTGTTGGGGACCAGAAATTCTGGAAGAATACAATGAAGTGGATCAGACCTCTGCATGATGAACAGACCACACTATCAGACAGTGAACTAATCAAGCCAAGCTCACAGACTTTCAATACGCATGGGTTTCATCCATTCTACAAGTCATTGGTGGAAAGAAATGTTACAAGATCGAAAAGGGTAGGTTGAGCGTAAACGGGTAGTTATAATGGGTGATGGGTTGTGAGACAATGTAGGTTAGTGTGTACAAGTGCAATGTAGATTGCATAGGACAGTTTGTACGCATTCATTATAATTCATCTGCAAATAAATAAAACCTGTAGGAGAAAACACACGTGCAATCAAGAAGCTGAAGTTTCTTTGCTCCAAAAACAGTGCAAAAAACGTTATCAAGCTAATGTAATAAGCCTGAGGTTTTCATTCCTTGGTGACCAGGGTTCCCAGCAGTCTGATGAACTGCCTCATTGTTGTTATAAAATGGCTAAAACCAAGCATTATAACCAGAGAATGTTATGTATATGTTATGGTTCAATTTTATCATTGGTAGAATTTGGTTTTTTCCTTTGTTTTGGTGTATGGTGATATATGATAATGAATATAAAACTACGGGGAATACCAAGTTGTATGTACCAAGGGTAAAATTGAATCACAACACATATTTTAAGAATGGTTAGTTATGACGGATTCCTAAGCTCGATATGAGAACAGAACTCTGATTACATCTAATAATTAATTAATTTTGTTTTTCTTTGTTTAGGACAGATTACCATATGAGCATCACATTTCTAAACAGATGGCTAACAAGCCTCTGCTGTTCAGTCGCTGTCTGTTAAGAACACAAAAGTTGTCTGAGAGCAGGTCTGAAGGAGAGATTATTGAACCCAGTGGTGAAGGTACGGAAATGTTAAGAACGTGTGTTCAGAAATCAATCTGTTTTAGTTGTTTCAAAAACCTATAAGTGCTGTTCAGTGAGTGTTTGTAAGATCGGGCAAATTGAAAAGCAAGAAAGTAAATAAAGAAAATGATGACCGATTGATAAGATATTTTACAGCTAAATTTAATGTAGGTAGTTTTCAAGATTACCTTACATATGTATGTTGCTTCTCTGCCGACTGAACCAGGATTTCTTCCCTGACAGCTTTTGACAATGTATGTTTGTTCCATACAGTTATGATCCGGTTGGCAGAGGCAATTCTAAAGGAAGACACAACGCTTGGGATTGCTTATCTACTGGCACTTCATGAGGTTTGTAACGCCCTGTCATGCAAAGTGTTTTTTAAAACATCACATTTCCAATTTTCCAAAGGAAGCATTTTCCAACAAATTTATGATCTTTGATATATTCACTTGTAAAAGGCTGGTATATAGACATATACCTGCAGTATGCTAGAATTGACGATCTGAAGTCTATATCATGATGCTATTTACTGCCAAAGACTGAGCAGTTTGTTCTCATGTGGTAAAGTTAAGCGATGTGGTTGTTAATGGTATTTTGCGTACCCTTAAATTTAGGTTTCTACCTAATGTAATTTATATAGTACACGAAAGTCTTTGTATTGGACCAGAACATTGACGAAGGAAAGTTTGCTTTCACAAATATTAAACTTAAACTCCATATGAACCAATTTCATTTGCACTGTATAGTTTGTACTGTTGTTCCCCAAAGACAAGCGCAGTCTCTTTGGTATGAGAGAGTTTTAAGACGTCAAGTTGACAGCTTATAATCCGAGCCATCATGTTGTTACCAGTTTGAATTCATAGTAAGTTTTCAGTGGTCGCTCTTTCTTGTAACCAGCTAACTGATATAACAGGGCATACCAATTTGCTATAATCTAGTTACTGAAGTTCTTATCATTCATATTTCAGGCATCTGAGGTCGATGAATTTTTCAGCAGTTTTGGAAGTAGTTACCTGTGTCTTCACATGGCAGCATACTGCTTTGCGGTTAATACCTACACCAGCCTTCAACCTTCACTGTCGACTCATCAAGCTGATGTTTATCATCATCTACCCTCTGATCTCATTGATCATGTTATGAGTCACGTGACTGCTGGTGTGCACCATAACTGGTCTGAGGAGTCACAGCACTTTGCAGGCTTCCTGGTCCGGTACCACAACCATATGGCAGACTTTGCACAGGGACAACTGCTCCAGAGCTTAGGAAAGGGTATGTGACTGTAGTGACATACAATTTCCGTTTTATCCTGATTCGCCACCAGCTAGGCTCGATTTCCGCCCCTTTCTCGATTTCGGTCTACATTCCTCCCCGAGTAGAGACTTCAGGGGAGGATCGTTGCCTCTTTTCCCTAACAGCGGCTGGTAATCGAGCCGTCTCTTGAAAAAAGATGCAATGAATTATGGGAGTGAGAGAACTGGAGGAACCTCAAACGTCATCTCTGTTCCTCCTCCGTCTCCTTCCCATCATCCCCGCGTCTTCATAATCTTTTTTCGTGAGAAACGACTGGCGACAAGTCAGTCTTTTATCTTCCAACTTTAGGCAAGAAGCCATTTCCGAGTTGCTTTTTACCTCTGTTTCAAAACGAGTCCTGGTGCACACCCTGTCATATGGAAATGAGTTTGACTTGCAAGACAATGAACGTGCAAGAAAAATTCATTTCAATATGAAGGGTTGTGCACCAAGACTCGTTTTGAAACAGAGGTAACAGCAACTCGGAAATGGGTTATTAGAGCTCTTGACTTACATGGCTGGAAAAGGCCACGCATGTTGATATCCCCTTTGCATATGAGTTCAGTTGCCACTTGAGATAATCACGGCATTGGTGAGCAATGGAAACAAGGATCTCATATAGTTTAAATTGGGATCAGTTTTAACGTGTAATCATTGTCTATCCATAATTTGTAGTTTGGTGTTATTTGTAGGAGTTGACATTGGTCGTTTTGCTCAAGATCCTGAATATAAGCGGGAGACCATCCTTGGTTTAGCAATGTAAGTATGAATCTGTGTTGTTAGAAAGAGAGAAATAGTTATGAGCACAAGCAGATTTTTTAATTATTATTTTCTGCAGGATGTCTTTTAATTTTGCTGACAAATCAAACGATTTTCTTATAAAGTTATAGACAAAATAAATTTCCTATCGGTGAAGCAAATAACAGGTGGTTTCATGGTATTTCGTTCTCACACTAATTGATGTCTGAACGTGAACAAGCTTACTCGGAAGAAACGTGTTTCACAATGCAGTCTTGTTCCTTTCAGGGCACTTGAGGAAGAAGTATTCAACACAGCCATGTCATTAGCAGAACGTTATGATGTTTCTAAGTGGGAGATGCTTATGACACATCTGGAGTGTCTTTTTTCAGACAGCAAGTAAGTCAGAAAGGAGAATATTTCCTTTATGCTTGTTGCCGCATGCCTCATTGCTGTTTCAGTGTACTTATTTTCACCCTACCTAGATTATCCGATGAAACACTGCAGATGACTGCAAAAAAAAACACCTTCAATGCGCATTTGGCAAAGTCAAATTATTCTCGCATTTTGATTGGTTCTTAGGATCTATCGGAGGACAGACGCATAGATGACGTCATTAACATTCTTTTTTGTTTCTTTATTGTATAAAACAAAACAAAGTGAGTGTGTCACTGATGGTCTTACCACATTTTGACGTCATCTGTGATCTATTACTGAACAGACGCACGGGAACGTGGAATCTTCCTGTTAAAAATTTCGTTATAGCAATGTAAAAATAGCCAGTGGTTCCAAACTGAGTCCTTTGGCGTCGTTATAATGTAATTCACCGTAGTAAGACGACAGTGCACTCAAAAACCAGGCGTCAATTTATGGTGCGTAACATATTTGTTTTTTTGTCAGCCTGTCAACGAAAGAGATTCAAGAGAAAGTCAACAAACTTGGGATCATGGACACCCTGCTTCAGGATCCATGCAAAGTAAGTAAGAAAATAGTCATGCCTTACAGGCTTGTGGTTGCATCCTGATAGATCTGCCTATTCATAGTCATGGTACACAATTGTTAGATGTTGACAAGCGCTCTGCCTTCACAGCTCTCGCCCGTTCATGTCTTCCAGGTAGCAGAACGAATGCAGGAGAATGTGTATGTGACTATTGATGGCACCAAACATGCACGGTTGATTTACTACTACATGCTTCTGGAACAGTGTGAAGACAAAGATTCCACTTTGAAGGTACAGTGCTGTTGATGTGAGAATTCTCATAAGGGATTTATTACCTTCTTGATGAAGGTACAAGTAAATTGTATCTTTTGATGGTTTTAGGATGAAATAGATGCTCAAACTCACCTCAGAATACTGAAGAAAATAAAGTCAGCTGCTCCTGGTGAGTTATGATAACTACTGTCTTTCCCTTTTCACGTAATATATCAAACACGAAAGACCGTGTTTGACCACACTTCCAAACACCGAGAAGAGAGTTGAAAATACGACGCGCAGCGGAAAATTTTTGATGAACATCGAGATGTTTGGAAAAGTGGTCAAATACTGTTTTGAGTGTTTGATATATCTTCTTAATCGAAACAGAAACTAAGGAGAAAACAGAGAAATAAAATCGTAAAAATCTGTGCTAATTAAGATCAGATATCATATCCAAACACCGTCACGGTCATGATAACTTTGATGAATTATTAATCAGTTTGAGAATGAAATTTCAAGTGTTTAATGCGGCTTTTAAGTTCTCTCCATGTGAAATAAAAGGCGTATTTCTTTAGGAAAGGACAAAGAGGTGTATTTGTGTTGTTAACCTGATTTCGGGTTCTCTGACATAAAAGAAAAATTATTTGTAACGTTTGTTTCAGATTTTTTCGATATTGTCCCTGATAAACCCCAGTGGGTAGTTGTCGATAAAGATATTTTTTGAAGTTGTTTAACATGCTTTGTTCTATATATCAATTTTGTCCCTGACATTAAAACATAATAGTTAAGTCAAAATTTGCAAAATAGAATCCCCGAAGGATAAGCCAGTTAATGAAGATATAAGTACGTAATGAAAGTATTAAACAGCATTATTCTTTGGCAATTCTTAAACATGTGAATGAATGGTGATTTTTTCATTCAATACGTGATTTTCTCATTCCAGGCCTGGACTACAAGAAACTTACAACAGCAGACTCACCTCTGCAGGTTTTGAAGCCTGTCCTCACAAGTGCAAATGTACATTTGTTAGCTAAGCTAGCAACAAAGATACCAACCAAGGTGGGTTATTGTACCTCCTAGTGGAAGAAGAGAAAATCAATTCTACAGTAAAGCTTCTAAAAACATGAACAGGAGAGTTTTTCCTCCTTTTTCGCCATTCGTTTCTAACACTTTAGCTATGGTGCAGTGTTGAGCTGAGGCCTTTGATATTTTCAGAGGTCACTCTGCCACAAACACTTGAGTCAGTATGTTGTGTTGTTTCACTCTTTCAAAGCTTATCAAACACGTGTTTTGTTACAGGATGGCAGTTTTATAGAACCTTCAAACGTGTTTAGGATCTATATAGAGAAGCTGTTTTGGGAAGGAGAACAGAAGACCAAAGAAAGTGAAGTGGATCAACCAGTAAGTAACAGATCGTTTTGTTTCTCTTTGCTACGTACGTTAGTAACTGTGCTCTTTAAGTATAAATCATTTGCAGTCCGTGTGCAGGTTGTTCAGTGGTATCACATATATTTAATTCATTCACCTTAAAAGACCTAACAGCAGTGCAATTTAAGCCTTAAACTCCATTCCAGTGACATTTGACCGTTCACCGCCTGTAAGTGCTAAAGGCCATGTTCAACTGTTGCCTTATACGAGGTGACAATTAGTGATTGTTGACAAACGTAATAGTGTTAGTGTGTCGGGATGATAACTAGTGCCTTGTTAGGAAAGGCGTCTGCTTGTGGAAGATATACTAATGCAAATGCTGCAATCTGATTGGCTGAGCTATCGTACACTACCAGTCATTGGTGTGCAGTGGTTGGGGCCATAGAAATCTCGAGCTCCTAACCTAATTATTAATTATTATTTTTTATATTATTTTGTCACAGGTTGACTGGAATAAGCGTTATGACGCTTGCCACAAAATGTTAGCTCGTCTTTCAGCTCATGGCGTTCAACAGTTTGTTGATTCTGTAACATTCGGTGAATCAGCTGTGGATAACATACCAGTAGAGAACAGAGTAGAGATTGTCAACAGAGCTTTGAAATTTGCTCGACAGCAAGATGCTGCTCTAAAGAAGAAGGGAATCAGTGAGACACGGGAAGAAAGGTTTGCCTATTCTTTACTTGACAATTCATTTATTTTAATCTCCAATGTGAAGTCGACTTCCTGCTGTTGTCAGAACTGAATATTAGAATAACATTACTTAGCTTAATTACTAAATTACTGCTGACGGAGGCCATGAACGTCAACTTTAATACTGCCTTGGTCTTAATGTCAAGTTCTGTGCTTCAGTCGTTATGTTTTTTTCCCATAGATCATGATTAGCTATGTATTAATTCGCAGCCCTAAGCAATAAGGTTGATATAAAGAAAAAATTCCACAGCCATTTTAACTTTAAGTCAAAGTGTGTGCCCATATCTATAGTAGGTCTAAGCCTAGTCTAGTCTTTTGTAATCAAGTCTATTGTAAGCGCAATAAGTACCGTATTTACTAAATTATCCTGTTTTGTAAGCAGCAGATCTAATTGTTTGTAAGTAGCAAAAAAGTGTGTTCTAAACTTTGTAGTTTGTTTCAGTCATCTGCAAACATTTACTTGAAGTTCTCCTTGTAGTGGCCCAGAAGGAAACATGAGTTTTGAGCAAGTTATTAACCACTTGGAACAGTCCTGCAGACACCTGGAATCTCTTGCTGATCCACTTATTTATGAGCTGACTGAACATGATGAGGTATGTTGAACTCCGGTGAAAATTATCAGCGAATCACATCAAGTAAACAGTGTTTTCAGTCGATGGTGTAATGAGCAATAAGTTTGGTATATAACGTCACATTATGATTGGCATTATAGATTTAACCTGTGAACGTTCCTGTGGAAAAAGTAGCATATTGAAGTAATACTGTTTTTGGGAAGTTATCTCTTGAAGGGATATAAAATGTGACTCTTTTATATTCCCCCATTTTACACTTTATTTTCCGTTATGCAGTATGAACTTGGCAACATTTGACCGGTTTTTGCTCTCTTGTAGGAGATGGGTACAAGCTATGCTCGGCTGTATGCTCTATCCCGCTCAGAACCAGATGAGATATGTGACCTGGTGTCCCTTATGCTGATGGGTGGTGCATCTTTAGATACAATCAATGAGCTTCTCTTGCTTGCCTCAAGACAAAAACCACAAACAGGGAGGGTGGGAAAGACCGTGCAACAATCCTTAAAGGTTGTCCTGGAGTCGTTTAGGTGAGCTAATGAGAAAGGGTAATAACATAAGAGTTTCCCATTTTTTTCTTCAGACATTTGACTTGCAGGCCCTATGGTGTTTTTTTCTAACTTTTTTTGGTCATAACCAATCTTATTTTCAGACAGAATCATTAACCTTAAAAGTAATCATTGAGGAGTAAGGATGTTTGCTTACGGGGAAAGAATGAGAGGCAGATAATTAATCTCCAGCGAGAACACAAAGCATTTACGAATGTAATAACTGTAAATCAGTTTCTGTTTGCTCGAAGGATTGTTCCAAAAATGCATCGTCTGCTGTGTTGTTGTTCTTACGTACTGTCATCAGTGTTCAATAAAGAACTGTTTGTCTTTCTAATGTTACATAGAGTGACATGATTGAGTTTGACATGGCGCGACGTGGCTTGACGTGATGTGACGTGACTTAATGTAACGTGACCTGACGTGGCTAAACGTGACGTGACATGACACTAATGTTGTCTTTATCTTTCTTTTTTCTTATTCAGTGAAACAACAAACCCTTCTCATCCATGGCTTGGCGACCAGAACCCAATGGACGTTTTACGCATAATTATAAACACGGTTAGCGTACACGTTCAGAAAGGAGGGACAATGACCACTCAAGAGGATGTGCTCGAGTGTTTACGACCATTTTGTGCGGATGTAACTGTGTCTGCTGCAATAAAAACCACTGTTCTTCAGTTAATGGAGGAATCTTTTGACCTCAGTGGAGAAGATACGTTTCTACTGTTGTTTTATCAAACAGATGCTGTTGTGTCCTCAACATGGAACAAAGAGGTAGCAGTTTCTATTGATATTCTCTCAAGTGTAAAAGCTCAGTCATCCTTGATAATGCTACTGTTATATGCTTACATACCCACTCTTACCCGTTCTCCGAGTGGACGTAAGGGAGTTCAGTCACGGTATTTTTAGTTATTTTGGCCGCATACAAAATTACCTTTAATAGTAGTTTACTGAGATAGAAAAACACCAAAGAGATATTAATGATAAACCATAAGGGAACAAGGATGGTTAAGGATGGAGAAGATTAACACGGATTTGAAAAATTTAGGCCAAACTTTTCAAGATGCGCAAACCGTGACGTAGCTCCTTTAAGGGTTGACCAAGGTGAAGACAAGTCTCTTTCTCCTTGGTACCAATACCAATTGTCCTTATCCATGCAAGCCAACTTTTTTTTCTAGAGTAACTGCCTTGAACAGGTGAGATCGCAACAGAGATTTTTATATTCCCAGTGACAAATAAGGTCACTCAACTTCATCTTAGCCTGCGAGCAGGCTCACCTTTGAGTCACACGCGCGAGCGGCGAAGAGCAAAGCGATCCGGCGGGAAGGAGTCTGGTGAAGAGGCGCCAAGAAAGCTCGATTTCGCGCTCACGGCGCGAACTTGTGCTCCAGAACTTGAGCCTGCTCACAGACTAACTTCATCTTAGAAGTTCAACTTTTTTAATCGTTGTTTTTCTAATTTCATATTCACATTCTTGTGCAGCTCACACCAGAAGACATTGACAGTGACACTAAAAGGCACCAGCTTTTTGAGACCCTCCTGAATGAGAGCCTCTCACTTTTTCAGCTCCTTTGTCTGGCGACCCTATTACAGATATGGCCCGTGCTTGCAGCTACCGAACTGAAGTAAGTGTCAAAGTCGAGCTTTTGCTGATACAAGGATCGTGGAATAAACTATTTAAGCACTTTCCCTATTTTGTTTGTTTTTAACAGCGAGGAGCCATCAACTAACCCTTGGGTTCAACTCATGGACAAAATAATTCGTTGTCATGGAGATGGAGAACATGTTGTTGATATGCTGAAACAGCTCTGTTGTACTACAAGTCTCAATGTAGAGGTATGAGTTGTTTCCGAGTGGATTAGGGCCACGGTTATTCAAATACCCCCATGACCTATGACTGTGGATGCTTTCATTATGCCAGACCGACTGGTCAGAGACTATCCCGGTCGGGACTACCCCAAGAAGAATGGAACGACATTTTCCGATCAAACCAGGCCAACCAAAAGGAATGGCTCTTACTATTTTTTATTTCTTTCCCGAATTCCCAGTGTAAGTGAAAACTACTGAAGACAGGTAGGGCAACGAACCGATTTGACAAAATGGAACGGGAATTTGCGGTCCGACCGGTCCGACCGATCAAAGTGGACCTCTTGGGACCGTACCGAACCATTTGACTTCCGACCGAAATTTCCGGAATATTTGGCATAAATGAAAGCATCCTATGTCTCAATGAAACAACGTTTATACTTGATACTTATTTGTACAGTGTTGCTTTATGATTTGACATTATGAATCAGTTTTGATATACGGTTTTGCTATATTCTCTTCTTCATAGACTTTTTATATTGTAGTCGTCATATGTTACGCAGGGCCCCTGCTGATAGTGCTGCTAGTGCATGGTGCTGATAGGGCCACCTTGCATAAATAAAGATGACTTGACTATACTGTTTGCTGTGATAAAGTCATCTCTCTGAAAAAGTTGCTTGTTGTTGAACAGTAAGGCACTTCGGATGCTCATAATATCCGAATTACCAGAATAGTGAAGTCATGGAGGTTAGATTCAAGTAATTAAGCCTTTGGAACAGCGTGAGTTCATTAATCCGTGTTTGCATTGCACTTAGAGCGGTTTTCATTTGAGTGTCGAAAACGTATTGGTTTTGCATCAACTACGCTACACGATTGGCTCAAAAGAGCTCGCGCCACTTTGTCATCCAATCAGAAGTAAAACCAAAATCAGCCGCGATTCGTTCGCACACGTTTTTCGCGCTTTGCGTCCACTACTTGTAATTTCTTCGAGTTTTGATTGGTTCACTGTATTTTCTGTGTCCTTTTTGATTGGCTAAAGTGATTACTTTAGTTTTGGTTTTGCGTCACTCAGTTGAAAAGCGCTCTAAGAAGTTACATCATGACTTGAATAGGGAAGAACCTTTCCCTACTGTTATTCCTGCTAATTGTGGTACTATTCTATTTGCAGTGCTGTTCTCATGTTTACAACTTGATGCTGCTCAAGTGCCGGACCCTTCATGCCTTAAAGTTTGCTTTGGTTTCAAAGAGTGAAGCTATGCATCACCTAGCATTGGAAAACATGAAGAATCTTAAGGTAAACATACTGTTTGTGGCAATTAAAAAATTGGACCTCTACCGGACTGACGTCTAAACAGTTCTACGTGTCCTGTTGAGAGATACGACAGAACATGTTACATGACGTTCTATTCAATATGGCCTTCTTGTAAGAGTTGATGTATTAAGGTCCCAGCCACATGGATTACCTTTTGAAGAAGAGCGCTACATCAATGTCTTATGTCATATGTCTCATGTCATATAGTCCATCAGCTCAGAGCCGAAAATTGAGGTTTATGGCTCACTCAAGGGGAACAGCCGAAACATGTCTTATCTTAATCTTTGACTATTAAGCATCATAAAAATGTATGGTAGCAAGGAAAGAATGATAGCTTTCACTTTGTAAATCGAATTTTAAATTTTGCCCCACATACCCTTCTTTTGCCGCCATCTTGGATTTTTGGGGAAGGTTCCAAAGTGGTCTGTATTCCTTCAGTGTGTTTCAAATGTAAATTTTAAACGTATCGGAACTACAAACAAGATGTCCATTTGTTCTAGTGCTTGAATTATCAGTACATGACGTCATAAGTGACGCCACTACGCCTGATTATTGGTCACAATATGATCATTTTGCACTTATAATCATTGCAAAAACATTGTGGGGTACGGTTCTCAAAATTATTTCATGAAAAGAGGGCAAGTAGATAAAATATAGATATAAATTGCCAGTTTGTTGAAACAAAGCCTTCACAATCATTTGCCTGTTTCCTACATCCAACCCTAGTTCCCAAACATGGGTCTTACAAACGAAAGTGCAAAAGTGTTTCCTCTGCACCATGATGTGATCAATGGTGGATGAATGCATTGTATGCGGTTGTCAGGGTTCTAGGTTAGCCTAGAAAGCTTCTTCACGAGTATTTAGCTATTACTTCATCACAGGCCTACATCCATAAGGAGGTGGCTCCAGTATCATCAAAGAAGACATCAAAGCTGTAGGAAAGCTGGTGGATCAGCTCAAGGATGTTATCACCTAGCCATGGAAACAAGATGCAGCATTAACAAGCTTGTCAACGCCGGGGCATCAAAGCGACAACAGTAAGTAAGTGATGACTTATTGCAGGCCAAAAGCAAGGTAGGGGATGCAGTGAATGACTGTAACGACCGTTGCTCATCTAATCCCACTTCAGATTACTTAGATCCATTCAAGAAAGCCAAGCTGAAGTCTTTTAAGGATCTGTAGGCTGTGCATAAGGTTCGCAACTAGGATGTAGTACTTCCTCCCCGTATGGATCGTGATGTATTTGCTCTGATGGCACTTGTCGGATAGTTTTGTCCACTCCCTTGGACTTTTGCCGATCCTTGTGGACTCCCGCGAAAAACAACTGCGTAAAACTCTCCCAACAGCAAGAGTGACACATCAGAGTCACCGAGAAATACCCAGAGAATGCAACCAGTATTTTCAGTATACCTTGAATGGTAGTCTTGCAGAAGTTGAATATCCCGCCCTCCGGAGGTATGTCTCTTGTGGTCGCTAAGAGTGTTTGAGTTGGTAATAAGCACCGGCAACAGGCACGTTGAGAAGTGTTCGGCATGCATCGCGAGGCATCGATCGAGAATGTCGAAAGATTTTAGAGAGTGTCAACCTGTAACGGTGAACAGCACAAGAACATATTTCCTGCCGATACTCCAAAGTCAGGGAACAAGCTTTTCAGTGTCACCGCAAACAAGCCTGACATTGCCAATTCCCTGGTGTCACAGTGGAAGAAAGAAGCATTCTGAAGCAGGCTCAGTTACCGGATCATGTACGAGACAAACGAAGATAAGTGCTAGGGATTAAGACGCAGCCACATGCGAGCAAGTTCGTCAGATAGGGCACTGATATCTTTGTCCTACTGCTTGCTCAAAGTCAAAACCTTGGAATGTGCTACATGAAGAATGGAAGAGGTGGAAAGACCACAATGATAAAATTTCTTTAGTTATTAACAGCTTGGAGAAGTAACTTGACCAAGGCATTGACAAGGACTACTTCATGAAAGTTCCTACTGGCGCACACACGATCACAGCCTGTGATACTCTCTGGTAAGCAATAATTCTCCAATACAGTGAAAGGTATATCCGAGCTATGGTGAGAGTTGGGAAGGAGTGAACGGTATCTGAAGAGATACTAGAGGAGGCATTGCGCCAGAG
>Ga0126339_10001791_pt1 | contig 15001 bp, 10 predicted proteins | sample OrbTmetagenome_2_FD_92532 | JGI IMG/M metagenome (GOLD analysis project Ga0126339, IMG submission 92532) | Coral microbial communities from Petempiche,Puerto Morelos, Mexico - Orbicella T R C metagenome | ecosystem: Host-associated > Invertebrates > Cnidaria > Coral | place: Petempiche,Puerto... | reverse complement strand
TAATTTACCTTTATTAACTTAGGGTCAATGATTAGTTCAGCTCTGGTTTAGTGTTTGAAATGAACAAACTTGAAGAAGAACTAGAAGACCTCTAGCAGGTAGTGACGGGAAGAGGGCTAGTAAGGTCACGGAAACGGGGCTGCTACTTTCACTGAACTGGCACGGTAGACCCCCTATAACGCGCTAATTACTCTGAAAATTTGACTTATCACTGCCTGAAGAGTACCAACCGGAATGTATGGTTTGTATTTCAGTGCTTCACACAGCAACAGATGGTATTTGAGTTCTCTTTATCTGTTTAAGGCAATTCCATCGAAATAGAACTCGCAATAGATTTTCTTTCAAACTTTACCTGTTGGCTGCTTATATCAAGAGAACGTAAAATTTCAAATTAAAAAGGAGGGTCCCCGTATTCGTTTAGGAGCAATAAACCCCATAATTCCTGAAATTATCTGCTTTCAGAAACGTTTATATTTGAACCATTCACCTTACGCTTTAAGAGAGCAGAAAAATAGGGAGAAAGTTAAGCGAGAAATACAACAATGGATGTATTGCATCAATGTTAAGGAGCAATTTGATGTACGTTTCATGACAAAGGCACTCATTTTTAGTCGACAGGGATTCAATGTGTTCCAAGCACGCAGTGTTCTGGGGCCCCGTATGATCTTTTAAGAGTGCTAGCTATGCTCTCATTTTCTGTGATAATGTTTTACTCTGCAATACAAATTCAGTGGCAGATCTAGGGGAGGGACCCGGGGGTCCGCCCCCTCCCCCCCTCATTTGGGTAAAAAAGAAGAAATCACAAAAGGAAGAAAAGCCGGCAGGGCAAGCAAAACAAAACCACCCTGCCCCCCCTCCACCGCACCTTAGCTCAAGGTCTGGATCCGCCATTGAAGTTGGTCCATGATCACTGTATAGACAGAAGGTGATCTTTGCATTCGAACTAAATAAAAAAATTGTTAGGTCCCGGTACTGGTTTCCGAGGAAAATACTATTATTTGTCTCTTGGAAGCCAAGTCGTTTAGAAAAAGCCGCCATTTTGTACATAATGCAGCATAATGACGCGAAAATCGTGGCAGTAGAGATGCGCAATGCAATTCTGAGGAATCATCCGGCTGTGCGCAAATTGGAGCGAGTGCAAAAAAAAAAAAATCGATGAAGCAGGTCCAGAATGCCTGAAAAGCTCTTCATGTGGGAACGCAAACAACAGGTTTTAAGTTAAAGCTGGTTAAAGCCACTGTGGCCTTAAGTAGCAAGTAATGATGCCTGGGCTGCTACTGTATCAACCGGTGTGCCAGTGCCTCGAGCATAAGCAAGCTTTGTTGTTGCACCACAGGGAACACACAATCTTACTGAGTAGGAAGAGAGTTAATAAAGGAATGAAAAGAATGACTGAATAGTTTACTATTGTCTCCTGTTGTCGTTTCTTACGTGACCTTACAGGAAAAACCGCTACCTACAAGTCCTGCGTAAACTTGTACCTAGGTCTTTTCACGCTCTACAATTTTGTTAATTGGCAGCTGTCACAACAAGCTATGCACTGACCAGTATCATGCGACCATATCGCGGGTTCAGGTTTAGATCTCATCGGGGTTGCGTGTTTTTTTAAAGTTGACCACTGACCAGTTACTGACCAGTTACTGATTGGAGAAGGAAGGAGTACTCGCAAAGGCAAAATTTCGGTGCAAATTAATCCCTGGCGCGTAGTTGACTATTCTTCTGACATATTCCTTGTACAATCGTCTCTTGGAAAGTCCCTGATATATTGCGTACGTAATTTCTACAATCTTGGTTAGTTTTGTTGGGTATAGTTTGTTGAAATTTAACTGGAAAAAATAGCAAAACCACACGCTGAGCAATTACGTACTCACAATTGATCATTTGTTGCGTTTCTGATCCAAGAAAAAATAATACTCTTTTTCCGTTATCGTCAGTTATTGCAATCAAGAACTCCGCTTTTAGGCTTGGCTAAATCTATATATTACATGTGAGCAATGTAAGCCAAAAAAATTCTTGCAGAGCACGAAAAGGCCTAGGCACGAGTTTAGCATTACAGTTTTAAGCAGGACTTGCAGGTAGAATTTTGCTGGTAGCAGTTTTCCCTGTAAGGTCACGTAAGAACAGGAGACAAAGATAAACTATTCATTCTTTTCATTCCTTTATTTACTCTCTTCCTACTCAGCAAGATTGTGTGCTCCCTGTGGTTGCACATGCATTGAAGTATTTTGTATCTTCCTTAAATGGTTGGCTCTGTTTGTAATAGAGGTATGCTATTTTTTGTGTTGGAGACCACAAAGATTCAAGTTCATACCACTTGTACCCATTTGGTTTCATATATTGCTCTGGTCTTGGTTGGTGTAAAATGCAGGGTGCGGTCTACATTTTACCCCGCTATGAAATCCACCGTCTGCATTTTACACTGACTGCTTGGATCTTTAACACATTAATTATGAATCGCAGTAGGACCCATCAGCATACTTCATCTTTAATCTCAGTCCTTTTTAAAATCTTACGGCCTTTTATCGTTACATTGTAAATTGTACAGATCAAGGATAACACTACTACGTTATTACTCTGGACCAGCTTCTGCAATACAAAAAGCGTATGTTACTTACTATTAACTTTCTCAAAAATTTCTATATACAGCAATGAAAGAAAGAGGGGGTAAAGTGGATTTTTCCTGCTTGATATAAATAAAGATTATTTGTTACAAAAATTAAGTTCTTGGAACATGGCAAATTTAAATAAACACCTCTTCCTGATTGGTTTCAGTGATTGCTTCCTCGATGTCTTAGTGAGTAAGTGAGAGAAACACTCTCTTAAATCTGAATTAACTTTAGAAAGAGGTGACCAATTTAATTTAATGCACTTAACCTAGTTTAAAACACATTTTGGAATTGTGAATTAGTATAGGAAATCATATGAATGTGAGTACAATCATTAATTTACACTTAACAAGTGATATTTGAAAATCCACTCAAAATTACACAAGCCGTTAATACGCTAGTACAATTTGAAATAATTTCCAAAAATCACAAGTAGTATGTAAAATCCTAAAATTGCTAGAGCCCTCAAATGTTTACTAATTACCATATGACTAAGAACATTATGAATGTGCCTGTATTACTTTGCATTACAGTGTAAGTTCAGAAATGATAAATTTGCATTGTTTCAGCCTAGCTATCACAATGGAGTAACATGATTGGCTGAGAGCAGGCCAATTAATCATACAAACACATGCACATTAATTTGCGCTGCAATGCAAATTAATCAGTCAAGACATAAAATTAATGAGTAACCACATGAAAAGTTCGACGAATTAAGGATTTTTACACTACTTGTGATACTTGAATTTTCTTTCAAATTTCACTTGTCTACAGGCTTGTGCAAGAATTTTCAAACATCACAAGCAGTGTCCTTACTTACACTTGCATTCAGACAAAAAGCAATACTAATTTTAAACACCTATTTACACAACTGAAAACAGTACACCTGTATAAATAAATTAAAATGCACTCTAGGCATATTAATTCTTACATGACCATGTATGAACTAAGACTCTGACAGTGACTCGATTCATTTACTTTGTACAAAATCACAACTAATCAAAGTTCGATAATAAATCTCAATTTTTCTACTTGACAAAACTTGGGTAGTATAATTAACCTCACCTCTACATTGTGGACCCTGCAATAGAGGGAAAAGATGGTTCCCCCTTTTTCCGTCCCCTCTTTTATTGATTATGCAAAAGCATGCTATAACTATACTCTGAGCCCTTGAATTTATTCAAGACAGCTTGTAAAAAACAAGAAAATCTAAGAATCTATGTTTTTGGTATTTTTCTTGAAGACTACAAGGCTTAGATGCTTTTTAAAGCAATCTACATCTTCATTAAAGTTTTTTAACTGAAGACTGTTAATAATAATATAATTTGAATTTTTTTGTAAAGAATAGATTGTCTGTGTCTATTAGAGACAACTGAAAAGAAAAGAAACTGTAAGATTTAGAGAGCAATGAAATGTCTCACTCTTAAACTAGAATCTGTTTCACGAGATCACTCTGATCTGACTAAAAAGGTTCTCTTCTTGTACACCACTGTTGTTGTTCTTATGTTCTTTTCTTTTGACGCCTGAAAAAGTTCTGCACAATGGTGCTTGCCCTGTGACGTAGTTTTTTGTTCTTTTGGGCTGTCTTCATACCCAGCCTTTCCTTCCTGCGTATCTGTCGGACTAAAGTGTGGAATACATCATCCACAAAATGCCGCAGGGCAGCAGAGGTTTCAAAAAATGGGCAGTCAAACTCCTGTGCTAAAGCTTGTCCCTCTTCAGTTGTTACTACCCTCTTGCTTTCCAAGTCAATTTTGTTAGCAACAAGAACCACGGGTATCTCCTCTGATCTTCTCACTCTTTCAATTTGTTTCTTAGCTTGTGCAGCTTCACGGAAACTCTGTCTGTCTGTGATAGAATACATTATGACAAACCCTTCACCACTACGCATGCATTGTTCTCTCATGGCCGTGAACTCTTGCTACAAAATCAAGATAAAGTTACAGCATTAAGTTTGGATACATGTAGTGGTAAGTATCATAATTGTTTTGCTACCACTGCTCATTCCCGTGATAGGCAATTTGTGGTCCATTAGCAGCAAATGAATTTATGTTGTCATGTCCATAACGGTAAATGTTGTTTTCCTGGAGTACTATTAGTGGTCTTATGTCCAATCCCCAGGCCTTGTAGTATTCTAGAGACTTCTACAGCTCGCTTTGAAGTTAGTTTTGGCCAAGGCTGAGAATATTTATTTTCAGACAGGCCACTTTTTCTACTTTACATTGTTTTGAGTTTTAAATTCACGCCAAACTCCTGACTGTATAATAATGTGCAGAATGCGCACATAAAATAATCAAAATCAAATCATATTAATATAATCAACAGCCAGTTCTTACTTCAATGAAAAAATACCATTATGGATTTTGAAAGACACTTTATTCTTACCTGTCCAGCTGTATCCAAAATGTCTAAGAGTCCTGACTCACCATCTATGACAGCTTGGCGCTGATATGCATCCTCTAAAACCATAAGCAAAATCATTATTCTGGTACAAGGTTGTTGTCCATTAAAAACTGAAACTGCTTGATTTCCTGTCGGATTTTGTCTTAATTACTAAAGGTTGTAATAACATTTTGGTGATTCTTTTTTTTAAATTTACTTCATCTTTATTATTATTATTTTTTTATTTTTTGGTGATTCTTCCAAGACAAACATTTCACAGAATTTGAGAACATCTCTCAGACTAAAGCTGTGTTCACATTAAAGCCGGAAAATGATTAGAGTAAACATGTTTCAAGGAAACATGTTTCGCCTAAACATGTTTGTTATTGCATTGTTCACATCAGATGTCTGTTTCAAACAAGTTTCATGCATGGTTGTATAATTTATTCTGTTTCATGGTACTTGTATTTGTCACTAAGTTTTGCGGCAATGTACTCCCAAATATTCTGCTTTATACCCATCGCCGATAATTACCACTGTATTTCTTCATCAGCCCATATTTCAACTAGACATTTGGCCTCACAATAGCCCCAATTTTGGTTCTTTTGCGCACTCGCCTCCTCTCTGCATCCATCTGCCATTTTGAACGTGTTTAGTCTGATCATGACTGAAACTACCTTGCAAGGTTGTTTCAGTCATACTCAGAATAACCACATTTCAACCATGATTTGCGCAATGCACTGTCTGATGTGAACACTTTTCATAACAAAACATTTTTCATCTGTGATCAGACTAATCATGTTTCGGCCTAATGTGAACACAGCTTCATTCAATTTGATGCATTCATTAACCACTATATCGCTCTTTTAGTGTACTTGCAGATTAAAAATCATTAGATTTCACTATCTATAAGTCCTCTAACTTTTCAAGGTCCTGCTCATGATAAGTGGTAACAGCTTGGAAACGTTCTCTGCAAATGTGCAGCAGCCCTATGATCCCCACTTTACAAAATTCTACCCAAAAGCCTATGGTCAGCTGGCTACTAAAGGTAAACATAATTATGTAAGCACACGGTTTGGTATCTGAAATTGTACTCACCAATGGTGGGATCGTGATAATCCAAGAAGCAATGAGACACAAACTGCATGGTGAGAGCTGAAGAAGCAAAATAGTTCAGATCAGTAATGTGTTGTTAGAGGAAATATGATCCATACCCCCCAGGGAATGTTGTTTAGCTGGAAACCCCCCACTTGTTTGGAAGTTCCACTTTAGCTTCATATCTCAGAATTCCCAATGACCCTCCATGGGGTAAGTATGGATATTTCCTTGTACTTCACAGTTCGTGCATTTCAGTTTTCACCAAGGGTAAACTATTCTTTGTAAACTGACTGAATTGAAAATACAGATGCAAAGCTTGACAAAAAAAAGCTGTACCATAACTTAACACTGAAAATGTTATTGAAAAAAAAAGGTTAAAAGCTCTCAGTGATTGATGCAAATCAACGTTCATGCTTTATAGTTTGCTTAACTATAATTAAATGGCTGTTACTGGGTTCAGTTTGGTAAATGCGTTGTCTGACTTTCCTTTGTCTAGACGATGCATGTAATTATATATTTTACAATAACAACGCTTCTGACAAAATGCAGCAGTGGCTCTGTACATCAACACCTCTTTATAGTGACATCTCAATCAACAGAAACACGAACAAGAATATTTCAAAATAAGTTTAAATAAACTTTCAAATGAATTTATAGCAAAGCCATAATTATTTCCAGCGAAACTCAGTCCCGCATACAAGTATTAAGAGTGGAAACCAGGAAGTCTAGACTTAACGTTTTGAGGAAGTAGAGTGTTGCTACTTGCATCTCCCAAGTAAATGAAAAACAAACTTCCTCATGTGTTTCTGCGTCCATTTCGATTTTAATTATATGATCTAACATGCCAGAACGCATCTGATAACCTTGTCACACTTTCTGTTTGTAAATTACTTATCATCAGAAATATTAAAACGGCGGTCGAATCACGCGCGAAACATCACGACACGCGCGCAAACATTAACTTCATGTTGTTACCTGTACATAACAATCCCAAAACTAAATTGAGCAAAAAGCTACAATCGAAAACTTGGGAATGAAATATGAACAACGAAATCCTTGCAAAAAAAAAAAAAAAAAAAAAAAAAAAAAAAAAAAAAAAAACCTAAAAAAAAAAAAAAAAAAAAAAAAAAAAAGACAGAACTGCTAAGTTCAATGAAGGTTGACGTCACGGGAACACTGAAATAAACAAGCGATATTGTTCCAGCATCAAAACAATGATACTCGATCAAAACAATATTCCGATAGTGATGTAGCAGAATTTTCAATTATAATTTTTTCTTGCCAGAGTGACAAATAGACGTAACGTTGACTTTAAATGATTTTTTTTTTCAGTGTTGTTATTTTTTCGTTTTCTATGATTCGGTTCCAAATGCAGCACAAGTAACACAACATGTTTCACTTCATTGATCATGTATATGATACAAGTATTAACATTGCACCGTGGATGTTGTTGTTTTTCCATCGAATAACAGTAATAAAACCAGGATTGTCAGAATGCAGGACTCGGTAAACTACAGACAAAAAATCACGACCAGAATGTAGACGTTTGCGGCAAACAAACAGGCTATAGAAGTGAGGTATTCCAAGCATTTTATAATTAACCAAACTGAAAGGCGCTAGGGCAAACAAACAGTGCTTTTGGATTTCGACTCCATTTGCTATATTTCCCAAGGAAACGCCTCTTACTCTAATCCAGCAGCAATACAGATTATCACTGAAACTTCTGATCGCTAGGCAAACTCATTCAGGAAGCGATTCCTGTAAAAAGATCAAAATCGTTTCCGAGTATGGATGTTTGCAGGATGTTTGCTCGTGAATTCCTTTGGTTAGGCGACGAGTCGGCGTAGCGCTGTAGTGGCACGTAATAATATAACTGACCTGATTTTCCCACCCCTCCTTCGCCAAGCAAAACAATCTTGTACATGCGAAGTCCACCAAGAAAAGACGCCGACGGCGGATGCATTTTTCCTAGTATCGCTATATGTATCGGCGTGCCGCAAACTTCGTCGATCACGATGGTGTTGGCGCTGAAATGTTTGAATAAATCACATCGCGTATTTCATATAAAGGGTGACCGCACTATTTTTGGAACGACATGTGATTGGCTGATTTCCGTTAAGCCTTGACAGACAAAACTGTTTGTTTTCACCTTTATTTGGTCGTGAATGATGTGTCAGTAATTGGGTTGGTACATTTCGTAGTTAAAAAGTACGATTTGTTGTGTTTGTTTGTGTCACATCACGTCACGTTACGTTTTAATTTCTGACGCAAATCAGCGATCAAAGTTGGTCAAGGTCAAAATTGCAATTTCAAGACAGTATTTTCGATTCTGTAAAATCTAACAGGATTGTAATTGCGAAATATAAACTCAGGGAGAAAATAATGTTGAAATTTCCTAATTCGCCGTTTTAGAGTATTCGTTTGCGTTTATCTTTCCTTTTGTTATGGGGTGTGTCACCCAGTTTCCTTTCCTTATAAAGGCATGACCTCTGATTTTGGATGCAGTTTCCGGATTACCCTCGACTTGAGTTCGATATCCTCAAAGATGCTGAAGCACGGTAAAGGACTTAAAAGACCATGAGCTGAGAAAATGATTTGATAGTTAACGCAATGCTTCCATTGGCGTGACAAACGTTGCGTGACGATCAAATAACGCAATGTTAACTATTTTCACTGACAATCGATTCGAAAGGGGAGGCAGCTGTAGTGCATGTTATATGTCTTCTATTGCCATTATCAAACTGTAATCAGCATGTTAAAATTCAGCTTTTTGCAAAGTTTAAAAAATATTTGTTGGGGCAGGTTTAGGAGGATTTAACTGAATCCAAACATTTTTTCGCAGAAGTACTTCAAATAATGAGTAGCTTCGTTTTAGTGAAAGAAAAATTTTGGGGTTAGGTGCACTTTAAGATTTTGAAACATCAAAATGGCTCTTAGCTCCATCACATTAAGTTTTTTAACCTTGGCAAAAACTTGTGTTTTGCAGACTAATTGCAATTTGATCAAAAGAAAAATGACCACTTAAAGCTAATATTAATTTTAAGGATGTTTTTAATGAACTTAACCATTGCTATGGTAGCCCTCCATCATGGAAAAGAACATAATTTGTTACACAATAACAATTTGGGCATTTGTTCAATACCTGTATTATTACATCAACTAAAAAAAAGTGGTAATATTTATTCATCAAAAAATATGAGCTGAAAAATGCTGGAAACCAGTGTGAGCCACCATAACATGCAAATAGGTTTATATGATTATCTCCACAAGCTAGTACTTTTCTTATCGTTGAGACTACCTGTGGTGTCCCACAAGTAAATAGTGCCCTTTGCACCACATGGTAAATCCTTTATTGACCAAGCTTGTTTGGTCAAGATGAGTAAAAATGTAAAAACAAAACAAAACAAAACAAAAAACTAGCTGAGAACACTGGCAAATTTGATAAAAAATATATTTGGTTGAACCCTGCTATTTCAAACTCTGAGAGGAAAACAAAAATAGCTCGAAACAGCAGAGGTTCAAAAATACTGGGTCGACACTAAATATGAAAACAATAATTGATATTTTTTGCATGTAATCAGCATCATGATAGAATGTATTTTTTAATTGACCAAGGGCCAGAAGAAAACACCTAAGGAAAAAGATTCATTCCAGTACAAGAGTAAAGTGGAACGAAAAGCCCAAATTGTTGCTTTTTAGTTATGTTCTAATGTGGTCTGATGTCATAAACAGGTTGATTTTATGCCAAGGGAAACAAAAATCAGTTTGAGATAGCTGGGAGTTCAAAGTAAACGAGTTTAACATAGCCGATAGTAAATGAATGAAAAAAAAAATCAAGGGCAAATCCAAGGAAAATGGCTTTGAGTTCAAAATAACAGGGAATTTGAAATAACTGAGTTCGAATTAGAGGGGTCCAGCTGTGTGTGGTGTTATTGTAATAGAGCATTTCCAAGTTGCCGTTACCTCTGTTTCTTGGCACACAACCTTTCGTATGGAAATGAGTTTTTCTTGCATGTTCATTGTCTCGCAAATCAAACTCATTTCCATATGAAAGGTTGTGCACCAGCACTCGTTTTGAAACAGAGGTAAAAAGCAACTCGGAAATGGCTTATTAACATCTCTTTCGCCAGAAGTATTTGTAACTTTACTTACTGTTTTACATATAATTAACTATTGCATCTCTTTCCTGATCAGTGAAACGTCTTTAATAGACTGAAGAGAAAAAAGTCCCAAAACTGGGTTGTGAGCCACAAGAGCTAATGATCCAGCCTCCATGACCAGAGGGAAGGGTAGAGGGGTCATTCAAACATTTTAAATTGCAAAATCTGGAGTGCAATATTTTGTCAAGGAACTTAGGCCAGGAAACTTCTAGTTCTAATGAAATTTTTTCTCAAGGAACTCAGGCCAGTTTTCTGTGAATACACCTTCTGTAAATTAATAGTTCATTATTACATTTTAGATTCACATATGATGTGCCATAAAGGTGTACTTTCTGACAATATTTTTCAAAAGGGACACATTACAGTAATTTCATGTTATAGCCTTTTTTCTATAACCCTCAACTTCATGGTGTTGCTGTGCCTTTAATTTCAGCTCAGTGAATTTTATTTTCCAGTTATTCTCCATCTGCGGGTCCCGAATAAGTCCAAATGATTGCTCAAAAATTCCAAGGCAATCTGAAAATCTATGAACTGTGCCTCCGACTGATATTTTGACGAGTCCATATGCATCTATTTGGCCCCTTGCTCCACTTACATTTGCATTGAAGACAAGTTTTTCTTTACGCACAAGTTCTCGAAACTTTTCACTGACTGCTAATGATCCTTGAAATTCATCCAGCACTTGGCCACCTGATACCATAAGAACCGAACCTTTGGCATCAGCCCAAAAATGTTGTGGGCCCCATTCCTGTGCTATGTTATCCGGGGACGTATTGAAAGAGTTCAGGATTTTGTAGAACCAGGGAACAAAATATTGTGCTAATTGTTGTCCGTCAATGTTGCTATCGAGTGATGGGGTATTTACACTGCTTGAGACTGCTGCAGTGGGTTTTAAGGCCTCTGTTGTGGGATCAGGTTCATCGTCACTATCCTGAAAATGGAATTCAAAGATTTATTTGGAAAACTCCTCCATAAAAATATCATAGAGCTAAGCCCGCAGCACCAACACATTTTGGACATTAATTTGAGTTAGTGACATTTTATTCCACTTTACTTCTTTCTGCAGTCTTGAACCATTATATGAGACACTTGAACAAATTATACAAATAATACATAAAAGGACTGGAAACTTGTAGTTCTAATGACATTTTTTCATAAAATCTACCCTCAAGTCACTACCTCAAAATTTCAGGAATAAGAAATTGATAGGTTTTTACAACCTCTGATGGGAATCAAAGTGTGCATGTCTTTTTTTCAAGTGCCTCCTTATCTGACACCATTAATCAAGTGCAACAAAAAAAGACAAATTAAATTAGAACTCTTTTACAAGTTGTTTATTGCTTTTTTATCGTATCTCTTTTTCTGTTCATTGGTTTACACATGTCTTAAAGCAATTTGAAATAACCACCATATAACAAAATTCAAGGGCTGGGGGTGTTTTCTTTTTTTTCATTGTTACTTGAGTCATTTTTGCCATGTGACTAATACTGTCGACAAGCAGAAAATCAAAGCTTGCACTGTTGATACTGGGAAAAACTGCAGTAAGCCACCTTAACTTGGTTTTAGAAATTTATGGAGTATAAATAAGTACAGTGAAACCTATATTAAGCGGACCCCACTTAACTATCCCTAATGAGGACCTGCAAGTCCATCACAGTCTATCCTTCCAGCATTTTATCAGCATTCCCTAACAATAAAATCTTTCACATATAGCCAAATAGAGACCTTCTGTATAGCATTTGTTATTTATGAAGTGGCTATAAAAGCAGCTACAGAAGAAAACTGAAGTCTTGTATAATTTTTGTGAAGCCAGAATAGGCCATTACTGCTACTTGTATCTCTGGAGCCAATGAAAATCTACCACTGGATTTGTTGTTTTCTGTTGAGAATTCTAAACATATGAAGGATAGAGTAAGGAACAGGGAGAGTGCACTGGTGCTGAATATTGCAGCTCAAGAACTACATGTGTCTCTCCTCCTCCTTTTCTTCCTTGTCCGATCTATTTGAGAATCAAATCAATCTTACTGGATTTGGTTAACCAATGGTATCCACTTGACACACAAAGGAAAGTGCAACTTACCTGTTGAGGTGATCCCCAATACAGCATTGCTTTTCTTATCAGACTTGGCTTATCTGACGTAACAGGCTCAATCATGCCATTTTCAGCCAAGTATTGGTAAATGTGTTCCCTTTTCACTTTCTTCCTTCTCAACAACTGAGATGCAGTATGGCTGTAGGTTACTATGGCATCAACTGCCTCTGCAATGAGAGTGATCAGCTAATAATTTATTGTTTTGTACTTTAAATTACTCATCATGCATTCTGAACTCCCTAACAATATTATGATTTTGTTGATTTTTTAGTTATCTTTTACATATAGTTCATGGTCCTTTGGCCATACCATTGCCTTTGTTTGGATAATGGTAACCCCCCATAACACCCGACTTTGTACACAGACTCTATATGGTGCTTGCCTTCTTTCCTTTCTTTCTTTTTACTCTAATAACCTAATCTCCTTTCTTTTGCTTGCTGTACTACTACACACAACTTTTGTTTTATCAATCAATGCTCTTCCAACTTGGCACAATAAGTGGACAAAGGATAACATATAGCCTGCATAGCTGATGGTTTAGTTTGGGTAGAACATGCAAGCAAGCGGTGAGAGTGGTGACGCCACGAGAAGCCTGATTGGAGAAACGAAAAATCTCCAGCCCTGATTTCCTGCCATTTTTATCATTCCTGTATGCTGGAGTATGGGCTGTTCTCATTGGATTGGAATGCTAACATGTCAATCAAATGTTTTGTTAATCCCCCAAGGGAAAACTCCAAGGGACAAGGCAAATCTTAGCAGGAAAAGCAAAAACATTGAGCCGAATATTTGATAGCTAATATTCTTTGGAAAGATGGAGAAATATAGTTCTAAATCAATCTAAAGTATGAGCGAGAATGGCCGTAAATGATAATTATTTGTTTCATGAAATTATATCAGTCATTGTCAACTTCGTTTGCGGTGGTTTAATTCTCTTCCCAGTTGCAGATTTGCACGTATGGAATTGTAACACTAAAATGCGTTCCGTAATTTCATTTCACGGGCATTGCAAACACAGAAACATATCTCATCTGTCGACTTTCAGACCAATCTTCAAGTGCTCTGTGCACTAATACTGGCCGGTCTCATTTTGAAATCCTTCAATCTTGAAAATCTTGAAAAGGTTTTGGATCAAAGTATAAGATGTCCTCTCAAATTTCCTGCATTAAATCTTTAACAGGCAATTGTAAAACCCTTGTTTTTTTCATTTCTATTCCTCAACAGGCTTTTCGACATTTGGCCCTTCACCACCATTGCACTTCCCCTTCTCATTCTTGCAACACACACCAAACCTGTCAACAGATTATCAAAATTGTCCTAAACAGGGCAGGATCTCAAATCCACGGTGGCACGCATATTGCATACAGCTGTTTCAACAAAGGTTGTCCTACAAAACTTAAGCATACACCACAATGCCCGGTTTATCGTTACTTAATTTAGGTTCTTGGTGTTTCAGAAAGAAGGAAAGGGAAGCATGAGTACACATGCTTGTGTTGTTTCTTTCTATCACGCTGAAACACTTTGCAGCTTCAATCAAGACACCTTAAGCCACCAGTACCCATAATACCTTTCGACATCGTCGCGTACGCTCATACGCTTTTGTGGGACAACCTTTCAAAAAACAGCTGTATAAACAAACATTGGCTAAGTACTGCCCCCTAATCGGGGGGACAGAGTCTTTTTAAAACTTAGAAATATCTGGTGATGAAATCCATTTCACTGCTGCAACCTAGTATACAAAAAGAAGCTTGAAGATGGCCTACCCAAGCTGCAAGTAACTCCGAGACATATTGAAAGAAGAACAAGTGTGCTTATGTACTGTTATGTACAAATAATTAATCTTACCACTGGCATTTTCTGGTGCAACCAAGCGGTTGGTAACTGTATCGGTAAGGGTTATCAAATCCTGTTGAGGAAGTTTGTTCAGGATGGTTTTGCACCCTTCTTTCTCCTTGTCTGACAACATGATTCAAGCACTGTTCAAATTAAAAATTCAAATCCGAATGGGTAGAAAGCTACTTTCTCTTTCACCATTATGACAGAGCCCACGCGGTTTTGGTCAGTAACCATCTATTCATGCTCATGCGTCATACGTACACGCAAATAAAAACATGGAGAACGATGTGGCGGGGATTTCGAAAAATTACGAAGGTATGAGTCTTTTACTCGGTAATTAACGAAAGAAAACGCTTGTTATGCAAACTAAAATATATCTTAATACTCCGACCTTAGAACTCTTCTTTTTTTCCGCCTCGTCCAGTTGAGCACTTGATTTGGAGTTTGGTTTTGTTTCATCACCATGCGCCAATAGCCTGCGAACAGGCTTCTGTTTCGCGCTCGCCGAATTCTTTTTTTTTTCCGTCCTCGCCAGGAGTCTGTTCGCAGGCTATGCGTCAATGGTTAGTTTCTACCTCATCTACAGCCGTCTACAGTCAGGGTCACTTGAATCAGCTTGATTAACACTTCTGTTAAAGGCTACAAAACTGGTAATGTTGTGTTTTTTCAATTTGCTACGTCAGAATGCCATTGATATCCAAAACTGACCTACAACCTCAACGTTAGAGACACCTTATCGACAATAACAACTTCGGATGCCTTTTTAAAAGAACTATTAGGAATCTGGGCGGAAGTTAACTTTGAACCTGAAATAACATCGAAAGATCACT